>Ga0182018_10004255_pt1 | contig 12190 bp, 12 predicted proteins | sample 812P2MmetaG_FD_120490 | JGI IMG/M metagenome (GOLD analysis project Ga0182018, IMG submission 120490) | Permafrost microbial communities from Stordalen Mire, Sweden - 812P2M metaG | ecosystem: Environmental > Terrestrial > Soil > Wetlands > Permafrost | place: Sweden: Stordalen | collected...
GTCCCCGACAGCGAGGGTCTGGCCGTTCGGGCTGAAGGCGACGCTATAGACCGGGCTGCCCTCGGAGAGGGTGGCCGTCCGCGTCCCGCTGGCCGTGCTCCACAACCCGACGTCACCGCTTTGGTCCCCGACAGCGAGGGTCTGGCCGTTCGGGCTGAAGGCGACGCTGTTGACCTGGCTGCCCTCGGAGAGGGTGGCCGTCCGCGTCCCGCTGGCCGTGCTCCACAACCCGACACCACCGCCATAGTCCCCGACAGCGAGGGTCTGGCCGTTCGGGCTGAAGGCGACGCTGTTGACCAGGCTGCCCTCGGAGAGGGTGGCCGTCCGCGTCCCGCTGGCCGTGCTCCACAACCCGACGTCACCGCCATAGTCCCCGACAGCGAGGGTCTGGCCTTTCGGGCTGAAGGCGACGCTATTGACCGTGCTGCCCTCGGAGAGGGTGGCGTCAAGAGGTTGTTCCGCGGCGTGGACCAGTGCGTTTCCGGCTTGTAGCGTCGGAGCACGTTCATAAGCTTGCAAGCTGACGAGCATGCCGAGCGGAGCATCGGTTGAGAATAAATCAGTGGCTTCCGCCGCCATATCTTCGGACTGGGAGAGGTGCGATTGATTGATAGCGTTGTTTCGCTGAACCTGGGCGGAGTGCGTTTGAATGAGGGCGAGACCTCCGAGCACGAGGGCGACCACGAGAGCGACACTGACCCCACCCAGCAGCCGGCGCTGACGGCGGGTGGCACCTTGGCGGCTGGCCAGGACGTAGGACTTTTGGAGATCTGTCGGTTCAGGGCCTTTCCCAGAACCTCGAACAAGCCACTGCTCGGCAGCCTCAAGTTCACTTCCGGAGAGAAGGAAGCTTCGGTCTCTGGTGTGTTTGTCCCACTCAAGAGCCTTCTTCCCCCATTCGGTGTGCTCACGTGTTGCATCTAGATCGGTGTCAATGGTGCTGATGAGGAGTTGAAGCGAGCCAGCAAACGTACTGTCGGACTGGGCGTCCGGTTCATTTTCGAAGAGACCCCTCGGCGGTACGAACTGAATGGCCTTGATCGAAACCGGTAGGTCAGCAAATGGGGTCGATCTGAGATTGAGGGGGATGATCCGCTTGTGCAATTCCGTGGCGTACGACAGCTCTTTCTGGCACTCCTCGGATGAAACGGAGTCAGGACTGACGATGAAGACGAAGGTGTCAGCGCCCTCAATTGCGCCTTTGAGGTCCTCAGCCCAGCGCGCACCTGAAGGGATGTCAGCCTCGTCTACCCAGATTGCCTTGCCAGAGTCCTTGAGGGCCCGTTGAAGCCGCGCCGCGAACTCACGGTCAAGATGCGAGTAGCTGATAAAAGCGTCTGACACGGGCAACCCCCACCGAAATGGTGTCAGTTAGTGAGTGCGATGGTCCCGCGTGATCGCAGTGGGGCTAATCGTAGTGGGAGCCGCTCCGCTCTGCCGCCCTTCACTGCTGAGGAGTATGAAGGCTGGCTGATCCACAGAGGCCCCATCGGACCGGAACGCCTCCGGCTCGCAATGACAGACTTGCCCTCACAGGGACGCCGGCGGCGGAGAAGCGCCTGAGCTGACGCCTGTCCCAGATCGCTGCCGGCTGGGTGGGGCAGTACGGTACCTACGGGATGGTTTGACAGATCAGGAACGGAACGATGCCCTGAGCCATGATTGACCATGTCTCAACGCTCGGTCACGGGGCGAGACGGGGTACGGCTATGGGTTTCCGAACGTGGTTCGGGTCCAACGATCGTAGTTCCGGGGTCGGCACTCATCGAAGAGGATTTGACCCCCCTGTACGACGAGTTCTGTGTGATCTCGTACGACATCCGAAACCGGGGTCGCTCCGATGCTGTTCCGCAGGACGGACAAGTCGGGCTGCCAATCGAGCTTGACGACATTGAATCACTGCGCAGAGAGTTCGATCTCGATTCGTTCAGTCTCATCGGTTGGTCCTACCTGGGAGCTGAGGTGGCTCTCTACGCCGCCCGCCAACCGCCCGAACTACGACGAGTTGTGATGATCTGTCCCATACCGCCTCGAGAACTTCCGCCGAGCGACCGAATGACCAGCTATCAACAGCGGTTCAGCGAGGCGGTGGCAGGATACGAAGCTTGGCGTGCGAGTTCATCGAGGAAAGCTGAGTTCGATCCCGTTCAGGTTGCCAAGGCGTTCTATGACGGAACTACTCCTTTGGCGATGGGCGATCCGGGTGCCTATGTCAATCGCCGGAGCGATCCCTCGATCTATCCCAACGAATGGCCCGAACACATGAGGGTCGCCCTTCGACGAGTCGGGGAGACGTTCGACCCGGCCGGTTATGACTACCGATCCATGTGTACGGAGGTGCAAGTCCCAGTGTTGGTCGTCCACGGCGACGCCGACCGGATTCCACTAGAGGGGTCGAGAGAATGGGTCGAATCATTTCCGAACGCCCGTCTAATGCGCATGCCAGGAGTTGGTCACTTTCCCTTCGTTGAGGCGCCGGACCAACTCTTTGCGGCTCTGTCCACGTTCCTGTCAGAACCATAGGAGCCTCGAACCACGGGTATCCCCGACCGCCGGACAGGTGCAGCGTGGGCCGGCGGACAGGAGTGGCTCATCATTGTTGTGTTCGCTGTCTTTGCCTCGGAGCCCCATCGAAGGGCTTGACATTGATAGGAGCGTCACCGGTTGATGGTGCTTATCGACTTAGGCCGATCGGCGCGTCCAGGTGCGGATTGCAGCCGTGGTCCCACAACGCATGCACAGATGAGTGTGGCAGAGAAGATGCGGGCAAGGTGGTGGCAAGTCTCCCCGGTCAAGCGGACTGCATTTCTAACTTCGATCTTCGTACTTGTTGCGATTATTGGAGACCACTTCCGGATATTGGCCGGTCAGTCCTGGTTTCTCCCGGTGGAACTTGCGACTTTGATACTCCTGGGTATTGGGATGGCGAACTGGGGTCGGAATAGCACGCCACCACCTCACGCTCAGTAACCACTACATTCCAGCACCCTCGGAACTGCGAGTCCGTTGGACGGAGGTCGACGGGGGGCAAGCTGGTGTCCTCTACCGCCGGTTATACGGGCCACCTGGGCCCGGCACGTGCCTCGGTAGTAGTTGCCGGGGAGACCGACCGTCGGAACGGCGACCCGAACCTAGAGAGGACTCGGCGACCTTCTTCTGTATGGTCTGATGACGGTGACGCAGAGTGGAATATCGGACTCAGAAAGGGAGTTGGACTGGGCATGGCTGGTTCGACGATGCAAGCCGTCCGCTTCGATCGCTACGGGGAGGTTGACGTCCTTAACGTAGTGGAGGTTCCTCGTCCCCATCCCGGACCGGGTCGGGTCGTGGTGGATGTGATAGCGGCGGCCATCAATCCGGGTGAGGCGTCGATCCGAAGGGGACTGTTGCATGACCGCTGGCCGACCACGTTCCCGTCCGGGGAGGGCAGCGACCTCGCTGGCGTGATCGCAGAAATCGGTGAGGGGGTAGACGGTGTCGCTGTCGGTGACGAGGTAATCGGCTGGAGCGATGAGCGATCGAGCCACGCAGAAGTGGTGAGTCTGCCCGGCGATCAGGTCGTGCCAAAGCCGCCAACGGTGCCGTGGGAGGCGGCCGGCTCCCTCTATGTGGCCGGCGCGACGGCCTGGGCTACCGTGAAGTCGGTTGGGCTGAAGCCCGGCGAGGTAGTCGCTATCTCCGGAGCTGCTGGTGGGGTGGGATCGATCGCCATCCAGTTGGCTCGCCGGTTGGGGGCCACCGTATTGGGCATCGCCGGAGCGGGGAACTCCGACTGGTTGAAGTCGATGGACACGATTCCTGCGGTCTACGGCGAGGGCCTCGGGGAGCGTCTTCGCGCTGCTGCGGGCGGGAGGATCGACGCCTTCATCGACTGCTTCGGTGGCGGTTATGTCGACCTCGCCGTCGACGAACTCGGTGTCAGGCCGGATCGAGTGGACACGATCATCGACCAGGAAGCGGGAGCACGGCTCGGCACCCATGTGGACGGAATGTCAACCGTCGACGATGTCGGTCGCGTCATCTCGGAGCTCGCATCGTTGATTGAGCAAGGAGAGCTCTCGGTTCCGATCGCAGCCACTTTTGCCCTACAAGACGTGCGTCAGGCTTACGAGTTACTTGAGCAGCGGCACACCCGAGGGAAGATCGTTCTCGCTATCGGTAACGCCTCGCGGGCGAGGACCTGAGTGCCCGACGCGGAAGCTCAGTCCATGCTGTGAAAAGCGTTCGATCCCAGGACGGCGGTTCAAGACTGTCCCCGATCCATGCCGGCCGGACTTGCTATGACGCTTGACTACTCCTTGCCATGCGCTTTCTGCCCCATATCGTGCGCCGAAAGCACCCCCAATCTGCGATCGGACAGGTCCCCCCATCACCGGGTGGGTGTCACAGTCCGGCACTTCCAGTCGTGTGGATAACTGCCCACTGGGCACCGGACTGCACTCGCATCGCCTCCTCGGAACCCTACCGGCGGTGGCCCGGCCCGGTACGTCCTTGATGCGCCATCCTCACCGGAGTGCCGTCGCTTCGGCCTCGAAGGCGCTGCGCAGTGATCCTGCGAGCAGCGCCTTCCCCGTGAACGCATCCTCAAATGCGTACCACCAGAAGTAGCCACCTACGTAGTACGGCAACCCGGGGTCGAGGCCGTAGGCCCAGCGCATGACCGCTTCACCGGTGGCGAGTGTCCGGCGCGTGACTGGACCGGGAAGGCCCACTTCGCCGAAGCCGAGGTGGGCGTTGGGGTAGAGCGAGTGCAACCTGTGCATCTCGGAGGCCACCTGTGCGTCGGTGGGGTACGTATTGCCGCACTCTTTCGGGTAGTAGCTCTCGAAAACATCGGTGAGCCCGTCGCGCACTGCCCTCGGGACGTACCGTTCGGAGTATTGCACCGGGGTCAGCTCGGTGGTGCCGTCGCCACAGTGGTCCGGTCCGTACTCGTTGGCGTAGAGGGTCAGGGCTGTCTCCCCACCCGTTTTGGCCACATCGCCGTATGCCTCGTCAATCTTGGCGGCACCAGAGGCATAGGGGCCCGTCCAGTTCCCGTTGACCTCGTTGCCGATCTCCCATAGGTCGACCGATGAGCCGAGTGTGTCGAGGTAGTCCTCGACGCGTGACTGGAACGCGCTCGTGGAGATTCTCGTCGCGTCGCTCGAATCGAGCAGCTCGCCCATGACCTGACTAACCGTGTGGAGCAGCGGGACCGCCGACGCGTAGTAGCTCGCCGGCTCCGACACATCGAAATAGACTCGAGTCGTCGGACGCTCCGGTAGCGACTTCTCCGCGGCGACGACCGTGGCGATCCCCCTGATGCGGTCGATCGTTACCCCGTAGAGCGGAGGGATCGGCGCCGAAGTGCGCGCGCCAGCGACCGGCGCGGGGCCGCTGGTCCCCATGGTGACAAGGACCGCCACCAGGATCGCCGCCAGCACCACTCGCCAGGTGATGGTCGTCCTCATCGCGTCGTCATCGATCCCTGACCGTAGACCCTGGTCCTGGCAGGCGCAGGACGGCCAACGAGCGCCGGATCCGTTGAGAACCTACAGCGTGCCCCAGAGCCGCACCCAGACAGGATCGGATTCCGCTGTTGCCACGAACCTGTAGAAAATCTTTAGTCGACAACCCGCCTGCGTGCCGATCGCGATCCGTCAGGTAAAGCTTCCCCCTGATGCCCCAAATGCCTGAAAGGGGCCATCGCCAGTGACGCCGTTCGGCTCTTCGCCGTCAGCCCTGAGCAAGTCGCTGCCGTCTTCGGGCTCAGCGTCGTTGACGGGCACAAGGGGCAGATCGTAATCCGTGCTAGGCGGTTCATCGTGTGACTCCGTGGCACCGTCCCGGACGAGGAGCGTCGGTTTGCCATCCGAGAACCAGCGAGCCTCATGTGCTCCGAATGGATCTTTGTACCAACCTTCAGCACTCACCGGCATCACCGTCCTCTTGCAGATACGCTATCCACCCGAGTGCCCCTGACCGCCGGGACCGGGTCGGCTATCGACCGTGGCTGATCGGCAGTTGTGGATGTCCAATGGGTCAGGCGGTCTGCAGGAGGCTTCTGTCGCATATCCCAAGCTACGTGATGCCCGGACGAGTCTGTACCCGAACTCGAAACGGATCTCACCACGGAACTCGAATTCATCCGCGCCCACATACCCGATAACGGATGCGGTCGAGATCTCGATGATCGCCTGCTTGCCGAACGGAACTTCTCGCGAGAACCTCATCATGTGGTCGAATCGGGCATTCGCCGCCTCGCGGTCTAGCGGGCCAGTCGCGGAGAACACCATAAAGTCCGAGTCCATAAACAGATCGACAAACCGTGGTCTGTCTGATTCAACTACAAGCCGGATTTCGAGCCTCTCCGTTCTTATGCCGTTGCGAGAGTCCACCGCCTCTTGGTAGCACGCTTGGGCCCAATGGGGCGACAGCCATCGCCAATACGAAGTGTGCACCCGAACACCGGGAGAGTGGCCACCACAGATCCTTGGAAAGAGCCGCTGGTCTCTAGTTGACAACTTTGACATCTACGATCGACTGACGTGAAGAAGGACAAGTTCACTGACGGAGACCAGAGCTACCTGCGTGATGCTCAATACCGAGACCCTTCCAGGCTGACGGCCAGGGCTGACCTCCACGCCAAGTATGGGACCGCAGAAATGCGCTGGTTTCCCTGGATGGCTGGCCAGATCGAATGGCCCACTGACGGAGAGATCCTGGAGGTTGGTTGCGGCCCAGGTTGGCTGTGGAGCGAGGCTGCCTCCCAACTTCCGATTGGCCTTCGACTCACACTCACCGATCTTTCTGCGGGCATGGTGGACGCCGCTCTCGACCGAGTATCTGGAGTTTTTGAGGTGACCGCAGGCTGTGAAGCCGATGCTCAGCTGCTGCCCTTTTGCCGCCGGGCGTTTGACGTGGTTGTCGCCAACCACATGCTGTATCACATACCTCGACCCGGATTGGCTGTCAGCGAGTTCGCTCGAACTCTCCGACCTGAAGGCGTTCTCATCGCCGCGACCGTCGGCCCTGGGCATCTACGGGAGCTGTGGGAGATACGCTCCGAAGTCTTCGAGGTAGAGCCCGTGAATCGGACTGCCGAAGTGTTCGGAGCAGTAACCGGGCTTCCGATTATCCAGCAGGGGTTCTCCAGCGTCGAGTGGCGCGCCTACGAGGATCGCTTGCATTGCACAAATCCTGACGATGTCATCGCCTTCATGACATCGACTCCGCCTGCCGAGGATGCCTCGGAGCAACAGCTCCGGGGCCTTCACGTCGCAGTGAACCGACGCTTCGAGCAATGTGGCGGGTCGTTCGATATATCGAAGGAGGTTGGAATCTTCCTCGCAAGGGATCCACTCCAATAGAACCAAGGCGGGCCTCAACGTCGGGTCTTCGGTGTCGTGGCCGTGCCCCATACGCCGATGAAGGGGCAGTTCGGCATGGGCGATGATCAATCCGGCGGTTGCGACTCTAGAAGTCGCCACACGGAGCGCCGCCCTTGATCTCCCAGAGCGGCGTCGTTGGGTTGGTCGCAAAGAAACTAAGTAGCAGACGATCCCCAGGAGTCGTTCCGGCTAATGAGATGCTCCCGTCATGCTCCAGGCTGAAGGCATCGGGAGGGTAGAGCGCCCGAACTTTGGCGAGCGGCATTCCAAGGGTCGCACCGGTGGCGGTCCGAAGAAGGGGCGTATTAGGCATTGGGATCGGTGCTTTTGAGCCCATCAACGTCTGCGCGCCATTGAGATAGCGGTAGCCGTCCAGGGTTCCTGAGTGGAACTCCAGCGACAAGTCGCCCCAGTGGACTTCAATCCTATCCAGGCATCCTCCTCCAACAGTGGCCGTAGGCGCACCGAGGGCTTTGGTCATGATCGTCATGACACTTTCTTGGCTGTCACCCACCGTGACGATGCCCAATCCGTCGGGACCGAGCGTCATTCCCTCGAGCGCACTGTCGGTAACGTCCACCGTGCCTAACCACTCAGGCATCGCCGTATCAGTCGATGGCGTGATAGTGGCGGAGAGTCCACTCGTGCCAGGACTGATGGCCAACAGAATGGTGCGCCGGCCGTGATTGGGCAAAGAAACTGAACATTCCTCTTTTACGGCTAGATCGTTAACAATGTGCACGTCGGTGTCCTCTTCCGGACCCGCTTGGGCTGCGGAAGGAATCGACACGACAATACGAGCGCCAACTGGCACCGTCACTCCCGGAGCGGGAGACATATCGCTCAGGGTTAAGGAGGGAGAGCCGGCTGACAGCGAACACGACGATCCGATCGGAGCAGTCTTTTTAGTCGCCAACTTTGCCACCCCAGGCCGCTTTGTCGGTACCGTGGTCGTGGAAGTTGATGAACCCGCCGAGCCGCACGCTCCCACCGCCACACCAACCGTGGCGATGCTCAGAACTGCAATAAATCTTCGCCCTGAGCACCCTCTCAGTCGGTACGCCATTGGCACCACCTCGAACCCCCAGTAGAAAGGCCCATTGTCTCACTGAGGGGTGGCGTCATATGGTCAGGCTCGGCCCTGATGCGACTTGCCGGGTATCCCTGACCACCGGATGGGGGTCCACTGCTTGCCTACTTCTGGTCAGTCTTGCCATCCCAGATGGCTGGTTCACCACCGCCCGGCAATCCCACTAGCAGCAGACCCCGAGGTCCTACAACCTCCCAATTCTCATAGCGCTCGCCTGAGCTCGCCCTCAGTTGGAATCCCTCCTCAAACTCCGCCAAAACAGAACCGTCCCGTGTCGCCACGCCGCCAGATATTCGACAATGTCGCAGAGCGAACAGTGCAGCGAGCAGATCTCATGGTCCCTCGGCGTCCAGTTCGTAGTTCTTTCCGCTCGGCTCCTGAAGCGAGAATCGGCTGTTAAAGATGAGGTCGACGAGAGGTGCGGATCGCTCCTCATCCTCACGCCTTCCCGAGGCGCACACGGCGACCCTTCCACCAAACTCGATTTGGTACACCGAATAGCCAGAGATCGGAAGGGTCCAGCCTGCAGGTTCTTCCGCCAGTTCGATAGTCTCATCGTGACACCACACAGAGCACTACCGAAAGCGTCCCCGAACGCCGGGTGCGGGATCCACTACGGCATGTGCAGGGTGACCTAGTTCTGACAAGTGACGACGCGCTGAATCGGTCATCTGTCCTTCTCGGGCGTGCAGTTCCCACCGTTGTGTCTCGAAGATGACCGCCGCCGAAAGCTGGATCGCATCGCTGCGTTTGGGACTGGTCGTTTCCAGTTTCGCCACATGGAAATAGGCAGCGATCTTTGGGAGGGACTTCCTGGTCCAGGACTCGAACTTGCCGGCTGGGCGCGCCGCATCAAATGCAGTAAGAAAGGCCAGTTCCCAGGCCTTAGAGAGATTCGGCCCCTTTTCAGGGACAGCCAGATTGCCATTCCTGCAGCCCGAAAGAAGCGCCGCGATTATGGCTTCCTTTACTCTTGGGTCTTGGGGACGAGCCACAGTCTCTTAATCGGCAAGCCGAGAGAGACCCTTTAGGCGCTCCCACATCAGGATCAGAGAATCGACGGTTCAGACTGTCCCCGACCACCGGGTAGGCAGGACTCGCAGACCGTCGTTGGAGGTGCCGCCAATGATGATGGCACCAGTGAGGGCGCGAACCGCGGATCATGCTCCTGATCCCTTCAGGTCCCCATCCCCACCACCGATTGGGATTGCGCTGAACATGCGAAGCCTGTACCCCACCTAACCCCTGCGCACACGAGCAGACCTTGCCCCTGTGGGACTTCGACCAGACCTCGGCTCAGTTGACCTCAACGAAGGATTTCGACGAGGAGAACCCATGCATTGAGCGAGGCCGCGACGAAGGTCAACACGGTGCCGGCAAGGATCCAGTACAACCCACCCCCTGAGCCGGCAAGCAGGCTGCAACCTCCTCCCACGAAGGCAAGTGCGGGGAATAGGAGAATCGGAAGGTTCCCGAGCGTCCAGCTGAGTGGATCTCCCTGACTCCGCTTCCCCACCGAAACCCAGATGGCCTGAGTCGCAACGAGGGCACCGGTCACCAGAATCTCCACACCGAGAGTTCGATTGGACTGACCGGGCGCTAGGCCGAAACTGCACACCACCAATACGCTCAGCAACGTCCCGAGGGTCCCGGCCGCCCTTCCGGGCAAGTGACGGTGCTTAAGGATGTGCTCGAGGTTGATTGAGATGGTTACGAAGAGCAGCCCAAGAAGAGCCGCCGAAGCCCCCACGGCGGCAACGAAGAACTCATGCCAATCGGCCGGCTCGTATCCGCTCACGCCCTCAGTTTGCCATTGTGATCGGAACCGGGGCTTCTTCGCATCTACGTCGACCACGGCTTGACGGTGTCCCCGAACGCCGGGTGGGTGTCACAGTCCGGCACTTTCGGGCGTTGGAAACCTGCCTCATGATCGTCAGTAGTCGGACGATCCGATGAATGTGGCCGATGTAGATCGGGAGGCAACGCCACCACCCGTGGCGAAGAGGGGGTATGCCTGAGGCCCCCTACTTGAACCGGCCGACCCTACGGGGTGAAGGTGAACACGTCAGCAGAGCTGGTCGGACTCGTGCCACCTGGATCGGTGACCCTGACGTCCACCGGCCCCGCTGCCTCTGCCGGTGTGAGGGCAGTGATCGCGGTTCCGGCACTGTTGACGGTGAAGCTGGTCGCATCGACGGAACCGAACGTGACCACGGACGCACCCTGCAGGGACGTGCCCTTGATCGACACCGTGGTTCCTCCCGCTGACGGCCCTGACGTCTTGTGAACCGACGTCACTGCTGGCGGCGGTTGGATGATGGTGAGTGGAATGGTGGCCTGTACCGTTGTAGTGGTCTTGACCTTCCTCCTGCCGTTGAGCGTGGTCACCGTCTCGGTCACCTGAACCGTGATCGAACTCGAACCTCCGACCAGTTTGGAACTCGGGGTTCCCGACAACACTCCGGCCGAGGACAGCGTCATCCCCTTGGGTAGGGTGACCTTCTTCCACTTCAAGGTGGTGGTGTAGGGACTGGTGCTTGTGCCTGCTCCTGCCTCTTGTAGGGCCACTGGACCGTAGGCAACCCCTGTTGTACAAGCGGGGAGCGATGACGTGGTGATCGTGAAGCCAGGAGTGCCAGCAATGGCGATTTCGCTCACCGTGTTGTCGCCTTCGTTCTCCACCCACACGTGGGTACCGTCAGACGAGATGCCAATGGGACTCCCGCCAACGGTGATGGTCTGGACGACCGTTCCGGTCGAGGCATCGATCTCGCTCACCGTGTTGTCCTCGTAGTTCGTCACCCAAGCGTCGGTGCCGTCGGACGAGACGCCGTAGGCACCGGCGCCCACGGCAATATTCTGGACGACGGCACCGGTCGAGGCGTTGAGCTCGGTCACTGTGCTATAGCCGTTCGTCACCCACACGTGGGTGCCGTCGGACGAGACGCCAGAGGGGGCCTCGCCCACGGTGATGGTCTGGACGACGGCGCCGGTCGAGGCGTCGATCTCGGTCACTGTGTTATCGCCCTCGCTGTTAACGCCCTCGTTCGCCACCCACACGTGGGTGCCGTCCGACGAGACGCCGAAGGGCTGGTCGCCAACGGCGATGGTCTGGACGAAGTCACCGGTCGAGGCGTCAAGCTCGGTCACCGAGTTACCGAAGCTGTTCGCCACCCAAACGTCGGTGCCGTCGGACGAGACGCCGACGGGCTCGGCGCCCACGGCGATGGTCCGGACGATGGCACCGGTCGAGGCGTCGATCTCGGTCACTGTGTCGTAGGCGCTGTTCGCCACCCACACGTCGGTGCCGTCCGACGAGACGCCGTCGGGACCGTTGACCCCGTCAATGGTCTGGACGACCGCTCCGGTCGAGGCGTCGAGCTCGGTCACTGTGTCGTTACCGTTCGCCACCCACACGTGGGTGCCGTCGGATGAGATGCTGAAGTAGGGAGCGTCGCCCACCCCCGTGATGGTCTGGACTACCGAGGCGGCTGAAGCAGGTATTGCCCCGCCGATCATCACTGCGGTCAGTGCGCCACCAAACAGAAGCGACCCCGCCAGCGCCGCCCTGAGATACCTCCCGAATCGAATCGTCATGGCTAGCACCCTCCGCGCTTGGGGTGCTGCGCACACACCCGCCTGCCTGGCGGTCTAACACCTCGCAGTCCGCACGACAACCGGTCTCCCAGGTTGATCGCCCTTTGGTTACGCTGAGCGACCGGGCCAC
>Ga0182018_10004258_pt1 | contig 12183 bp, 9 predicted proteins | sample 812P2MmetaG_FD_120490 | JGI IMG/M metagenome (GOLD analysis project Ga0182018, IMG submission 120490) | Permafrost microbial communities from Stordalen Mire, Sweden - 812P2M metaG | ecosystem: Environmental > Terrestrial > Soil > Wetlands > Permafrost | place: Sweden: Stordalen | collected...
AAGACAGTGAAGCGAGATTGGAGTATGGCCAAGGCTTGGCTGCACGGAGAGCTTAAAGCAATCGATGGCAACATGGAAGGACAATTGGCGGGCGATCGAAAGGCCGTTTGAAGTTGCCCTGGCAGAAGATTCAGCACTGCGTTCCTCATTCCTGAAGGAGCTGTTCCCCAACGCGAGTGTGCGCGCCTCCTGTCCCAAATCTCCGATTTGAGTCTCCGCTTCATGATCAAAGTCGTCCAGTGCGGACCTTGAGAATAACGACGCGGCTTAGTCGTGTTCTAAAAAAGAGTCGCTCGCTTTGTCTTCGCGGACTTGATGTTGCCGGGAACGACCCCTTCCGCGTGGTCCCGTCGGGCAGGTCGGCAATCTCGATGGCGTGATTCTATTGGACACACTCAGAAGGAATAACGATATTCAGCGCGGACGATCTCCTTGTACCAAACAGCGTGCGCCAACTGATGCCCATACCCGACATAGAAAGAGCTGTGGGCGCCCACGGCCGTGCGCGCACCCACCTTTAGGTTCACGATGTTGGTACCTTCTGCGCTCACAGCTTCCTGGATGTCGTCGGATCCGGAAGACATACCAGGAGCGGTTTTTACCGCCACATTTTTGGTCTCAAACCCACCCAGCACCCTCCATCCGACCAGCTCAATCGCAGGCGCGATCTTTACGTTTTCACTTCGATAGAGAACGTAGCTCGGGCCCACGCCGTAAAAGAGGACGTCCCCTGCGAATTCTTCAGAGTTGGGCGGCTGCGCTGGCTGTAAGCCGGTATTACAGGAATCGCCTGCAGGAGGAGTAAGAGAAGCGGACAGTTGTCCCGGTCGCAGACAGGTAGATCCTCCGATCGGATGCGAGTCCCCTACTTGCGCTTCCAGCGCTACCCTATCTGAAAGCCTTTGGTAGTAGAGCAGTGCCGGCTCGACGTTGTAGTGGTGTGTGCCGAGCCCTATAGAAGCATTCCCGGAAGGGAAATAGGCTTGGAGCTGAAAAGTGAGATACCGATCGGAGGATGCAAGCGCGGCAAGCTTAAACCCAGCTGCCAAGTCACTGATCCCACCCTCGTTCGTCAAATTGGGCGTTCCAGGGGCCGCAATGACATTAGGCTGAATCCAACGCACCGGAACCTCGGCGAAAAATGAAAATCGCTTTGTCGGTGCAAACTCGCCATGCAAGTAAAGTTGCTGGAAATTCAGGTCAGCTACAACGGGGTTCGGCCCGGGTCCGTTTGGAATACAAGAGCATTGTGCATAGAAGAACTCCGCCCGATCTGGAGCATTGTTGTGAAAGGCTGCGTCGAAGCGAATGCGGGTCTGAGATCCGACAATGGCATTGTCGATGTAACCGACCATGCTACTTGGAATCCTCGGCTTTGTGGGCTCGCTTTGTGGTTTCTTGGACGGAGTTGGCCTGCTTTTCTGCTCGGGCGGTACCTTCGGAGCCTGCTGGGATGCGGGCATAGTGCTGATACCCGGTTCAAAAGAGGAATCGCCATAAGAGCTCGCGGGAAGAGCTTGCACCACGACGGCCATGCTCAGCTGATTTATGACTGGGTTGGCCCCCTTCTCCTGAGCAGCAACGGTCAGCGGGAAAAGCATCAACAGCACCACTCGCGTCATTGTTCGCTCCTTTTGAGAGTCCAGCACTATTTACGCTGGACTCGTTTTTCGAGGAACTCTCTTTGCAAATCGTCATAGGCCTTGGCGAGGCGGCTTCGGTCTGGTTCCACCAGTTCCGGCAGCAGACGTGACAGGCTCTTAAGGGCGTCCTGAGCATCTGCGATGGAACCTGAATGCAGACTGTTCCGGGCGGCGTCCACATACAGGTCGCCCAGATGCGTGTACGTCACGTGGAATTCGGGATGTTGTAACTGATTTATCAAGCCGTAGAGCATGAAAGCTTTTGACCTTTCGCCTTCCAACTGGGGTTCGGGGGTGGCAAGTTCTTCAATGAGATCAGTGGCTTGGTGGTTTCGTTGCTTCGCCAAATTGACGTCGTTCTCCTCCCACAGTAGGGCCGCCAAGTTATTGTAAAATGTCGCCAATTCTATCTTGTATTCTCGGTTGTCGGACTTTTCTTTGGTGAGCGCCTCACCTATTCCAATAGCATGTTCGTAGAACTCTCGCGCCTCCGATAATCTTTTTTTCTCCCTCAAGAGATTCGCTAGATCGTTGTAAACGCGTGCCAAATCTTGGGACGGCAGCACATTAACCCCTTCCTGCGCCGATATCTCTGCCTTCTCCGCCGCCAGGGGCTCGAGCAGCCGAATCGCCTGGCGGAAGTCCGATTCCGAATTATTCAGATCTCCGTTGTCAGAACGCAGAATACCGCGGTTGTAGTAAGTGCGGGCCAGCTCCTGGTGGTAGCTTGGGTTCCCCGGTATCTGATTCACTAGTTCCTGCTGCAGGCGCAGTGCGCTGTCATATTCGTTTTCCGCATACGCTCGGGTGTACCGCAAGGGCTTCTGCTTTCCCTCCAGCCAGATTCTCAGCGTCTCGCCCAACCAGTTACAAGCATATGCCCAGGCCTGCCGGTAGTCGGGATTCTTGGGATGCTGCTTCGCCTGGCTCTCCAACTCGGTTATAGCTAATTGGTACTCATTCACTGCATCTTGATACTTCCCGAGTAAGCGATTGACGTCACCCAACCTCGTTCGCGTCAATGCCGTTTCGACGCGAAATTTTTCGCTCCCTGGGTCTTGCTTGCCCAGATAGTTGACATAGAAGTCCTTTGCTTTTTCCAACAGTTCTTGCCGGAATTCCTCCATCTGCGGAGTGTCAGCCGCTTCGCGCGCCTGCCGGCGGCCGGCCGTCGACAAACTCTCATCAACCGCGGTCTTTGCTAGCTTCAGATTGGCCTCAGCACGGTGCTTTTCGTTCCAGGCGACATAAGCTAAGGACACAGCTATCACGAGCATGATTCCCAGGACAACAGCGGCCCATTGGACGTGCCTCAGCTCCCTCTTCCTTTCCTGTTCCCGCTCGGCCTCAACCCGTGCTTGTTCTTGCTCACTACGATCCAGAAACTCCATTGCCCGCACGAAAGATGAGTCGTAACGTTCGGCCCATGCGGCGGTGGCTCCCTCCCGCCGCTTCCACCGTAGGCCAATTTCGAGTTCAGGGTTTCGCCACAGACCTGTCGTACCCTGCTCAAACCATGAGGCGGCCTGCGAAAGGCGGAAATAAGTCGCGGCTTGGACCGCTTCTTCTCCGGTCCATGTGACTAAACGCGTCCAACACCGCATGAGACTCTCATGGGACAGGTCAATGATCGATCGCGAGCCGAGAGTTACCGTGGCTGGCGGCATCAGAAAACTGCGACCGGGTTGTCGGAAGACTTCGATGACACGGATCACTTCGTGTTCGGGCGCCTCACAGATAGCAGCGAGTTCCTTGACCGAAGCCGGACGTCTTATTCCACGGGGATCCGAAAAGGTGTCTGTCAGAGCCTTAAATAGCCGTTCCGTGATCTTCCGGTTAGTGTCGGAGCCAGTCTCCAGGTAGGCCTCCTCAGCGTGCAGCGATAAAGCTTGCCGCAGGGTTCCTACCGCCTCGTAGTCGGCAACATCGGTAGGCTCAATCGGACTGCGATGCCGTTCCCAATGGTCCCACGTTCGCATTAATGCGTGTTGCAGCACGGGGAGTTGGTCCTGTTCGTCTCCCAGGTCATTGAGCAACCGCTGAACCAGGCGCGGGGCGATTGCTCCCCCTCCCACAGCGACCGGGCCGGTGATGGCGGAACGCAGCTCGTCGCGGGTCATGCGCGGAACCAGATATTGGCCTGCGTTGACGGCCTCCGGCAGACCTGGATATTCCATGCAGTCACCTATGAAATCTGAGCGCATGGTCAGTACCACATAAACAGGGACCTCTTTTTGCGCCGCCGCTTCCAGCAGCAGCTTGACAAATGCCACCGCCTCGTCTCTGGAGTTTTCAATCTGGCGGCTTCGCCGGAAGCGGAACAGCTCCTCGAATTGGTCAACAATCACGAGCAGATTGTCCGAAGGTGGGATTCGCGCCTGCCGAACGGCGTCAACCAGCCCTAGAGTACTGCGCCGAAGAGTTGTCTCCAGTAGCATTCGGTTGGTGTCGGCAAGGTCTCCATCGGTGCCCAACACACCGGCTTGGTTAAGAGACGCAGCCAGGTGTCCGATCGGGTCTTCCCCCGGCCGGAACGTCGCAACCCGCCAGCTCGAGCCAGCGTTCAACATGAAACCGCTGTAAAGAGAGGGAATGAGACCGCAGCGGACTAACGACGATTTCCCGCTGCCGGAAGTACCGACGACCGACAGAAATCGGTTGGAACGTAGCCGCCGCAACAGTTCGTCGATCTCCTTTTCGCGGCCAAAAAAGAGATAGTCTTCATCGGGCTCGAATGGACGAAGGCCCGGAAAAGGATTCAGCCGGGATCCAGGTTGCATCACCACCTCAGCCTTTCAGGCGCGAGATCAACGGCTGCAATGGGTCGGGGGAAAATCCATCCCATTGAGGGATCACCAGCGCCTCGTGCGTCCGGAAGCGTTCCTTGTCCGCAGTTCTCGGAGGCACCAGAGAAATCGCGACGGCTGTCATTGGCTTGGTGCGGCCATAGCCGCGACTCTTCTGCAGTTCCCGCAGCTTTCTGCGCAGCCAACATTCGTTGGCCGAGCCGAAAAGGATCAGGGCTCCGTCGCAACTCCGCAGGTTCTCTTCGTGATATTCGCGAACCTCCGCCTCGTCGCCCTTGAACACCGGACGGATGACTTCCAATTCTTGCTCGAACAGAAAATCTTCCCAAGGCGAAGTGATCTCCGTGTCGCGCTCATCGTAGATGAGGTATAGCCGGGCGTGATTACTGCCCACAACCGTCGAAGTGCTTGGTTGAGGTGGTGCGGGCGCGGCATTTTGAGCTTCTTTGAGCCGCCTCTGGATTTCGGTTTTCAGATCCTCGAGAAAGGTCTCCAGCAGATCCGCTCCTTTTGAGATTCTCGGGTCCATCCGAAGTTGCTCGACGACTCTCCGTTGACGTCCGTCCTCGATCTTCATACCAAGAGGAATCCACAACAGACGCGAAAAATCCCCCTTACCACCTCTTTCGATTGCGAGCTCGTTTTGAATCTCCAGCAAAGACTGCATACCTCCTTCAGGGACCAGACTGAAAGTCTTACCTACCAAGTGAATCGACATCTGGCATCGAGCCAGATCCGCGCGCACAACACCCTTCACTTCCGATTCGATTTGGGGTAAAGCTTTGTCAGGAAGCACGGTGTAACCGTGCTGCTCTAAATCCCTCTTGATGGCCTCGCGCTGGTCCCGAAGATCAAATGTGGTTTGTGCCAAGAAGACTGCTTTTTGAGCATCGGCCTTCGGGACGACCCCCGTTCCCGAGGCTTCCACCATTTCTAGTAGGCGGCAGATGTCATGTGCCAAGTCGTCCAGCCTGATCCAGAAATCCCTTTGGGCCTCCGGTCCGAACACCTCGTCCAACTCACGCACTTGTCCCGTGTCCGCGTCGACGTTGAAGAAGGGATAGCCCAACAAGGACTTCAACTCCGTAGGATGCATTTCAAAAGGGACGGGCGTCTTTAGCACTTTGAAGATGCGGGCCTTATCGCGAAAACGTACGCCGCCCTGCTGTTCCGCCGCCTTCCAGAATTCTGCCAGCTCTCTTCGGGCCCATTCTGATTTGACGTAGGGAGGCGAGACCACCGATACGAGTGCGGCCACGTGCCGGAGTCGCTCGATCCGCATCTCATCAAATGAGTCGTTGCCTTGAAGCTTGGGATCCCGCCAGATCTCAGGTCGTTTCCCGAGGAGCTGTCCAAGCCGGATCCCCAACGCTCTATGCAGGTTTGCAACCCATCCTTTGTGCCCCTCGATCAGCTCTAAATCATCCATGTAGGCATAGCTGATGAAAGCATCACCTTCAAGAACCGTTCCGGCAAGCTCGAGGCGGCTTGGTTCTCCACGCTGCTCACTTAAACCTTCACCTCGGAGTATGACGTCGTCGCGCAGCGCCTTGGCAACATCCTGCGCATTGGCAAATCGCTTGGCAGGATCGCGGGCTAGACATCTCAGAATCACCGACTCGAACACGAAGCTCAGGGAAGATTCGAACTTGCGGGGAGATGGCGGAGCCTCCGCCAGCCGCTTTGCCGCTGTGGACATCGGCGTGTCACCCTGAAACGGGCGCACCCCTGTGACCATCTCGAAAATAACCAGACCAAGCGAATAGATGTCTGATGCAGAACTGGCCTGCTGTCCTTCAAGCTGTTCTGGTGCCATGTAGATGAGAGTTCCAATAAGGCCGTGGCCGCTAGAAAGAGAAGCGGTTTCGTCACATGTCACCGACCGTAGCGCGAGGCCGAAGTCTGTTACGACTGCGCGCCACTGTCCTGGAGAACCGACCAGTACCACATTCCCCGGCTTGAAGTCTCGGTGCACGACCCCCACTTCATGGGCCGCGGCAAGAGCCGAGGCCATCTGCCCGATCAACGGCGAGGCCTCGCCCACGCTCATCCGCCCGCACTCTTTTAATCGTGCGGCAAGGGTCTCGCCATGCAGTAACTCCATGCTAATAAAAACCATTTCTTCGTCTGGACCAGTCTGGTGGCGGAATAGATCGAAGATCCGGCAGACGTTGGGATGGGTAACCTTTCTTGCCAGGTGAACTTCACGCTTGAAGCGCGTCACTGCATTGGGCTGACGCACGATTTCCGGCCGAATAATCTTCACTGCGACGCGCTCGCGCAGTTCCTGATCTTCGGCCTCATACACTTCACCCATTCCCCCTCCGGCGATGAAGCGGACGATGCGAAATCGCTTGGCCAGCACATCACCTTCGGAAAGTTTCTGGTTCGGTGCTGGAACATCGACTTCAATCGTGACGTTTCCCAGCACGGGAGTGGACAGAAACGATGGAGCCTGATCGTGTTCGGCAAGGAGCCGCTCGACCTCGGCGCGCAGGCCCGCGTCCTGGCACCGCTCCTTCAAGAATGAGGAGCGGTTCGCCGCATTTTCCTCAAGGGCAGCTTCAAACAGCACCTTCACTGCCTTCCAGTCATCGTGTTGGGTCGCCATGGCGCTTCCAGCTATCCATGAAGTGAGGCCTCGGCCTTAGGCTAAGCAGGTTGGGCGGTTTACTCCAGTTCAATCCCAACTCCGCAGGCATCACGCCGATTGGTTCGCCATTCTAACCCACTTCTTGCGTCCAGCCGAATTTCAGATGCAAAGTCCCCCAAGGCCAGCGTGCGGTGTCAGCAAAACTAAGCCACGAATTTCAGGAATTCAGCGCACCAGCACCTCTGTCCATTTACCTCGAATGGCCTCTTTTCCACCCGAATGTCGCGCATGAAGATGAGGGCAGATGTCGAGAGCGCCCGAGGAGAATTACAATCAAAAACCTTTTGTGGTTCCCCAGAAGAACTGAAAATCAAAGCAAAGAGACTATTCGATGCGCAAGAAACTCTTGGTAGTTCCGGTAATTCTCTCAGTGGATATGCCGGCCAGGCGAACAGCTCCGCAATGAGCGAACTGACGGACGAAGCCATTCAACAGCCGAATGCTAACAGAACGGAGGCAATATGAAGACTTCTACGAAGTGGTTCTTGGTAATCATTCCGGTAGTAACGGTGATCGCTTTCTTCATAGCTGACGGGACCGTTCCATTGGACCAAGTAGTAGGGACAACTGTGCTGTCTGGCGTTTACTCCACGGCAGCTCTATTCGGTGTCCGCTGGTTGATAAATCTTAGCGTGCATCTCAAGACCGCCTACTCAGTCACTCCGAAGCGTTCTCGAGCTGACCAAGTTGCATGCGTTAACCCGCACTACGGACCCATGACCCCGTTTGCGAGAAGACGTCGCCTACAGGAGTGCGGACCGATTCGACCAGGTCGTACGGTTCGACGGCCTCTAAACCTGAAGACAAAATCGGAGGCTACCCATGACATCCCACAAGAAGGTTATTTACCTAGTTCTTCTCGCGTCGTTGACGATCAGTTCGGCAAGGCCGATTCAGGCACAACAGCGGAGGACCACAACTTTATCCGTGCCGAGCTATACTCCGCCGGCTCCACGCCCGGCACAAACTCAATCGCCGCCATCGCCGCGGCGCGAGAGCGCCCCTGCCCCTCAACGGGAGAGTGCTCCTGCACCACAGCGACAACCTCCGTCGACTGTAGAATCATCAAGCTCGAACCGCAGTCAGTCGTTCCCGCGCACCCAGAGTCCGCCGGAGGCTTCTCGTCCTCAACAGACAATACGGGCCTCGCGTGAGCAACAGCATGTCCAGCAGAAGCAACAACAGCAGCAGCGAAAGGAAGAAGCGCGCCAACAAAAAGAAAATACAAAGCAGGCTCAAAAGGCAAAGAAGGAACAGGCTGCCGTCAGAAAGAGGAGGCGAAGCAACAGCAGAAGCAGCAGAAAGAACAGGCTCGCCAGGAAAAAGAGCGAATGAAGAATGAAAAGAAAGCCCAGAAACAACCGGCTCGCGGTCAGAAGACTCACGTTGCGGAGCCCACGAAGGAAGCGTTTGCTCCGAAGCCGCCCGCTGAATCAGCACGTACCACGCTCCAGCCGCACACAGCGTCTTTATCCGCTGACCACGTCCCGGGAGGCAATTCCGTCTCGGGAAGGACGTCTGCCGGATCCATGACGCTGACTCGGGAAGGCTCGCAATTCGTGGTCCAGCAAGTCAATTCCGCGCGATCGCGTATGAGCGGAATCAATCAGAGGCCGCTTCCCTCGGGTGACGTGACCCCATTTCAATGGGCGCCTCACGCTCAATGCCGCCGGGGGACGCCACTACGGTGTGCGCTCCGATGGCACGATCTCTTCTTACCGTGACGGCACCAAGAGGGTAAGCTTCGACCGCAAGGGAAAAGTGAGTTCGCTACGCACCTCTAACCTGGAAGTGCGACGCGGAGCTCATGGCGAACGCACCATCATCAGCCGCCGCGCGGACAACTCCCGAGTCGTCAGCTTCGGCCCTCACAGCGGTCACGTTGAACGAAACGTGGTGATGGGCAACCGGAGCGTTATCCAGCGCACCACTGTGATCAATCACAGCCTAATCAGCCGAAACTATTTGTCCTACCCCTACGCAGGAGTCAGGCTGGAGCGGCTTGTCACGCCAGCTTTTTATCCCCCTGCTTTCTACGGATGGGCGTTTTATCCGTGGGCAGCTCCTGTTCGCTTCACGTTTGGATGGAAGGGCGCGCCTTGGTACGTCGGCCCGTCCCCGTACTTCACGGCCTATCCTGTATATCCCGGGGCCGCGTTCTGGTTGACGGACTACGTGCTGGGCGAGACGCTTGCCACCGCTTATCAGTTGCACGCCGACGAGGCTCGCACCGCCGAAGCCCTCCCCGATGACGACGCGGACTACTCGGCGGACGCGGCAGTGTCCGATTCCGATGACTCCGAGCAGGTCGATACGCTGCAGGCAGAGGCGACGACCCCGATCTCTCCGGAACTCAAGGCCGCCATCGCTGAGGAAGTGAAGAAGGAACTCAGCATTGACAACGCAGCCAGTACAGCTCAGAACGAGGAAACTGGCTACGACGAAGTCTCGTCCGTCTTGGGGAGTCCGAACCATGTTTTCGTCGTATCCGAAGATCTGGATGTGACCACCGTGGATGAGCAGGGCTGCGCGTTGCAACCAGGCGATATCCTCCAACTGGAGTCTGTGCCGTCGGGCGATTCCGCAGTAGTGCAGCTGCGGGTTGCAAGCAGCAAGAAGATGGATTGCCCCGCCCGTGTAGTAGTGACAGTGTCGGTCTCAGACCTGCAAGAGATGCACAACAACTTCCGTGCGGAGGTTGAAGCTGGTCTGGGCGCACTCCGGGACGAGCATGGCCACAACGGTATCCCCGTTGCCCCGCCGACCGCGGTTGCAGCACCGCCGCGGCCCACTATCGCTGGCGAGACATCGACCTCTTCCGCCGACATCAACGCCATGCTCGATACCCAGCGACAACAGGCTGACCAGGCCGAGGCGCAGGTGCTCAGATCGGCCTTTTGACTAGCTGAGACGGGAGGGAAGACAAGGCAGCATCCGGTTCGGCCGGTGCTGCCTTTCTCATTCATGGAAGGGGACTAACGTTGGAGGCATTCGGAGATGATCTCATCGCCTCCTGTGTGATCCTTTGCTCCAGCCGCCTATTCGCTAACTGGCCTGACATTCTATACGAGCTGTTGCGGCACATCGGTCGGGGTGCTAATCCTACCGGATCTAGCGGACCGATTGCCCATTCGCGCGACCTGAGCCTTCCTTCCGCGATCGATGACCCTATTTTCTGCCGCGCGTCGCGTTAAAGAGTGAAGGACGCAAACAATCAGGAGGCAGCTATGCAACCGGTCAACACAGCAGGCTTGGCAATTGTCCTTAGAAACCCAGAGCCTCGGCGAGAGTCGCAATATCCAGACGGATGGATGTTGCTCACTTCCGATCGCCAGCTCAAGATTTTCGTTTGCCGCGATGACGCGAGACGTCCCCACATTGTCCGGAAAGAAGCGGCCTAGCCGGATGGAGCAAGAGATCAAACCTCGCGCCAATCAGTGTGGGAGAACAACTAGGAGGCGGTTATGAAAAACCTTTCCGTCGTACGTATTGAACTTAATCAAGTGCGAACAAGTCTCACCAAGAGCTCGGTCTTTGTCACGGGCGTTGGACAATCGATTTCCAGCCCCTCAGCCCCCCGCAATCAAGCACAGCTTGAAATGCTTGCCGTTAAATTGAAGTTACTTCTGCGAGACCTTGCGGCGCAAGAAAATCTCGCGGGTCTCCAGAAGTGGAACGCATCACGCCAGTCTGGTTCGCGTTGGATCATGCAACAAAAGGAGAGAGAAGTCCGGGGCGTACTCGATGAGGCGCTGGCCCTCGGCGAATTGGCGAAGGAATTGCTGGAGAAGAATGGACTCCTCGGCGGGATGAACACGGCATCTGGCTTGATCAAGTTGGCCCGAGAAATAGACGGTGAAGTCGCGCAGATTCTACAAGCTCAACACCACGTCGAGGTCCCAGACCGTCCCGCCTATATTCCACCCCAGGCCACCGGCCATCCATTGGAATCTGCGACAGCTGTCCTTGCCTGGGTTGTCCTCGTTGTCCAAAGGCTAAAAAAGAAAAACAAGAGTGAGTGATGCATCCAGATCGACTCTGCGCTGTGCCGCACCAACCTGCTAAACAGCCAAGTTAGTTGTTCGCCACGATGAATTCATTCTGTGGCTGATAACCTTCCTCATGGGATCTTGGGCCTGCGATCGGACGATGCGTTACCGAGTAAGAGCTGCGTTCCTCATAAATGGCCTCAAGGCCGCAATTACTGCTACGACTGATGCTCACACTGCCCTCGCCCAAAACGACACGAGCGAGATCAGGTGCCAGAGTTATGATGCGTAACGCTCCACCGCCAAACCCATCGCGTTGCCGCCTCCAAGGCAAAGCGCCGCGATGCCTCTGTGCACATCGCACTGAATCATCGAGTAAAGCAGAGTCGTGAGAATTCGCGCGCCGCTGGCGCCGATCGGATGTCCGAGAGCGACCGCACCACCGTTCACGTTAACTTTGTTGAGATCGAGTCCGAGTTCACGCGTGACCCCGATCGCCGCCACCGAGAAGGCCTCGTTGATTTCGTAGAGGTCAACATCTTCGTTCTTCCATCCCGTCTTCTGCCAGAGCCGGCGCACGGTTTCAACCGGCGCCATCATGATCCACGCGGGAGCAATCCCACTGCTGGCCTGCGCTACAATGCGCGCCATCGGCTTCAGCCCGAGCTCCTTGGCCTTCGATGCTGACATGAGGACGAGAGCTGAAGCGCCGTCGGTCACACCCGGTGCGTTACCGGCGGTCACAGTCCCGTCCTTCTTGAAGGCTGGCTTCAGACTGCGCAAAAGCTCAATGGTCGAGTCCGCGCGCGGCGACTCATCCCTGCTGAACAACTCCGGGGATGCGCCTTTCTTCGACGGCAGTTCGACGGGAATGATCTGATCCTTGAAGCGGCAATCGTTCATGGCGCTCACCGCCCTGCGATGCGAGTTGAGGGCATACTCATCCTGCTCCTCGCGGGTGATCTTGTACTTCTCGGCGACATTCTCGGCAGTGTTGCCCATGTGGTAGTCGTTGAAAATGTCCCACAGGCCGTCGTGCACCATCGAGTCGACCACCTTCTGATCGCCCAGGCGAAATCCCTTGCGCGCAG
>Ga0182018_10004259_pt1 | contig 12183 bp, 9 predicted proteins | sample 812P2MmetaG_FD_120490 | JGI IMG/M metagenome (GOLD analysis project Ga0182018, IMG submission 120490) | Permafrost microbial communities from Stordalen Mire, Sweden - 812P2M metaG | ecosystem: Environmental > Terrestrial > Soil > Wetlands > Permafrost | place: Sweden: Stordalen | collected...
CCTGGCCGAGCGGAGGCACCGCGCCGCCAAGATTGCGCTCGATCATGGTCAGAACGCGGCTCGCGAGATTGCCGAGTCCGTTCGCGAGATCGGCGTTGTAACGCGTGATCAGCGCCTCGTAACTGAAATTGCCGTCCTGCCCGAAAACCATCTCGCGCAATAGGAAATATCGCAGAGCGTCGATGCCCAGCACAGCGACAATCGGCTGGGGTCGGCGCACGTTGCCCCGCGACTTCGACATTTTTTCTTGGTCGAAAAGCCACCAGCCATGCGCGAACATTTGCTTCGGCAGCGGGACGTCCGCAGCCATCAAAAATGCAGGCCAGAAGACCGCGTGAAAGCGCAGAATTTCTTTGCCTATCAAATGGAGATCGGCGGGCCACAAACGTGCGAATTCGTTTGGATTGTCCGCGAACCCGATTCCCGTCAAATAGCTTGTGAGCGCATCGGACCAAACGTAGTAAACGTGTTTTTCGTCGCCGGGCCACGGAATGCCCCACTTGAGAGTGGTCCGGCTGATCGAAAGATCGCGGAGGCCGCCCTGCACGAACGAAAGAACTTCGTTGCGGCGCGTTTCGGGCAGAATGAATTCTGGATGCGCTTCGTAATACGCGAGCAGGCGTTGCTGAAAATCCTTGAGCTTGAAAAAATAGTTCTCTTCGCGAATGCGCTCGGTCGGACGGCCGCATTCGGGACACGGAACTCCGGGCGTCGGATCTTCCACGTACATCTCGTCAAAAACGCAATAATTCCCTTCGTAGTGCCCTTTGTAAATCCAGCCATTGGCCTGAATCCGGCGGAAAAGCATCTGCACAGCGTGAGCGTGGCGCAATTCCGTGGTGCGCACGAAGCGATCGATCCCCAGGCCCAGCTGCTCCCACAGCGTTCGGTACTCGGAGGAAATCGTATCCACGAATTGCTGCGGCTCGACGCCCGCGGCCCGCGCCGACCGCTCGACTTTTTGCCCGTGCTCGTCCGTGCCGCTGAGCAGCACAACGTCGTAGCCCTGCATGCGCTTGTAGCGCGCAATCGCGTCGGCCACGATCGTCGTATAGGCGTGGCCCAGATGCGGCCGCGCGTTCACGTAGTAGATCGGCGTCGTAATGTAAAATTTCGGCTTGGCCGGATTCGGGCTCATGGGCAGAGGTGATACCGCGTCAACCGCAACAGACGCGCACAGATTATCTAAACGCGTGATGCTGAACGAATGATACTAAGCGGCGCGCCGAGCGCTGTCAAATTGCGCTCGCCAGTTCGCCGCGGCACGCGCCGCGCTTTGACTGGCTATGACGCCTTACCTATAATCGTGAGTCTAATTTCCCGACCGGAGCCTTGTGTATCTCATCCTCGAAACGCGCGCGCGTGCTGCCCTGCGCGATGTCGTAAAACAAAAATACGGCGTCGATGCCGCGCCGGTCACCGAGCGGCCCCCGAAGGTTGAGATGGGCGAACTCGCTTCGCCGCTGGCCTTTGAGCTTGCGAAGCGCTTGAAGCGCGCGCCGCGCCAGATCGCACAGGAAATCGCCGCCGCGCTCGGGCCAATCGAAGGCATCTCTCGCGTTGAAATTGCCGGCGCCGGCTACCTCAATTTCTTTTTCGATCGCGGCGCATTCTTCCAAGCCGCGCTCGCGGATTCCGCCGCGGCGCCACTGGCTTCCGCCGACGCGCCCAAAGCTATCGTCGAGCACACGAATATCAATCCGAACAAAGCCGCGCACATCGGGCATCTGCGCAATGCCGCGCTGGGCGATACGTTCGTGCGCTTGCTGCGCCGCGCTGGACGCCGCGTCGAAGTGCAGAACTATGTGGACAATACTGGCGTGCAGGTCGCCGATGTCGTCGTCGGCTTCGAGCACATCGACCGCAAATCGCCCGACGAGGTGAAGCGTCTAACCGAGTTGCCGCGTTTCGATTATCTGTGCTGGGATTTGTACGCTCGCGTGACGCAATTCTTCGAGGAAGATAAATCGCGCTTAGCGCTTCGCGGCGAAGCGCTAAAGGCAATCGAAGAAGGTCACGGCCCCCCGGCAAAAATGGCGGAGATCGTTTCGACCGCCGTCCTGCGCCGTCATCTCGCCACGATGCTGCGTCTCGGAATCGAATACGACTTACTGCCGCGCGAGAGCGAAATCCTGCACCTAAAATTCTGGGAAGCCGCATTTGAGCAATTGAAGCAGCGCGGCGCGATTCACATCGCCGAGACCGGCAAGAACGCCGGCTGCTGGGTGATGCGCATGGACGAGCCCGGCGCGACAGAATCCGACGACGACGCGAAAATTATCGTGCGCTCAAACGGCACGGTGACCTATGTCGGCAAGGACATCGCCTATCAGCTCTGGAAATTCGGTCTGCTTGGCCGCGATTTTAATTATCAATCGTTCGAGACTTACCAGGACGGCCGCACTCTGTGGATGACGACCTCCGAACGCGGCGCGGCGACCTTCCCGCCATTCGGCCACGCGACGCAAGTCTACAACGTGATCGACGCGCGCCAGGCATATTTGCAGCGCGTGGTCGTTGCGGGATTGCGCGCGCTGGGCTTCGATTCTGAAGCCGATCGCTCGACGCATTTTTCCTACGAAATCGTCGCGCTTACGCCGCGATGCGCAGCGGAAATGGGCTACGCACTCTCCGAGGAAGATCAGAAGCGCCCGTACGTCGAAGTGAGCGGCCGCAAAGGCCTCGGCGTGAAGGCCGACGATTTGCTCGATCGGCTGGAAGCCGCCGCGCGCGCCGAAGTCGATTCGCGAAACGCCGAAACGCCGGATGCCGAGCGCGCCGCAATCGCACACGCCGTCGCCATCGGCGCGTTGCGCTATTTTCTGCTCCGCTTCACGCGCTCGACCATCATCGCGTTCGATTTCAAAGATGCGCTGAGCTTCGAGGGCGAGACGGGCCCATATTGCCAGTACGCCGTGGTGCGTATCCGCAATATTTTCCGCAAGCTCGGAGAGCAGAATGCGAGCGGCACGACTTCCGCGCCGCCTGCTGGCGGGAGCGCGGCACCGCCCGCGAACTCCGCCGCCGACGCCGCCAATCTTCTAGAGAACGATGTGTGGGAATTAATTCTTCTGGCCGATTCGCTGGAGACGCAGATCGAACTCGCGTTAAGCGCGCAGGAGCCGGCGTTCATCGCCAAATACAGTTTCCAGCTCGCGCAAGCTTTCAATCTTTTCTACCACCGGCACCACATTCTTTCCGAGCCGGACGCCGCGAAAAAACAATTCTTGCTCGACACCGCGGCGCTCGTCGAGCGAAAGCTAATCGTCGCGCTCGACATCCTCGGCATCGAAGCGCCCGAAAAAATGTAGTCAGTTGTGAGGCAATGAGTGGGAAGCGAGCGGAGACAAGCTCCGCCCCTACAAACCTAGGCATTCCGCGCACGTCTGGCTCGGGAAATCAATCTTGGGAAAAACGCTACTTCAATTGCATCGCGAGTTCGGCCAGCGTGCGCACCGCGACGCCGGTTGCGCCCTTCGCGCTCCATGACTTCGCGTCGGTGATCCACGCCGTGCCGGCGATGTCGAGATGCACCCACGGAGTGTCGCCGGTGAATTCGCGCAGAAACGCTGCGGCGGTGCTCGCGCCCGCTCCCTTTCCGCTGCCCACGTTCTGTATGTCCGCGATGGTGCTCTTGATCATGTCGCGATATTCGTCGTCGAGCGGCATCGGCCACATTTTTTCGCCGGCGGTGCGCGAGGCGGCCAACACTTGCTCGATAAATCTCGCATCCGAGCCGAACAGCCCCGTCTGCACACCAGCCAGCGCCACAACAATCGCACCGGTCAGCGTGGCCGCGTCGACCAAATGAGTGCAGCCCAATTGCTTCGCGTAGTGCAACGCGTCGGCCAAAACCATGCGGCCTTCGGCGTCGGTGTTGATCACCTCAATCGTTTTTCCCGACATCGCGGTCTGCACGTCGCCGGGTTTCTGCGCGCGTCCGCCGGGCATATTTTCCGTGGACGCCACGACGGCGATCACCTTGATCTGCGGCTTCAAATGCGCGAGAGCGCGCATCGCGCCGATCATCGCCGCGCCGCCGCACATATCGAATTTCATGTCCTCCATATTGTTCGCGGGCTTGATCGAAATTCCGCCGGTATCAAACGTGACGGCCTTGCCGATCAGTCCGAGCACCGGCGCGTTCGCAGCCGGCGCCTTCTTCGGCGTGTAAGTAATCACAATCAGCCGCGGCGGTTGCACGCTTCCCTGCGCCACCGAAAGCAGCGCGCCCATTTTCAGCTCGGCGATTTTCTTCTCGTCGAAAACGTCGATATCCAAATCCTCATCGCGCGCCATTTGTTCCGCGCGCTCGCCGAGCACCTTCGGCGTCAGCAGATTCCCCGGCTCGTTGCCGAGTTCGCGCGCGAAATTTTGCGCACCAGCCAGTGCCACACCGCGCGCCAAACCCTGTTCGCCCGCACCGCGAGCAGCGCCATCCCACCCCGCCAACGCCGCAGCGTCAATGCCCGGCGCCGGTTCCTTCTTCTCGGATTTGTATTTATCCCCCTCGAATTCGCCCAGCAGCAGCCCCTCGGCGATGGCTTCGGCGCCGATCGCAGTGCGCTCTTCTTCCCGCGCCAAAAACACCAACCGCCGAACCGAGCGCGATTTCAAATACCGCGCCGCAGCAGCCGCAATCTTGCGCAGCTCCGCAGCCGAGAATTTTTCCTTCTTCCCGGCGCCCACCACCAGCAGCCGCTCAGCCTTGATCCCCGCAGGATAATGCAGCAGCGTCATTTCGAGCGACTTGCCGGTCAGTTCTCGCGATTCCGCGAGCCGCCCGAGCGCTCCGCCCGTAGCCTTGTCCAGCTCCGCCAGTGCGCCCTCCACCGGCTTCTCCTGCTCAAATGCGTAGCTGACCAGCGCGCCAGCCTCAAGCTGCGCCGCGGCCCCACTTGCCAGAGTGATTTCCATGCTTCCCCTTTAGCTTTTTAATTTCTTCGTTCCGATTCGCGATTCTTGTTTCGATTCCAGCGGATTAGCGCCGGCGATAGCGCATCGCGTCTTCAGTCTCGCGCCGAGCCTCTTTATCCTTTTCAGTCTGCCGGCGATCCCACATTTTTTTGCCCTTGGCCAGCGCCAATTCGCATTTGGCAATGCCCGCCTTGAAATAAATTCGCAGCGGCACAATGGTCAGGCCCTTCTCGTCGGTCTTGCCCGCCAACTTTTCGATTTCGGTCTTATTGAGCAGGAGCTTTCGGGCGCGAAGCGGCTCGTGGTTAAACGGCCCTCCCGGCAAGTACTCTGGAATGTGGCAGTTGAGCAGCCAGACGGCGTTTCCGCGCACAGTCGCATAAGCATCGCGGATCATAACCTTGCCATCGCGCAACGACTTAACCTCGGTCCCGCGCAGCACGATTCCCGCTTCCATCTTCTCGAGCAAGTGGTAATTGTAGGAAGCGGCACGATTCTGCGCGACAACCTTTTCCCCCGGCCCCCCATCTTTCTTCATGGGCCTTACAGTTTTCTTGTATTGCGTGACCGTTTTGCTCACAGCCAGCTATCATAGCCGCCGCTAGTAACTAGAAGCAAGACATCGCCTTGCGGGCTTGTTGTGAGCGCTCGGACCCAGTGTTATATTCAATCGAATTTTGCCCCATCCCCGGACCGGAGTGTAAATGACACAGCGTGGCACCCTTACAGCCGCGGCGTTCGGCTGCATCCTTTTGCTGCTCGGAGGATGCTCCAAAGGCAGCAGCGACTTCGACCAGGGCAAGAAAGCCGAGTCGATCCACGACTACGAAACGGCCCTGGCCGCCTACAATCGCGCCCTGAAGTCCGACCCGAAGAACGTGGAATACAAGCTCCACGCGGACCAGATGCGTTTTGAGGCCGCGCAGGCGCACATCGAAGCGGGCCAAAAATTCCGCGATAAGGGCGACCTGGAGATGGCCATTGCGGAGTTCCGCAAGGCCGGCGAACTCGATCCCTCCAGCCCCGCCGCCGACCAGGAAGTTCAGAAAACGCTCGACCTGATGAACGCGCGCGCCGCCGCAGCGGCAGCCACTCCCGGCAACGCGCCGGACGAAACGCCCGACGAGGACAAACTCGAGACCGGTCCGCCCGAACTGAAGCCGCTTTCAACCGTGCCGATCAATTTGAAAATGGCCAACGATTCAAAGACCGTCTTCGAGACCGTGGCCAAGCTGGCCGGACTCACGGTGGTCTTCGACCCCGATTTCACTTCGCGCCGGATTACCACCGACCTCGATAACGTGACGCTCGAGCAAGCGCTAGACGTGGTCGCGATTGAAAGCAAGGCGTATTGGAAGCCCCTCACCAGCAACATCATCTTCGTCACGCTCGATCAATTGCAGAAGCGGCGCGATTACGAAGAAGAGATCGTGAAGACGTTCTACATCAAGAATTCAATTCAGACGCAGGACCTGCAGGACCTGGTCACCAGCCTGCGCGCGCTACTCGATCTCAAGCGCGTGCAACAAATCAACTCGATGAATGCCATCGTGATTAGGGACACTCCGGACAAAGTGATGCTCGCGGGGAAAATTATCGACGATGTGGATCGCGCGCGGCCGGAAGTGATCGTGCAGGCCGAGGTACTTGTCGCGAATCGCGATCGCATGCGCGACCTGGGCATCACGCCGGGCACATCGATCACGCTCGCGCCGAATTCGACGACGTCCAGTTCTTCGACTTCGTCCACCACAACGCCCACCGCGGGAACGCTTCCGCTGAGCGTCAAGCCGAGCAGAATCCTGTCGCAGTATTACAGCCTGTCTCTTCCCAGCGCTTCCGCCAACGCGCTGATCACGGATTCCACCACGCGCCTGATACAAAATCCGGAGATTCGCATCGTCGACGGCGAGCAAGCCAAGCTGAACGTCGGCGACAAAGTTCCCGTGGCCACGGGCAGCTTCCAGGCCGGCGTCGGCACTTCCGCCGCGAGCGTCGTCAGCCCGCTGGTGAATACGCAGTTTCAGTATCAAGAAGTCGGCGTGGAACTGGACATCACCCCGCGCATTCATCCCGACAACTCAGTCACGTTGAAGATGCTGGTCGATGTTTCTTCCGTTGTAGCCACCATCCCCATCGGCGGAATCAACGAGCCCGAAATCGGCGAGGATAAAACCGAGCAGGAAGTGCGCTTGACGGACGGCGAAGTGAGCGTCATCGGCGGCTTGATGACTCAGGAGAACATTAAAACGGTTTCCGGATGGCCCGGCCTCGCGAATATTCCGATCTTGCGCTACTTCGTTTCCGACAATTCGACCACAAACAACGACGATGAACTTTTGATCGTGCTGATTCCGCACATTATTCGCTTGCCGGACATCACGCCGGAAAGCTTGAAATCGTTCTACTCCGGCAGCGAAACCAATCCGGCCGTGCTGATGGTCAGCGACGAGGCAAGTTCGTCGGCCGTTGCGCCATCGCCCACGCCCGCGGCATCGCTTCCGCCTGCGACGATGATGGGGGCCGCACCCGCGCCAGCCGCCGCATCGCCGACCGCCGTTTCTCCTCCGGCGTATGTGGCGCCGGCGCCGCCGGTATCTGCCGCGACCGCGCCGAACACCGCTGCTTCAGGTGCTCCGCCGATGCAAACGTCGCAAGGCGCGCGCTTACGGTTTGATCCGGTGAGCGTGTCGCTCAAGCCCGGCGAAACCACCACGATTTCGGTGGTCGCCGACAATGTTCAGGACTTGTATTCGATTCCAATCCTGCTGCAATACGATCCGAAAGTGATTTCGATCGAACAGGCCAGTCAGGGCGGTTTCCTCTCAGGAGGCACGCAGGAAATCGCGCTCGTCACGCGCGTGGATAAGGATCGCGGCCAGGCGGTGATCTCCGCCACGCGCACGAAGACACCCGGTGTGAACGGCACGGGCACGCTGTTTGGCATTCAGATTCGCGCCATCGCGCCAGGCCAGACGAATCTTTCCATCGTGCAAACCAACGCGCGGGATTCGCAGCAGCACGCGATTCAGCTGGTCACCGGCGAGTCTACGATCGAGGTGAAATGAGCCACGCCCGCCCGCCATCGACCGCGCGGCGTGCCGAACGCGGCATGACGTTGCTGGAGCTCGTGATGGTCTGCGCGATCTTGCTGGTGCTCTCCACAGCCGCGCTGCCGCTGGCGCGTATCACGGCCAAGCGTCAACAAGAGCAGGAACTTCGCGTCGATCTGCGCGAAATGCGCAACGCGATTGACCATTACAAAGACGCCGCCGATCGCAATCTCTTCCAAGTGGACGTCAGTACCGACGGCTATCCACCTACTCTCGATACCTTGGTGGAAGGCGTGGACATCACCACTGCCGGTCCGGCCGCTGGCGGTACGCCCGTGGGAAATTCCGCGATTGGCACCGCGATGTCATCTTCAACGCCGGCCGCCGCAAGCGCGCCCAGTGCGTTCGATCAAACAAGTCAATCCGGCGGAGCGAGCGGCGCCCCTGCGTCGCTGACCATGCACGTGCGCTTTCTACGCAAAATTCCGGTGGACCCGATGACCGGCAAAGCCGAATGGGGTTACCGCTCAGTGCAGGACGATCCCGATTCCGACGCGTGGGGCGGACAGGACGTTTTCGACGTCTACTCGCTCTCGACCAACACCGCGATCGACGGCAGCAAGTATTCGGACTGGTAAGCGACGATGCGCATCATCAAATCGGCACGCAATCGAGCGGCATTGACGCTGCGGCGCCCTGACGCCGGCTTCACGCTGATCGAATTGATGATCGTTATCACCATCATTCTGATTCTGATCGCCATGGCCGGCGGCCGCTATGAACGCTCCGTGACTCGCGCGAAAGAGGCTGCGCTCAAGCAGGACCTGTTCGTGATGCGCCACGCCATCGAGCAATATTCGCTCGACAAACTCACCGCGCCGCAATCGCTCGACGACCTCGTCAGCGCCGGCTATATGCGCGAAGTTCCTCTAGACCCATTCACCAAGCAGCGCGATTGGCACGTCGACTACGAAGACGTGGCGCTCAGCCCCGATCAAAGCGGCACCGGCATCACCGACGTGCATTCCACAAATGATGCGCTTTCTCCGTTCGAGAACACTCCCTACAGCACCTGGTAAGCTTCCGCGTTCAACTTGACCTCTTGTCCTCGTCGTCTTCCATCGCTGCGTTAAAGCGCGCTTGCAGCGCCATCCCCACCAACGTCGCGATCAGAATCGCGGGATACAATTGTCCGATCAGCGCTTCTCCAATAGCCAGCGAGCGCGCGATGCGATGCACGGGATACGCGTCACCGTAGCTCAGCGTCGTAAGCGTCGCAAAGCTAAAGTAGATCAATCGCGAAGGTTCGCCGGTGGAGAAGCCGCCGAAAGAAGTTTGAAAATGGATCGCGTCGGGGATTTTTTCCAGGAGCAGTTTGTAACCGAACGCCCAGGTCACGCCGATCAGCAAATAGGCCGCGACGCCGCCCATCACTCGATGCACCGTCACCGCGCCGGGTAGAAAGAATGTCTGCTTCAGCGTCATCACCACGAGTATGGCCATGCCCAATAGCTTGATCCCGGTATCCCAACCCAGGAAGCTGAACGAAGGATTGAACTCCACGATCAAGTCGGCCGTAAATTCCAGAACGGTGAGCCCGATGACCAGATACATCAATATTCGGCTGCGAATGGTCGCGAGCCCGCCGGAGAGCAGCATCAGCGCGAAAACCAAATCGATCACAATTCGTCCCGGCCGCGAAAAACCAACCATCGGAACGAAAATCGTCATCAGCACCAGAAACGCGAGAAAGAAACTGAGATTGCGATCCTCGCGCCAGAAACTGGGCATGTGCCGTTTTGTTTTCTTCACAACCACTTAATTTGCTCCCGTCGCCACTTTCTTCTCGCCGCTCGACACTCGCCGCTCGTTACCAGCCACTGCATCCTAGCGACTGCTTGCGAGCGCCATGAAACGATTCTCGGCTTGTCCTGCGACATCGGTGCGTATCGCAAACAGTCCGCCCGCCAAGCGCTCGAACGCCGGCGCCTCGGGGCGAGCCGTCGTAACATACAGCGTCTTGCCATCCGCGCCGCCAAACGTGCAGGTGGTGATATTTTGCACCGGCATGTCGATCACTCGGTCGATTTCTCCGCTTGGCGCGGAGCGCACGATGCACCCGCCGCCGTGGCGGCAATTCCACAGATATCCCTCCGTGTCGACGCAAGAACCATCGGGCAACCCTCGATGAAAGCCTTCGAGGAAAGGGCGCCGATTGGAGATCGAACCCGTCGCGGCGTCATAGTCGTACGCCCAAACAACATTTTGCAGCGTGTCCCCAAAATAAAATCGGCGCTTGTCGGGACTCCACGCAAGAGTGTTCGCGATTCCGATATCACTGCACCACAGAGTTACGGTCCCGTCCGGATCGAGTCGGTAGAGCGCTCCGTCGCGCCCGCCCGCGGCGCTGGCTGATCCGTCCGCATGCACGTTATTGCGCATCGATCCCAACCACAGCGAGCCTCGCGGATCGGCGCGCGCGTCGTTCAAGCGGACTCGGGGCCATCCTTCGAGCGCGAAGATCGGAGCGCTTCGCCGATCCAGGTGCGGCTCCCACAAAATCACTCCGGAACCAAGAACGACTGCCAGTGTATCGTCCCGGTCCGTCAGCGTGACCGCCGTCACCGGCTCGTTGAAGAACCAAGTGCGAACGCACTCGTCAACAAGCGTGAAGCGATGGATCAGAAAGCGATTGATGTCCGTCCAATATGCCGCTCGGTGCGCCGCGTGCCACACCACACCTTCGCCGCAAACGTCGCCCGCAGGCGCAACGCACACCGGTTCCGCGATCATTGCACGCCAATTCCGGCGAGCAATCCGCCGTCGACCAGATAATCGCCTCCCGTGCAAAATCCTGCTTTATCGGAGGCCAGAAAAGCCGCAAGCTCGGCCACTTCTTCCGGCGTTCCAATGCGCCCGAGCGGATGCGCCGCACCGAATCGCGCGAACGATTCTTCCACCGGCTCGTCCGGCGAAAAATGCGCCGCTGAGCGCGCGAGCATCGGCGTGCGAATCGATCCAGGCGAGATCGAATTCACGCGAATCCCGTCCGCCGCGTGATCGAGAGCCAGCGCGCGCGTCAGGCTGTGAACGGCGCCCTTCGATGTGGCATAAGCGGCCACTCCCCGTTGGCATGCATATCCCTGCACCGACGCCAAATTGATGATCGATCCCCCGCCCCGCTTCTTCATCTCCGGAATGCCAAATCGCGCCAAAAGAAAAATGCTACCGACATTCACCATCATGCACCGATTCCAAGTCTCAAGGTCCGTCTCGAGCACGTTGCCAAAAGGATGAATCGCGGCCGCATTCACAATAATGTCCAAGCCGCCCAGCCGGCTCACGGTGTTCCGGACCATCGACTGCACCGCATCCGCGTCAGTTACATCGCAGGTCTCCACTCTAAGATCGAGCCCACGATTCGCCGCATCGCGAGATAGCTCCTCGTTCGCAATCGCGTCAATGCCGCACGCCACCACGGCCGCGCCGCCCTGCGCAACGCGCACCGCGATCGCGCGCCCAATTCCCGTTGTACCCGTAACGATTGCAACCTTCCCCGCGAATTCATTCATGGAAGCGGCTCCGGCACATATCGTGCCCACGCCTCATTTTTTCCAATTCTCTCGCCGGGATGATACCACCGCCAGTTTTCACGGCGTAGTAACGCTCGTCGCTCGCGGCTCGCCATCCGCCATCCGCCACTAGGTGTTCCTTTTGTTTCGCAGAATTCCAAAGAGCCTCTCGATCGTCTTGACGGCATAAAACAAGCGATTTGGCTGAGAAGGAAACGGAATAAAATCGTGGCGCAAATAAAACTCTCGCGCCCTCTCGTCCTTAGCGTCGACAACCACCACGGCGGACCCAATCTCATGAGTATTCGCCAACACGCGCCTAAGCGCATCAAGCAACAACAATTCTCCTATGCCTCCCCCGCGGAAATCTTTGTTAACAGCCAGCCTGCCCAGCAAAGTCGCAGGAACATTGGGATAGCGGGGAAGCTTCGACGCTACGTTATCAGGCAGGTCACCGAGGTTTACGACGTGGGCCGAGAGCGTATAGAAACCGGCAATCGTCTCTCCGTCCGGTGTGATCACAAAGATAGCAGCCACGCGCTTGCTCACATCTTGCCCAGCCTGCTTTTGCAAATATCGGTCGAGCGTTTCCACTCCACACGAAAAAGCCGCTCGCTTGTGCTTTTCCGCGAGCGGCTCGA
>Ga0182018_10004260_pt1 | contig 12180 bp, 9 predicted proteins | sample 812P2MmetaG_FD_120490 | JGI IMG/M metagenome (GOLD analysis project Ga0182018, IMG submission 120490) | Permafrost microbial communities from Stordalen Mire, Sweden - 812P2M metaG | ecosystem: Environmental > Terrestrial > Soil > Wetlands > Permafrost | place: Sweden: Stordalen | collected...
CGAAGCAAGCAGCACCCGCTTCTCGGCGGCGCCGGCCATCTCGCGCTCGGCCCCTGCGCATCGGCCATTCTCCGGCGCACCGGACCTCAGTCTCCAGCCCAGCAGCCGAGGATGATGGACGCCACGGTGTAGGCGACATCGGCCTTGCTCGTTGGTGGCTTCCCGAACTGCCCCGGTAAGGGGGCGATGTTGACGAGGAGTACCTTCCAGTCCTTGCGCACGACCACCGAACCGTCCGAGGTCGTGAAAGCTCCCTGCCCGAGGTTGCCGAGGGCGCCCGTGTTCCCCAGCGAGTGACCGAGCGAACCGAAGTAGGCGTAGGTCTCCGACCAGCTCGAGAGCTCCTTCACCGACAGCACGAACGTCCCGTTCGGGTACTGGTATCGGCAGGAGTACCGATGGTCGACCCAACTCGGAGTGGCGACGTGGGCGGTCACCCCGAGCACCCGCTTGATCTCGCCCTGAGCGTCCGACGAGCACACTTCCTTCGAGATCGCGGACGGGTTCTTGCCGGCGGGCTCCGGTGCCTCAGTCGTCGATGTCGACCGGCTCGTCGAGGTCGTCGAGCTTCCGCCGGCTGAGCTGGATTGTGGGCTGTTCCCGCAGGCCGAGACCGACACCGCCAACACCGCAACCATCGTGGCCGCCGCGGCCGCTCCTCGTCCTGTCACGCCGGCGAAGGTTACCAGCGGGCAGATGCACTTCTCTGGTCGCGAAGGCCCTGCGCCGGGCCCACGAACTGCTGAAACTAATCTCATAGGAATGACCGCCGATCCGGGCAACGGGCCCTTTCCCGCTGCCGTGGTTCGCGCTCACGCCGGCGTCCGGCCGAGCGCTCGGTCGGGCTCGGCGCGCTCGTGATCACCGCCCCGCCGGACAGCTCGGGCGCTTCGGAATCCCCCGTCCCGACGGAGGCGACCGAGCTGACGAACGGCCGGCTCGCGACCGTGGAGCTGTCCGTCGGCGGCATGCACTGCAGCGGTTGCGCCACTCGGATCCAGGGAGTGCTCGCTGGTCATACCGGCGTCGTCAGCGCAGCCGTCAACCTCGCCACGAACAGGGCCTTCGTCGCTTACGACGCGACAACAGTGGGTAGGGAGGAGCTCTGCGATGCCGTCGCCGCCGCCGGGTACTCCGCCGCCCAGGCGGAACTCGACGGCGCCGGCCGTGCGACCGAGCACTCCGAGCACTGGGTTGTCCGCGCCATTTTCGCGTGGGTGCTGTCCATCGCAGCCTTCTCGCTGGCGATGTTCGGGCCGGCGACGGCCTTGGCTGGATGGAGCGTGCTCGTGCTGGCGGTTGCCGTCGAGCTCGGCGGGGGCTGGCCGTTCCTGCGCTCGACCGTCCGTCTCCTCCGCCACCGCGCCACGAGCATGGACACGCTCATCGCTCTCGGGACGCTGGCGGCGCTCGCGGTCACCGCAGTAGAGACGATCGCCCTCGGTGGGCGCCACGTCCACCTCGGCGGCGGCGGCGCCTTTGCCGCCAAGCTCCACGGCGTGATGGGTCCGCTCATCATCTCGATCCTCGCCAGCGGGCGGGCGGTCGAGGAGCGGGCACGCGACCGCGCCTCCCGGGCGATGCACTCCCTCTTGGGCCTCCGGCCGCCGGCCGCCCGTGTCGTCACCAGCGTCGAGGACGGCCAAGGCGAGCTGGTTCCCCCGGAGAGCATTCCGGTCGGCGCCCTTATCCGTGTCCGCGCCGGCGAGACCGTCGCCCTCGACGGCACGGTGGTGAGTGGCTGGTCGGCAGTGGACGAGTCCATGCTGACCGGAGAGCCTCTGCCGGTCGACCGGGGCCCCGGCTCGACGGTCACGGGAGGGACTCGCAACGGGAGCGGCGTCCTCGTCGTTTCCGTCGACACCGTCGCGTCGGAGTCGGTGCTCACGCGCCTGCAACGGATGGTCGACGAGGCCCAGCGCGACAAGGCACCGCTACAACGCATCGCCGATCGCGTGAGCTCGGTGTTCGTTCCCGTGATCCTGTTGGGATCGGTCATGACGTTCCTCGCCTGGTGGCTGGCGGGAGGCAACTTCGGCAGAGCCGTGCTGAGCGGGATCGCCGTTCTGCTGGTCGCATGCCCGTGCGCCATGGGCCTGGCGACTCCCGTCGCCATGATGGTCGGGTGCGGGCGGGCGTCCGCTCTCGGAATCCTGATCCGGAGCGGTGACGCTCTCGAACAGCTCGCGCGGGCTGACATCGTGGCCTTCGACAAGACCGGGACGCTGACGGAGCGCTCGGCGCGCGTCACCGCATCGGCACCGGTCCCGGGTACGTCGCCCGAGGAACTGCTGGCGTTAGCGGCCGCAACGGAAGCCGACAGCGACCACCCGATCGCGTTGGCGATCCGCTTGGCTGCAACAGACCCGGTCGCCGGCGCCACCGAGGCACGCGAGATTCCAGGGTTGGGCGTCGAAGCCACGATCGGCGGCCACCTCATCCAGGTCGTCCGGCTCGACGCCACACCACTGCCGACGGAAGTTGCCACCGTCGCCGCTGAGTGCCGGGCACGAGGCGAGACCGTCGTGGCGGTGAAGCGGGACGGGGAGCTCATCGGCGCCATCGCCGTGAGCACGCCCGTCAGAGCCGAGGCGGCAGCCGCCGTCGCCCACCTCCATGCGCTCGGCCTGACCACGACGATCCTGAGCGGAGACAGCGAGCCTGCGGTCAGTGTGGTGGCGAACGAGCTCGGCATCGGTGACTTCGGGAGCTCGCTGACGGCGGGGGACAAGCTCGACGCCCTCCGGCGCCTCCAGGAGAACCATCACCGTGTCGTCATGGTCGGTGACGGAATCAATGACGCTCCCGCCCTCGCGGCCGCCGCCGTGGGGTGCGCCATCGGCAGCGGAACCGAAGCCGCCATCGCCAACAGCGACGTCGCCCTCCTCGGCAGCGATCTCGAGGGCGTTCCCGCCTCGATCGGCGTGGCACGTTCGACGTTGTCGATCATCCAGCAGAACTTCGGCTGGGCGATGGGCTACAACTTGTCAGCGCTGCCTCTGGCGGCGGCCGGACTGTTGGACCCGTTGGTGGCGGCGGTGGCGATGGGTTTCTCGAGCTTGGTCGTCGTGCTCAACAGCCTGCGTCTCGTGCGACTTGGTCGATCGGGACTCGACCGGGTGCGGGCGCCACGGGTCATGCGTGGGATTCGTGGCGTGGCGCTCTCCGTCGCCGTACCAGTGTTGCTGTTCGCCGGCGCCACCGTGATCGGCGAGGCCGTGTCGCCCGCCCGCGGTCAGCAACTGCTCCCCACGTTGCCCAGCATCGTGGATGTCTCGCTCCCCGGCGGGTCGGTCGCCGAGGTCTACCTCAACTCCGACAACGCCGGAGTGAACGCCTTCCACCTCGTGGTCGACCGCGGCGGCAACGCCGTTCCGGCCACCGATGTGCGAGTGACGGGCACGCACGCAGGGGCCGCGCCGGACGCGATCAGGCTGGCGCTGCTCAGCACCGGGCACTACATCGGCTACACCGTGCTCGCACCGGGTACATGGCGTTTCGCCGTCAGCGGCACGGTCGAGGGCCACCACGTCGGTTTCTCGATCACGGACCACCTCGGCTGACCGCCGGCCGGCAGCTCGGCGCCGGCAGCGCGGACCTCAGCGAAGCAGCATGAGCATGTAGGCCATGGTGATGCACATGGCGATGTGGGTGGCGATCTCGAGGCGTGGGGCGAGCCACCTGCCATCGCGGCACGACAGCACTTCGCCGCCGAGCGCCGCCCGCCGGCGGACGACCACAGCCGTCTGAACGCCTGCGTCGGCCGGGACCATTACCTCGGGAGCGACAGCGTTCACATGCTTCTGCATGCCGCGGGTGCCGCCCTGCACCGGAGCGTCGCCGACGGTGACGGCTGATGTCCGTACGAACCGCGTCAAGCTGTCGGCGTACCAGACTGCGGCGACCAACAAGATGAAAACGAAGACGAGCGGTAAGCCAGAGCCCGCCGCGCTCGACGGCGCTGAGCCCATCACGGTCATGTTCGCGGTCGTGACCAGGGCCATGCGCAACATCGCAGGGTCCAGGAACATGTAGAGCATCGCCAGCGCCATGGCGAGATGGGTCACGTAGTGGGAGACGTGATGCAGGTGATCGTCGTCCCAGCCGCGTAGCCCCCAGCGCGAAACGAACCGGACGACCTGGACGGCGAACCAGGCGGCCAGGCACGCGAAGACGACCTCCCACACGCCGGCGGGCAGGGTCCGGAGCGACCCTTCGAGCATCCCGGCCATCGCCACACCCATGGCGACGTGTCCCACGTCGACGTCGAAGTGCGTCGTGCGGTGCCACGCCGGTGCCGCTACCAGTCGCCCGAGGCAGTACACCGCCGTCACGAGCATGACCGCGGCCAGACTGCCCACAAGCGAGGAGGGACCCATGCTCAGCGCCCCGAAGCGGCCGAGTTGGCGCCGCCACCGACGACGGCCCCGACCGGAGCTGGGCCGCCGGCGACGAGCGGCCAGTAGGCGACCGTCAGGAGGATCAGGAGCGGCCCGCTGTTCGGATCCGTCGACGGCCCGGAGAACACCCCTCCGAAACCCTCCCCCACTACCCACACGACCATCGCGACAGCGCCGGCGAGCACGAGCACGAGACGCAGAACGCGCGCGGGAGCGAGCACGCCGGCACCGATCACGCCGAAGAGGACTGCCATGACGATCGACACCTCGAGGCCCCTGCCGGCAAGGTCCCGCGCGACGGCGAGGTCGAGGGAGGACAACCAGTGCGGCTCTCCGGGGGCCATGGCGCTGATCTTGTTGCCAAGATCGTCCGAACCACGGTTCGGCGACTGCAACGCGAACCACCCCAGGCTGCCCCAGAGCACCACCCAACACAGCCGCGCGGGGATCGCCCCGATGGGTCGGGAAGCCACGAAGTCACCCGATGGGGGCGCCTCGGCGTCCGGGTCGGAGGGCCAGAGCAAGACGGCCAAGAGCGCATACAGGATCACGGCGCCGGGAGCACCCGTCAGCGGGTTGGCAGTGCCTGCCACCACGCCGCCCAAGCCCTCCCCGATCCACCAGACGCCGAGCGACCAAACCACAGAAAGGCCGAGGGCGACTTTGACACTTCGGCGCCAGGCGATCCCGATGGCGATGACCAATTGGATGCCGGCGAAGACGCCGTCCGCCAGCGTCGGGTGGCGGGCGATCTCTCGGGCCGAGAACGCGATTCCCGCCGCGATGACACCCGGATTGCCGTGCGCCACCGGCGCGATCATCTCTGATCCGAACGCTGCAGTGAACATGAACGGTTGCAGCTGCAGCACGCCGTCGAACAGCCAGAGGCTGGCGAGGCAGAGCTGCAGAGTCCGCCGGATGTCGGGGAGGCACCAGGGGTCGGACGTCCTTGCGACGCGGCGACGCGACCACCCGCCGGTGATCCCGGCAACCGTGCTCGCAGTCATGCCCGCGCTCGCCTCCCGCTCCGATTGCCCGTTCTGTAAATTATCCGCCGGGCAGGGGGTCCGCCGAGCAGGGCGCCCGCCGCGCCTACGATTGGCAGAGCGCTGAGCGTGAGACGGGGTGATACGCGCGGCGACGAGGGTTATCGCGAGGGAGTCTTGCAAGAAGCGGTCAGCGGCCGCACGGAAGGACTCCAGCCTCATATGAAGGCGATCCTCGAAAATCGAACCAACACGGAACGCCTTGGATGTTTGCGCGCCCGCGCCGGCGTGAGGCGAGTGCGCTGATGCGTGTGCTCATCATCGACGAGGAGGAGAACACCCTCCTCCTCCAAGCGATGTTGCAGCGCGTGGAGGGGCTCGTGACCCTGACGACGACCGATCCGAAGCGCGCCATCGAGTTGTTCGTCCAGCATCGCCCGGATCTCGTGCTGCTGGATCTCCAGATCGGCGACACCGACGGGGTCGAGTTGATGGAGGCGCTCCAGAGAGAGGTCGCCGAACACGACTTCGTCCCCATGGTCGTGATGAGCGCTCATACCGACCCTGTGGCGCGAGAGCGCGTTCTTGCCGCCGGCGCTCACGACCTCCTCAGCAAACCGCTGGAGTCCTCCGAGGTCGTGTTGCGGACGCGCACCCTGCTGAGGACGCGGTCGCTCCACCTCAACGTCGAGAGCCAAAGAGCCGCTTTGGAGGAGCAGTTGCTCCAGCACGAGGGCCGAGAGCGGGCGAACTCCGAGCACAGGCGAGAAGCTACCGAGCGGATACGGTCCGTTCTCGCCCGGCGCGCCATCACGACTGCCTTCCAACCAATCGCCGACCTCCGGTCCGGCCACGTGGTCGGGCTTGAAGCCTTGTCACGCTTCGACAGCGAGCCCCGCCGCGGTCCGGACCGGTGGTTCGCCGAAGCGAGCGAGGTCGGCCTCGGCGCCGACCTCGAGCTGGCGGCGGTCGAGCTCGCCCTGGGCCAACTCGACCTCGTGCCGGAGGAGATGTTCGTGTCCATCAACGTCTCGCCCCAGTACCTCGCCGACGGGCTGCTCAACGCTGTACTGTCCGGTCGTCATGCGCGACGCGTCGTGGTCGAGCTGACCGAACACGCCAAGGTCGACGACTACGAGCCGCTCTTGGAGTGCGTCAGCATGCTGCGAGCTCGCGGTGTGCGGGCGGCTGTGGACGACGCTGGGGCGGGTTTTGCCAGCTTGCAGCACATCCTGCGGCTCGGCCCCGACCTGATCAAGCTCGACCTCAGCCTGACGCGAGACATCGATGCCGACCCGGTTCGGCGGGCGCTCGCCTCATCGCTCGTGACGTTCGCCTTCGACGTGGGCGCCGAGATCGTCGCCGAGGGTATCGAGACGTCCTCCGAGCAGGCAGCCCTCAGCTCCCTCGGCGTCGGGATGGGTCAGGGGTACCACCTCGGCCGCCCCGGACCGCTGCCGGCGCCGAAGAACGTGGCAAGGGCGGCGTCGCTCGCCTGACACCGTCGCCGGCGATCCACGAGCCGGCCGGCGAGGATCAGAACCACTGCACTGGGCCAGCGCGCGACCGTCGATACACGTCGCCTCGTAGGGCGGTTTCAGCGGTTCGCGTTCGGCGACCGGCTGTGCGTCGGTCGCCCTAGAGCGGCGGACCTCAGATGCGCTCGAGGGCCTCGCCGTCGAACAATGGGTGCATCTCGCACGCCGCCACGTCGGCCGCAAGCGCATCGTCCGGCGGGGCACCCTCCGCCTCGACCGAGAGTGCCGCTTCAATAATCGGCCGGAGCAGGCGTGCGTCGCTGGAAGTATTGAGAAACAGCTGCCGGTTCGAGAGCACGTACCTGACCGCCCGACCGCGGGCTTCGGCGTCGTCGATCGGCTCATACCAGCTGAAGTGAGGCCCGTCGTCCCCGACCCAGCGCCGGCGGGCAACTGCCTTGATCGTCTGTACGGCAACCTGGCGCTCGGCGCAGACCTCGAGGAGCCGCTCCACGTCGGAGCGATAGCCGTCGTCGCGGAGCAACACGTAGCTGTACGGCAACAGCACCGAGGCGAAGTCGGCGCGCTCGAGGCTGCGAAGGTGCATCTCCGCGATGCGCAAGCCGTGGCCGGTGACGCCGACATTCCGTGCAAGGTCCTCGTCGCGGGCGCGCAACAGGGCCTCGACGGCGCCCCCTCGTCCGTGAGCGACGTCCCACTCGTCCTCCTCGACGAGGTTGTGCAGCTGGATCAAGTCGACGTGGTCGACGCCGAGGCGCTCGAGCGAACGCTCGAGGCTGGCGCGGGCGGCACTGCCGGAACGTTCACCTGTCTTGCTGGCGAGAAAGAACCTGTCCCGGTGCTCGGCCATCCAGGGAGCCAGCCGCAATTCCGAATCGCCATAGGAGGCGGCGGTGTCGATGTGGTTCACGCCGAGCTCGAACAAGATCGGCAGTAGCTCGTCGGCACGTTCCTGCCGCATGCGGCCGAGGGCGGCGGCGCCGAAGATCACCCGGCTGCTGTCGTGGCCGGTCCGGCCGAAGGGCGCTGTTTCGATGCCCTGAGATTAGCGAGCGGTCAGGCGGGCGGCTCCCGGCCCGACGTCATCGGATGCCGGCCTCCTCGTCGCGAGCCCTTTGCGTGTGAACGTGGGCGCGACGCCGGCTGGCCGCAGCCGGCGGCCCGTCGCCCCCCGTGCAGTCGTGTCACCCTGGGTGTCATCGCTGTGATGCCGGCGGCGGGCGCGGTGGTAGCCTCGAAGCGAGGGGAACGAGGAGGAGATCTCGACATGGCGCGGCGGACATCACCAGTCAGCGACTGGGCGACGGACTTCGACGTTCTCGACGCCGGATACATAGCCGATCCCTTCAGCATCTGGGACGAGTTGCGCCAGAGCTGCCCGATCGCGCACAGCAGCCGTCGGGGCAGCAACTGGTTGCCGACCCGGTACGAAGACATCACCGCCATGGCGCACGACATCGAGCACTTCAGCTCGGTCGAGGTCGCCGTCATCCCTTTCGACGGTGAGGAGCCCGAGGAGACACTCCTGCCGTACGGCCTGCCGCCGATCTCGGTCGACCCTCCAGTGCATACGTGGACTCGGCGACTCCTCTTACCGTGGTTCTCCCACCGCAAGGTCGACAGCTACGAAGCCATGACGCGCGACCTCTGCACGACGCTCATCGACGCGTTCATCGAGTCCGGTCACGCCGATGCGGCCGAGAACTACGCCCAGCAGATCCCGGTCCGCGTCATCGCCCGCATCCTCGGAGTTCCGGGCGAGCTCGCCGACACCTTTACCGGATGGGTACGTGACGTGCTCGAGTTTGCCGACGACGAGGAGCGTCGCGTTGGCGCGATGGAGGCCCTCTTCACCTACTTCATCGCCGAGGTCGCGAGCCGGCGCGAGCAACCGAGCGACGACCTGTTGAGCGAACTGCTGCAGACAGAGATGGACGGGGCGCCCCTCGACGACGGCGTGGTGCTCGGGGCGGCAGCCCTCGTGCTCATCGCCGGCGTGGACACGACCTGGAGCTCCATCGGCTCGTCCCTCTGGCACCTCGCCACCCACGAGGAGGACCGCAAGCGCCTCGTGGCCGAGCCCGAGCTCATGTCGACGGCCGTCGAGGAGCTGCTGCGGGCCTATGCACCGGTGACGATGGCACGCCTTGTCACGAGCGACGTCGACTACAAGGGCTGCCCGATGAAGGCCGGCGACAAGCTCCTCATGAACTTCCCGGCCGCCAACCGTGACCCGGAGGTGTTCGCGGATGCCGACAAGGTCATCCTCGACCGCCAGCACAACCGTCACGTCGCCTTCGGATCCGGCATCCACCGCTGCGCAGGCTCCAACCTCGCCCGCATGGAGCTCAAAGTCGCCCTGGAGGAGTGGCTGAAGCGGATCCCGGAGTTCCGCCTCGCCGAGGGGGCAGAGCTGAGCTGGGCGGGCGGTCAGGTGCGGGGACCTCGCGTGCTGCCTGTCGTGTTCCCGTGAAGATCAGAGTCGACCCCGACAAGTGCCAGGGGCACGCCCGCTGCTACGCCCTATTACCTGAGCTGTTCTCGGTCGACGACTACGGGCAGAGCACCGTTGTCGGCGACGGCACCGTGCCCGTCGAGCTCGAGGACAAGGCGCAGCTCGCCATCGCCAACTGCCCCGAGTACGCCATCGAGGAGCTCTCGCCGTAGTCGGGGCCCTCGCAGCAGCGAGGGCCGAACCTCGGGCACTTCTGAATTTCACCCCGTACATTTTTTGTGGCATACATTATGTACGACTTCGAATCGGAATGTGCCGAGGTTGGCGTGCAGGCGGGGCGTGCCCAGGTTGGCGTGAAGCTCGGAGAGCAGGTGGGTCAGCTCGAACCCTCGTCGACGTCCTCGATGTCCCCGACGTCCTCGGGTCCCGGCGCGTGGTCGGGCACGACGAAGCGAGTGGGAACCGAGCCCGTTCGTACCAGCCATGCATACTCCCAAGCGGTGAGCTTCGACGTGTCCACCGGAACGCCACGCACGCCGCCCGCGGCTGGCGCACGAAGTGTCCCCGCGGACCCGTTCGACCCGTTCGACCCATCGGATCCGGGAGCGCCCGAGCCGGCGCGACCGTTCAGAGCCATCCGGCCGTTGACGCCCATGTCCGGTGCGGCACCGGAGCGGTCCGAGCCGTTGCGACCGCCGGCGCCGCCGGCGCCGTTCGCCAAGGCCGAGCCGGGCGACCCGGCGTAGCCGCGACCTCCGCCGAGCATGTCATCACCTGGCGAGCTGACGATCGACATCGAGGTCCCGCCGCGCTGGTCCGCACGCACGGCGACGCGCTCCTCGGATCGCATCCACTGCACGAAGATCGGGACGAAGGCGCCCAGCGTGACGACCTCCGTCGCTGCCCAGAGCAGACCGCCCCCCGCCTTGGTGCTCCCGAGCGTGTACATGGACGCGAGCGGCTTGTCGCTGTTGAGGATCGCCACGCCGAGGAAGGCCTCGACACCGGATCCGAGGAGGATGTTCAGCATGCGCGCCGGATAGCCCATCTTCCAGTGGATGATCGGGTCGATACCGACCATGGGCCACCAGAACAAGGTCGCCCCGAAAAGAAACCCGACATTGATGAAATCCATCACCCACATGTGCAGCATGGCGAAATTGAGCAGGAACGTGAGGAAGAACGCGAACATCACGCCGTAGTAAAGGCACCAGACGACGACGGGATGACTCACCACCGCGAACGGGGACGACCGCAGGACACGGAGCCATAGCTGCTTGGTCCGGCGGCTGCTCGTCTGGAGGAGCAACGTGGACGGCGCCCCCAGCGCTAGCAGCGGAGGACCCACGACCATGAGCAGCAGGTGCTGGACGACGTGCGCCTGGAAGTACGTGCCCGTCATGGCTGCGACGGGCGACTGCAAGGCGAGATCGATGGCCATTAGTCCGCACATGAACGAGGCCGTCCGCGTTCCGCTCCATCGGCGTCCTCGCGCCGCCAGCCGCCAGTCGGCCCGCAGGTACCAGACCGCGATGGCGACCAGGACGATCACCACCGAGACCGGGAAAGCGCTGAACTGCCACTGCGTCAGGGCGTTGTGCAAGGAGAACTCGACGTGAGCCATCCCCGGCATCTCTCCAGTGTCCCCTATCCGCCGGCCAAGTCACAACCGCCCCCATCGGGGCGCTCCTCCCTCAGCCGGCTGCGCCCTCGGCGGAGCGGCTCATGACGACGAGCCGAACTGGATGGGGACGATGATCACCTGCTTCGAATTCCAGCTACCCGTCTGACTGAGGTCGTAGACGGTGAGCAAGGACTGATGGACGGCGAGGGCAAACGTGCGACCGTCTTGTGCGAAAGCGAGCGTCGCCGTGCCGGTCGGCAGCGCCGGCAGCCTCGCCCAGCCGGCGCCGGAGGCGGGAAGCACCTCAGCGGTCACGGTGTCGGAGTGCGAGAGCAGGACGAACGTAGAGCCGTTCGGTTCGGTACCCGTGGCAGAAAGGCGCTGTGTCGGCGGGACGTCGAACACCGGCGAGTCCGTCCAGGTACCTGACGAGTTCGAGCTCAAACGAAAGACGCTCGCCGTCCCATCGGGCGAGACGACTTCGGCGAGCGCCACCACACTCGAACCTTCTGTTGAGAGGCGCAGCACCTCGGTGTCGAGCGAACTGACGTCGACCCGGGTCGCGTGGCGCCCGTGCGAGGAGCCGGGGCCAAGCGTTGGCGCCGTCGCCTCAGGCCCCACGAGACGCCAGCCCCTCGCCGTGAGCTGGAAGATCCCCACTTGTGCGGATCCCTCGCACAAGCCGCCCACCATCGGCTGCCCGGCCGGTCCGAAGGTCACCGCCGTGAGAGCGGCGAGCCTGCAGGACGAGCCGCTGAGCGCCGACAACGACGACAGCGTCGTCACTGTCGATGCCGGTGACATGGCGTCGTCGTCGCTCGTGACGATCGACGAGCCCGTCTTGCCCAGCACGGCCAGCAGGTGCCCGGACCCGGTCGTCGCCAGGGCATCGGGCACAGGGGCAAGCGGGCCGAAGAGAACTGCCGGAGACCACTGAGCGCCGTCGTCACCGCTGACCGCCAAGGGCGAGAACCCCAAGAGCTGACTCACCTCCACTCCCACCACGACGCCACCTGCACCGAAGGAGCCCACGAGTCCGCCGTTGTCCGCCACACCCTTCGGAGTGACGAGCGACCATGACCGTGCAGTTCCCCGCAGTACGAACGCCTGCCAGAACGTGTTGTCCGGCTGTGCGGGGTCGCCCATCGCAACGAGCGCCCAGGTGGCCCCGTCGGACGCGGTAGAGGTCGCCGCCGGCCCGACGGCATTGCCCGCC
>Ga0182018_10004263_pt1 | contig 12172 bp, 5 predicted proteins | sample 812P2MmetaG_FD_120490 | JGI IMG/M metagenome (GOLD analysis project Ga0182018, IMG submission 120490) | Permafrost microbial communities from Stordalen Mire, Sweden - 812P2M metaG | ecosystem: Environmental > Terrestrial > Soil > Wetlands > Permafrost | place: Sweden: Stordalen | collected...
ATGCCGTCTGCGCCTCGGCCTGCGGGGCGGGCAGGCCGTGTGCGGGCGCGGGCGATGGCACCGAGCGTCCGGTGAGCGTTGTGTCCCTGGCGGGCTGGGCGGCTGCCTGCTGAGCGCCGGTTGTCGTATGTACGGTGGGCGGCGGGGGAGACGGCTTATGCGCGAGCATGGGCGCCGCCGCTGCAGGTGCGAAGACGGGCGGGGCCGACTCGCGGATTTGCCGCGCCTTGAGCAGCGTGGTGCGCAGTCCCAGGTAGGCAGCGCGACTGTTGGGGCGGAGTTCGAGGGCGGAGATGTAGCGCCTCTCCGCGGCTGTCAGCTCGTTGGAGACCAGCGAGTGATGGCCCTCACCGATGAAGAACAAGAATCGCGCGGCGTCGAGCTTTGCCGACAGCGCTCGATCCTGCGGCTGGGTCTGTTGCGCCGGTTCGAGGTAGCTGATCGCGCCGAGGAAGTTGCGCTGTTGCAAGCGGACTGAGCCCATGCCGGCCAACGCGTCGGGGTTTCCCGGCTGCTCGGCGAGCAGCGCCTGGAAGCGGTCTTCGGCACTGGGGATGCGCTTCGCGGCCGCTGGGTCAGGCTGCGCAGCGATAGCGCGCGTTGCGGGCTGCTCGGCTGCGGCGGGGCGTTGCGTCGGTGGAGACTGGGCCTGGAGGGGACAGCCGCCAAGGGCAATGCCGCCGAGCAGAATCGAAGAGGCATAGAGCCGGATTGCAGACGCTTTCATCATTGTGGTGGCATCAACCAGCGCGGGCGTGTCGCATGGAATTTCTCACATCTCTATCAAAATGCAAGATTACCAGTGGACGGCTGAGTCTCATCTACCACGGAAGGATGGCTCGCCTGACCGAAAGAGGGATTAATCGAAGAGTTAACCCCCCACGGGCCAGGGTGCAGATTCCAAAGCAAATCCTGCGCGCCGAGGACCGCTGGCAGGCGGCAGGAGTCACTTCCAGGGCCTCAGCGGGGCATCAGGAGGAGGCGACTCCCACCGTTTCCCGCACGTCTGCGCCGGCCTCCGTGCTTTCGGGATTGGGTAAGCCGTGATCGAGGATGCGGGTCGCTTGCCGGTCGTCAAAGGACCGCTCCCATTTGGCGATGACGATGGTGGCAACGCCGCTGCCGATGATGTTGACCACGGCACGCGCGGCGTTGGTGAACTGTTCGACACCAAGCAGGAGGACGAGGCCGGCGGCGGGGATGCGGTGCATCGTGCCAAGAGTGGCGGCGAGGGTGACGAAGCCGGCGCCAGCGACTCCGGCCGAGCCCTTGGACGTGAGCATGAGCACCAGGAGGACCACGAGCTGGTCGCGCAGTGTGAGGTGGGTGTTGGTGGCCTGGGCGATGAAGATGGCGCCCATGCCGAGGTAGATGGCGGTGCCAGCGGCGTTGAAGGTGTAGGACGCGGGCATGACCATGCCGACGATGGAGCGCTCGCAGCCCAGCTGCTCCAGCTTGAGGATCAAGGGTGCCATGACCGCCTCGGAGGAGGAGGTTCCGAGGGTGATGAGAATTTCTTCGCGGAAGTAGCGCAGCAGCTTGACCAGGCTGAAGCCGGCCGTGCGGGCGATGAGGCCGAGCACGACCGCGACAAACAGAATGGAGACGAACCAAACCTCGGAGGTGAAGAGCGCGAGCGGCTTGAGGCTGCGCAGGCCGTACTGGGCGATGGTGTACGCCATCCCGCCGAGAGCGCCGAGCGGCGCCAGATGCATGACCAGGCGCACGATGCCAAACATCCCGCGGAGAAAGATATCGAGAATCTTGACCAGCGGGCGGGCGGCCTCGCGGAACTGGGAGAGGGCGAGGCCGAAGAGCACACTGAAGAGGATGATCTGGAGGATATTGCCGCTGACGAAGGCGTCTCCGATGCTGGATGGAATGATGTTGAGGAGAAAGCCGACGAAGCTGAGCTGTTGCGCGGATGCGGTATAGCTCGCGATGGACTGAACGTCGAGCGTGGCGGGATCGATGTTCATGCCGCGGCCGGGATGCAGGAGGTTGATGGCGATGAGGCCCATGAGCAGCGCGATGGTGGAGACGACCTCAAAGTAGATGAGGGCCTTGGCGCCGACGCGGCCCACCTCCTTGAGGTCGCCCATCCCGGCGATGCCGACGACGACGCTGCCGAAGATGACAGGCGCGAGGGTCATGCGAATAAGGCGGACGAAGCCATCGCCCAGCGGCTTGAGCGCGACCGCCTGACGCGGGAAGAAGACTCCAACCGCGATGCCGAGCATGATGGCGACCAGCACCTGCAGCCACAGAGGTCCCAGCAGGGAGCGGCGGGTTGTGCGGGTTGCGCTGCTGGCGACGGTGACTGGCATATGGGTTCGCTACTCCGCGAGACTCCGCATGACGCGGATGAGGTCGGCTTTGCCTTCGAAGCCGATCCCGGGAAGGTCGGGCATAGTGATGGTACCGGCTTCGACGCGGACGCCGTCGGGGAATCCGCCGAAGGGTTGGAAGAGGTCGGGATAGCTTTCGTTGCCGCCGAGGCCGAGGCCGGCTGCGATGTTGAGCGACATCTGGTGACCGCCGTGGGGGATGCAGCGGCGGGGCGACCAGCCGGCAGTTTTGAGCGCATCGAGCGTGCGCTGGTATTCGCAGAGTCCGTAGGAGAGCGCGCAGTCGAACTGCAGCCAGTCGCGGTCGGGCCGCATGCCGCCGTAGCGGAGCAGGTTGCGCGCGTCCTGATGGCTGAAGAGATTCTCACCCGTGGCCATGGGGCCGGGGTAGAACTCGGCGAGCGCGGCTTGCAGGGCGTAGTCGAGCGGGTCGCCGGCCTCCTCGTACCAGAAGAGCGGATACTGCCGAAGCATTTTGGCATAGGCGATCGCCGTCTCAAGATTGAAGCGGCCGTTGGCGTCGACGGCGAGCTGGGCATCGTTGCCGATCTCGGCGAGCACAGCTTCGATGCGCTGGCGGTCCTCTTCGATGGGGACGCCGCCGATCTTCATCTTGACGACGGTGTATCCGCGCTGGAGATAGCTGCGCATCTCCGCGCGGAGGGCGCTGAGGTCTTTACCGGGATAGTAGTAGCCGCCCGCGGCATAGACGAAGACGCGCGGATCGGGTTGCAGGCCGTGGCGCTGGGCGAGGAGGCGGAAGAGGGGGATGCCGGCGATCTTGGCGACGGCGTCCCAGACTGCCATGTCGATGGTGCCGACCGCGACGGCGCGTTCGCCGTGGCCGCCGGGCTTCTCGTTGCGCATGAGCACGGCCCAGATGCGGTCGGGATCGAGATTGTCGCCGGCGTCGTTGAGCAGGGTGGCGGGTTCGGCTTCGAGGAGGCGGGGGAAGAAGCGCTCGCGGATCAGGCCGCCCTGGCCGTAGCGCCCGTTGGAGTTGAATCCATATCCGATGACCGGCCTGCCGTCGCGCACCACGTCCGTCACCACCGCGACCAGCGAACAGGTCATCCTGGAGAAATCGATGTACGCATTGGCGATGGGACTGGAGATTGGAAGCGTAACTTCACGCAGGTCGACGATGCGCATCCGTTACTCCTTGGGGACGACTGCAGGTGGACCCGACTTAGCGAATATATCGCGCAGAGTGTCTCCGGCCGCGGAGAGGTTGGCCAGGTACATCTCGACGTACTCGCGCGAGAGCACCACCCCGTCTGCGCCCGCCCCGAACGCAGCGCGCAATGCGGCGCTGACATCCTCGGGCTTGGTGATCTTGTCGGTCACTTTGGGATCGCGCGAAAGGGTGGGTACGTTGATATCGATGCCAGGATATATCTTCACTTCGCCGGCAACGCCGGCCAGCGCGCGCTGGGTCTCCCGGGCAATGTAGTCCGGCGAGAGGCCGTGGGTGGCGAGCTGGTCGAAGGACGCCTCGTTATAGTTCATGATCTTGTAGTAGAGCTGGAGGAACTCCTCAGGCTTGGCGTCGTGGAAGATGCCGCGGCTGAGGCCGTTGAGATACGTCGCCATGCGCGGGCCGCCGGCGTTGTTGTAGGTTGCGATTTTGAGGAAGTCGGCTGTGGTGCGGCGCTTGGCGTAGTCTTCCTCGGCGCGGTAAAAGGGGCTGAAGGTGACGCTCTGCATGATGTGAAAGCCGAAGGGCTTCTGCGGGGCGATGGACTTGGCGAGGCCATAGAGGTCTTCCTGGACGGCCTGGAAGCTGTCGGACCAGAGCGATTCCCAGCTGAGGATCTCGGGGTACTTGAGGAGGATTCTCCAGAAGGAGACGAAGTAGCCGTCGGCGGGGCGCGTCTCCGCGGCGGTTGCGGAGAAGAGCTGGCCGAGCTCGCGGAAGCCGGCCTGCGCGCGAGAGACGGAGATGCCGAGGGCGCGGCCCTTGGCCTGGCAGAACTGGCAGAAGCAGAGACCGGTGCCGGCTCCGGTCAACATGCCGTTCAGCGGACCCTCGCGCTCCGATCCCCACGCGATGCCGTCGATCAGGTCCGGGTAGCCGAGCAGCAGGCTCTCGACCTTGCCGCGCAGAAAGGCCTGGTAGTCGGGGTGGTTGAAGCAGGGCGCCATATTGCGCCGGCCGTTGATATCGATCTCGGTGACCTTGCCGTAATTGGGGATGAGCCGGGGCAGCTCCGCGCCCGCGTTATTCAGGTCCCATGCGAAGAAGTCCAGGCCGCGTGCCTTGGCCTTGGGCCCGGCCTCCTCGATGACGTTGAACTTGCCGTACTCGGACGAGCGGAAGTCCTTCAACATCGTGTCCTGAAAGTACTTCGGGTCGTAGTCGTAGAGCGCGCCGCCAGTCACCGACTTGCCCGATTTTCCGTGGTCGGGCAAAGTCGTGCTCAAACGCGTTTCGCCGTACACAAACGTATACGCCCATACGGTGTTGACGTCGCCCTTGTTCTGGATGTTGTCGAGCACGGCGTCCACGCCCTCGTCGACCCAGCCGAAGCCGCGCACCTGGATGGCGACGAAGTTCTTGCGGTTTTGCACCGGCGCGCGTGCGCCGCGGCGAGCGGGCGGCGCCTGAGCGCGGCCAGACCTGGCCATGAATGCGGTGGCTGCCGAGCAAAGCCGGATAAAGTTTCTGCGATCGAGGAACGAATTCATAGCAAGAGCCTCCGCGTTGTATTGGAATGAAGTGTGCGCTCCAGCGGGCAGCAGCGCCGCACTGGATCGCCGAAGCAAGGCGCCCTCGCGCCGTCCACGAGGGTCAGAAGGTGTACTTTGCCGCGATTTGAATGATACGTGCTGGGTTGGAGGCCTGTATCTTGCCGAAGCTTGCCGAGTTCATCGAGCCGACGGGCGCCTGGAAGTTGGTGTGGTTGAAGACATTGAAGAACTCGAAGCGCAGCTGGAAGTTCTGTTGCTCGTGAATCTGGAACACCTTGGTGAGGTTGGCGTCGGCGTCGACGTAGTGCGGGGCGAGCAACGAGTTCATGCCGGTGGTGCCAAAGGTGCCGGGGCCGTTGGCGGTGAACGCCAGGGGGTTGAGCCAAACCAGCGTCTGCCTGTTCTTGACGTATGGGCTGACCCCTGGGACGGCGTTCGGCCGGTCCAGTCCCACGCCCGAAAGGGAGGCGTCGGTGCCGGTGCTGGGACTGAAGGGGAAGCCGTTGTAGTAGGAGGCAAGAAACGCGGGCGACCAGCCCCCCGCGAAAAGGTTCACGAGATGATTGGAGAAGTTGAAGCCCTTGTATACCAGCGAGGAGACGATGTTGTGGCGCAGGTCGTAGTCGCAGGGTCCGTGGTCGGCGTCGCGGTTGTAGGGATTGGATTCTGTGTTGCCCTGCAGCTTGTTGGCCAGCGTCTCGGTGTCCTGCAGGCAGTGGGAGTAGGTGTAGACGAATAGAAGGGTATAGCCGTGGTTCAACCGGTGCTGCACTGAAAGCCGCAGGGCGTTGTAGTTGGTATTCACGCCATCATCCATGAACGTCATGGTGGAGATGGCCGCGCCCGTGGTGGCATTGATCTGGCTCAAGATGCGGCGGGCCTGGGTTGTGGCTGTGGTGTTTGTGCCTCCGGGGACGATGACTGCCGGGTTCTCTTCGGTTCCGGCGCGGATGTGGGTGGACTTATTGCCGATGTAGCTGGCTGAGGCGACCCAATCGACTCCCAACTGGCGCTCCAGGCTGAGGTCCCACTGCTGCATGTACGGATGGTGGAGGCCTAGCGGCAGATTGACATACGCGCCGCCGGGGTTGAACTTTGCCGTGGAGTTGGGCGGGAAGGGCAGCGGGAAGGGGTTGCCGCCGGGGTAGGCCTGGAAGGGATTGACGAAGCCACCGGCCGGAGCGGTGAGAGAGATGGAGTTGCCCCACGGCGGAGCGGCCCCGAAGGCGCTGTCGGTGAAGGACTCCGGCTCATCGAAGAAGATGCCGTAAGAGGTGCGGATGCTCTCCTGCCCCTTGCCGCGGGGGTCCCACGCAAGACCGATGCGCGGCGCGAAGTCGTCATAGCTGCCGTTGGCGTAGCCCTTGGGGATGCCCTTGTCGCCGTAGAAGAGCATTCCCGGAGGCGCATTGGCGAAGACAGTGGTGTAGATGCCGGATTTGTAGTCGTCGAGCGAGAAGTGGTCGCCAGCGCGGTACTTGTCGATCTCCGGCAGCGAGGGCTCCCAGCGCACGCCGCCGTGCACGTTGAGAGTCTTTGTGAACTGGACGGAATCCTCGGCATAGATCGCGAAGTACTTCTGGCTGAGGTTGCTGATCTGCGAGTCGGAGTCGGACAAGGTGTCGAGATTGCCGGTGAGGTAATCGGCGAGAGCGTCGCCCGTGAGCGTGCCGTTGAAGGTGAACCCTCCGTTGCCGTTGCTGACGTTGTTCTGATACATCTGGCCGTAGATGCCCTCGGTGCCTAGGCTGAGGTGGTGACGGCCGCGGACCCAGTCGATGTCATCCGACCATTGGAACTGGTTGCGGATGAACCGCGCGGGCGCATTGGAGCCGCCGCCGACGGTGAAGTAGCCCGATACTCCGACGTTGATGAAGTTGGGAACCTGACTGAACATGTTGACTCCCAGGCCGGTAGGGCTGGGCATGGTGGATGGGTTGGAGCGGTTGACCGCAAGCCGCGTGTAGGTGGCGTGGGCGGAGTTAATGATGTTCTGCGTGATGGTGAACTGATCTCCCAGCACGACTGACTGGGAGCGCTGCAGCAGGTTGGAGCGCGCCAGGGTGAGGATGTTGTTGGTATAGACCGCGGGGTTGGCGTAGTCCAGGATGAAGTAACGCGCGAACACGCTCTGCCGCGAACTCTGCGTCCAATCGACGCGGCCGAGTAACTGATACTCATTGCTGGGGTTGGGGATGGCATAGACCAGCTTGCCGCAAGGGTCGGTGGAGACGGGGATGAGCTTCGCCAGCGTGGTTGCCGGGGCGACGAAGGTGCTGGGATTGATGAAATCGCCGGCATAGGGCAGCCCGGTGGCGGGGTTCTTCAGTTGCTTGGCCTTGCCGCTCGACTGGCAGGCCGCGGAGTCCACTGTGCTGAAGTCTCCGGAGAGCACGGCGGCGGTGGGCACGAAGGAGATGGTGGAGGCAGGCGAGGTGCGGTTGCGGGTGTCCTGATAGCCGCCGAAGACAAAGATCTTGTCCTTGCGAACCGGCCCGCCGACGGTGCCGCCGAACTGGTTGCGGTGCAGGTTGTCCTGGGTGGCGGCGAAGTAGTTGCGCGCGTTGAAGTCGCCGTTGCGCAGGAATTCGAAGACATCGCCATGGAACCTATTGCTGCCCGACTTGGTGACCACGTTGATCACCGAGCCGGGGTGCAGCCCGTAGCGGGCGGAGATGCCGTTGGTCTGCACGCTGTACTCCTGCAGGGCGTCGGGGAAGGGGAACGGCATGTTGATGTTGGAGTGGGAGTCGTTGTTGTCGCCGCCATCCAGGATGTAATTGTTGCCGTTGATCTGGCCGCCGGAGACGGAGATTGCGACGGAGTTCACATAGTCGTGGCTGGTGACGTCGCGGCTGGCGGAGTTGGGGGGCTGCGCCGCGCCGCCCGATTGCAGGATGAGGTCGGTCACCTGCCGTCCGTTGAGGGGAAGGTCGACGATGCGCTCCTGGTCGACCACGTTGGAGATCGAGGTGTCCTGGGTCTCGACCATCGCGGCGTCGGATGCGACATGCACCTCCTGGGTCACGTCGCCGATCGTGAGCGGAACATTGATCTCGACGTTCTGTCCGACCTCAAGGACGATCCCGGTCTGCAGATACTTTTTGAACGTCGGGGCGGCTACCTCAAGGGAGTAAGCCCCGACAGGCAGGCCGGGAAGCAGGTACGCACCGTCGGTGCCGCTGGTGGCAGTCTGGAGCCGTCCGGTGTCTGCCTGCTTGGCCGTGATCTTTGCGCCGGGGACGACCGCGCCCGAGGGGTCCTGCACCACTCCGTGGATCTGTGCGTTGTTGACCGCTTGCGCGCGCGCGATGGACGGCAGGCAGAGGACCACGCCGATCGCGGCGATCCACATTGCAACTCTGGCATTGACCATTTCGTTTGCCTCCAGATTTTTCGGGTCTTCCGGCCCGGGAACTGAACTTCGACGGAGCCCCTTTCTGATTGCGGGCCGCTGGAACGCGGAGCTGCGAAGTTCGGAACCGTCCTACGCGCTGGGTGCGAAGGCTGTAAAGGTGCAGCAAGTGACATACCTGCGGCTGACTGTTACATGGGGATGGATGCTGGGGATCGCGCACATTGCTCAGCGTTGTACGGCGCCGTGGCGAGAGCTGCGACATGGCCCGTCCGCCCCGCGATTGCCCGTCGAATCACCCGATTTTGGGCGAGGAGGTCGGGTTCCGGCGCGCCGGGAGCCGCGCATTGACAGCGCAGCGCGGACTCTATATTGTTGGACGCCGAAACGACAATTCGATCAGGATACCTCCCGTCCGGATCGTGGAACCTGCGGTTTTTGGCTCGACCAAGACTTCGGTGGACGATTGGGTGGACCCCATGGGGCCACCGTTTTGTATGCATGGGAGTCGTTGGTTGCGGGCCGGTTCTGCTCTTGTGGCGTTGCGCACGGCAGGCGCCGATCCAGACACAGGGCGGTCGAAGCCACTGAGACCGTGGCCCTTTCATTGTCTTGTGGGTGTCGGGACCACCCCTATCGGCCCTAGGGCGGGATGACGCCGCTCTTCCAGGCCAGCCGGAGGTGAAGATGTTAGCCGAGAGCGCGATCCAAGCAGACCAGACGGTCGAGGACCAGATCGAACGCATCCTGCATAGCGAGGAGTTGCGCGGGTCCGAGGTGCTGCGACGGCTGCTGAGGTTCCTGGCCGACAAGTCCGCATCCGGCGAGGCCGACGACTTGAAGGAATATATCGTTGCCATCGATGGGCTGGGCAAGCCGTCGACCTACGATCCGCGCTACAACTCCGCGGTGCGAATCCAGGTGGGCAGGCTGCGCCAGAAGCTGGCGGACTACTATCGCGGCGAGGGGCAGAACGATCCCATCTTCATCGATGTGCCGAAGGGGCGGTTCAGGCTGAAGGTGGTGCATCGGGCGACGGCGGCCGGCTCCGGATCTGCCGGGGAGGAGCTTGCACACGCGGGGCTTGCGGCGGTGGCCGAGCCAATATTGGTTGCATCCATCGGAGGACTTCCCAAGGGCACTCACGGTCCGCGGTTTGCCCGGGCGATGACTGCAGTGGCGGCGGTCGCGCTCGCGGTGGGCGGATACTTCTGGCTGCGGCCGTTCCATGCCAGCGCCCGCAGCGTCGTCTATCCCGTGGGCTGGGATGCGGACATGGAAGATGTATGGCGTCCGCTGGTGGAGACTAACCGGCCCTTGATCCTGGCGATCGAAGACCCGCTTTTCGCCGAGCTGAACGGGAGCACCGAGACCTACTTCCGTGACCGCACGCTGAACAACTGGAAGGACATCTCGTCCTCGCCGACGGTTTCCACCCTGCGCAAGGTCCTCAAGAGCTCGGCCATCCAGCCCAGCCGCCACTTTACTTCGTTCGGCGAGGTCGACGCCTCCTTCATGATCGCGAAGCTGCTGGGCCCGCGCGAACAGAGCCTGTCCGTGGTGCGGACGAGCGACTTCCCGCTGCGCATGTTGGCCGATAACAATGTGCTCTTCGTCGGCGTGGAGAACCTCTTCTTCAATGAGCAGACCCAGGCCATGCCGATCGAGGTGCAGCTGCAGCCGGTGAAGGAGGGCATCCGCAACGAACATCCCGCGCCCGGCGAGCCTGCGCTGTTCGCCGACCAGTATTCGACGGCGCCCGCCGAAGAGGGCGTGGCCTACGCGCTGGTGACCCATCTGCCGGGGCCGCTGCGCGACAGCGATGTGGTGAGCTTCGCCAGCAGCCGGTCCGCAGGATACGTGGGCGCGGTTAAGGCGTTCACCGACCCGGCGTTTGTGCACACCCTCGCTCCTCATCTCCGACAACTGGGTGGCGGCCGCATGCCGCGCTACTACCAGGTGCTGCTGAAGGTCAAGTTCGAGAAAGAGATGCCTACGGAGATTACGTACGTCCTTGCGCGCGAACTGCAATAGCCACGAATCCGCTCCCCGAATCTCGAACCGCTCACATACATGTAACTAACTGTCTGCCTCACGCCCGTTGGCGCGGCTCAGGTATTCTCTAGCGGGCGCGAGGGAAGGCCGAGGGATGGTTGTCGGTGAATAGGCAGTGGTTCCATAACTACTCGGCGGTTGGCAACAGTCTGGGCCTGACTGCGCTGGTGGTGTCGATCCCGATCGTCTTCCTTTTCTGGGCGCTTTCGGTGCGCAGGATGAGGGGCCACAACGCGGGTGGCATTACCCTGCTGCTGACGATTGCGGTCACCACCGTAGCCTACGGCATGCCGCTGCCGGTCGCAATCTCGGCCGCCGTGCTGGGAATGTTGAACGGCGTGATCCAGATCGGCACCATCATCCTGGCTGCGGTCTTTCTCTACAACCTCACTGTGGAGTCGGGCCACGCGGAGATCATCAAGAGCTCGATCTCCTCGCTCTCCACGGACCGCCGGCTCCAGGCGTTGCTGATCGCGTTCTGCTTCTCGGCCTTTATGGAGGGCACCACCGGCCTGGGCGCGCCGGTCGCGGTCTGCGCGGCCATGCTGATTGGCATCGGCTTTCCCGCCGTGCCAGCGGCGCTGATCTGCGTGGCCGGCAATGTGCAGCCTGTGCCCTTTGGCCCGATGGGACTGCCGACGCTGATGATGGCCAGCGTGACGCGGATCAACGATCATGTGCTGGCGCGCGCCGTCGGAGTGGATATGGCGGTGCTGGCGCTGGTCGTGCCTGTCCTTATGCTGGTCGTCCTCGCGGGCTGGCGCAATGCGGTGGCTGTGCTGCCGGCGGCGCTGGTCGCGGGTGGCAGCTATGCGGTGAGCTGCTTTCTGGTTGCTCGATACGTTGGCCCGGAGCTGCCCGCAATTCTGTCGTCGTTCGTCTCAATCGCAAGCCTAGTCCTTTTCCTGCGCTTTTGGAAACCGGCCAGAATGTGGCGCTTCCCCAACGATCCGGACGCGGCCAGCGAGACGGCGAAGAGGTTCGCACCCAGCCAGATTGTTCTCGCGTGGGCGCCCTTTCTTCTGCTTATGGCCGTGATGTGCACATGGAGCGTGCCGGGCTTCAAGAGCTGGATCCTCGGCGCCACTCACGCGGTCGTCAACATCCCGAGCTGGCCGCTGCTGGATGGGATCGTCTATCGGACCGCGCCCATTGTGGCGAAGCCGTCGCTCTATCCGGCGGCGTATCGCTGGGAGATCTGCACCTCCGCCGGCGCGGCGATCTTTCTGGCCGCGCTGCTTTCGATGGTGCTGTTGCGGATCAGCCCGCGCACCGGAGCGCGGGTGTTCGTGCGTTCCTTCAAACAGATGAGGTTTGCTCTGCTTACGCTGGCCTGCGTAGTGGGGATCGCGTATGTGGCGAACTATTCGGGGATGTCCTACACGCTGGCGCTGGCGCTGGCGCACTACACCGGCAGAGTGTTTCCGGCATTCTCGCCGATCATCGGCTGGCTCGGGGTGTTCCTCACGGGCTCGGTGACGTCATCGGCGGTGCTCTTCGGAAAGCTGCAGCAGGTGACCGCAATCCAGCTCGGCATCAATCCTGTCCTGACCACTTCAGCGAACCTGGCCGGCGGGGTGACCGGCAAGCTGATCTCGCCGCAGTCGCTGGCCATCGCCTGTGCGGCTGCGGGCCTGGCGGACCGGGAGACGGACCTGTTCCGCAGGACATGGAAGTATTCGCTGCTGCTGCTGGGAGTCGTGGTGCTCCTGGTTGTGCTGCA
>Ga0182018_10004264_pt1 | contig 12170 bp, 15 predicted proteins | sample 812P2MmetaG_FD_120490 | JGI IMG/M metagenome (GOLD analysis project Ga0182018, IMG submission 120490) | Permafrost microbial communities from Stordalen Mire, Sweden - 812P2M metaG | ecosystem: Environmental > Terrestrial > Soil > Wetlands > Permafrost | place: Sweden: Stordalen | collected...
CGAATGTTGACGCCGTGCTGCTGAACCTGCGCAGTGACGATTTCATTCTGTAGGCTCCCCAGAATGGCTTTGCCCTCCTCTATCGTCAATCCCACATTAGCCGGAGAGATCTCGTCCGGGCGCTCGATCATTGCAATCTCGTGTTCGATGGGTTTACCGGGAACCACCTCAGCTACCAGCTTCATTGTCCATTTCATCCATCGAGCTTACCCCACCCCACAACTTTGCATGCTCTCTGTTCGTACCGCGCAGCTGCGCGCCGCCGTTGCCGTCAATCGGGATCTCATCCTGTTGTACTGGTCAATTGGCCGGGACATCTCGTCACGGTTCGATACAGAAGGCTGGGGCACCAAAGTCATCGACCGACTTGCCAAAGATCTTGGGACGGAATTTCCGGGTGTAGAAGGGTTTAGTCCGCGCAATCTACGCTATATGAGGTCGTTTGCGGAGGCCTGGCCGGAACCCGAGATTTTGTAACAGCTTATTGCAAAATTGCCGTGGGGCCACCAGACGCGCCTTCTGGACCGGATCAAGGACCGGCCCACACGGGAATGGTACCTGAAAGCTGCTCTCGAAAATGGATGGAGTCAAAATGTCCTTGTCCATCATATCTCAGCCCGCTTGCATGAGAGGCAGGGCAAGGCCCTTACGAACTTCTCCCGTGCCCTTCCGCCCGAAGGCTCCGATCTGGCCAACCAGATTCTCAAGGACCCCTATCAGTTCGATTTCCTGACCTTGGCCGCTAGTGCCAAAGAGCGAGAGCTAGAGCGCGGGTTGCTCACCCATCTCCGCGACCTCCTCCTGGAACTTGGCCGGGGCTTTGCTTTCATCGGCAGCCAAGTCCCGCTCGAAGTAGACGGGCAAACCTTTTATATAGACCTGCTCTTTTATCACGTCCGACTGCATTCCTACTTCGTAATAGAACTCAAGGTTGGGCCATTCAAACCCGAATACACCGGGAAGCTGAATTTCTATCTCTCCGCAGTGGATAATCTGCCGCGGACGGCCTCCGACGCGCCAACGCTAGGGCTGCTTCTATGCGAGAGCCGCAGTGGCTCTATCGTCGAGTACGCGCTACGAGACGTGGCCAAGCCGATTGGAGTCTCAACGTACCGGGTCACTCGTGAGCTGCCCGAATCTCTGCAAGCCGAAGTTCCTTCCATTGAAGACTTGCAGGATGTCGTCGAGAAGCTGCGGCCTGAAATGCAACAAGGGAAAGACGTGGCGTTCAGTCCAGAATCCGATCAGTCATAGATGATCAGCGTACGGGACGCGGCGATCCTACACCGGCCGGTTGCACATCCCACATCAGGGCAAGCCAGGGCGCAAAAGTGCCAGCCCGGCTGTCGTTTTTCCTTCATTAGTATAGTCGCGCATTTCCAGGCGGAATTTATCTTTAATTTGGTTCTTCTCAATTTCGGTGCAGGGGGAGCCACGAGACATTGGCATCAATCGGGCTCGTAAAAGTTCGAAGCCGGCTCGACCATACATCTGGCGCTTGAGCGTCTTCAACCGATTGATGTGACCCTCCACGGGACCGTTGCTCCAACCTTCACTGAGCGCGTTCTGCACCGCGGCCAGATCCTGATTCAACTTCCGCACGAAACGCTTCATCCCATAAATCCCGGAACCGACGGCTTTCTTCATCCAGCGCGCCAGCGTTGCAACTTTTCCGGCTTGCAGAATGCCGCGAAAGCTCATCACCAAGCTGCGCATCCGCGCGAAATCCGGGCAGACTTTCTTGAGAGCCTCCACCTTCGCCGCCTGCCATCCCGTGAGTAGATGCCGGGGCTTGCTTAACAGCGCTGCGGCGACCAGTGGAGAGATCTGCCCGGAGAGCGTAGGATGCGTGCCCGGTTGCTGGCGCAGACTACCCGAAGCTGGTGGCCGCGACTTGCGTTTCAACTCCAGTTCATGGCCTCGCCAGCGAGCAAGAAATTTCGCTAAGCTCGAATAACATCCGCTATAACCGAGCGTGCGGATTTCTATCAGCAATCCAGGGCCCTCGTGACAGCCTTCCGCCCACCGACGCTGCAGGTGAGCTGCAAAGAATCTTGGCGAGGTTGGTTTCGGCTCCATCTCGTTCCTCGCGGGTAGTCGTGTGCAGCGGATCCACTTGTCGACGCGTCGGCGTCCGACTCCCGTCTCGCGCACAATGGCGCTGGCTGTCCGGCCGCTTAAATGCAGGGCTCGGATCCGCGCAAACAGCTTTTTCTTGGCCCGCCACCGCTCCGCAACCAGCTGCCTCTTGTGGGTTTGCACTTCTGGATTTGCGCGGGAATGGGAATCGGGCACCGGCACGGTCTTCGTGGCACTCGGGTCTTCCTCCACCGGCGGTAATGCCAGCCGTCGACGTTGTCGACCGAGTTCTTTTTCTACCGCCTCTCGCAGATTCAGCAACAGACGAAACCGGTCGGCAACCTGTCGCGGCTGCGGGGCGCCGCGCTGGGCTCCGCCCGCATAGAGTCCGAACCGGTCGCGGGTGATGACCTCCACTTCCGGATGTTGCTTCAACCACTCCGCTAAACTGCTCGGCGGAGCGCTGCGGCAACAGGTCCGCTACGGTTCTCCGTTCCAAGTCGACCAGGATCGTGCCGTAGCTCTGTCCCTTCTTCCACGCCCAGTCGTCGACACCCACCACCCGCAGGGGGTGCTCCCCGTGCACCCCCGCCCTGGCCCTGCGCTTAATCCTACGTAGAATGGTGTCGTCGCTGATCGACATTGCCAAGCGCTTCATGAGAAACTCGGCCGCGCGTCCGCCCGTACGGTGGCCCACCAGGAGCAGAATTTCCTCCATCCGACTCGTCCGCCGGGCCCAGGGCGCCACCACTTCGCCGAGTCGCTCACGGAAGATGGCTTGTTCACATTCCCTGTTGCGACATCGCCATCGACTCAATCGCAATTGCAGCGCCACCCGCTTGCCTTGAACGGGAAGATCTTGCAGTTGCCTCCAGTAACGACTGTGGCGAGCGGTCGACTGCGTTCCGCACGAAGGGCACTCCGAACGGGTGCGGCCCTCGGCACGGACGAGCCAACCTTGCTCGAATTCGGGTGGCAACAAATCCTGTGCGCTCAATTCGTTGGACATGGCTTTGTCATTAGATGACCAAGTTCATGTCCCTGCACCGAAATTGAGGAAGAACCCCTTTAAGGAATAACGACGATCGTGGTGCACACCGCGTTGTCGGGCGTTTCGAAACCGGCGCTGATGATTACGCTTTGTGCCGTCTGTCACGCCATTGTCGAGCGGCTGCAGTTATGCGCAACTTGATTGGTCGAGGAGCTAAGCCGGCCTTTCCAACTTGTTTTCGAGTCTTATCGCCCCATCCTTTGGGACGAACATCCCGTCGGCTCTGCCGCATGAACGATCACATTCCCTTCTGATACGAACTCCTCAACCCCGATCCAATAGTAGGGCGCGATCGTGAAATATCCTTGCCATCCATTCCGCGCGGCGGAAGTCGGGGCCTTATCCGTTTGACTTTGGAATTGCTTGATAACCGATAGGGCCGGAGCAAGGCGTTCAGCGAGCGCCGAACCCAAACATCGAGCGGACCCTTACGATACACCGCCCAGTCGAGCATGCAGCCTCCGTTAACTTGCTGGATAAGACGCGCCAGCGCGCCCGTGTCACATGGCTCCAATTCACTGACAGCGATGGCATTGTCGAGCAGTTTCTTGGCCTCAGCATGCACGATCACGAATTGGGCCAAAAGGACCGCGTGGAATTCAGGATCAGTAAGGTCGATTTGAAAATAAGCGAGGAAGTACGCGACGGATTCGGGAGTCGCGAGGAAGGCGCTTGAACCGGCAAAAAATTCTATTAACGCCTTGAGTGGTGAGCCATGCTTCTTCCGGACCGAAGCGAATTGGCCTGCGACTTCCGCAGTCCATGATTTGCAGTTGGCCAGAAGCAATTCGCGCTTAGTCCCGAAGCGCTGGATCAGCGTGGCGGGGACGACTCCGGCCTCTTTGGCAACGTCAGCCAGCGTAAGGTCGAGGGGGCTACAACGCTGCATGACGCGCGCAACGGCGGCCAGGATTTCCGAATCGGAAGTCTCGCGGGGTCGAGGCGACATCGGTCTGAATGGCTCCCGTAAAGAAGTTAATGTTATGGCACAGCTGAGAATAACTGAATGACAGTTTATTTTCCAGTTGACATTAATGAACAGTTGTTTATTATTGAATCGTCGGGCGAGAGCGAGGGGATCATATCCGCCCCATAAGCTCTCGGATCTTGATCTGCAAGGACCAGAATATTATGACAGTGTCCGTTTTCATCGGGACGAGCGTCGATGGCTTCATTGCGCGACTGAATGGGGAACTTGACTTTCTACCGCCTGGCGGCGGCGAACCGCACGGCTACGACGAGTTGATTGCGACCGTCGATGCGCTTGTAATAGGCCGCAAGACCTATGAAACGGTTCTGGCCTATGCGGAGTGGCCATATGGCAATAAGCAGGTCATCGTTCTGAGTAACCGGCCCATCGACTTGTCCGCAGCGCGGGGAGGACGCGTTGAGCAGATGGACGGATCTCCGGCTGAGATTGTTTCGCATCTCTCTGCTCGCGGCTTCCACCATCTATATGTAGACGGTGGTATTACGATTCAAGGCTTTCTACGCGCGGGCCTAATTCAACGTCTTATCATCACCCGGGTACCTGTTTTGATTGGAGCCGGAATTCCTCTCTTCGGTGCGCTGCCGCAGGACATTAAACTCCGTCACGTCGGGACTCAAGGCTACGCAACCGGTTTGGTCAAAAGTGAGTACCAGGTTATTGGCTAAGGGCTGAGGTGATGAGGCCTGACAAAAATATTCGATTCTACTTCAGTGGTCAGCCATGAAGCTGGTCGGGAATCAGCAGGTAATACATCATCGAGGGAATATCCAGGTTTGGCGGATGCAACTTGCGCCGGGAGAGGTGACCCCCTGGCATCGCGATCCCTTTCATCGAGTAACAGTAGTCTTGAAGGGTGATTTGCTCGCAATAGAGTTCCGCGACGGAGGAGAAACTGCGCAATGGAAGATTATTGTTGGCGAAGTTGATTGGTCGGAACCGAGTGATCGTGTGCACCGCGCAGTAAACGTTGGGGAAGAGATATTTGAAGGGATTACAATTTTTTTTCTAGATCGAGACGAGGCAGTCCCGCAGCCGCTCGAAGACTCGAACTAGAACTGGTCTCATAAATGGTGGTTGAACCTATTTAGCTATTTTCTGCGTGTAGGAAAACAGGCAGAAGGGAGGGCATGCGAGGACGATGGGAACTCAGCGATGCCCAGTGGCAACTGATCGAACCGATCTTGCGACCGAAGCGACGCTCCGATGGTCGAGGTCGTCCGTGGCAAGACACACGAGCAGTCCTCAACGGGATTTTGTGGGTCTTGGGGACGGGGGCACAGTGGCGCGAACTGCCCAAGAAATATCCGTCGTACCAGACTTGCCATCGTCGTTTCCAGCAATGGGTGCGGGAGAGCAAGTTGGAACGCATCTTGCGTACCTTGGCGGAGGAGTTGAAGGCCCGAGGGAAACTGCAACTAGAGGAGGCTTTCATCGACGCCTCCTTCATGGGAGCAAAAAAGCGGGCCTCGGGGTCGGGCCCACGAAACGCGGCAAGGGAACGAAAATCATCGCTCTCGCCGATGCTCACGGTCTTCCCCTCGCCGTTAGTATCGAAAGCGCTTCGCCCCACGAAAGCCAAGTCGTCGAAGGCGTCCTCGGACACAGCTTCCTCGACTACCTCCCGCCGCGATTGATCGGCGACAAAGCCTATGACAGTGACCGGTTGGATCGAAATCTAGCCGAACGCTATGGCATCGAGATGATCGCCCCGCATCGTGGAGAGCGCCGCATCCCCACGCAGGACCGTCGTGCATTGCGGCGCTACCGAAGGCGTTGGCGAGTGGAACGACTGTTTGCCTGGCTGCATCATTTTCGTCGACTGGTGATCCGTTGGGAGTACCACGTCGAGAACTTCTTCGGCATGGTTCGACTCAGCTACATGCAAATCTTGCTCAGATATTTATGAGCGATTACTCGTAGCGCAACGCCACCATGGGATCGACCTTGGCTGCACGGCGCGCGGGAACAAAGGCTGCCAGGCAACCCACCGCAATCAACACCGTCATGGCGGCTACGATCACTTCGGGATCCGCGTATCGAACTTGAAACAAGAGATTGGAAATGACTTGCAAACCGAGCAGCGCAGCCCAGCGTTTCTAGGCCGTATGGCCTGGGGGCCTATGTACTCCTTGGTGATACCCAAGAATAATGCGTGGGTATAGCAAGGTAACTACAGTGGTATGAATGAGATAGGCTCTGCTTGGCCGCAGTACGGCTCCCAGACCGAGCAAGATAATTCTCAGGGCTGAGCGCACGATCATCCACTGCACTTGACCGATGCCAGCACCCAATGCCATTCGAATTCCGATCTCATGGGTTCGGTGGCTGACGGAAAACGAAATTACTCCGTAAATTCCCACGGCGGCGAGCAATAACGCCAATGCCGAGAACAGCCCGAGTAATAGAACGGAGAAGTGAGGATCCGACACGGCATCGTTCAGCACTTCGTCCATGCTGGTGACGCCAGAAACAGCAACCGTAGGATCGATCTCCTGGAGCTTGCGTTTGACCAGGCTAGCCAGAGATAAAGCAGGCACGCCGGTGCGGCAAAGGAGATTCAGATTGGAGACAAGGAGTGGCTGCAGATCCGCACGGCCAGACCCACCGTAAGGCGCGAACCAAATCGGCTGCGTGTAAGGAATAAAGAGCCGTTCCTGGCTTTCGCGGCAGACAGTTTGGCGGGCATACAAGCAAAAACTGTCTGCGGTGCCAATGCAGACCCCGGATCAGTGAAGGATCTCGAGGTCTTATTCGATTACGGATACTGGGCAAACAAGCAGCTTTTCGGGGTGTTGGCGCTCTTCTCCGACCTCAGGGGTCACCCAAAAAAAGCGGCCAATGAGGGTCACCTCAAAACCGGCCAGCGAAAATGGGGTTCGCGCTCTGGCCAAACACGAACGGCCTGCGGCCGAAACCAGGCTGCGCATGGCACCCCTCTCACCCCACAACTTTGCATGCTCTCCCTCCTTAATTAAGGGTCTTATCAGGGCCGCGATTCCGGCGGCACCATGTTGTTGGCGCGATAGTACACCACGAGCTGGCCGTAGTGCTCGCCGCTGTCCTCGATGACGAACATCCAGTTGTAGGAATTGTGGACTAGCATTTTCCCGAACGGAAATTTCGTCGTTTTGTCCAGCCCTGCATCGCCCTGCTGTTGAATCAATTTCGCTCCGTCCGCGACTGCCTGCTGAATCAGCGTCACCACATCGGCTTTCGTCTTGTAAACGTCTCGCGACGGGTTTACCACGTCCTTGCCGAGGTCAGGCCCGATGTGCGACCCGAAAACTGTCCGCATCAGGAGGTAATCGACCCCGGCGACGTGGAGAAGAGTTTGGGCAAAGGTGCGCTGGTCTTTCTGCAGCTTGAAATCGTATTTGTCTTCGGGAAAATCCTGGGCCATGGCGATGAGTTTGTTCCCGATGCTGTTCCACATTTCTAGCGTCTCGTCTGCTCGCGAACTCGCAGGACGCGGAGCTTGATTCTGCGCTTGGCCTTGACTGTAGAAGCTGGTTCCGACGACGGTAAGCAGAGTGACCGCAACTAGCAAAAGCGAAGACCGCCTCATGGTAAATTTCTCCTTTGGATTGGCAATAAACTGCGAAAAACATCCACCCGAGGCTGCGCCTTCCTATACAACCGCCTAGGCCCAGTTTTGCTCGAGTTCCTTGATCTGATCCTCGACACGACTCGTCTTGGACGCCTTTTGACCGGAATCCCCCTTCGACTGTTTAATGTGCATAGTGCGAATCCCAAATGTTTTCAACTTTCGCGCAAGGCGACGATCGGGTTCACTCTGGCCGCGCGCCGCGCCGGAATGTAGCTGGCCAGGAGTGCAACCACCAGGAGAATGAGCGGCACGGTGAGAAACACCCCCGGATCAAGCGGTCGAACTCCGTACAGCAGGGTGGAGATCATGGGAGCCATTATTCCGGACAATGGCAGGCCGATTAACACTCCGATGCCGGTCAGCCCCACGCCCCGGCTCACAATTATTTTTCCAATGGTCGAGGGCATCGCACCCAACGCTATGCGTACTCCAATCTCGTGAGACCGCTGGCTCACCATATAGGCCAACAGGCCATAGATTCCCACCGACGCCAGCAGAAGCGCCACGACTGCGAACACGCCCACTAACTCAGCGGAAAAGCGGCGCGAAGCCAGAGAACCGTCGATGACCTCATTCATAGTGCGGACATTGAAAACCGGCAGATTGGGATCGATTGTCTGTATCTCACGACGTATCTGCGGCTCCAGGCTGGTGGCAGACAAAGAGGTTCGGACCGCCACGCTTAAAACTCTGATTCTTGGAATCTGGTAGATCGGTAAGTAGACGTGTGGAGTCCCGGATTGGTCGAGACCATCATTCTTGATGTCCTTAATCACTCCCACTACGCTGCACCACAGCAGGTTGGTGACCGCGCGCCCAATGCCAATGCTCAAACGTCGGCCGATCGGATCGCGGTCCGGCCAGAAGGTACGAGCCGTACTTTCATCGACCATAACCACCAATTGTTTGCCGGGCTGATCGTCCTCCGCGAACAAACGTCCACGTACCAACGAAGCCTGCAACACCTTGAAATACTCAGGGGTTACACCGGTGGCTTCGGAAAACAGACCTTTGCGCGACTCGTCCGGACGGTCCTCAATGTTGATGGGGACGCGCCGTGATAAATGGGTGACTGGTAAATCGGTGGTCATGGAAGCGAGGTCAACTCCCGGGATGGCACGCACGCGCCGCACCGCTTCCCGCACAAAAGTATTCAAAATTTCAGGCTTGGCGTAGCGATCCATTTCAGGATTGTCGGGTACTGGAAGCCAGAGACTGGCAGCGACAATTCTTGATGGATTGAAACCGGGATTTTCCTGAAGCAATCCCCAAAACGTGCGCAAGAGCAGACCCGCTCCCACCATCAGCACCACCGCCAAGGCCGACTCTGAGGCGATCAGCAAACCGCGCAAGCGGTTGGTTTTTCCACTGGTGCCCGATCCCCGGGCTCCTTCTCGGATAGCGACAGCAATTTCTGCTTTCGAAGATTGAAGGGCCGGAACCAATCCGAACCCCAGCCCAGCAAGAAGAGAGACCAGCAAGGCGAAACCCAGCACTGTCCAGTCCACCTGCACCTCGGCCAGCCGGGGAATTCGCGCCGGGAGAAACTGCACGAAATGCAAAGCTGCCAAGGCCGTCAGCACCCCGACCATGCCAGAGACCAGAGACAGAATCAGCGACTCGGTGAGCAACTGCCGAATCATGCGCGCGCGGCTTGCGCCCAAGGCCAGCCGCACGGCCATCTCCCGTTGTCTCCCAGAAGCCCGGGCCAGGAGCAGGTTCGCGACGTTGACTGAGGCCAGGAGGATGATCAGTACCACCGCGCCCATCAGCACCAACAACATGGGCCGGACATTGCCGACCAGCGAGTCCTGCAATGGTTCAGCCTCGATCGACCAGTCGGACTTGGCAGGATAGTCGTTGGCGAATTCTGCCCGCAGCTGGGCCGCAAAGGCATTCAACCTGGATTGCGCCTGCTCCCGGCTGATTCCAGGTTTCAAGAGTCCGATCGCTCCGGGCACCCACCGCAGGCTGCGATCATATTCCGGGAATGGATTGCCCTTTAATCCCGCTGTTGCCCATATTTCGACATCCGTGGCAATAGTGCTGCCCGGATGGCGGAATCCGGGGGGGAGAACACCGACAATCGTGTTCGGATCATTGTCGAGTTGCACCCTTCGCCCCAGAATCCCGGGATCTCTGCCGAACTCGCTGGCCCACAGGCTATCGCTGATCACGACCGCATCGGCGAAACCCTGCTCCTCATCGCCCGGACCAAACACCCGCCCGATGTGCGCGGAAGTGCCGAGCATAGAAAAATAGTTAGGACTGACAACCAGCATCTCGAGACGCTGCGGATGCTCTCCACCGGTCAAACTAACGTCGCCCGAGATGGTAGCGGTCACCTGGTCAAAAACACCCGCCCTTGATCTGAGATCGTCCAGTTCTGGAACAGAAAACCCAATATCCCGCGCCCCCACCCCACGATTGCTGGCGACGATCTTCACCAGACGGTCCGGATGGGGAAAGGGAAGAGACCGCAACAAAACCGCATTCACGATGCTGAAAATCGCCGTATTGGCGCCCACCCCCAAAGCCAGGGTCAAAACCGCAACCGCCGTAAAGGCGGGATTCTTGCACAGTAATCTCCATCCGTGATGCAGGTCCGAACCCAGTTCACCCCACCAGCGCACGCCCACCGATGCCCGCATGGCATCTTTGTAAGACTCGATTCCGCCGAACTCAATCCGCGCCTGTCGAATGGCGTCTTGCTGGGAGAGGCCTTTGCGAACCAGGTCCGTAGCGCGGCTCTCAATGTGGAAACGCACCTCCGTTTCCATTTCACTTTCGAGCTGCTGTCCCTTGACCATCCACTTCAACCAAGAACGGAATCGAGTGAGATTCATATCTCCTCCGGAGTCGTCCGCAGAATACTGGCGATCAACGACGCCATGCGGTTCCATTTTTCGGTTTCCGCATGGAGTTGGCTCCGCCCGGCCGCGGTCAGCCTGTAGAACTTCGCTTTGCGTTTATTGTCCGATTCCCCCCACTCGCTGGTGATCCAGCCCTGATGTTCCAGCCGATAGAGTGCTGGGTATAGAGAGCCTTGCTGGATCTCCAGTTGTTCGCCTGAGATCTGCTGAATGCGCAGCAAAACTCCGTAGCCGTGCAGCGGGCCAAGCGAGACAGCTTTGAGGATCAGCATGTCCAGCGTGCCTTGCAGCAAATCAATCGCTTTGCCCACGATCTCTCCTTGCGTGTCTAGGAGAGACACTAACAGAACTCTCCTAGTTGGTCAAGGAGAGAGTATTTTGGGTAGTGCCCGCCATGGCAAATGCAAGCGCGGCTTCGGCCCCCTGGCCCTCGAGAGCAAGCTTCAACGCCGCGGCCACTGTCTGCCGCGCTTGCGCAGCCTCGCCGTAAGCTGCTTCGCGCAGAGCGGCATTCGACTGCCATATTGCCCCATTTCCCTTGCTGTCGGATCGTACTGTGGAGTCCACTGCCCGCTGGGTCAGTTCCCGCGACTTGTCCGCATGACCAGCATACCCACGTAGAAGCTTCGCGATGTTCTCGGACACCAAAGGTCCGCCAACCAAGTGTGGTAAGCAGCTTGGCTAGGTGCTCGCGCCGAATTTCGTCGCGTGTCCCGTATTCACCCAGCCGGTCGGGACTGACACCGACTTGGGCGGCGATGAACTGAAGCAGCGGGGGTGGTGCCGATTCCAGCGGCGGCCAGGCGCGGATAGCGGAGAAACCCGAGTTGAACTGCAAAGCCCAAACGGTTCCGACCGCCACGACATTGTGTAATCAGGTCGAGGTCCGCCGGAGTGAACGTGTACTGCTCTGCGATTTGTCGCGGATCGGTTGGTAAGGCTAGCTGTCGCGCTGTACTTGACTTGGAAACTGAGCTGGTTCGCTGTATTCAACTTGGAGACTGTGCTGCAGCAAAAACGGCACTTAACTTGGAGACAGCTGCAGGAAGGCATCGCCGGTATTCGTGTATTTCGTACTTCGTCGGCAGCGTCAAAGGTGACTGCCGCGTCCGACCCTCGGAAGAATTCGCGCGATTATTTCTCCAAGTTCAGCGCCGCAATCTCCCGGTACAGTGTCTCCTGGTTAAGTGCAGTATGCAAGATACTGAAAACATGGGGAAACATGGGGTCCGCTGTCTCACGGTTCAGTACGGCGCGACCTCTAAGCTGGGCCACCGCCCCAAGCAGCCCGAGAAATTAAAATAAAAAAAGTTCGTCCAGGCTGTCGATTTATTCCCTGCGCGACGACTATAGGACGAAGATGCAGTGCGCAAAGCAGTGCTGCATGCCCGAAGACCATTAAAGGAGAAGGTATGACGCAATATTTGGTTGCGATTCACCTGCCAGACGATTTTGACCCGTCCGTGCAGGACAAATCGATGGAGCGCGATATCGACGCGCTCAACGAGGAGATGGAGGCTAACGGTGTTAGGCTCTTCGCTGGCGGGCTGCGCCCGGCGAGCGAAGCGA
>Ga0182018_10004266_pt1 | contig 12164 bp, 6 predicted proteins | sample 812P2MmetaG_FD_120490 | JGI IMG/M metagenome (GOLD analysis project Ga0182018, IMG submission 120490) | Permafrost microbial communities from Stordalen Mire, Sweden - 812P2M metaG | ecosystem: Environmental > Terrestrial > Soil > Wetlands > Permafrost | place: Sweden: Stordalen | collected...
AGCCGCAGGTGTTTGCAGTCATGGCACTTGTCACCCATTGGGTGAAATGCGCCGCAGTTGCAAACCCAGACGGGTCTCAGACTTACCGAAAGCGCTGAGAGTCAACCGCCGGTTCTAGGATTAACACAGCCACTCTACCGAGGAGCCCGCCAATTCCGACCCTAACAATTCGGCGGCCTCGTTCTCCACCGAACGGAGCAATTTTTCCGCATACTCGCGGTCCGGGGAAACCGTGACTGCAGCTACGGCTGCCCGCTGCCATAAGTCCTGGTAATCGATCTCCGCCACCGCCACGTTGAACTTATGGCGGAGGCGGTCTTTCAGGCTCTTCACGACGTGGCGCTTCTCTTTCAGCGAGTGCGCGTTGTGCAGCCGTAGTTCCAGGGTCAGGACGCCGACGGATGCCATGACATCAAGCGGCTTCGATGGCGACGCGCTCGGTCTTGAAGGCTTCCATGACGTCACCCTGCTTGACGTCGGGGAAATTCTCCAAAGTGATGCCGCACTCCATGCCGGTCTTCACTTCGCTGACGTCGTCTTTGAAGCGCCGCAGCGACGCGAGCTTGCCGGTATACACGACGACATTGTCGCGCAGCAGGCGCACCTCCGAATCGCGGGTAATGACGCCATCCAGCACGATACAGCCGGCCACGTTGCCGACCTTGGTGATGCGGAACGTATCGCGCACTTCCGCCTTGCCCCGGTAGACTTCCTTGTAAACCGGCGCCAGCAGCCCGCTCATGGCGAGCTTGATCTCGTCGGTCAGGTTATAAATGATGGTGTGCAGGCGGACGTCCACCTTTTCCTGCTCCGCCAACGCGGCGGCATTGCGTTCCGGCCGCACGTTGAAGCCGATGATGATGGCGTTCGAAGCGGAAGCCAGCAGGACGTCGGATTCGTTGATGGCGCCCACGCCGGAGTGGATGACGCGCACCTTGACCTTGTCGGTGGTGAGCTTCTGCAAGGTCTCGCTGAGCACTTCGGCGGAGCCGCCCACATCGGTCTTGATGATGATGGGCAATTCCTTGACTTCGCCGGCCTGCATTTGTTTGTGCAGTTGTTCCAGGGTGAGACGGCTGGATTTGGCCAGCGACTGCTCGCGCAATCTCTGGTCGCGGAAGTTGACGATCTGTTTGGCCTTGGCGGTGTCGGTGACCACCTGGAAATCGTCGCCGGCTTCCGGCATCGAGTCCAGGCCGAGGACTTCGACCGGGGTGGAGGGCTCGGCTTTGCGGATTTGCGCGCCGCGGTCGTTCTGCATGGCGCGCACCTTTCCAAAAACCGCGCCGCAGATGAAGAAATCGCCGACGGAGAGCGTGCCGTTGCGGACCAATACGGTGGCCACGGGGCCGCGTCCGCGGTCGAGCTGCGCTTCGATGACGGTGCCCATGGCGGGACGGCTGGGATTGGCTTTGAGATCGAGCATTTCCGCCACCAGCAGGATCATCTCGAGGACCAAGTCGAGGTTCTGATGGGTCTTGGCCGATACCGGCACCATGACCACGTCGCCGCCCCAATCTTCGGCCAGCAGGCCGCGGTCGGCGAGCTGCTGCTTGATGCGTTCGGGCTGGGCGTCGGGCCGGTCGATTTTATTGATGGCGACGATGATGGGGACCTTGGCGGCGCGAGCGTGATCGATGGCTTCGAGGGTCTGGGGCATGACACCGTCGTCGGCCGCGACCACCAGCACCACGATGTCGGTGACCTTGGCGCCGCGGGCGCGCATGCGGGTGAAGGCTTCGTGGCCGGGGGTATCGATGAACACGATCTTCTTGCCGTTCATGTCCACCTGATAGGCGCCGATGTGCTGGGTGATGCCGCCGGCTTCGCGCCCGGCTACGTTGGCGACGCGGATGGCGTCGAGCAACGACGTCTTGCCGTGATCCACGTGGCCCATGATGGTGACCACGGGGGCGCGCTTCAGCAGGTCTTTGGTGTCTTCGGCCTCATTGACCACCTGCATGGCTTCCACTTCGTAGCTGACGGTGGCGGTGGAAGCGCCGAATTCGCGCGCTACTTCCGTGGCCAGCTTGGAATCGAGGGTCTGGTTGATGGTGGCGAAGATGCTGCGGTCCATCAACTTCTTCATCACCAGGGCGGCCTTGACGTCCAGCTTTTCGGACAGCTCCTTGACGGTGATGCCTTCGGAAATCGTGATCTCGCGATTGACGGGCGGCGGACCGGTCTCCACATGGCGGCGCGCGGGCCGCAGATTCTTCTCTTCTTCCTGGCGTTCGCGCGGTTGCGGACGCGAGGGGCGTTTATCGCCGGGACGGCCGCGTGCCGGCTCGACGGGCGGGGGAGCCAGCCCGGGCTCCATACGTCCGCGAGAAGTGGAAGTGGGATGCTGCGGCCGGGGTCCGCTCGGACGGCTGGTGGGGGGAAGCCCGGGACGAACACCGGGCTTGGCGACCATCGGCTGGCCGGGACGAATGGGGCCGCGATAAATCGGCTGGCCGGGGACGGGTGCGTTGGGCACTTTGGGAATGCCCGGCCGCGGCGGCGCGGGCTGCGCCGGCATGGCTGGACGCTGAGGACCCAGTTTGACCACCATGTCGGGCCGGGGTGGGACGACAGGGCGGGCAGCGGGCTGTCCCGCAAGAGTCCGCGAACTGGGCGAGGCCGCTGCGCCACCGGCGGATGCCAAGTGGGGGGCCGATGGCGCCGGCGCACCGGGACGCGTTTCGGGCCGCGAGCGCTGAATCACCGCGGGGCGCGATACCGGACCCGGCATGGCGGCCCCGGGTCCGGAGACGCGGACACTTTCGCCGGATGCTCCACTGTGCGGGAACGGTTGCCGAGGACCGGAAAGAACTTGTCCGGGGCGCGGCCCGGAGGCCGCCGGACCGGGCAGAGGTTTGGCAACCGGCGGCGCGGGACGGCCGGGCGCGATGACTGCCACCGGTGGCGCTGTCGGCGCTGGCGGTGGCGCCGATCGTGGCGCGGAAGGAGCGCGCGGGCCTTCGGGCCGCGGGGCTTCGGGCCGCGGCACACCATGCCCGGCCACCGGCGGATGTACGGGCCGTCCCGCCAGCGGCGGCCGGATGGGAGCAGCGGTACCCGGAGTGGGCCGGGTTTCTTCCACGGCGGGGGGCGCGATCGCCGGTTGAGCCGCGGCCGGCGCGGCTTCTTCGGTGGCAACGGCTTCCGGTGTACCATGAGCCAGAGGGTGCGCTGCCGGCGCTTCCGCGACAGCTTCGGGCGCCTCGAGTGTCTCTTCCATCGCGGCGATCTCCGGCTCCGTTTCGGGTTCCAAGTCGGGCACATCGAATCCGTACAGCCGGCGCAGCTTGATGGCGACGTCTTCGTCAATGGAGCTGGAATGCGTCTTCTTCTCGGCGACGCCCAATTCGGGAAGCCGATCCAGAATTTCGTGAGCTTTCACTTCCAGCTCCCGCGCCAGCTCGTTGATTCGAATCTTTTTCATAGAAAAAGCTATCAGTCTCTACCGTCCAGGCGGTCCTTCCCCGCGACCCGCCCGAGGAGCGGGCTACTGGCCGCTACCTTCAGGGGTGCCCTCTTCCAGTCCGGTCCCTTCCGGGGCCGTTCCTTCGGACGGTTTGTGAGTGGGGGAACCCGCGTCTTCTATCGTACCAGACTGTTCCGCTTCGGTTTGCAATTCCGCGGGCCCGGTTTCGGCGGACTCTTCGGCCGCCGCCGGCGCGGTCTCGACGGGAGTTTCGGCAGTTGCTTCGCCGGTGGCTTCGTTTGCCAATTTCGTGGATGCAGCCTCGTCCGCCGCCAGCGCGGTCTCGACGGGAGTTTCGGCAGTTGCTTCGCCGGTGGCTTCGTTTGCCAATTTCGTGGATGCAGCCTCGTCCGCCGCCGGCGCGGTCTCGACGGGAGTTTCGGCAGTTGCTTCGCCGGTGGCTTCGTTTGCCAATTTCGTGGATGCAGCCTCGTCCGCCGCCGGCGCGGTCTCGGCCGGCGTTTCGGCAACCGCTTCCCCGGCTGCTTGCGCGGCCAATTCCGCGGGGGCAGCCTCGTCGGCCGCCGGATCCTCGAACTGGCTGTAGTAGGCGTTGACCGATTCCTGGATTTTTTCCACCATGTCGGGTCCGATGCCCTGGATGGCTTCCAGTTCCTCCGGCGTCATGCCGCCGAGCTTCTCGATCGTGCCGATGCCGGTTTCGAGCAGCCGCTCCACGAGGTTTTCCGCCAGGCCGTAATCGATCAGCACGGAAACCGGCGCGCCGGGAGCCACCAGCGCGGCCATCTGCGACTCGACTTCCTGCCGCTTCTCTTCCTCGCTCTTGATATCGATCTTCCAACCGAGCAGCTTGGCCGCCAGACGAACGTTTTGCCCCTTCTTGCCGATGGCAAGGGAGAGCTGGGAATCGTCCACGATCACTTCCATGTGCTTTTCGAGCGGGTCGACGATGCTGATGCGGCTGACCTTCGCCGGGCTGAGCGCATGCGTGGCGAATACCACCGGGTCGTCGGAGTATTCGATGATGTCGATCTTCTCGCCGCGCAGTTCGCGGATGATGGACTGCACGCGCATGCCCTTCATGCCCACGCAAGCGCCCACGCTATCCACATCGCGGTCGCGGCTCTGCACGGCGATCTTGGTGCGTTCGCCGGCTTCGCGGGCGCAGCCTTTGATGGCGACGGTGCCATCGTAAATCTCCGGGACTTCCTGTTCGAACAGGCGCATCACCAGTTCCGGAGCGGCGCGCGAAACCAAAACGCCCGGACCTTTACTGGACTTATCCACCAGCTTGATGATGCAGCGGACGCGGTCGCTGACACTGTAGCCTTCCAGGCGCGACTGTTCCTTTTTGGGAAGCTTGGCTTCGGTCTTGCCGAGATCCAGAATGTAATCCGGCCCTTCCACGCGCTTAATGGTGCAGTTCACCAACTCGCCGGTGCGTCCCGAATATTCGTTAAAGACGGTTTCGCGCTCGGCCTCGCGCACCTTCTGGAAGATGACCTGTTTGGCGGTTTGGGCGGAGATGCGGCCCAGCGCCTCGGTATTCTTCTTGATGCGGATTTCCCCGCCGATTTCGGCGGCCGGATTGATGCGAATGGCTTCCGCCAGGGTCATTTCATGCACCGGATCTTCGACCACCTCGGCAACCTTTTTGACGGCATAGAGCTGGATGGCGCCCGTCTTGGGATCCATATCCGCCAGGTAATCCTCATTGGTGCGGTAATGTTTCCGGGCGGCGATCAGCATGGCATCCTTGACGGCGTCCAGGACGATTTGCGGGTCGATACCTTTTTCCTTGCTCAGGATCTCGATGGACTGAAAAATGGTTTCCAAAGTGCCCTCGTTGTTCCAAATGTGTTCTGGCTGAATGTCTCCGGCGGGTTTACCACTCGAACTTCAGGTTGGCCTTTTGAACCCCGGCCAAGGGGAAATGCATGATCGTTCCGGGCGCGGTTTCGAGTGCGATGACGCCATCTTCGAATCCGGCGAGAGTGCCGTCCCAGTTGCGCCGCCCGTCCACCGGGTCGCGCAAACCGATCTTGGCTTTCTTGCCTTGAAACCGCTCGTAGTCCTGAGGCTTTAGGAGCTTACGTTCCACGCCAGGGGAACTTACTTCGAGGGTATAATGCCCGCCGGTGACGACATCCTCGACGTCCAGAATGGTGCCTACTTGCTGGGAGATCAACTCGCAATCGGCATGCGTGACGCCGTTGGGCTTGTCGATCGAAATGCGGACGAAGCGGTTGGCTCCGCCGCCCTTGACTTCGACCTCGACCAATTCCAAGCCTTCCGACTCAGCCACGCGGTGCGCGATTTCTTCGATTTTGGCAGCCACTCGTTCCTGCATGTTACCGGATCCATGAAAAACCAACAAAAAAGTGGGCTTTCGCCCACTCACATGGTTCGTCATTCCTTTTGTATTGTAGCGTGTTTGGGGAAAAAGGCCAAAACATGCGTCGCCGAGGAGGAATACGGAGGGACACAGATAGGGAAACAAACAAGTTACCGGTGTTCGTCATGGGACCAGACTCGTTCTTGGCGACTATTTCCGCATTTTCTTGTGAATTTGTGAAGATACTTTGGGGGAAACCGGACGTTTCCATACGCCTCGCAAAACGCGGCGGGTATATAAGGGGGCCGGATAGTCCGTGTGACTGTGGCATTCATGACTGGCAGGGTTGTGGACCGACAGCCTGAGAGTAGATCGAAGGCACCCTGCTTGGTCGAGACAGGGCTCTCCCCAGGTTCCACGACAGGTTCGGAATCTCGAGCCGGCAGACATCAAAAAAGCAGGCTAAGGGACCCGGTTTTTCGTCCCGGCGGGGCGGCGTACGGAAGCCGGGGGCGGGGGAAGCGGGTTGGCAGCGGCGATGGGGGTCTTGCGGCCGGGGTCGACCGGTATTGGGACATCCGGGGGCACGGCGGGGGGATCGGGTGGGTTCGTTTGCGGCGGTTCAACTGGTTTGGTTTCTTCGGGTTCGGTCCGAAAATTGGGTTGGTTCGGTAATTCTTTGCGGAGCTTCCGGATGCGCTCGAAATCCTCGGCGGCGCGGCGGTAGAGACGTTCGGTTTGGGCTTGGATGCGGAGGAAGACGAGGACATCCTTGGACTGGCGCAGGAGGCGGCTGAGGCCTTCCCACAGAATGAAGTTGCGGTTCTGTTCGCGGAGGACGTCGATATCCTCGACCATTTCGAGATACATCAAGCGGAGCGGGCGGCCGTCGGGATCGAGGGACTCGTTCAGGCAGGCGGTGTACATGCCGGCTTCGGTGCGGGAACAACGGTCGAGGGCTTGCTGGGCGAGGGCGAGACGCTCGATGGCCCAGAGTTCCTGGGAGTTGACGGGTTGATAGCACTCGATGAGGTCGGCGCGGCGATTGGCGACTTCCTGGATGTCTTCGAGTCGGAGGACGGCGAAGTTGGCGGGGTTGAAGAAGTGTTTGCGCGCGTTTTGGGAAGCGCGGGCCTTGCCCTCGGAGGAGCGCGGTCCGGTGGATTTGGCGGCGTTGGCTCGGTTGGCAGCGGCGCGTTCGGCGGAGATGGGTGGTTTCTGCATTGGATTCCTACGCTTCAGATTTAAGCACGAGGGTAGGCGGGATTCGGGGGTCTTGGCGGGTAAGAGGTTGATAGGAAAGGGAAGATTCTTGGAAGATTTCTGTGACTGATTTACCGGCCAATCTCAGAAAGCGGAGTGGTGGCGGGGTAGGGCGGGCTTTTTTTCAGATGGGGCCGTGAATTTATCACTCGGCCCGCGAGCCGCGGTTCAGTGACTAAGCGTCAGATTCGATAACGTTACGGCATTCGTGCCGCTGATACAGGCGTAGCCCTGGAGGTAGATTGTGATTTCATCGATCTCCCGCCAATCCAGGATGCTCATGGATTGGAGCGAGATACTGAAGGGCGCGCCGGATTTCAGGATCACCTCTTTGGACGGTAAACCGAAACAGTTGTTATTCTCCCGGTGCTCCGCCACCAGAGTTACCGATCCAACCAACGCTTTCTTGCTCAGCAAGTCCACGCGGACCGATCCCACACTGTAGGGATCCCGGGCGCCGCGTGTGGCAGTGAACGACCCCTGGAGCAGTAAGCCTTTATTCGTGACGGGCGCGGGAAGCCGGATGGTCGTGCCGCGGCGGACGCACTTGCAACAGTCTGCGGTGTTCGAAGCGCTGCCGAATAACAGACCCGTGCCGGACGGTGTAAGGGTCGTTCCGAAGCCGTCCTCTTTGGGGTTTGGCGGGTTGCAGCCCGGGCCGAGAGCGGGGTCGCCGGAGTCCCGGGTCCAGGCTGCCAGTCGCGGCAACTCCAAGAGAATGTCCCCTGGGCGCCGAAAGACAGTGGGCGCGGGGCGAAGCGCTTCGGGGATCTCGCTGAAAGTGCCCGCCATTTCGCTCGCCGGGCGGAAGATCCGGCTGAGCTTGCCCTTCAGCGACTCGAACACGATCAAGCCGCCCTCCGCCACCTGTTCGACCAGAGCGGGAGCGGCTCCCGCGGAGCTGGGTGTGAAGATCGCGCCGGGCTGGGCCGGCCCCGCCTGGGCAACGCCCCGCGGGTTTGCGAACGCCACTGCCTGATCGAAAACCAAAGAGGCGAACGCCGCGTCGGCCGGCTGACCCAGGCGGGCGGCGGCGATTTCCAGCGCGCGGGCGGACAGTTGATTCACGGGCTCTGCCGCGCGGACCGCCGGCCGGTCAGTTTCGCGCCACTCGGGCGCGACCTTGGGTGGCGGCGGCCACGCCAGCCGCTCCGCGCCCCAATAAACGAACCCGCCCACCAACAGCCCAAGGGCCAGCCAAAGCTCCCGGCGCAGCCGCAGCACGGGGAGACCTTGCGGAAAAAAGAGGCGCCGCAACCAGGCGGGCGCTTCCAGGTCGCGCAGCCTCGGCTTGCGGTGCAGCAGGAACGACAGGAACACGTAGTCGCGCGTCGGGGGCTTGTGTTGCGCGCGCAGATCGGCGGCGATTTCGCGCCTGGCAAACTCCAGGCCCGGCGCGAGGCCGGCATCCGGCCGCGACTTGCGTTCCAGGAAGTCGCGCAGCAAGGCCAGCACGCGTGAGGCTTCGTCGGGGTCCAACTTCTCCGTAAAGAACGCCCGGAGCCACTGCGGCATGCGGCCGTGCCGGAACCAGGGCAGGCGCACCAGCCGTGCCAACGTCTGCTCCCGTTCCTCGGCGGGGATGAGCGCCAGAGCGAGATGCAAGGTGAGATTCCAGGCCAAGCCCGGATACACGGCACAAGCCAGCAGGCAGCGGTAGCCGTTGCCGCCGAGCCACGCCCGCAACTGCCGGTCGAGAGAACGCAGCTCGCGGGCACCGGATTCCCCCGCCGGCGCTTGGCCTTGCAGCCAGCGCGATTCGTCGGCATCGAGCAGGAGCGGATAAGAGGCTGGCGGCCCTTGCCCGGGCGGATGGGCGGCATCGTTGTTGAGCTCGGCGAGGCCGGCCACGCTGGCCCCTGCCATCGTGAAGCCGAGAGCCGCAAGCTGCTCCCGGTCTTCCGCCGAGCCGCCCGCCAGGCTGAGCACCGCGCGCTCAGGCCAGCGGGCGAGAGCGGGAACCCACGGCGCGGGCTGGCGGCTGGTTGGCTCGAAGAATCGTTGGGCCGTGGAGACAATCCAGAGTTCGTGACGCGGATGCAGCGCGGCGATTTCTTCCAGGCGGACCCAGCCGCGATGGGCATGGGAAACCTCGCAGACGCGCGGATCGCCGGAGAAGGAGTAGCGATCGAGCCATACCTCCTGCGCGGCGAGGCGATCGAGGAGGCAAGTCCACAAGTGGGCCTGCTGGTCGCGTCCACCCTTGCTTTCGAGGAGCACCAGGTATTCGCGGGCGCCGAAGCGCTGGCGGCGCACCGGGGTGAAGAGGCCGGCGCGCGCGGCGGTGGCGCGGACGGTCGATTCCACCGCCAGTTGCGAGGTGGGCTCCGGACGCCGGCGGCGCAGTTCGCGGGCCAGCGTGGCGACCTCGACGCCCTGGAATAGGTCGTCTTCCTCCGAACGGGTGTGGACGCGGACTGGCTCTAGGTCGAGGTGCGTTTCCCATTGGTCGAGGAAGGCTTTGCGCTGCTGGTCGCGCTTGCGCTGGCGCCGGAATAACAGGAACGCGAGGGACAGTGGGAGCAGGGCGAGAGCGAAGCTCACCGATCGTGGGAAGCGGCGCGGTGGACGCGGAGGGTTCGGTGCGAAGGTTAAGACGCGTTGGGCTGCCTTCAAGGGACCGAGCTTGATGGCGCTGAAGACGCCGGGCGCGGCGTTTTCGACGTAGGCGGGTTCATAGTCGGCGTGCGTGATCAGCAGGGTCAGGCCGGCGGGAGGGACCGCCGCGCTTGACGCGGGCGGGGTCGCGGATAGGCTCCACAACCGTACTGTGTCGTCAGTGCTCGCGGTAGCGAACCTGCGACCATCCGAGCTAAATGCCACGGCCCTTACGACGTTGGTGTGGCCTCGCAAGGTGAGGACGTCCTTACCCGTGGCTGCATTCCAAATCTTGGCCGTCTTGTCAGCGCTCGCGGTGGCCACATTGCGGCCGTCTGGGCTGAATGCCACGGAGTAGAGGTTGTCCGAATGGCCCTGCAGGGTGAGCATTTCCTTGCCTGTGGCTGCATCCCAAATCTTCGCCGTATTGTCGAAGCTGGCTGTCGCCAGCGTGCGGCCGGCCGGACTGAATGCCACAGCGCGGATGGCGCCCAAATGTCCCCGCAGAGTGAGGATTTCCTTACCCGTTGCCGCGTCCCAAATTTTCGCAGTCTTGTCCGTACCGGCTGTCGCCAGCGTGCGGCCATCCGGACTGAATGCCACAGCCCTGACCGGGCCAGAGTGGCCCTGAAAGGTGCGGATCTCCTTACCCGTTGCCGCGTCCCAAGTCTTGGCCGTACTATCTTCGCTCGCGGTAGCCAAAGTGCGGCCGTCCGGGCTGAACGCCACAGCCTCAATCGACCCAGAATGGCCCCTAAAAGTGAGGAGCTCCTTCCCTATGGCCGCATCCCAAATCTTGGCCGTCTTATCCTCGCTCCCGGTCGCCAGCCTCTGGCCGTCCGGGCTGAATGACACGCTCCAGACGCTGTCGGAGTGCTCCCCCGTCGTGACGATTTCCTTACCTGTAATGGTATCCCGGATCACGGCTCCCTTCACGGTATCAGTCGCCAATCTGCTGCCATCGGGGCTAAACGACACGGATGTAACGACGCCCCCATAGCGCAACACCAACGGCTTATCGCGAAGCGATAGAGTTCCGGGCACGTTGTCGGCGGGAGCGGAAGTGAGCGTAATTGTGAAACTACCCCGTGCGTCCGTTGCAACCTTCGGATACTGTGGAGTCTCGATGCCGAAAGGGATCCACACCGTAGCATTGCCGAGCGGATGGCCATCCGGTGCTCGGACGGTGCCCTGAAGTTGGTTCGTTGGGACTGGCGGCGTAGCGGGCTCGGAGCTGAGCGGCTGCACGACCGCAACGGTTTTTGGCCGATTCCGGCTCTTGTACCACGCCCCTCCGCCAAAAAGGCCGCACACCAGCAGCGTGGCTGCCGCCAGAGCGATCCAGCGGCGAGGCGACTCGGGCGGCGGCGGGGGCGGCGGCGGAGACACGGTCCGGCTCGCAATCCACTCGTCGAATCGATCGTAAAACTCGCGCTGCTGATCGGGATCGCCGCACACTAGCGGGCCAATCAGCGTTTTCCATTGCGCCGGATCGGCGCGCTTCTCTCCCCCGGCAATCAGCCGCAGAACGAGTTCGCGCACCGCCAGTTGCTCCCTGGGACCGCAGCCGAAACCGGCCGGCAACGTATCCAGGAAAGCCAGCAGAGCGGCGATTATGCCTGCGTCTTCCATTCGTCCCACAGCGACGTCTTACGCATCTGGTCGCGCTCGTGCTTGAGCAGCGTGACCAGGCTGGGCTCGACCAGCGGCGCCTGCTCCCGCAGACCGCGCTTCAAGTCTGCGCCGCGTTGCACCAGGTACAGCAGCCAGTCCAGAAGCTCCGCGGTGGCCGGCGGCTTTTCTACCGCTGCCGCGCCAGTGCGCAGGTACAGGAAGAATGCAATCGCCTCGCGCAGAAGGGGGCCTTTGCCGGCATCGAACTCGGGCAGCCGGGAAGCTACGATTTCCTCCAGCCGGCCTTCCGGGAAGGGAATGTGATAGTAGACGCAACGCCGCAGGAATGCCGCTGGCAGGTTCTTCTCGGAATTGCTGGTAATCACCAGGACCGGCTCGAATCCCTCGCTGGCGCGAGCCTCCTGGTTGCCAAGCTCGGGGATCTTGAAGTAGAGCCGGTCAATCTCGTTGAGCAGGTCGTTGGGAAAATCGCGCGGCGCTTTGTCGATCTCGTCGATCAGCACGATGGACTGTGCCGGGCCGCGGTGAACCCAGCCCGTGGGGGGCAGTACCGCTTCCACGTCGTGGCGCTCGCGCGTCAGCAGGATCGCCTCGCCGAGAGCGTTGTAATGGATGAAATCCCGCGCGTCGGGCTGGTGGCCGTTGTTATCCTTGGCATGAAAACGGCCGAGGGTGTCGTAGGTGTAAAACAGATCGCGGGCTTCGGCGTTCGACTTGGCCTCAAACATCAGCCGCTCGTGATAGAAGAGCTTCCAGGCGAGATAGGAAGCACACTCGGTCTTGCCGGTGCCCGGTTCGCCGGTGAGCAATAGCGGCTTGCGCAGGACCAGGGCCACGCGGATGGCATCGGCCAAACCCTCGTCGGGAAGGTAACCATCCGGCCGCCACTCGCCGCGGCGCGTA
>Ga0182018_10004267_pt1 | contig 12154 bp, 11 predicted proteins | sample 812P2MmetaG_FD_120490 | JGI IMG/M metagenome (GOLD analysis project Ga0182018, IMG submission 120490) | Permafrost microbial communities from Stordalen Mire, Sweden - 812P2M metaG | ecosystem: Environmental > Terrestrial > Soil > Wetlands > Permafrost | place: Sweden: Stordalen | collected...
CCTAAGACCTAAGACCTAAGACCTAAGACCTGAAAGCCCTATTGCCCCGCCCGCATCGGCGAGACAATCAGCGGGCTGGCGGCGCGTTTCTTGGCGTCGCCCTTGTCGTGCTGATAAAGCAGAGACAGCGCGCCTTCGCCGGATGTAGCCGCCCCGGCGAGTACTGCGGCTAAACCCTGATACGAGCGGCCCAGATCATGATTTCCCTGCGCGGCCACCGGGCTGCCCTTGTCGATCGCTGGTCCCACGACCTGGAAGTTGTTGGGCACCTTCCATAGCACCTTGCAATTCGTGGATTTCTCCACGTCTTCGTCGGTAAATCCAGGGATCTTTTTGTAACGGTTCAATACCATTCGCACGCGCTCGCGGCTCGCGCCTTCTTGCAGAAACGCGTTAATGCGGCCGGCGCTCCACAGAGAAACGACATCGGTTTGCGCTACCAGCAGCACCGCGTTCGAAAGGTCGCAGATCATCTGCATGGTGCCATCCATGCGCCCCGAACCATCGACCACCACAAAGTTATATTGCCCAACCAGCAGGTCAAACAGACGTGCCAATTCCGATGCCGTCGGAACACTGTTATGCGGCTGCTGGGCGCCGGCCAGCAAATGCAGGCCGTTACGATAAGGCGTCATCAGGCCGTCGAGCAGCGAACCATCCATGCGGTGGAGGTTCTGCAGCGCATCGATCAGCGTGAATTGCGGCCGCAAGTTCATTTGCAACGCCGCGTGGCCGAGTGGAGCGAAATCGACCAGCACCACGCGGCCGTGCGTCTCTTGCAGTGCGACGGCGGTATTGACCGCGGTGGTGGTCGTGCCGGCTCCGCCCTTGGCGTTCAGAAAAGTCAGAACGCGCGCCTTGGTTGAACTCCGTTGTGCTCGGCTCAAGGTGGCGGAAAATCGGGTAAAAGCTTCGATCAGCGCCTCTCGAGTCGCGGCGCGATCGAGAAATTCGCGCGCTCCGGCGCGCATCGCGGAAACGATGTTAGTGGGCTGGTTTATATCACCAACGGCAAAAATTGTAACTTCTGAAATGTTCGCGTGGATCAGTTCAATCGTGCGGATGGCCCGGTGCGGGTTCTGCGGATCGATATCCACCAGCACCACTTCGGCGTGCTGGTCCTGCAACTGCCTCAGAATAGCGTCGCTCGGCCCTGCTGGAACCCCGACGTGACTCAATACCGTACGGGCGAGATTCGTGCTTTCAAGGCGGCTGCGAAGTACGACGGATTGTTCGCGGTCCTCGGTGATGAGGGCGACGGCGATCCCGGGCATGACGATCTTCTCGGTATTCATTGTCATGCTACGAACTTCCCGCTACGACGCCAAATGACCTTCGTAATCTATTTTGGACCACAGACAAGGCGGCAGGTTTTGCCTGGGCTTTCGAACTGGGCCAGAAAACCCGCCAGGCTGCTGGGGTTGCCTAATTGTAAGACAAAGCCCATCGCTTGGAAAGAAGGCCTGGAAAGACGGCCCCGAATCGCTCCGAATCCTCGCCCCGCCTGCAGTCTATAATGGCGCGCACCGATGTCTCTAACCTCTGGTCTGGACCCCGCGCCGCTCGCCGCCACAACTTCACGCCCTCCGGCGCGCACCAAAGGCCACCTGCTGCGCATTCTCGGCGTTGGCTTCGGAATCGCCGTCATCATAGGCAATACGGTTGGCGTCGGTATCCTGCGCACTCCCGGCGAGATAGCTGCCAGATTGCAGAGTTCAGCTCTGGTGATGGCGGTTTGGCTCGTGGGAGGCCTTTACGCCTTCTTCTGTACCCTTTCAGTCACCGAACTTGGAACCATGCTGCCGCAAGCCGGTGGATGGTATGTCTATTCTCGCCGCGCCTTTGGCGATTACGGTGGGTTTCTGGTCGGCTGCTGCGATTGGCTCGTGCAGTCGGCCTCTCTCGCCTTTTTGGCCATCGCCTTCGGAGAATTCGTCGCCGAACTCCAGCCTGCGCTCCGCGGAAACGTCAAACTTATTGCCATCGCCGGACTAACCCTGCTCACTTTGCTCAATTGGCTCGGCCTGCGCGCGGGCAGCCGTACGCAAGAGCTAACCAGTCTGGTGAAGGTGCTGGCCTTGGCCGTTTTTGTGATCGCATGTTTCGCGATTTCCCCGAGTGGCGCCGCCGCCTCCGTGCCGGTCGCTCATCTCCTGCCGCGCGGCAGCCTTCTCCTCGCGCTCCTCATCGCCATGCAAGCCGTTATCGTCACCTACGACGGTTGGTACGGCGCCATCTACTTTATGGAGGAAGATAAAGATCCAGTCAAGAATCTGCCGCGTTCCTCGATCAGCGGCGTTATAGCTTGTATCGCGATCTATCTGCTCATGAATGCCGCTCTGCTTCACATTCTGCCCATGAACCGGTTGGGCGCTTCTCAAATGCCCGCAGCCGATGCCGCCTTGGCCATCTTCGGATCCCGCGGTAAGCAGGTCATCCTGATCGTGTCGATCATTGCCGCCGTCAGCACCATCAATGCCATCCTGCTCATGATGCCGCGCATTCTTTTCGGCATGAGCCGCGATGGTTTGTTGCCCCGCCGCGTAGCCTCGGTCAACCTTGGTGGAACTCCGACAACCGCTTTATTGCTGGGCACGCTCGCCGGCGTCGCCCTCATTCTCAGCGGTGGGTTTGAAACCCTCATCGCCATGTCCTCGGTCTTGTTCGTGGTTGTCTATCTGTCCGGGTTCTGCGCTTTGTTCGCATTGCGCATGCGCGAACCGAACCTGCCCCGGCCGTTCAAGATTTGGGGATATCCCTGGACGAATCTCGGCGTCCTGCTCGTCTCAGCCGCGTTTCTTATTGCGACCGTTGTCGGTGACCTCAAGGATGCCTTGTTCACCTTGACGCTGCTGGCACTCAGTTACCCTGCTTACCTCTTACTGCGAGCGCGAAAAAGGCCTCCGGCCGTCGGGGGCGCGGTGGTCACCCTTCCTGCGGAGTGAACCCATCAGTTGTCGGGAGCGAGTGTCAGGAACGAGCGCTTAGCGCGGAATGGAGCCGGAAACACCAGAGCCGCCGGCCGCCGAAACGCGAACGAACGGAGCGATCGGTTCGTCCGCTGGCAGGTAGTTGTAAGAATCGAATCGCACAGCAATCCCGGTTCGCTGATTGGCCAAAGACTGATTGGTCAGAGGTTGACCGGATGTCGGCGAGGCCGACGAACGCAGCACCCGTCCGCGGCATCGCACCGGCATGTTTTCCGCCAGCGTAATCTCCGACGGCATGTTGAAGGTCAACTCCACGATCGCGCCTTCCGGCAGCGCGGCCTCGGCGAAAAAGAAAATCCCGCGCCCACTCAAATCCTGAATAAATCCCGGCACGGCGCGTCCCTCGTAATGAACGGTCAGCGGCAGGTGCACTTCAAAACGCTGCGCCGCTCGCCGTTCAACACAAGGTTCAAGGCGATTCGGGTTGCTACTCATCGCTACCAACTCTATCGTGGATCGAAGCCGCCGGGAAGTTCCTAATCGGTCACGGGGTCGCGCTGTGGAAATTCGCCCGTAAAGTAAACAACGGCCCTCCTCTCCGGGCGTAAACTAAAGAATTCCTCCGGTTCCGCTCCGGTTCTTGCTGCCAGTTGCCGTCATCCGCAGGGGAAGTGAAGCAGAGATGTGAAAAAGTCTTAGAAGAATACAGAGTAAGAGTTAAAGAGTGACTTCTATCAAAAGTGCTCCAGGAGCTGATTCCGCAGTGGCCGAAACGGCCGACGCGAAACCCTCGACCGCGCCAAAGTGGTCGACCACTCTGCGCGCTCTGCGTCATCGCAATTTCCAACTCTTTTTCGGCGGACAACTGATCTCGCTCATTGGCACCTGGATGCAAAGCGTCGCCCAGGCCTGGCTCGTCTACAGCATGACGAAATCCGCGCTGCTGCTCGGCTCCGTCGGCTTTGCCAGCCAGCTTCCCGTTTTTCTGGTCGCGCCTCTCGGAGGAATCACCGCCGACCGCGTCAATCGCCAGCGCCTCGTCATCGCCACCCAGATCGCTTCCATGATTCTCGCCGGGATCCTGGCCTGGCTCACTCTGAGCGGACGCGTGCAGGTCTGGCACATCTTCGTGCTCGCAGGCTTGCTTGGAGTCGTGAACGCGTTCGATATTCCCGGACGGCAATCCTTCTTAGTTGACATGGTTGGCAAAGAGGACTTGATGAATGCCATCGCCCTCAATTCCTCCATGTTCAACGCCGCCCGCATCATTGGCCCCGCCATCGCCGGAATTCTGGTATCAAAAATCGGCGAGGGTTGGTGCTTTGCCGCCAACGCCATCAGCTATATCGCCGTCATCGTCGGCCTCATGCTGATGCACGTGCACTGTGCTCCACGGGCCGGCCAGGGTTCGCCGATCGAAGACATCATCGAAGGTTTTCGCTGGGTCAGCCACACGAAGATCATTCGCGCGCTGCTGCTGTTGATCGGCTTGGTCAGCCTGGTCGGCATGCCCTACACCGTGCTCATGCCGATTTTTGCCGACGGCATCCTCCACGGTGGAGCACGCGGCCTCGGCATCCTGATGGGCGCGACCGGAGTCGGCGCTCTGCTCGGCGCGCTCACCCTCGCCGCAAAAACCGGCGTCAAAGGCCTCGGTCGTTGGGTTACGATCAGTTGCGCCGCCCTGGGAATCAGCCTGGCTTGTTTCGCCTTCTCGACTTCGCTCTGGCTGTCGGTCGCGCTGCTCTTGCCCGCCGGCTACTCCATGATGCTGCAGATGGCTTGCTCGAATACGCTCATCCAGACCATGGTCCCCGACCAGCTCCGCGGCCGCGTCATGTCGCTCTATTCCATGATGTTCATGGGTATGGCTCCCTTCGGCGCGTTCTTCGGAGGAGCCTTGGCCCACCGCATCGGTGCTCCCATCACCGTAGCCTCCGGAGGCGTAGCCTGTGTCCTCGGCGCAATCTGGTTCGGACGCGCCCTCCCCGAATTGCGCATCGAAGCCCGTCGCCTCATCATCGCCCAAGGCCTAGCCGGAGGCGAACCGCCCCAGGAACTGAACACCCAGCCAGTGGAAGAGTAAGCGGGGTTGTAGAGCGGACACTCCTGTCCGCTGCCTTTGCCTTTGATCTTGCCCTTGATCTTGTCTTTGCCTTCAACTTCTTCGGTCTAGAACAGCGCTCGGGTCAGGAGCCGGATCAATGAGAATCGCCTGTTAACGTCCGTTGAAATGTTCCAAGCGTACGCGGCGTGCTGCATGGATCGCTGCCAGCCAGAAGATCATCAACGCTGCAACAAATAGCTCCAGCCGGTGCTTGGCAAAAAACAATCGATCCGCTCGGTAACTCATATGGTTATTGCCGATACGATGGGTTTCCACAAACCAATTCCACATCTCTCCGAGCAGGGTGCCTCCGGCTGCGAGCGCCATGGAAACGAACAGCGCCATGGCGATTCCCGGTGCCCACCCGTCCTCGGCGGGCGCGTAACGGCGCCAGATCATGCGAGCGCTCACGATGGCAGCTAAAACGTACAGCAGTGCGAAAGGCAGAACCTCGACCATATCAATGTACCCGCGGTTCTGGCCCAGCGCACCGGATACTTGCTCGACCGGAACGCCATGTTCCTTGCCGATCTCTGCAAACAATCTCGCCATGCATTGATCCCGTTCGACAGGGTAGTTCTCGCTCGCGTTCGGGGTTCGCCGGCCAAAGTGAACATCGGCATAGCGAATCGCAAGATCTTCCGCGAACTCCGCGTCCGCACTGAGATGGCGAGCGCTCACTGGGTGATCGGAGCTTTCCCCCGGCAGTCTGCAGTCGGAATTACGCCCATCGCGTCGGACACATCCGCCCGCGCACAAAACGAATACCACCACAATCACAAGGCGTTGCCCAGTCTTCATCCCACGCACCGGCGTCATTGCTCCTCGTTGCGCTCGCCTGTTTCGCGTGAGGTCATGGCTTAACCCCCGGTTAGACACCAAACCGTGGGTTGAGGTTCCGCGCGGTATGGTCCTCGCTGGAAGGTTGGCTCCGAGTGCCCCATCCTAACGTCGCTCCTTTCGACGTTAGGGTGGATTCCACAGCCGCCACCACGTGCTACGCGTCTCGCGCCCTTCGAAACGTGCGATGCAACGATCGCATTCACCTCTGCAATCCGACCTCCGCCCTCTGACCTTTTTTCATCACATTCACCCGTGACCGCCATCACAGACAGCGATCCCCGCCAACTGCGAGAATGTTCACTGATTTAGTAAAGTCCAGAATTGTGCCCGTCTCCAGAGACGGCCAGCGAAAAACCCCTGGGTTCACCCCAGTTCTTTGAAATCAAGCTTTCGAGAAATTGAGCTAAGTCCTTATTCCTGAAGAGTATGGAGTTAAGTCTGTTGTAATCTGTACTTTAGCGCAATGCGGCGGGGGGGTACAGAACCAATGGAGTATTAACACAATAGTGAATACATCTTCCCCACAAACTACTCGACGTTTATTGGATCAGCCCGCGCCGCTGCAAAAATTCTTTCACCACCACCGTCGGATCGCGATGTTCTCCATCGACCGCGTAATTCAGTCTCCGCATATCGTCATCGGAAATCGCTCCGGCCAGCGCATCCAGCGCCGTTCCAACTTCAGGATGCTGTTTCAACATTTCTCCGCGCATGATCGCGATCGCTTCATAGGGCGGAAAATAATGATGGTCATCTTCCAGCACAAAAAAATCGAGCGCCCGAATCAACCCATCGGTATTGTTTCCCGCGATGATATCGACTTGCCGGTCTTTGAGCGCGCGCGTCAGCAGCCCCAGATCCATGATGCGCGGCGCTTCCGCGAAATGCAGACCGTAGCTCGCAACCAGTCCTTTATATCCATCAGGACGCTCCATGAATTCGTAGCCAAAACCAGCGCGCCAGCGCGGAGTAAATGCCGCCGCCTGCGACAGCGTCTGCAGATGCAACTGCCGCCCATCGTCGCCGCGAATCACCATGGCAAAGCTATCGTCGAAGCCAAGTGGACGTCCGACGCTCAACCCGAATTTTTCGTAACCCTGTTGCACGCGTCGATACACGTCGAGCTTGTCACCGCTCGGTTGCTGCTTCAGCACCGCAGTCAGCGCCGTTCCTGTGTATTCGGGATAAATGTCAATGCGCCCGGCAAGAATCGCCTGCTGGCAAATAAATGTTCCCGCCAAATAGAAGCGCCGCTCCACCGCAAGGTGAGTTCGAGCTTCGATGACCTGAGCGAACAACTCTCCCAGAATCACCTGCTCGGTGAAATTCTTGGAGCCAACCACAATTCGATCGCCGCCGCGTTCGCAGCCCATCACCGGCAAAAGAAGCAGGAAAGCAAGCAGCAAGCAGACGAGTCGTTCACAGATCTGCATTGGCAATTTCGAACTCACGACTTCGAACGGAGCGTTCCCAGTCGCCGCTCCAGTCTGCCGAGCATGAAGTCGGCTGCGAGCGCCAGCAGTGCCGCTGGAACTGCACCCGCCAGGATCACCTCGTTATTGACCATGGCAAGTCCGCGGAAAATGAATTCGCCAAGTCCTCCCGCTCCAATCGCAGCCGCGATCGTTGCCAGCCCAATCGACACCACAGTCGCAATGCGCACGCCAGCGACGATCACTCCCGAAGCCAGCGGCAACTCAACCTGGAAAAGCAATTGACGGTCCGTCAGCCCCATCGCGCGTCCAGCCTCAACCACTGCCGGATCGACACCTTGAATTCCCGCATAAGTATTTCGGATCAGCGGCAACAGCGCATAAAGCGCGAGCGCCAGAATAGCGATCCGTCCAGCGCGCTCGCCAATCCACGGAGCAGGAAGAAGGAAGCCAAAGAGGGCAAGACTAGGAATGGTTTGCACAATATTCGCGCTGCCCAGCACCGCCTTGCTGAGTCGCGGAACGCGCGTGATCAGAATGCCGAGCGGAATTCCAACCGCCGCCGCGAGAAGCGTCGCCACGCCTGCCAGCGTGATGTGCTCTAGCGTCAACTCGAGCACCTGCTGACGATTCGCCATCATGAAGTGAAAAAAATTCATGCCAACCTCGCCGTTGCACATGAATCGGGCAACCGAGAATCGGGCAATGAAGAAAACGCCTCCACATAAGCGCGGACCAATGAGTGTTCTGAGCGCGGAAACTCCGCCGCCGGAAGATCGACGATCAATCGTCCCGCTTCCATCAACGCAATTCGGTCAGCCAGCAGCAAAGCCTCGCGCAGATCGTGTGTCACAAAGATCACGGCTTTTTGCATACGCTGTTGCAAAGCGCGAAACTCCTTCTGCATCTCCGATCTCGTGATGGGATCGAGCGCGCCGAAAGGTTCGTCGAGAATCAGAATTCCAGGATCGGCCGCAAGCGCGCGTGCAACACCGACGCGCTGTCTCTGTCCTCCCGAAAGTTGGCTGGGATAACGCGATGCAAGTTCCGGGCTCAGTCCTACGAGAGCCAGCAACTCTCTCACGCGCGCGGCGACCCGCTCCCGCGGCCAGTTCTCAATCCGCGGCACGAGCGCGATGTTGCGTTCCACGGTGAAATGCGGAAACAGACCGCCATCTTGAATGACATAGCCGATGCTGCGCCGAAGCTTAATCGGATCCCAGTCCGCAGTGCTGGTTCCGTTGACACGTACTTCGCCCGCAGTTGGCAACAGCAGACGATTAATCAGCTTCAGAGTGGTCGTCTTTCCAGAGCCACTGCGGCCGAGCAGAACCAAAGTCTCGCCCGCTTTCACGGAGAGCACCAGATCCTCAAGCAGCGCTCGCCCGTTCAGACGGAAAGAGACATGATCGAATTCGATGGCCGTCGCGTTCGTGAGAGGAGCAGTCATGCTGTCGTCTTAAAGGCGATGCCGCGAAAGCTGATGCCGTGAAAGCTCACGCCATCGTGGCTACGTACCAGCGTTGTACGCGCTGTCTGGCAATCCCGTAATGCGTATTCCGCTGTGGCCTTTGTGCCGGATGTTGAGGCCGACGAGCAACGCCGTGATCTGTTCGACAATCCGCGCGTTCTCCAGCTTTCCGCCGTCAATGGCTCGCACGCCTGCGATCTTCGTCGCGAGTGCCATCGCAATTCGCGCCGCCTCAGGATCGTCGCTGCACACAATCACGTCGCAATCGACGTCCTGGTCTGTATTGAGCACGTCCGCCGAAACGTTGTGGAACGCGGCCACAACAACAACGCCTTTGGGAACCAGCTCAGCCGTCTGTTGCGCGGCCGAGCCTTGCCAAACGCCCAGCGTGCGACTGGCGCGTCCTCCGATGCTCGCCGCCAGAGGAACAGTGGCATCAATCAGTATGCTGCCCGGCCGAATCGCCGCCTTCAGTTGCTTAAGCAGCGCAGCTTGGTTCTCGAACGGAACCGTCAGCACGAGCAGATCGCTGGCAGCGCAGGCCGCCGAATTCTCCATTCCGGAAACCTGAGAGCTCGCACCTGCTCGCTTCCGAATCGTCTCTGCTGCCTGTGTCGCGCGCGCGGCATCGCGCGAGCCGATGATTATGGTTTCACCCGCCAGCGCCCAGCGCAGCGCGAGCCCAGCGCCAGCAGCGCCGGTCCCGCCGATGATTGCGATCGCTCGGCCTGTCGTTGGCCCAGTCATTGAAACTCCGAGACCAGCGAGAGTTCTGAAGCGTCAGGAGGAATCAACTCCTCAGCCAACTTGATCTTCATGCGCGAATACTTGGTGTTGCGCTCGGCAGGAACCCGCCCAATCTCCAGAATCCGCGCCTGAAAGTCCTCCGGACTCGTGTACTGCCCTGCGGTTGCTCCCGCTTCGCGGGAGATGTTTTCCTCCATCAGTGTTCCGCCGTAATCGTTGGCGCCTGCGTGCAGGCACAACTGCGAGAGCTTGCGGTTGAGCTTTACCCACGAGACTTGAATGTTATGGATGGAGCCAGCCAGCAGAATTCTGGCGAGCGCGTGGATCTTGAGGTGCTCGGCAAGAGTTGGCCCGCTGCGCGCGAGCCCTTGCTGAAAGAGAAGCGTGTTCTGGTGTACAAAGCCAAGCGGTACGAACTCGGTGAAGCCGCCGGTCTCAGACTGAATCTGCCGGAACAAGGCCAACTGCCTCACCCAGTGGTCTGGCGTTTCCATGTGCCCGTACATCAGCGTCGAAGTGCTGCGTATTCCGCAGGCGTGAGCGGTGCGGATTACTTCTTGCCATTGCGCAGACGAAAGCTTGTTGCGCGACAGCACGTGCCGCACCTCATCATCGAGAATCTCGGCGGCGGTTCCTGGCAGCGTGTCGAGTCCGTTATCGCGCAGCATAGTGAGATAGTCGCGCAGCGTCATGCCAGTCAGTTCCACACCGTAAACAATCTCCATGGGAGAAAACGCGTGAATATGAATCGCCGGCACCGCGCTCTTTACGGCCCGCAGAATGTCGCGATAGTAAAACGGCGGCAGACCGTGCGGTAGTCCTCCCTGAATGCAAACTTCGGTTGCGCCTAATTCCCACGCTTCGGTAGCCTTTCGAGCCATGTCTTCGAGCGAATGAAAATAGGAGTCGGCTTCGCGCGGTCCGCGGCTGAAGGCGCAAAACTTGCAACCGACGAAACAGATGTTGGTGAAATTGATATTGCGGTTGACCACGTAACTCACGATGTTGCCTACCAGGTCGCGTCGTAACGTATCGGCTGCGACCAGCAGTGCGAGCAAGTCCTGGCCTTCGCAATTCGCCAGCGCCGAACGCTCATCGTCCGCCAGGCGCACGCCGTCCTGCTTTTCCAAGACCCGTTCCAGAGGATCCCGGATCGCCGCGGAAGCTGAAGGCACAACTTCCTCCCAGGTCAGCGCGCGGAATTGTTCGAGTTCGAAAAGCTGTTGAGCCATAACGTCTCCTATCGAAACAGGTCGTTCTTCGCCGGACGAATCAACGACCTCGCGCCACCGCTTCCGCGGCGGTTCTCGTGGAAGTAAGCATAACCGCGAATGATGCAGGCTGGAGTGCCCGCCAGTTTGCCGCACACCAGTCCCGCCGCGCACGCCAATTCGTCGGCCACCGCCTCTATCGTCGCATGCAGCGGATAACCGTGCGCATCGCGGCGTCCACGATAGTCGACCAGCGGACGCATCCCAGCAACCCCGATTGCCACTTCGGTCAGACCCTCACGCCACGGACGTCCGAAACTGTCGCTGACGATGACGGCAAGATCGATCCCAGCTTTCTTTCTTATCTCCCGCCTCAACTTTGCCGCGGAACCGTCCGGATTCGCCGGCAGCAATACAGCGCACTGCCCGCCATCCACGTTCGAAATATCGACACCGCTGTTAGCGCAGATCAAACCGTGCTTGGTTTCAGTAATCAGCACTCCCCGCTTTCGCCGCACGATCCGACGACTTTCGCGCACCGCCAACTCAGTGACACGCGCGTCAAGGCCGTAGCGCGTGGCCCACCTCTTCGAAGCCACCGATGGCCGGACCTGATCCAGAGCGACGATTGCGCCTTCCGCCTTGGAGACGATTTTGTGCTTCACGACGAGGATGTCTCCATCCTGGAAGCGGAGCCCCGAGCTTTGCGCCGAGACCAACAGCATCTCGGTCAGCGAATCTCCCGCGCGAACCTCCCCTATGACCGGCAGCGGAAGAACTCGAACTTCGCCCGCCGCGCGCTCACCGCTCCGCGAGCCCATACACCCGTCTCCGGCCGGCAAGGCTCCAGCTTCGCACCAGCTTCTGCGACCGTCGATTACCACTGGCGTTCGCCAATTCGTCGAGATCTTCAGGGCGATCGACATCCCGCGCAATTCCCGGCAGTTCGAGTACAACGCAGGCCAGGCCAGTCGCTTTCGCCGCGGCGAGGTGCGGCAAGAAGCTGTCATTGCCGAAGCGCAGCGGAAACAAATCGCCCGGCGATCGCCATGCTGCGTTGGTCCCTCGTCCCGCCGCATCCGGAACGAGCACACTCCCCGCCGCCGGAGCGCGGGCGACGATCTGCTCCAATTCCGCCCTGTCGATCAACGGAATATCGGCCGGAATCACCAACGTGTTTTCCGCTCCACCTGACGTGCACGTTTCGGTTGCCATCGCGATGGCGCCGGTTTCTCCGGAGTTGTCATCAGCGATGACGTCGAAATTGAAACGCGCCGCGAGACCTCGTCCAAACGAATCGCTCGTCACCACGGCCACCGGCGACCGGCCTGGCCAACTCGCCAGGGTTTCAAGCACGTCTTCACACATGGCCTGCGCCAGCGCGAAGCGTTCTTCCGGAGCGAGAACGGCCG
>Ga0182018_10004268_pt1 | contig 12153 bp, 12 predicted proteins | sample 812P2MmetaG_FD_120490 | JGI IMG/M metagenome (GOLD analysis project Ga0182018, IMG submission 120490) | Permafrost microbial communities from Stordalen Mire, Sweden - 812P2M metaG | ecosystem: Environmental > Terrestrial > Soil > Wetlands > Permafrost | place: Sweden: Stordalen | collected...
CGCAGCCCGGCCAGTTGATGAGATGAGAGTCCTTCTACCTGGTCATTCATGGAAAAAGGCTATCACTCTCTCCGTTCCGCTGAGATGAGTTTTGGATGAGTTGAGTGAGTTGGCGAACTCAGACGGAACTCATCTCCGGCTCATTGAGTCCGGGCCGAGGGTGCGGCAGACTCCTTTCATCACACGGCGCGCTCCAGTCCAGGTGCCGAATTGAATTGGAGGTTTTCCCATGAAAAGCACAAGGTTCCTCGCGATATCGGTTTCGATATTCGCACTCGCACTCACAATCATCCCCAATGCTATGGCCCAGTGCGGTCTGCCAAACAAGCTGATCAAGCCTTCCAGCTGGAGCCCCCAACATGGCGCGAAAACACCGCGGCTCGTATTGGCGGGATTCGATGAATACGACAGCCACGAGCCCATCGTCGGAATGTGGCATGTGGTCTTTACCGCGCAAACCCAGAACGGAGAGACCATTCCCGTCACCGGCGGAGTCGTGATCGACAACTCTGTGGTGGTATGGCACCCCGATGGAACGGAAATCATGAATTCCTCGCGCTCGGCACAGGACGGAAACTTCTGCCTGGGTGTCTGGGAGCGCACTGGAGACCGCACCTATCTCCTCAACCACATCCCCTGGCAGGGAAATGTGTTTGACCCCACTGCGGCGCCGAACGCCATAGGGGCACCCCAGGGAGGCGCGCAGATCATCGAGAAGATTACGCTGAGCCCGGACGGGAACTCGTATACCGGAACTTTCACTCTGCATGCCTACGATACTTCCGGGAACGTCTACGTGTGGTTTACAGGCGTTCTCTCAGCGAAACGTGTCACCCCGAATACTCCCTTCAGCGATCTGCTCTGAGGAGAAATGGCCTGAGTCGGGGAGGACGGTGGTCTTCAGTTCGACGGCCTCCCCCAGGCATGGACTTACTTGACGCATTATCCGCCAGCGCTTCAATCGAGCACTGCAGACAGAGAAATCTCCCACTTCCGAGTTGCGAGCGGATCACCGGAATCGTGAGAACATAAGTCAGTTGGCGATAACAATCCTTCGCATGACTTGAGGTCGGAATGTTGGCGTCAACTGAATTGCCGACTCGGGAATGTTATCCGAAGGTAGCTGCCGAGATGCCGACCATACATCCGGAGCTCGGAAGTACAATGAAATCCGGCTGGGATTTGCCCTTAGAGATGACGCTCAATGGAGAAGAGCTGGTCAGGGGGACGCAATGAAGATTCTTCGTTCCGTGAATCGCAGGGGCTCCAGTACCGAGTCTATCGGATTTTATACCCTCCTGAGGCCCCACAAATGGTTCGCAGCCTCGCGCCTGCCGGGCAGCTTCCACTATCTCAGTAGCCGATCCAAGAGTGCTGTGTTGGCACCTGGGCCGGAGCAAAAGGCACCCAAACAAGCCGACGGCAAAGAGACGACAATACTATTGCAGACCATGAAACCGAGCGCACAAGATCACCAACTGGTGTGGTCAGCGTTGATCTTTTTGGGAGCAATTGCGATTACATTGCTTCTGCTCTGGTGGATCATGGTCGGCGCACCTCCGAATAATTACTGACCATCCAATCCGCCGATTTTGGAATGCAAATATTTGGGGATTCTGCTTCGCCCTGCCGCGTTCCGGGCGGATACAGGCAATTCGGACATTGCGAGGTCAACTGTTGAAAAACAATCCTTCGCATGACTTGAGGTCGAAATGTGAACGTAAACGGAATGCTGCCGACTCGGGAATGTTATCTCGAAGATAACCGACGGATGCCGACCATACAGGCGGAACTCTGAAATCGGGTCGAATTACGCACTCCGCTGTATTCGACAGCCACGAGTCAGCTATAGATTTTGACTGTTACTCAGCAATACTTAATTCGGCGAAGGCTGCTCGACGTGGTCGATGACAATAACGTCGTCCATCGCCTTCCCCGCTTCGATCTTCAACCCGACTTGCTCCGGCATCGCCGTGTAAAGGCTGGGCGGCGCATCGGGATTGTCGCCCGCCGGCGGAGCCATATTCGGATTTGTTCCTCTGAACTGGGCAAATTGCGAACCGTCCGGCGTCCACTTCAACGTGAAGTCATATTTATCGGTCAGGCCGGTGTGATCGACTACCGGCTTGTCCATCACCCCCGACTGCATCCATGATGCAAACTCCGACATATTCATGTTCCGCACCATCAGGTCCCCGAGCCCCCTGAGGCCAAAGCCCTGAGGGTCATTAGGGCCGGATGAGGTCTTCGCCATCTTTGGCCCGCCGGGGGCGGCCGTAACGATGTAAACGGAGAGTTCCCTCTGCTCATGGTGAAATTTGAGCGCAAATCTGTCCGGCAGCAGTTTGGCTACCATGAGTTCCATCTGGTGCAGGCTGGGCTGGCCTTCGACATCCGGTTTTCCAGCAATATCGAACAAATCGGTACCAAACCAGGCAGGCGCGCCCACGATCTGCTTGCTGTGCAGTCCATAAGCAAAGGCAACGAGATCGTTCATGTTGGTGTTGAACGTCACGAACTGATTGGCTCTGTAGCCAAAGCCCTTGCCTTGCGCTCCCGGTTTGCTCGGCTTGATGGTTGCCACTTCGAATCCCGGATTGGCATCCGCTGCCATTGGCTTTGGTGGCTCAGGAATTGCCCAGGCCGAATCGGGGTTGGCCCGCTCCAGAGGTAGCGGCATTGGCGTCGTGCCTTCCATCCAGGTTCCCGCAATCGACTTGCCATCCCCGGACATCTTGCCTTCATAGCTGCGGGGGACCACCGTGATCTTGAATTTCAGCACACCATCCTGAAAGTTGACGGTCGCTACCGGGGCGGGCTGACCGCCCTGGTCGATGCTGTACCACACGGCCTTCAAGGCGTCGGCACCGGTCCTGGAAATCTTGAACACAAGCCGCAGGTCCATCGCAGGATGGTCGGCGTTCGCGGCAAATTTCAGCGTCCCTTGCCAAGTCCCAACAATGTCCGTGGGCGAAGCAGGCGTCGCTGCCGATGCGGACGTTTGCGCTGCCGGCCGAGTAGCCGGCGCAGCAGCCTGCGCGCTCACTTGCCGGGCTGGAAAAGCAGAAATTAACACTGGGACGGCTCCCACACAAAAGCAAGCCAGGCCCGCCAGCAGGCTCCCGAATGTACGTCTTCGCACTTCGAATTTGACCGTCATGTAGATAATCCCTTCCCGCGGCACGTCGAATTAAACCAGGCCGCTCAAACCCGTGCAGTTTCCTTGAATAGGGGAAGAATACATTCATAAGACGCAACATGGTTCGGTTTGGTTCAACGGTTCCATTGTTTTGTTGCGCTGGCCACCTCGGGATCGTGCGATTGCGGAGAGCCTCAGTTTGGCGAAGGTTTCCGAGTTCTGGATGTATCACTGGCAAACCGGAATCCCAAAACGGGTGTCCGGATAGCTGACCACTCAAGATCTACGCAGAAACATTGGACGACAAACCGTCGAGCGGCGAATCGCCGCCCAGTTCTTCACCACGCGGTCCGTGTCTCACTTGGATTCAAACGAGAACAATCGCCAACATTCAGTGTCCTTCTCTCTGCGAGTGGGGCGAATCGTTTCGCCTGTGAATTTCGAGATGGCATTCACCCAAAAGCGGAACGCCAAGAGATTCGACTCCATCACGCGAATCTCCCATCGGCTGGGAAACTGCTTCCAAACCTGATGTGCCATTTGAGTCCCGATTCCACGCTTGCGGTATCCGCGAAGAACAAAGAACTCCGCCATATCCCAGACGGTCGAATCTCCGGAGACTTCAGACCCTCTCTTCACTAGAATCAAACCTGCCAATCTTCCATTCATCCTTAAAAGAAATGGATGTCGGTCGGCGTCGCTCCAATAAAGTGGAAGACGGTCGTAGCCAAACTTGCCATCCGGTCCTTTCTCAATATCGCGGAACTCGCTGAAATCGTGCGCGTACAACTCAAGCAAATTGGCTAGGATCAGCTGTTGTTCTGGGCCTGCTGGGATTACGGCGACGTTGTCGAATAGCTTTGTTGGGCTCTTTGTCATAATCGAGGCGACAGACCAGACCTTAATTTTGAGTAGCTGAGCTTGCGTATGCCCCAGTTGCTTTTAGTCTGCGCCAGGCAACATTCACGCACAGAATTGAGATCAACGGATAGACGAACGGCACAGGAAACATGACCAAGAAACCGATCCCCCATGTTTCCTACCCCGGTGGCAGCCGCAATGCTGCTTCCGACGCCATCAGGAAGCAGCCACAAAACGCCAGGCGTGACTGCATAAAGAAGCAGAGCGAAACATAAGCAGCTGTGAGCGATTGCAGCCTTCGGACGCAATTTCAGAAGCATGACTGAAACGAAGACAAATGCCAGAAGGAAGAAAACGTTAATGCCGGTCTGGGTCCAAAACACCTTCCCAAAGAATGGCCATCGGGGATCAGCATGAGGATGGCGAAGTTCTCTCTCGACAGCGTAGGCAAGAAAGTAACATCCCCCGACCGACAGGCCTAGGTTGAGCACGCCAATGGTTTGCAGCAATAGCCGCCACGCTCTCATTCTGGGGGTGATCCTAACACGGCGGCTCAGACTGGCGCTGTTGCCGCATGACCGGCCACTCCGTTGAAACTCACCGATTTTCATCCCTATAGGTGGACCGAAGGCCCATGCGTAACTCGGAAGGTTCCAGTAAGCACCCCACACGGCCAATAGCTCGCAACGATCCCAGGATTGATCGTCACTTGGCGATAACAATCCATTTCACATTTTGAGGGTCCTTTCGTTGACTGACCAGTCATGGGTCCAGCAACATCAAGTTTGGCGATCATTCGACGCGCACTCGGCAAATATCTCCAGCACCGCGCCTTCATCCGTTGCTGGCGCCGTTTTCAGCAATCCGGAATCAACAGTCAAGTGTCGATATCAGTCCAACTCATTTGCTGAGGAGCTGATCGGGCACTTTGGGATCGTTAATTTGCCCAAGTTGTAGATTGCCACAAGGCAGCGGCCTCATTACCTCACTGCAGTCGACGGTAATGTTGGAACGGCTCGTATTCCTCCCGCAAAGTTCCCTCTGGACGGAACGGCTGGATGATTTTTCACGTAACCATCCTCAGATGAATTAATAATCGTTCAATTCAAGCGTCATCTCTATGAACAGTTCAGAAGGTGTTCCAGTGGCCGCATGCACCGCAATATTGCCCTTAACGGAGCTGTCCCAGTTATTCGGAGAGCATCACAGGCGGGTGCTCGCAGCGGCCTATCGCATCACCGGCAGCATGGCCGATGCGGAAGACGTGGCGCAGGCCGTGTTTCTGCGGCTGGCGGCCGTGGATGGGCCGGTGACGAATGCCGGCAGCTATCTATACAGAGCGGCCATCAACGGAGCACTCGACTTGCTGAGGCGGCGGAAGACCGCCCAGACCGAGCCGCTGGAATATGCCGCGGACGTAGCGGCGGCAGGGTCGGGCAGCTCGCCGGAGGCCGAGGCGTCAGGCAGAGAGCTTGGCGCGCTCTTGAGGGTTGCAATCGGCGAACTGCCTCCGCGAGCGGCCGAAATGTTCATCCTGCGCTACGTTGAGGAGCACGGGAATCGGGAGATCGCAGCGTTGATGGGCACGTCCCAGGCTGTTGTGGCTGTAACGCTGCATAACGCGCGGTCGAAATTGAAGAAACGACTACTTGAATTTGAACGGGGAAGACAATGAAAAAGGATGAGATGCTTTTGAGAACCGCGCTGCAGGCTCTGCAGGCCGATGAGCCGGAAGCTGAGCATGTAGCAGCTTCTGCCCGGCGCGTGGCCCACAGGCTCGGGATCGACACTGTGAACGAATCAAGAGTCGATGCCATCGCGAGCTGCGATGACGTGCAGCATCTCTTCGGTTCGTATCGGGCAGGCACGCTGCCACATGCGCGCTCGCTCTTGATCGAGGCTCACATCCGAGACTGCAGTGCCTGCCGCCGCCGGTTCAAGGGCGGGTCCAGTGCGGCGGTTCTGGATTGGTCCGCTCCCAAGGCGCGTCGCGCAGTTGCCTGGCATCCTCAAACATTTGGATGGGCGCTCGCTTCCGCTTTCGCATTCCTTGTCACATTCTTTTTTGTCTACAAGGCCTATTGGCAGGTGCCGCCCGGAGTACGCGCCGAGGTGCAATCGATCGACGGGTCAGCCTATCGGATTTCAGAGACGGGTGATCGCAAGCTTTCACCTGGGGAAACGTTAGGCGAAGGCGAGACCCTGAGAACGAGCGGAGGTGGCCATGCGGTTTTGCGGCTCATGGATGGATCGACGGTTGAAGTGAATGAACGGAGTGTCGTCGGCATCGGTGCGAGGGGACACAACATGACGGTCGCGCTCGAGAATGGAGCGGTCATTGTGGAGGCCGCCAAGCGCACCTCGGGCCATTTGTACGTGAAGACTCCCGATTGCCGGGTCGCCGTGACCGGGACGGTGTTCTCAGTGGACACCGGGCTGAAAGGCTCGCGTGTTGCAGTTCTTCAGGGCTCGGTGCACGTGTTGCATCAGGGCATAGACACGCTGGCAACGGCCGGCAACCAGGTCACGACCAGTGACAACCTGAGCCCCGAGCCAGTGCCGGAGCAGATTGCCTGGAGCCACGATCGCGATAAATACCTCGTGCTTCTGGCCCAGTTTGCAGCTATCCGGCAGCAGATCGAACAGATTCCATTTCCGCAGCCGCGGTATAGCAGCGATCTGCTGAGCCGGGTTCCCGCGAATACCACGTTGTATATCAGCGTCCCCAACCTGGGCGATTTTTTGAGCGAGGCAAACCAGACATTCCATGACCAGTTGAAACAGAGCCCGGCGCTGCAGCAATGGTGGAACAGCGGACACGGGAGCAACACGGCAGATCTCGATTCGCTGGTGGAGAAAATCCATCTGATGAGCCAATATCTCGGCAACGAAGTCGTCATCGTTGGGGCCACGCAGGCGAAGAATCCAGGATTCGCGATCATTGCGGATGTGAAGCAGGGCGGACTTGAAGACTTCTTGAACAAGCAGTTCCTCGCGTCGAATTCGACGCCTGGAATCACCGTGCTCGATCAGAATTCGCTAAGCGCCGCCAAGGCATCGCCGCAAGGCAATCGCGGTGGCTACGCAGTTGTGAGGGAGCACGAGGCGATCTTCTCGAACAACATCGCGACACTGGCGCTGATCAACGCGCAGTTGAATGGCGGCGCCAGCGGTTTTGCGGCAAGCGCTTTTGGCCAGCAGATCTCGGCCGCCTATGGGCGCGGCGCGGGAATCATCCTGGCCGCGGATGTTCACCGGATGATCCGCAATCAAGCTAATCAGATGCGCACCTCGGAACGCGCCAACGAAGCGACGGAAAAGAGCGGCATCGGGAACGTGAGCTATCTGATCGCGGAGCATCGCGAGGTGAATGGGCAGCCCGAGAATCGGGTTGACCTGCAATTCGCTGGCGCGAGACAAGGAGTTGTCTCGTGGCTGGCTGCGCCGGCGCCGATCGGATCGCTTAGCTTTGTCACTCCCAATGCGGCGATTGCGGTCGCGGCGCTTTCAAAAGATCCGAAGGCCATTGCCGACGATCTGATCGCAATGGCGGTTCCAAACGGCGATTCGCAAAACAATGGATTCACCCAGGCCGAGGAGAAACTGCAGATCAACCTGCGCGAGGACCTGGCGGCCAACCTGGGCGGAGACTTCCTGCTGTCGCTCGATGGGCCGGTGCTGCCGACGCCCTCGTGGAAGGCCGTGATTGAAGTCAACGACTCCGATCGCCTCGAACAGGCCCTGGAGCGAATGACCGCGGCGATTCGCAATCAGGCCAATGCCAACGCGGCGCATTCCATCACGATTGAGCCGAGCGACGCCGGCGGTCAGCGTTACTACTCGCTCCACGACACGGTAACGGGCAACATCGTGGCTCAATACACCTATGCGAACGGGTATATGATTGTGGCGCCGAGTCGTGCCCTGCTGATCCAGGCGTTGCAGGCGTATTCGACTGGGGATTCGCTGGCAAATTCGGCGGCGTTCAAGGCATTGCTTCCCAAGGATGCGAATGAGAATTACTCCGCTGTTGCTTACCAGAATCTGAGCCCGGTGTTGACGCCGTTGCTGACTCAAGTCAGCGGAGAGACAGCGGATGCTGTCCGCAAACTGGCGGCGGATGCAAGGCCCACTGTCATCTGTGCGCGGGGAGAAGCAAGCCGCATTGAAGCCGCCAGCGACAGCCGCCTTTTTGGCTTCGACTTTCTGACTCTGGAAACTTTGATCCACTCCGGGAACAAGCACGCCGGCGCAAGCGTAAGAGAGTAACATGGGCGTCATCGATCTTGATGGGTTAGAGGTCCGGCTCGCGAACCGGATCGTGTTGAACAACCTCACGGGAGAGTTGCAGGGACACGCGATCGGCCTGCTCGGCCCCAATGGCGCCGGAAAATCGACGCTGATCAATACGCTGCTCGGATTTCATCTTCCTTCCAAAGGGAAGGCCCGCGTCTTTGGCCTGGACACACATAAAGACAGGGCGCGGATTCGCAGCGGCATTGGCTTCATGCCTGAGAACGATTCGTTCATTGGGAATATGAGCGGTGTCCGCTTCGTCCGCTATATGGCCGAGTTGGCGGGCCTGCCATCGAGTGTCGCGCTGGAACGCGCCCACGAGGCCCTGTTCTATGTAGGCTTGGGCGAGGTGCGCTACCGCAAGGTGAACACTTATTCACTGGGAATGAAGCAGCTGGTGAAGCTGGCGCAGGCGCTGGCGCACGGACCCAAGCTGCTGATCCTGGACGAGCCCACCAACGGCCTCGATCCAGTCGCCCGTCAGCGCATGATTCAACTCATCAAAGACATTCGCAAAGAGGGCAGCATCCGGCTGCTGATCTCGTCGCACCTGCTGCGCGACATTGACGAGACATGCGATGAAGCCCTGATCCTGAAGGCCGGCCGCATTGCCTCACTCTGTAACATCGAAGAGGAGCGGCGCTCGAACCGAAGCTTTATGGAGCTCGAGACCGTGGGCGCGACCGAGCGCTTTTCCGTGAGCATCCGTGGGCTCGGCTGCGAATGCGCGACATTTCCGGGCGGGCGCATCAAGCTTGTGATTCCCGACCATATTGAAGCGCGCGATCTTTATGTCATTGCCTCCGAACAGGGAGTGCAGATTCGGCGGATGAATCAGCGGCGAGATTCCCTGGAAGACATCTTTCTGAGAGCCATGGACAACGACCAGGGAAGGAACGCAAATGGCAGTCTATAAGCGCAATTACACGGCGTATACAGGCGCCGTGACGCCGGTCTGGACGCGCGTGCTGGTGCTGGCCCGCTATGCCTTTGAAGAAGCCTGGTCGTCGAAAATTACAGTTGGGCTTTTCATCTTTTGCCTGCTCCCCTGCATCATTTCTTTGTTGGTGATTTACCTTGTCGATAACCCGATCGCAAGGGCTCTTATCGGGGGACGTGGCCCGCAAACGCTTGCCATTGACGCGAATTTCTTTTTGAAGGTCCAGCAGACTCAATCATGGCTCGCATTGGTCATGGCTTCGTGGATCGCTCCCCGGTTGATCACCTTCGACCTCGCGGATAATGCTTTGCCGATCTTGCTGAGCCATCCCATTTCGCGCTTCGGATACGTATTCGGCAAGTTCATTGCTCTGTTTGGATCGCTGTCGCTCATAACATGGATCCCCTGTCTCCTGCTCTTTGTCGACCAGGCCTACTCTTCTTCTCAACCCTGGGCAATGAGCAATCTTCAAATTGCTATGGGCTTGCTGGCGGGATCGGCGATCTGGATTGCATTCCTCTCTATTCTTGGACTTGCCATGTCTTCCTGGGTGAGATGGCGAGTAGTAGCGACGGGCGCCATCTTTGCGGCAGTCTTTGTGCCGGCCGGCGTAGGAGCGATCGTAAGCGCGGTGCTGCGCACAAAGTGGGGACTGCTGTTGAACGTTCCCGTCATGATGTCGAACCTGTGGCAAAGGCTGCTCGGCGCCCCGGCGTCAATCAACGAGAGGCTTTCAGTGCCAACGCTGGCCATTGCGGGGATGCTGTCGCTGGCCTGCCTTGTCTGTCTGGCCATGCTGAACAAGCGCATCAGGGCGCGCGAGGTGGTCCGGGGATGAATGACAGGATCATTTTCGAAGACGTGTCGAAATTTTACGGCGAGGTCCTCGGAGTGAACCGAATCTCGCTGTCGATTCCGCCTGGAATCACTACGCTGGTCGGGCCCAACGGCTCGGGAAAAACCACGATCATGAACCTAATGACCGGATTGGTTCAGCCTTCGAACGGACACATCTCAGTTCTTGGACTCACGCCGGCTGACCAGACGGAACTGTTCAGCATTTTAGGTTATTGCACGCAGTTCGATTTCTTTCCTCGCGGGCTGACGGGATGGCAGTTTGTGTTGGACGGCCTGATGCTCCACGGAATGGAAGAAGATATGGCTGTCGCTCTAGCCGGCCAGGCGATCGAGCGAGTGCAGCTTGGCGATGCAGCAGGAAGAAAGATTGCCGGCTACAGCAAGGGCATGCGGCAGAAGATTCGCCTGGCTCAGGCTATTGCCCATCACCCGCGGGTGCTCGTGCTCGACGAGCCGCTGAACGGACTGGATCCGATGGCACGGGCTGAATCGATAGCGCTGTTCGAAGAACTGGGCCGCCAGGGAATGCATGTGCTGATCTCGAGCCATATTCTCGACGAGGTCGACCGGGTCTCCGATCGAGTGATCCTGATAACCGGCGGATACCTGATCGCCGAGGGAAATATTCACCAGGTCAGGCAGGAAGTGCACGAGAAGCCGATGCAGGTGCTGATTCGCTGCGACCACCCCGAGGTGCTGGCCTCGAAAATGTTCGCCATCAATCACTGCGTTGAAGCCAGGCTGCATGCGGATGGCAAGGGCGTTTTCCTGCGCACAGCGGATATCGACCAGTTTTATTCCATGCTCAATGGGATCGCGGCGGAGGGACTGTTCAAGATTGACGCTGTCGCTCCGGCGGACGACGATGCCAATGCGATTTACCAGTACCTGATCGGCACGGATGGGAGCCCATCGTGACGCAAATGAGATTAGCCTACCGCGCGAAAAAGCTGGCCCAACAGCCGTGGGGCCTATGGTGGTTGCAGGCACAGCGCCTGACGCGCATTGAATTGAGACGGAATCTTTTCTCCTGGAAGGCGACCTGGATTTACTGTCTTGCTTTCATCCCGACCGTCATCATCTGCATTCACATGCTGGTTGACAAGCATCCGTCCTTCGCGATGGGCGAGGACACGAACATATTGGCGGGCATTGTCCAACTTTATTACATCCGGCTCGGGGTCTTCTTCGGGTGCCTGGGAATCTTTTCGCGACTGATTCGCGGAGAGATGATTGAGCGCAGCTTGCACTTCTACCTGCTCTCACCGGTGCGGCGCGAGGTCCTGCTGCTGGCCAAGTTTGCGGCTGGATCCATCAGCGCGGTGTTCCTGTTCGGAAGCGCGATCGCCGCCGATTTCGCGCTGATGTACGCCGGCTTCGGGCCGGCCGGTCGCGATTACATTTTCAATGGGCCCGGCATGGGACAGCTCGAAGCTTACTTGCTCATCATCGCGCTCGCCTGTCTTGGATATGGCGCTGTGTTTCTCCTGTTGAGCATGATGTTCAGAAATCCTATGCCGGCAGCGATGCTCGCGCTAGGCTGGGAGACAATCAACCCCGTGCTTCCGTCCTTACTGCAGAAGATCAGCGTGGCATCGTATCTTCGCCACCTGATGCCGGTCACCGTTGGCGCCGATGGAATCTTCGCCCTGCTGACAGTTGAAACCGAACCGGTATCCGGCTGGGTAGCCACGGCGGGGTTGCTGGGGCTGATTGCTATCGTTCTCACTTACTCCTGCTATCGCATTCGTACGCTCGAGATCCGATATTCGACCGAGTAGAGAAGCCCGAGACAAGAATAGCGGATGCGCCTACAGCGGTGACTTCCAGGCGGCCCGCCAGCTGAGTCCGCTCTGGTTGGGTCGTCACTTGGCGAAAACAATCCATAGCATGAGTTGACATGTGCTTCGCCAAAATACCATCCGGGCGCAAAAGAGGCATGGTTTGGGATGTAGTGAACAGTTTTCTATGAGAGTTGCGGCTGAAGAGGAGGTGCTCGGTGGTTACGGATTGCTGCGAAGGCGCGCGCTGGCTGGCGGCGAAGGGCCATCGGGCACAC
>Ga0182018_10004269_pt1 | contig 12153 bp, 8 predicted proteins | sample 812P2MmetaG_FD_120490 | JGI IMG/M metagenome (GOLD analysis project Ga0182018, IMG submission 120490) | Permafrost microbial communities from Stordalen Mire, Sweden - 812P2M metaG | ecosystem: Environmental > Terrestrial > Soil > Wetlands > Permafrost | place: Sweden: Stordalen | collected...
AGACCCACAAAGGCGCGTCTAAACGGTTCAAGAAAACAGGCACGGGCAAAGTCGTTCGCGGTCATGCCTTTGGACGCCATATCTTGACCTCGAAGCCGCACAAGCGCAAGAAGAAATTGCATCAGTCCGTGGTGGCCGACAAGGCCGATCAGAAGGTACTGAAGCGCATGCTCCCCTACTAAAAGGGTGAGCGTTATTGCGCGGAAGGTGCTCGCCGCACGTGCCCTTGCCGCCAATCCCAGCAACCACTAAAAAGGAGATGAAACGTGCCAAGAGTTAAAAGAGGAACCCACCGCCGGGCTACTCGCAAAAAGACGCTCAAACTGGCTTCCGGTTACTTTCTCACCAAGAGCAAGCTCAACCGCGCAGCCCAAGAGGCCGTGGAACGTGGGCTCAAATTCGCCTACGTCGGCCGCAAGAATAAGAAACGCGATTACCGCTCGTTGTGGATCGTGCGTATCAACGCTTCCTGCCGTGCCGCCGGTATTTCCTACAGCCAGTTCCTGCACGGCCTGAAGGCCGCCAGCGTGGATCTGAACCGCAAAGTTCTGGCGGACATCGCCCTCAAAGACGATGCCGCTTTCCAGCAACTGGTGACCACCGCCAAAGCGGCTCTCGCGAAGGCCTAAACTTGAATCCATGAGCCCTCTCGAATTTGAAGTCGATTCCCTGAGCAGTCTTGAGGAGCGGATCCAGCGGGCGGTCCAGTGGGTCGCCCAGTTGCGCCATGAGAAGGAAGCTGCCGTCGAAGCGGCAGCCGTTGCCAAAGCCGAGGCGGAACGTCTGGCCCACCAGGTGAAGACGCTCGAAGCCGAGCGCAAACAGGTCCGCGCGCGCATCGAAAAACTGCTGGGCCAGATCGACCAGTTAAGCGCCGGCTAAAGGCGCCGGGCTATTCCGGAGGTTCCCGGATGGAAAGCGTACCCGACAAACAGCCTGTTCGCGTTACCATTCTGAGCCGTCCGTACGTGCTGCGGACGGCGGACGATCCGCGCGAAGTGGAAGCCCTGGCGAACAGCGTGAACGATCTCATGCTTTCCATCGCCTCCCGCGCGCCCAACGCCGATTCCACCCACATCGCCGTGCTGGCCTGCCTGCACCTGGCCGACAAACTCCGCTTGCTCGAGCACGATCTCTCGAGCCTCAAGCAACGCGTGGACCGCAAGTCCGGCGAGTTCGCCGCCCTGCTCGACCAGTTGATTCCTACTCCGGGAGACGATTTATGACGACTCGAATTTTCTTCGCCTCGCTGGCGTGCGCCGCCGTGTTCGCCGCTTCCACTTACCAGGCCGAGATTGCCCAATGGCACAGCGATCGCGAAGCCAAACTCAAGGCCGAAGACGGCTGGCTTTCGTTGGCCGGCCTCTTCTGGCTCCACGAGGGCGCCAACCCGTTCGGCAACGACCCCGGCGTCGAAATCGCACTCCCCGACGGCCCCGCGCATGCCGGCGTGTTCCACCTGGCGCGGGGCAAGGTGACCGTCACCCTCGACGGCGGCACCCGCGAAGTGCGTCCCGATTCCGACGACATCCTCAAAGTGGGACGCGTCCGCCTGTTGGTGATCAAGCGCGCCGATAAGTACGGGATCCGCGTGAAAGATCCCGAAAGCCAGGTGCGCAGCGAGTTCACAAGCATCGAGAGCTTTCCCGCCGACGAATCCTATCGCGTCACCGCCAAATGGGTGGCAGAGCCGCGCAAAATCCCGATCCTCAACGTCATCGGCCAGACCGAGGAGAGCGACTGCCCCGGTTACGCCGTCTTCAAGCTGCATGGCCGCGAGTTCAAGCTGCATCCGATCCTCGAAGAGCCCGGCGCCCAGGAGCTTTTCTACATCTTCCGCGACCAGACCTCCGCCAAGGAGACCTACCCCGCCGGCCGCTTCTTTTACTCCGTCATGCCCAAAGAGGGACAAGTGGTTCTGGACTTCAATAAAGCCTACAATCCCCCTTGCGCCTTCACCCCCTACGCCACCTGCCCGCTGCCGCCCCCGGAGAATCGCCTTGATGTACGCATTGAGGCGGGCGAAAAAAGATACGGGCACTAGCAGTGTAGGGTCCAATAAATGACCGAAAAGCCGTGAGGTAGCCAATCCTGGCCCGCGGCCGCTTTTCCGGCGGCTCTCTCTGTTGTGCGCATGTCCATCGATTTCGCGGACCCTTACACGATCGCTAGCAGCATGTCTGGCTCCAAGAAACGAATATCTGGTTACAGTTAGAGAACGCCCAGTGGCACGGGAGTAGTCAGTGGTATACTGAACACCAATCGGAGAGAGAACTGTACGCAGACTAACCTGCGCGCGCTACTTTATTCAGGCGGAGAAAATGCCGACGCGACCATCGAAAATCCCCCAAAAGCCCACCCAGGGCACCGGACCCACAACCCCGCCCCCCTCTGGCTCTAGCGGCCAACCGGTCTTCGCGCAGCCGAAGCCATCGCCCGATCCCACCGGGTTCAAGAATCCGGTCACCGATCAAAAGCTGAATGAGCTCAACAGCCTTGAAAAGGTGCCGCAGCCGGCAGGCGGCGCGGTGGAACCAATCCTCACGCTGCAGCAGGTGTATGGAAGCGCCGGAGCAGCCAAGATGCAGGCGATCCAGCAGGCTGGGCAGATTGTGTTCCACTCCGTCGGCGATACCGGCAGCGTGAAAGGCCCCAACACTCAGTCGCTGGTTGCCGACAAGATGGTGAGCGACTTCACGGAAGCAAACCCGGCCGACGCGCCGTCATTCCTGTTTCACCTCGGCGACATGGTGTACTATTTCGGCGAGGCCACTTACTATTACGACCAATTCTACGAACCGTATCGCGACTATCCGGCTCCGATCGTCGCGATTCCCGGTAATCACGATGGCGTGGTGTACGCGCGGGATCCCGAGCCGACCCTCGATGCGTTTCTGCGCAACTTTTGCGCCGCCAGTCCCGTCCCGTCGCCCGACTCCGGCGGCCTGTCGCGCACCTCGATGATCCAACCGGGAGTTTACTTTACGCTGGAAGCTCCGTTCGTTCGCATCCTGGGCCTGTATAGCAACGTCCTTGAGGATCCCGGCGTGATCTCCGGCGAGAACGGGCAAAATACCGTGCTCGACAGCCGGCAGGTAACATTTCTGGAAACCGCGCTGGCGCGAGTGAAGAGCGAGAACTTCACGGGCGCGGTGATCGTCGCCGTCCATCATCCCCCGTTCACGGGTGGTTCGACGCACGGGGGCAGCCCGCTCATGTTGCAGGACATCGATAGCGCCTGCCAGTCGGCTGGGGTTTGGCCGCACGCGGTTTTCTCCGGACATGCGCATAACTACCAGCGGTTCACGCGCACGGTGAGTGGCTTTCAGATTCCTTATCTCGTGGCGGGATCGGGCGGCCACTCGCCGCTCTCAGCCATGAGCGCGACCTATCGCACCCCGTTCATAATCGACAATACGCTTACGCTGGAAAACTACGACAGCACCGACTACGGGTATCTGCGCGTCATTGTGAATGCCACCACCATGCGGATTGAGTTTCATCCGCAGAGCGATGGGGGCACGACCAAGACCCCCGATGACGTCGTCACGATCACGCTCGCAACTCATAGCGTCGCTTAGTTGTTACGTGTTTCAGCGCTCCGCTCCTTGACAGTCGCGGAGTTGTGAGGGGCTTCCGCACCGAGCCGCGACTGTCAAGGAGTGCCCCATGGCCCCATGGCCCTGCGGGCCACCAAAGGTGATGAAGACGCCCGATGCGGGCGCACGCTTTGGTCTTTCCTGGTCGTGTGCGGTCGCCGGGGGTGCGCGTCTTGAAAGTGGAGCTACCCGCGGCTCCTCCACAAAACCGCAGGAATCCTAGCGTAGGCCTACGCTGGCCACCGTCAGCCGAACAGACATCTCGACCGCTGCGGATTGTCTCGTGTGGAAGCCTATTGTTTCGGGGCACTGCAATCCGCGATAAATCAGGTTGCGCCACTACTCCCACTTTTGTGTCGCACACCCGTCGCCGGGTCGCCGGGCTTGGCGTTTTCGCTGTTTCTTCCCCGTGTCTTCAACTTCAACCGAGTGGAGCGCTGAAAGCAGTTGGCCCACGTTTATCCTTCCGATCCCACCGGGGCGAGCGCCTCGGGCCGGACGCCGCGTACCCGCTCCCACCAATGCTGCAAACGGTCGAAGTACAGGTAGACCACGGGAGTCGTGAACAAAGTCAGCGCCTGGCTCATCAGCAGCCCGCCGATGATGGTGATGCCCAGCGGGCGCCGCAGTTCCGATCCCGTGCCGTGTCCCAGCGCCAGCGGCAAAGCGCCCAGCATCGCCGCAAACGTGGTCATCAGAATCGGGCGGAATCGCAACAGGCTGGCTTCGAAGATCGCATCGCGCGGACTCTTGTGGTCGATGCGCTCCGCCGCGATGGCGAAATCGACAATCAGGATGCCGTTCTTCTTCACCAGGCCGATCAGCAGAATGATGCCGATCATGGCGATCACGCTGAGGTCGGTCTTGGTGAGAATCAACGCCAGCAACGCGCCCACACCCGCCGAAGGGAGGGTGGAAAGAATGGTGATGGGGTGGATGTAGCTTTCGTACAGAATCCCGAGCATCAGGTAGACCGCCGTCAGCGCCGCCGCAATCAGATAGGGCTCGCTGCTCAGCGAATCCTGATAGGCCGCCGCCGTGCCGGTGAACATGGTCTGGACGGTGTTTGGAAGACCAACCTTGCGGGCCGCCTCGAACACCGCCAGTTCGGCATCGCCCAGCGCCACGCCGGGCTGCAGGTTGAACGAGATCGTGACACACGGGAACAACCCCTGGTGGTTCACCGAGAGCGGCGCCACCGCCGGACCGTAATGGGCGATGGCGTTGAGCGGAACCTGTTGACCGCTGGGCGAGTGCACATAGATATCCTGCAAGCCCAGCGGGTTTTGCCAGTACTGCGGCGCGGCCTCCATCACTACGTGGTACTGGTTCAGCGATTTATACATGGTCGACACCTGGCGCTGGCCGAAGGCGTCGTATAGCGTGTTATCGATCAACTGCGGAGAGATGCCGAAACGCGCCGCCGTGTCGCGGTCGTAAACCACCATGGATTGCAGACCGCGATTCTGCTGGTCGCTGTTCACGTCCACGATGCTGTGGACGGACTTCAACTCTTCGAGGATGCGCGGCGCGTAGAGGATCAGATCCTGCAGGTTGTCGCCCCGCATGGTGAATTGGTACAGCGCGGCGCTGTTGCGTCCGCCTATGCGCAGGTCTTGCGCGGCCTGCAAATAGAGCGTGGCGCCGGGAATCCTGGCTAATTTCGGGCGCAGCCGCTGCATGATCAAATCCACCGTGATCTTGCGTTCCGCGAGCGGTTTGAGGGACACGAACATGCGTCCCTGATTCATGGTGGACGCGCCGCCGCCACCGCCGCCGCCGCCTCCCGTAAAGCCGTTGACCGTATCCACCGCGGGGTCCGCGGCCACAATGTTCACCATCTGCAACAGCGTCTTGTCCATGGATTGAAACGACGTGTCCTGATCGGCGAGGATCTGACCGCCCATGCGTCCGGTGTCCTGCTGCGGAAAGAATCCCTTGGGTACGCGAATAAACAAGTATACGTTCAGGCCGATGGTGGTCAGCAGCACCAGCAGGGTCACAAACGAATGGCGGAGCACGATGGAGAGAGCCTTGCCATAGAGATTCACCAGCCAGGTGAAGCCCTTCTCGATAGTGTTGTAGAGCCACCCATGGGTTTCATGCTCCCTCAACAGGTGGGCGCACATCATCGGCGTGGCCGTGAGCGACACCACCATGGACACTCCGATGGCCACCGAAAGCGTGACGGCGAATTCGCGCAGCAGGCGGCCGACAATCCCTCCCATCAGCAGCAGCGGGATGAATACCGCAATCAGCGAGACGCTCATCGTCACCACCGTCGACCCGATTTCCCGGGCTCCCTTCAGGGCGGCGGCAAACGGATCGAGCCCCTGTTCCAAATAGCGCGTGATATTTTCGATCACCACGATGGCGTCGTCCACCACGAATCCGGTGGAGATGGTGAGGGCCATCAGCGAAAGGTTGTCCAGACTGTAGCCGCACAGGTACATCACGCCGAAGGTTCCCAACAGCGAGACCGGTACCGCAATGCTGGGAATGAAGGTGCTGCGGACGTTCTTGAGAAACACGAAGACCACCAGCACCACCAGCCCCACGGAGATCAGCAGGGTGCGCTCCACATCGTGGACCGAAGCGCGGATGGTCTGGGTCTGGTCCATGGCCACCCGCAAATCGATGGATGCCGGAATGGCGGCGTGAATCTGCGGCATCACGGCACGGATACGGTCCACCGTGTCGATGATGTTGGCGCCCGGCTGGCGGAAAATGATCACCAGCACCGAAGGCTTGCCGTTGGCGTACCCGGCGTTGCGCAAGTCTTCCACCGAATCCACCACGTCGCCCACGTCGGAGACGCGCACCGCCGAGCCGTTGTGATACGCGATGAGCAGCGGTTTGTAGTCGATGGCTCTAAAAAGCTGGTCGTTGGCGCCCACCTCCCACATTTGCTTTCCATCGGAGAAGTGTCCCTTGGGCGTATTGGCGTTCGCCGCGGCCAGCGCGGTGCGGACCTGCTCCAGACCGATCCCATACTTGTTCAACGCGGAGGGATTCAACTCCACCCGCACGCCGGGAAGCGCGCTTCCCCCCACACCCACTTGCCCCACGCCCTGCACCTGCGCCAGTTTCTGCGCCATGATAGTGGACGCGGCGTCGTACATTTGCCCCTTGCTCAAGGTGGGAGAAGTGAGCGCGATCAACATGATCGGGGAATCCGCGGGATTCACTTTCCGGTAGTTGGGGTTACTGGGGAGATTGGTCGGCAGGTAACCGCGCGCCGCCGCAATGGCTGCCTGCACGTCGCGCGCGGCGGCGTCGATATTGCGGTTCAGATCGAATTGGAGGGTGACGCTGGCCGACCCCAGGGTGCTCGACGAAGTCATCTCGGTGACCGCGGCGATGCGCCCGAATTGGCGCTCCAGCGGAGTGGCCACCGACGACGCCATGGTCTCGGGACTCGCGCCCGGCAAAGAGGCGTTCACCGAGATGGTTGGAAAGTCCACCTGCGGCAAAGGAGATACCGGGAGAATGCGGAATGCCACTGCCCCGGCCAGCGCTATGGCCACCGTGAGAAGCGTAGTCGCCACTGGCCGGTGAATAAAGGGAGCGGAAATATTCATGGGTTACTCCACCGGAACGGGCTCCATACCGGGACTCGTTTCTCTGTTCCCGGAGAATCGCCGGGCCAGCCGGTCGAAGAACAGATAGATCACCGGCGTGGTGAACAGGGTCAGCATCTGGCTGATGATCAGGCCGCCGATCATGGTGATGCCCAGCGGCCGGCGCAACTCCGATCCCGTGCCGGTACCCAGAGCCAACGGCACCGCGCCCAGCAACGCCGCCATGGTGGTCATCATGATGGGCCGGAAGCGCAGCAGACAAGCCTGGTAAATGGCATCCACGGGCGCCATGCCTTGGTGGCGTTCCGCGTCCAGGGCGAAATCGATCATCATGATGCCGTTCTTCTTCACGATCCCGATCAGCAGGACGATGCCAATCAGCGAGATCACGCTGAAATCCGCCCCGAAAAGGTTGAGCGCCAGCAGGGCACCCACGCCCGCCGAGGGCAGCGTCGACAGAATCGTGATGGGGTGGATGTAGCTCTCGTAAAGCACGCCGAGCACGATATACACCGTCACCAGCGCCGCCAGAATCAGCACCCATTCGTTGGCCAGCGACGCCTGAAACGCTTGCGCGGTGCCTTGAAACGCCGCTTGGATACTGGGCGGCAAGCCGATTTCGTCCTTCACCTTGTTCACCGCATTCACGGCGTCGCCCAGCGAAGCGTTGGGGGCCAGATTGAACGAAAGCGTGACCACCGGGAACTGACCCTGGTGGTTTACCGTGATGGGGACCGCAATCGATTGCACATGAGTAAAAGCGCTCAGCGGCACTTCGCCCCCCGTGGGGAACACCGCGGCCGATGCGATGGAGCTGCTGGCCAGTGAACTGCTGGACTGCGCCGTGGTGGCGGCATTTGCGGCCGTGGTAGCGGCGGAACTCGAATTGGCGGGCCCTTGCCCGACCGCCGTAGTGGACGAACCACCCGCCACCAGGCCGGAAGCGGCAGTGGCGGATCCCGCGCCGGTGCGGATATACAGACTGCTCAGATCGGCCGGCTTCTGCTGGAACGCAGGCTTCACTTCCAGCACCACGTGATACTGGTTGAGTTGCGTGAAGATGGTGGACACTTCCCGCTGGCCGTAAGCGTCATACAGGGTCTGGTCGATCATGGATGGCGTAATGCCCAACCGGGCGGCCGTGTCGCGATCGAAGACCAGCGTGGCGCGCAGACCCTGCACCTGCTGGTCGGTGGCCACGTCGGTCAGTTCCGGCAGTTCCTTCAACTTGGCCACCATTTTCGGCGCGTAGGCGTTCAATTCGTCCGCGCTGGGGTCTTCCAGCGTGTATTGGAACTGCGTGCGGCTCACGCGGTCTTCCACGCTGAGATCTTGCACCGGCTGCATGAACAGCGTAATGCCGGCTATTTCCGCCAGGTGCGGTTGCAGGCGCCGAATCACCTCCGTGGCGTTGACCTTGCGCTCCGCCAGCGGTTTGAGATTGATTTGGATGCGGCCGCTGTTGAGCGTGGTGTTGGTGCCGTCGATGCCGATGAAGGACGAGAGATTGTCCACCGCCGGGTCCGTCAGAATCACCTTGGTGAGCTTCTGCTGCAGCGTCGACATCTCGGGAAACGACACCGTCTGCGCCGCTTCCGAAACACCCTGAATCACGCCCGTATCCTGAATCGGGAAGAAGCCTTTGGGGATAGTCCAGAACTGGTAAGCCGTGAGCGCCAGGGTGGCCAGCGCCACCAGCAGGATGATCGTCTGGAAGCGCAACACAATCCGCAACATCCTCCCGTAAAAGGCGATCACCGCCTCGAAGGCGTGTTCCGAAACCCGGTAGAAGCGCCCTTGCGCGGCCTCCGGTTTGTGCTTCAGCAGCCGCGCGCACATCATCGGCGTCAGGGTCAGCGATACCACCGCGGAAACCAGGATGGTGACCGCCAGGGTGATGGCGAATTCGCGAAACAGACGGCCGACAATGTCGCCCATGAAGAGCAGCGGGATGAGCACCGCGATCAGCGAAATCGTCAGCGAAATGATGGTGAAGCCGATTTGCTCCGCGCCCTTCAACGCCGCCTGCATCGGCGCTTCGCCCGCTTCGATATAGCGCATGATGTTCTCGATCATCACGATGGCATCGTCCACCACGAAGCCGGTAGAGATGGTCAGCGCCATCAGCGTGAGGTTGTTGAGGCTGTACCCCAGCATGTACATCACTCCGAACGTGCCCACGATGGAAAGCGGGACCGCCACGCTGGGGATGACCGTGGCCGCCAGGTTGCGCAGGAACAGGAAGATCACCATCACCACCAGCACCACCGTCAGCATCAATTCGAACTGCACGTCCTCCACCGAGGCGCGGATGGTGTTGGTCCGGTCGGTCAGAATTTTTACGTCGATCGATGCCGGCAGGGTGGACGTAAGCTGCGGCAGCAACAGTTTGACGCGATCCACCACTTGGATGATGTTGGCGCCGGGCTGCCGCTGAATATTCATGATCACGGCCGGCGTCTCGTTCATCCAGGCGGCCTGGCGGACGTTTTCCACGTCGTCGATCACGTCGGCCACCTGGGTCAGCTTCACCGGAGCGCCGTTTCGATACGCCACGATCAGCGGCCGGTAATCGTCCGAGGAGAGCAACTGGTCATTGGCGCCGATCTGGTAGGACTGGTGCGCCCCGTCGAAGTTTCCCTTCGCCTGATTTACGTTGGCGGCCACGATGGCGCTGCGCAGATCCTCCATATTGAGCCCGTAGGAGGCAATCACCGTGGGGTTCACCTGCACCCGCACCGCCGGCTTTTGGCCGCCACTCATGCTGACCAGGCCCACTCCCGGCAACTGCGAGATCTTGGGAGCCAACCGCGTATCGGCCAGATCCTCCACCTTCGAGAGCGGGTCGGTACTGGAGGTGAGTGCCAGCGTCAGAATGGGAGTATCGGCTGGGTTCGTTTTGGCATAAATCGGCGGGATGGGAAGGTCCGACGGAAGAAACGTTCCCGAGGCGTTGATGGATTGCTGCACTTCCTGCTCGGCCACGTCGATGCTCAGGCTGAGATTGAATTGCAGGGTGATCACCGAGCTGCCGTCTGAACTGGTGGACGTCATCTGCTGCAAGCCCGGCACCTGGCCGAACTGCCGCTCCAGAGGCGCGGTTACAGACGAGGCCATCACATCCGGGCTGGCCCCGGGGTAAAACGTGATCACCTGGATGGTGGGGTAGTCCACCTCGGGCAACGCGGATACCGGCAATTGCTTGTACGCCACGCCGCCGGCCAGCAGAATACCGATCATCAGAAGGGAGGTTGCTACCGGGCGGAGAATAAACGTCCGGGACGGACTCACTTCTTCTTCCCTCCGGTTTTGCTCGCTTTGGTATTCGCTCCCAGCTTGCCACCGGTATCGTCGGCCAATTGCACCGTGACCGGGGTCCCTTCCTGTAGTTTGTCGACCCCTGTCATCACCGCGACCTCGCCGGGGGCTAGGCCGCTGGTGATTTCCGTGTTGTCGCCTTCGGTCACGCCCTCGGTGATCGGCCGCACCGTCACGGTGTGGTCGTCTTTCACCACGTAGACGTACTCGGTGCTGGTGGTTCGCTGGATGACGGCGCGATTCACCAGGGTGATGCCGGTCTTCTCCTCCACCAGCAGGCGCACGTTGACAAACTGGTTGGGGAAGAGCAGGTTGGCGCTGTTATCGAAATTGGCGCGCAGCCGGAGCGAACCCGTGGTGGGGTCGATCTGGTTGTCCACCGTCGCCAGCGTCCCGGTGCCGATCTTCCCGGTGTTCGCGCGGTCGTACGCTTCGGCCTGCAAATGTTGGCCCGCGGCCAGCTTCCGCAGCACCACCGGAAGATCGTCCTCGGCCACGGTGAAAATCACGCTGATCGGCTGAATTTGCGTGATCACCAGCATTCCATTGGTGTCGGTGGCGTGGATGATATTTCCCGGATCCACCAGCCGCAGGCCCACTCTGCCGGTAATTTCCGCCGGGATCTTGCAATACGTCAGGTTCAATTTGGCGGCGTCGATCTGTCCCTGGTCGGTTTTCACCACGCCGGTGGACTGCTCCACCAGCGCCTGCTGCGTAGCCAGTTGCTGTTCGGGAACCGCGTCCTGCGCCACCAGTTTCGTGTAGCGTTCGAGATCCACGCGAGCGTTCTTGAGCGTGGCCTCATCCCTGGCCATTTGCCCCTCGGCCTGTTCCAGTGCCACCGCGTAGGGGCGAGGGTCGATTTCCACCAGCAGTTCGCCCTTCTTCACGATGTCGCCTTCGTTGTAGTGGACGCTCATCAACTGCCCGTCCACCCGGCTCTTCACTGCCACAGTGGAGATGGGCGTCACCGAGCCGAGGCCGTTGATGAAGACCCCGATGTTTCCCTTTCGGGCCTTCACCGCGACCACTGGGACGGTACCCGATCCGCCCTTTTTTCCGCCCTTCGACGGTGCACTGCCGGCAGCGGCAGGCGTAGATCCGGCCTTCGACCAGAGATACCAGCCGCCAATACCGGCCACCAACAGCACAAGCAGCCACAACCATCCCCGGCCCTTGTGCCCGGGTTTCGAAGGCTTCGTCATGGGAGACGCAGCCCGTTTCATCGGCTCCTTCGCTGGAGGAGTTTGCTCGTCCATTTCGCCACCCGTTGAACGTTTTTGGAATGTCTCTTCAAAGTTCCCGGCCAAGCTTCGGCCCGAGAGACAAAAAGTTCCCTTATCTATTCTATACGGGCGGGTTGAGGCGCCACCATAGTTACACGCTCATACGGGCCATCCAGGGCTAGTTCTTTGGAGTTTCGTCTTGAGATAGGGGAGGCGCGAAACGTGTCAAAACGAACACAATAGGTGGGGCACGCTTTGAATTTCCATGGGGGACGTGCCCGGGCGGACCTGAAAGAATTCAGCTACGTAGAAACTTATGGAAAAAGATGAAAAAAGAATTGTCGATCCTAGGCGGCAATCCCCAGAGCCGTGAAGAGATCGCGCATACCAACCCGGAGATGTTCATAATGTTGATCCACCGGTGTGGGA
>Ga0182018_10004270_pt1 | contig 12153 bp, 9 predicted proteins | sample 812P2MmetaG_FD_120490 | JGI IMG/M metagenome (GOLD analysis project Ga0182018, IMG submission 120490) | Permafrost microbial communities from Stordalen Mire, Sweden - 812P2M metaG | ecosystem: Environmental > Terrestrial > Soil > Wetlands > Permafrost | place: Sweden: Stordalen | collected...
CCGCTCATTTCCTTCTCGTAGACGGGAATTACCATTGCCATTTTGTGTTTCTTGGCTAGCTTCTGCATACGTTCGACGGTCGGACCACCGGGGACCGTTTCAGTTATTTCGTACCAGCGGGCCTGCTGCTCCGCGCAGAAGTACGGGCCATAGAAAAGTTCCTGAAGGCAAAGGACTTGCACGTCCTTTTTGGCGGCCACGGAGATGAGCTTTTCGTGCTTGGAGATCATTTTCTCGCGAATGTCGGCGAGCGAATGTTTGTCGGGGGACCACTCGCATCGGGCTTGGATAAGCCCGCAGCGGACGGAGCGCGGCATCCTTGCCTCCCTGGCTGAATGCGTAAAGTTTACTCCCGTCAGGAGTTTGCGGCAACAGTCAAAGAACTCGCGGCGGGAGGCGGAAAGACCGTATAATCCGCCCATTCGATGACGGGCATGCTCGAACGACTTCGGGAGGCGTTTGGCCGGGTTTTTCCCGACTGCGTGACGCTTGGCCAGGCCGTCGCCTTCAACATGTTCCTCGCGTTTTTCCCGATGCTGCTATTTGCCATCGGCGTCGTGAGCAGCGTCGCAATGTTTGAGGCGATCGCGCGCGAGCTGCCGGAACGTCTGCAGACGATCGTCCCTCCCGGAAGCGAGCAGGTCATCGTCGAGTATTTTGTGCGCAAGAGCCCGCATTCGTGGCAGTGGACAATACTCGGGTTCGGTGGGTTGCTGATTGCCGGAACGCAAGTGCTGATCGGCTTGTTGCAGGGATTCAGCGTCGTCGAAGGCGCTCAGAAACCGCGCTCCTACCTTCGAATGCAGCTTCGAGCGCTAGGTTTGCTTTGCATCACAATCGTTCCGTGGATGGCATTCGTATTCCTGACAATATTTGCCCGGCCTGCGCGCGGCTGGCTCTTGCATCAATTTGGGCTGTCTCTTTTGGTGCGCGCATTATTTGCCGCGGCATATCACGGGCTGACACTTATTCTTGCGCTCGGAGTCGTCGTGGTGATTTACCGGCTGGGGCAGCCGGCGATGCGCGCGTTTGCGGATGTGGCGCCGGGCGCAATGGTAGCGACGGTGCTGTGGTGGGCGGTTGATATCAGCTTCGGCTTCTACGTGCGCTATATGCCGTACAGCGCGGTCTACGGAGGCCTTGCTGCGGCGATCGGCCTGCTGCTCTTGATGTATCTCACGGCGATGGTGCTATTCGTCGGCGCCGCGTATAACGCGGTCAACCGCGAGATGTCCACAGCCAAGGAGACGTATCGCGTGCTGACGTGAGTTCGGTGTGTCTTGCCGCCGTTCGGCACGATGGCTGCTGGCGTGTTGAAGCAGAACCGGAGGCAGGGCCTCCGGCAACCGAATGAAATTGGAGCCACGCGGGCACTTTGCAGACGACGACGATGAACGAAATTCGCGTCCAGTGTTACGCGGGATTTAAGGCCGATGAGCGGCCGCAGAAATTTACTTTCCGCGGCAGAGATTTCGTCGTCAATGAAGTGGACGATCAGTGGTATTCACCCGCCGCGATTTATTTTCGCGTTCGCGCTGACGACGGAAATTATTATGTTCTGCGCCACGATGAAGTACAGGATTCCTGGACCCTGGACGCTTTTGGAGCCGCGCGGTAGGCGCTGTGCATTCTTCTTAGACCCGCCCGGAATCCCACAAATCCTTTGGTAATCGCTTCGCCGCACGATGCAACTTTGCACTCCGCTTGGGGTTAACATGAATGTGGGCGCGTAAGCGGCACCGGTTCGCGTCTCCCAATCGCCATTGGAGTGTATGCGATGAGAAAGAGCCTTCGGGGTAAGACTCAGCGCGACAGGGTAGGGGGAATTGATTGGCGAACGTGTGCGGCGATTGCTGCTGCTATCGGGTTTGCTTTTTTTCTGCCGGCTTCGCACGTTCGAGCGAACGGCGAAGCTTCTGAATCGTCATCGCTTGTAACTGCTGCGCCCGAACCCGCCAAATCGAGCAAGTCCTTCAAAGGCAAGCTTCCCATCACCGAACTCAGCGAGGATGAAGCCATTCTGCACGCGCTCAATCGGCTCGCGTACGGCCCGCGTCCGGGCGATATCGAAACCGTCCGCAAAATGGGCATCGAGAAATGGATCGACGAACAGCTTCACCCCGAGTCCATTGACGATTCCGCGCTCGATTCGCGGCTCGAACAATATCCGACGCTAAAAATGTCTTCGAAGAAATTGCTGGATGAATTTCCGCCGCCGGACCAGGCCGCGAAAAAAGAAGGCGTGACCAAGGAAGCTTACGAGGAGCAGATGAAAGAGAAGGCGCGCGAGGCTGTGGCGCAAGTGCAGACCACCGGGCCGAACGCGCAGGCTGCGACGCAACTTGCAAAAATTCAAGGACCGCAGCGAATTGTCACTGAACTTTCGATGGGCAAGCTCGACCGCGCCATTTACAGCCAGCGCCAGCTCGAAGCTGTGATGGAAGACTTCTGGTACAACCACTTCAACGTCTTCGTGCAGAAGGATTCGGACAAGTGGCTGGTGACGGCGTACGTGCGGGATACCATCCGGCCGCACACGCTCGGGAAATTTCAGGATCTTCTCGTTGATACCGCGAGAAGTCCGGCGATGCTGATTTATCTCGACAATTGGCTGAGCGTCGATCCGATTGCTTATCAGCGCCAGCAAGCGGAAGCGGCGATGCGGCGCCAGCGCTATCAGGGCGTCTTCGCAGGCGTCCAGCCGCCGCAGCCGGGAACCTTTCCCCCGCCGTACAACAATCCAAACGCGCCTCCTCGTGTTCCGCCCAAGAAGCAAGATAAAGGCCTGAACGAAAATTACGGCCGCGAAGTGATGGAACTGCACACACTGGGCGTAGACGGCGGATACACGCAGGAGGATGTGATTCAGATGGCGCGCTGCCTGACGGGCTGGACTGTGCATGAGCCGCGGCGCGATCCCGAGTTTTTCTTCGATGCGAAATTGCATACGGCGGGCAAGAAAGTTGTTCTCGGTCATACGTTTAATTACGGCGGAATGAAGGACGGCGAAGAAGCTCTCAAGATGCTCGCGAGCAATCCGAACGCCGCGAAATTTATTTCGACGAAGCTCGCGAGGCATTTTGTTTCCGATAATCCGCCGGCGGCGCTGGTTGACCGCATGGCGCACAGTTATCTATCGAGCGGCGGCGATATTCGCGTGGTGATGAAGACGATGATTTACTCGCCGGAATTTTGGTCGCGCGAAGCCTTCCGCGCAAAAGTGAAGGAGCCTTTCGAGCTGGCGGCTAGCACGGCTCGCGCCTTGAATGCGAACGCGGAGATCACGTTGCCGCTGGTCCAATGGGTAGGGCGGATGGGCGAGCCGCTTTTTCAAGCGCAGCCTCCGACTGGATATTCCGACAAAGCTGAGGTGTGGGTGAATACGGGCGCGCTGCTCAACCGGTTGAATTTTGCGCTGTCGCTTTCGTCGAACAAAATTTCGGGCACAAGTGTGAATCTTGAATCCATGCTTGGCCCTGATGCAGGGGGCGATCCTCAAATAGCGCTTTCCACCGCGATCAACCTGTTCCTCGACGGACAAATCGCGCCGCTGACGCGGCAGACGCTCGAAGGCCGGATGGACGAACCGCAGATTGTGCAGGCGAAGCTCGATGATCCAGTGAAGCATGTGAACGAGGCGCTTGTTGCGGGGCTCGTGCTCGGAGCGCCGGAGTTTCAGCGGAGATGAGGTAGGCCATGAATATTACGCGACGAGTATTTTTGAAGGGCGGCGGGATTGCAATGATGGGGATGTCGGCGATGCCGTCATTCTTGCAGCGCGCGATTGCGGCCACGGCGGCGCCGAACAAGAAGAAGATGGTTGTGCTCTTCCAGCGCGGAGCGATGGACGGACTGAACGTTGTCGTTCCTTTCGGCGAGCGGAACTACTACGCGATGCGGCCTACAATTTCAATTCCCCAGCCGCGAAGCGGCGGCAGCGATGCGGCGATCGATCTCGATGGCTTCTTCGGATTGCATCCGAGCCTGCAGCCGATTGAACCGCTATTTCACTCGGGGCGCCTCGCCATCGTGCAGGCCGTTGGCTCGCCCGATCCGACGCGGTCGCACTTTGACGCGCAGGATTTCATGGAATCGGGCACTCCTGGTCTCAAAGCTACGGATGACGGATGGCTCAACCGCTCGTTGCAAAGTCTGCCGGAAGAAAAACCGTCGCCATTTCGTGCTGTGGCATTCGGGCCGTACTTGCCGAGGACTTTGCAGGGCATTGCGCCGGCCATTGCCGTTCCTGAACTGAAACAATTCAAAATGTTCGGGCCGCAACAGACGGTAGAAGGCGGCTTCGAAGCGATGTACGCGCAGACGGTGGACAAAGCGCTGCACGGCGTAGGACAGGAAACATTCGAAGCGATCGATCAGCTCAAGAAAATTAATCCCGACACGTATCAACCGGAGAATGGCGCGCAGTATCCGAAAGGCCGCTTCGGCCAGAGCCTCGAGGAGATTGCGGAACTCTTCAAGGCGGACGTGGGGCTCGAAGTCGCGTTTCTCGATAGCGGCGGCTGGGACCACCACGTGAATGAGGGCGGTGTGCAGGGGCAGCTTTCAAATTTGCTGCGCGATTTGGGGCAGGGGATCGCGGCGTTTCATCAGGACATGGGCGCCAGGATGGACGACGTCGTGTTCGTGAGCATGTCCGAGTTTGGGCGCACCGCGCGCGAAAATGGCAACCGCGGCACCGATCACGGCCACGCAAATTGCATGTTCGTGATGGGCGGCGCCATTAAGGGCGGAAAGGTCTACACGCGATGGCCGGGGATGGGCGAAGGGCAGCTCTACGAAGGGCGCGACCTCGCCGTCACCACGGATTACCGCAGCGTGCTGAGTGAGATCTTGACCAAGCATCTCGGCAATCGCGATCTCGCGAAAGTGTTTCCGGGTTTCGAGGCTGCACCGAAGAATTACTTGAATTTAGTTAAAGCCTGATTTCGTTCGGCAATTTCACACCAGAAAATTATTGAGCGCGTCATTCGTGGTCCGCGTTTTATGGACGCCGAATCCGCATTGGTGCGTAAGCGAGGGCTGAGGCCGCCCTGTCATTTATTGACGCGGCAAGGTTCGGTGGCGAAAAGCGTCACGTCTCGCCCCGACTTTATCGAGCCGGGGACCCGTTCGAAGCTCAGGGCAGGCGTGAGCTACATGTGTTGTCCATCGAATGAGCGGATGCTAGACTCTGGGCATGGCAACGAAAAAAGCTCCCAAGAAGAAGGCAAGTAAGACACCCGCTAAGAAGGCACCGCCGAAGAAGCCCGCTAAAAAGGCTGCACCGAAAAAATCTGTGAAAAAGGCGGCGCCAAAGAAACCCGCGGCGAAGAAAGTGGTTGCAAAGGCAGCGGCTCCCAAGAAGAAGCTAGTGCGGGGGAAGACGCGCCCAGGCAAGCTCTACGGCATGGGACGCATCGGTGTCGCGCCGAGTTTGGACGAACACGCAGAGACGGGCGGACAGTCGGGAGATACTCAGGGTCTATCGAAACGCGAGTCTGTGGATTCGGAGAGCGTTGAGGAATTGGTTGAGGAAGGCCAAGCGTTCGAGGCCGAGGTGGTGGAAGGCGTCGAGGACGCACCGGATCCTGATGTCTCGGAAGTGAAAACCCACGAAGTTCCCGAAGACGACGTTCCGACCGAATACGACGAGAAACAATCGGACGTGTAGCTTCCCGCGAGTCGTCGCCGGACAGGCTTCTTATACCTCAGCGTCTCCGGGCGACCACGGCTCCATCCAGTAGTCCATCGCGAGCCAAAGACTGTACGCGTTGCGCATCAGCGCCAAATTCACCGCGAGAGCAAACACGATCCAGATCGCCAGGCGTTCGTTATCCGTCACGGATTTTTCCTCCGGGAACGCAAGCTGGATGAAGTAGACCAGAACCAAAACAGCCGCAGTCATGCCGTAAGTGAAAATCATTCCGCCCACGTAGTATCCGGACTCCCGAAAATAGGAAAGCCCGCACACGTGGCAACGCGGAAACATGCGATTCGGCCAGCCGCGAAAAAGCAAGCCTTTGCGGCAGTTGGGGCAGCGGCAGCGAAGAGCGGTGACCAGCGTGTCGCGGAATGAGCGTTTTGCGGGCATTGTCCCGAACGTATGCTATGCGACTTCAGCCTCCGGGGAGACGCAGATTCATCGGGTCCGCTTTTGAACGGTTCCGAAAATTCGACAGACCCAACGATCAGAAATACGTTTCTGTTGCACTGGCGCGACGTACCGATTCATCTCAATTGTTCCAGCGCACCGGGTTCACCGCAACTCGTTCGATAAGATTTCTTCGGCGCAAATTAGTCTGCAGCGGCGCGAGCGGGATGCGCTTCGGGCTGTCCCGCGCGAATCCGCATGCTGTAGAACGATCGGTAAACAAAGAACAGAGAGACGGCATAGAACGCGGCGGCGAGAATGTGCGTCAAGCCTCCGCCCGTTTCGGCGGTGAGTTGCACGGCAAGCTCGACGGCGAGCAATCCGAAAAGTGTCGAGAACTTGATGATGGGATTCAGTGCGACGGAAGAGGTGTCCTTGAACGGATCGCCGACTGTATCGCCGACGATTGTAGCGTCGTGCAGCGGAGTGCCTTTCTGTTTCAGCTCGACTTCGACGATCTTCTTGGCGTTATCCCACGCCCCGCCGGCGTTGGCCATGAAGATGGCCTGATAGAGGCCGGAGATGGCGATCGAAATCAGGTAGCCGATAAAAAAGAACGGTTCGACGAACGCGAAGGCCAGCGTAGCGAAGAACACCGCGATAAAAATGTTGAGCATGCCTTTCTGCGCGTACTGCGTGCAGATTTCGACGACTTTCTTGCTGTCTTCGACCGAGGCTTTCTCGACGCCTTCGAGCTTGATGTTCGCTTTGATGAATTCGACTGCTCGGTAGGCGCCGGTGGTGACCGCCTGAGTGGATGCGCCGGTGAACCAATAGATCATGGCGCCGCCGGTAATCAACCCAAGCACGAAAGGCGCATGGAGAAGCGAGAGCTTTTGGACGTTCGCGGTAAGGCCGTCAGTGAGCGCCATGATGATTGAGAAAATCATCGTAGTCGCGCCGACGACGGCCGTGCCGATGAGGACAGGCTTCGCGGTTGCCTTGAATGTGTTGCCCGCGCCGTCATTCGCTTCCAACAGATCCTTCGCGCGGGTGAAGTTTACATCGATGTTGTAGTCCTTCTTAAGCTCCTTCTCGATTCCAGGAACCTGTTCGATGAGCGAAAGTTCGTATATCGATTGCGCGTTGTCGGTGACGGGGCCGTAAGAATCGACCGCGATCGTAACCGGACCCATGCCGAGGAATCCAAATGCGACGAGGCCGAACGCAAACACAGGAGCCGCAATCATCAGGTTGCCCAGGCCCAGATTGCTGATGAGGTAGCCAATGGACATCAGCAGAACCATCGTAAGTCCGAGATAATACGCGGAAAAATTTCCGGCAACGAAGCCGGAGAGGATGTCGAGTGACGCGCCGCCCTCTCGCGCGGACTCGACGACTTCTTTGACGTGACGCGATTCGGTGGATGTAAAGCTCTTCACCAGTTCGGGAATCACGGCGCCAGCCAGCGTGCCGCAGGAAATAATCGACGCGAGCTTCCACCATTGCGAGCTATCCCCACCGAGAATCGGGATGATGATGGACGAAACGGCGAACGTAAAGGCGATCGAGACGAAAGAAGTGAGCCACACCAGCGACGTAAGCGGCGCTTCGAAGTTCATTTCGTCTGCATTGGCGAAACGCGCTTTCGCGACGATGTCGTTAATGAAATAGGCCAGCGCGCTTGCGATGAGCATGACGATGCGCATCACGAAAATCCAGACGAGCAACTGAACTTGCACCGTCGGGCTCTTTACGCCGAGGAGAATGAAAGTGATCAGCGCTACGCCAGTGACGCCGTACGTCTCGAAACCGTCGGCGCTAGGGCCGACAGAGTCGCCGGCGTTATCGCCCGTGCAATCGGCAATCACACCGGGATTGCGAGCGTCGTCTTCCTTGATCTTGAAGACGATTTTCATCAGGTCGGAACCGATATCGGCAATCTTGGTGAAGATGCCGCCGGCGATCCGCAACGCCGCCGCGCCGAGCGATTCGCCGATCGCAAACCCGATGAAGCACTGACCGGCATAATCGCCGGGCATGAAAAGTAAAATGAACAGCATGATCAGCAGTTCAACGCTGATGAGCATCATTCCGATGCTCATCCCGGCTTCGAGCGGAATGTGGTAGATCGGGAAAGGTTTCCCGCGAAGTCCGGCGAAAGCCGTGCGCGAATTCGCGAACGTGTTCACGCGAATCCCGAACCACGCGACTCCGTAGCTGCCCGCGATTCCGACCACGCTGAAGGCCAAAATAATAATGACGCGCGCCGCGTCGTATTTCAGAAGCACTCCGAAATAGAGGACGATTACCGCGGCGATAAAAACTTCGAGCAGCAATATGAATTTGCCCTGGGTGATGAGGTAAGTTTTGCAAGTTTCATAGATGAGCTCGGATATTTCGCGCATCGACCGATGTACGGGGAGATTCTTCAGGCGCATATAAATCGTGAGACCGAAAATCAAGCCGAAGATGCAGAACACAATTCCGAAGAGCAGAAGCTTATGGCCATCCACGCCAAGAAATTGTACTTGCGTGAGATCGGGCAACTTTAGGCTGGCCTCGCCGCCTTCGGGAGCGGTCCGCGCCATCGTGCCAGTTGCCGCCGCGACGACGAGAGCGGCCGACGCCGCCAGGATTTTCGCGAGCCGACAGGCCAGGGAAGTCATTCTTGTAAGCGAAGTGCTCATGCACAATTCTCCATGTAACAATCTCATTCGACTTTGATCTCGGTTTCGGAAACAGAAATCCGGCACACGATTCCGTTTTCGCTTCACTTCCGAGAGGAATTCGGAAGAGGACCGAGCCGGGACTTCAGGCGGTCCTCCACTTCAATACTGGACAGGCGCCCTGAACTTGGCCGCGTCGGAAACTTCGGCATCGCTTATACCGCGGGCAGGACAGTCACTCATCTCGTTTGCGAACCGGCACAAAGCGCACATTTATAACATTTTGGCGCACCACGGTCAAACTTCCGTGCGCATTGGAGATGCCAGCTGACGTCGAATTCCCCCCGTAAACTTGGAATACTTTCGTAGGATATGCCAAGGGAGATTCGCCTCGCGGCGGAAACGTATTCGATCATCGGCACATCTAATGTATATAATCATTGATGACGTTGGAGCCACACGGTAAGATTCAGTTGGATTTGCGCATTACCTGGACTCGGAATGGCCCTTCGAGACATGTTTGGAATACGAAAACCGTCCTTGTTCATCGTGCTGGTACTCCTATTTGCCGTCGTCCACTCTGAGTTTCCTGAATTGATGCATCTGCGGGACGATGTCTCGAACGACTTCACCGTGAGCGCGTGCGGTAGCCAACCCGTTCTACCAAGCGCAATGTGTGATCCGGGCGTTCCGATAACGGGATCCGTACCTGCGTGCGCAATTCCTGCCCGGGCGCTTCATGTGTTTCAGTATCCGACCGCTGCAATTCCCTTGCATCTGACTGGACAAGATCTCTTGCTATTAGGCTCAATACACCGAACTTAGGGCCTTCTCCTCCCGTAGTGTGTGTTTCCGCCTGCTTAAGGCACCGGCCGGAAAACAGCACAACGCAACAAATACAAACGGAAAATACGATCAGAGGACGCTGATCGCAGGCGCTCACTGACATTCGATTGCTATCACACGTGGCGGCCACACTCGGTGGCAGGGAACACTCGAGGGGCTAACCGAAGGCGTAATTGGCTTTTTATAACGATATCGAAAGGCGATCGCAGCCGGATCGCACTCCGAGATTCACGCATGGAAAACGGGCATGCAGCTCCTGAAGGATTCTAACCTCACACCGCCCCGTTAACTGCAATGCAAATAGAGGAACGGAAAGAATGATTTCCAGCGGAGTCAATTGCTATTTGCAGGAATCGATTGAATTCCCGGCGTGGATAAGGAACCAAAGCCGGACGTTCCTGAAATCGTGGATGCGAAAACGGACAATGCCACAAAACACGGCCACTGCCCGAGGCTGAGGAATCTTGACGACCTCTCAGAGCGGAATAAAACTAGTCGCCGAGCGAAGATCGTTTGCGTCATTTCACGGTGACGAGTGGAACGAGTTTGTAGCAGCGAGCCGCGGGTCCTTTCTTGGTTCATGGGGCGTGGTGAAAGCACGCCGTTTTTTTGGCCGCGTAAAACTGTTTGATTTTGTTCTTGTGGACGAAGCTGGTTCGAGGCAAAAAATGGGCCAGTGCGCCGTCCATGTCGGCAACCGAACAGTAACCTTCCTCGACAAGATCCAATTGCTTCCTGAGCAGCGGCATCTGAATCGCCAATGTTTTGATTTGGTGGCGGAGCAATTCGTCGACGTCTCCTATAAATATGGATCGCGCTGGAATGACGAAGAAGGCTTCGATTTGGAAGGCTTGCCGCATTTTCAAGTGGATAGGAAGATCTTTCACATCGATACTATCGAATTTCGCGGGTGGGCCGACTTTGCCGCCTATCGCCGCGCGGTCAGCGAGAACATCAGACGCGATTACAAGAAAGCAACGGAGGCTGGTGCCGTCGCGAGATCGCAGTACGGGCTGAAGGGACTTCGGGAACTGTTCGCGTTCGTCGCGATGCGCCGGCACATGGCGCTCAGGAATAACCTGCCCTTTTCGCGCGTGCTCGATTTTTTTACACACGCTGGACGGCTTTTCGTGCTCGGCAGGAACGCGTTTGTCACGACCGTCAGGATTGAAGGGAAGTGTTATGCCGCGTTTTTCGGCGCCGAAGTCGGAAGCAGGCTCTACTACCTTTCGGGCGGCACGCGAAATAATCATCTCGGCGCTGGGTCGTATCTATTTCTCAATCTCATTGAGAGCTGGTTTTCAAAGCATCCCCAGGGTGAATTTCTCATGGGCGATTGCCCTAAACCCTCGATAAGACCGACTCACGACAACGGCAATCTTCTTTATAGGAGAAAGCTGCGAGTGCGCTCGGTAAACGGAGTCGCATTCCGGCTCGAGCCAAAGCAGTCCACAAGCGCCGCCACGCCGGGTATCCAAAGTGCGCGTGAAGGCGAGCGAGCGCCGAAGGATGCGCCCGTTTTGCATACGACTCCAATCGAGATCGCAACCCCGGTGCCCGGCGAGGGAAATGCACAGCGTCAGCGAGCGACGTGAAACGTCTTGTCCGCGCCCTTACCCTGCGGCATTTTCAAAGAACGGGACGAGCCATAGCAACCGACCGAGCGCCAGCCTTAATCCCGAATTGAAAACGCTAGGAATTCGGCGCCTCTCGGCTATCGCGGCAGGCCGCGGCGGGTTGTTTGCTACAATCGCGGATTCTCGATTCCGCGATAAACGCAACTACGGATGAACAAAGTCAAACTGCCGGGATGGATGCAGCACCTCGTTGCGACGCTCGGCGGCGCGGGACTCTTTGCCATCGCGTTCCTTGATTCTTCCGTGCTCTCATTTCCGATTGTCACCGATCTGCTGGTCATCGAAGAGTCCGTACAAAATCACGCGCGGATGCCGTATTACGCGGCGATGGCTACGCTGGGATCGCTAGCTGGATGCATTTGGCTGTATCTGATTGCAAAAAAGAGCGGAGAAGCACTGTATCGGCGAAGGTCAGGAGCGCTGGCGGAGCGCATCCGAGAATGGGTAAGCCGGAATGCGTTTCTGAGCGCGTTCATTCCGGCGCTGCTGCCCCCGCCACTTCCGTTCAAGGCGTTCGTTTTGGCCGAAGGTGTGTTCCAGGTGCCGTTGCGGACATTCGTAATCGCGCTGCTTCTCGGACGCGGGTTACGCTATTTTGTCGAAGGAATTCTCGCGGTGCGCTATGGCGACCAGGCGACCACATTTCTCATCGCGCACGGCAAGGTGACGGGTTTCGTTACGGTGGGAGTTGTATTAATTCTTTACTTCATCGCTCGAATGTTGGGAAAAGAAAAGACAGATTCGACCCCGCAGCAATGATCTAGAGTCACCGTCCTTTGGAGCGCGCGAAACGAATTTCGTCGCGGATGATGTGGAGTCCGCGGTCTACGACCACAATGGCGACCAGATTCTCGTCGCTGGCCGAACCAGCAGGGAAGCGAAGATCGCGGAATTCGAAATGGGTGCCATC
>Ga0182018_10004272_pt1 | contig 12152 bp, 12 predicted proteins | sample 812P2MmetaG_FD_120490 | JGI IMG/M metagenome (GOLD analysis project Ga0182018, IMG submission 120490) | Permafrost microbial communities from Stordalen Mire, Sweden - 812P2M metaG | ecosystem: Environmental > Terrestrial > Soil > Wetlands > Permafrost | place: Sweden: Stordalen | collected...
AAGCCGTTGAAAGCCTTAGAATGATATTTGCCAAGGTCTGTACAGACTTTGAAACGACTCTGGTAGAGATGGACGGAGAAGACAACCACGTCCATCTGCTTATCCAGTACCCACCTAAAGTCTCTGTGTCTTCACTCGTCAACTCTCTGAAAGGCGTGTCCAGCCGAATGCTCAGACAGGAACGGCCCGATTTGAGGAAGCGGTATTGGAAGGGCGCTCTGTGGTCGCCCTCCTACTTCGCAGCTTCTTGTGGTGGAGCTCCAATCAGCATCCTCAAAGAGTACATTGACCAGCAAAAGACTCCCAGCTAAGTCGCTTATTCCCCCCCTGAAGGACGGGGTTTTACGCTCCACCGGATAAAAATGTGCTTTCATCGGGCGCGGCCTCGGCATCGCTCCGTTCCACTAATCCCACCAATTTCTCGAAACTCCAAACTTGGCCTGCGCGGCCAGATTCGGCCACCGAAGCTCGGATCTCATTCAAAATCTTGCGGGATAAAACGGAACCAGATCGTATTCGGGAGTTTGCCCTTCCATCACGGCTGCCATTACGTCTGCGGTGATGGGAGCGAGAAGGATGCCGTCGCGGAAGTGGCCGGTAGCGACGTAATAACCGGGCGTTGCGGTCGGGCCGAGGATGGGCAGGGCATCGGGAGTTCCGGGACGCAGGCCCGCCCAATCTTCGAGGATTTTGCCGTTGCGCAGCTCGGGGATCAAGTCGAGTGCGACGCGATGGAAGCGCTGCATGGTGGCGATGTCGGTGCGTTTATCGAATCCAGCCTCTTCCACGGTGGCGCCCACAAGCAGGCGTCCGTCGCTACGCGGGATGAGATACACCTCCGGCGAACGGACCACATGGTTGAGCAGGGTAGGCGAGGGCATCAACAGACACAGCATTTGTCCTTTTACCGGGCGCGTGGGAAAGGTGTGAGGCGGGATTTGGCCCGACCACGCTCCGGCACAGTTGACGACTTTGTCCGCGTGGAATGCAGTCTTGATAGTTCTGACTCCGGTGGCGCGGCCATGAGAAACGGTGACGGAGGTGACTTCGTCGCCGGAAGAGAAGTCAATACCTCGACGCTTCGCGGCTTTCCATGCAGCGGTGCAGAGCGCTCGGGGATCGACGCTGCGTTCTTTCAGATAGAAGGCCGGCCGCTGGGGGTCTGCCAGCGCGGGTTCCAGTTCAGCCAGGGGAACGGGTAACAAGCTCGCAAGGGTGAATCCCGGCCGCTCGTAAACATCCTCCGGAGCAGGAAACACAATAGTCCCATGATCGCGCAGATCGACGTGCACGCCAGATTCGAGCTCGAGCTCGTCCACAAACCCGGGATACAGGCGCGCGCTGGCGGTCGCAAGAGGTTGGAGGACGGCAGGAGTTTCGAGGCCACAGCCGACCAGCATGCCGCCGGCGGCGTATGAGGCTTCACGGCCCGGCTCTCCGCGCTCGACTACCAAGACACTTGCCCTGCGTTTTCGCAATGCGAGGGCGAGTGAGAGCCCAATGATGCCGGCACCGATAATAATTGTGTCCCAGGTCTTCACCTTTGGCATTGTAAAAGAGCGAGCGCAGAAAAGATGTCCTTGTTGAAGGTTGACCGGCTTGACGCGCCCGTGTTCGGCGAACTAAGGGAGATGACAGGAAGAGTTTGGCTGCATAAAATGACTGCATGAACAAGACCTCTGTGAGTGGGATCCTGCTGACAATGCTTGTGCTGGCGGGGTCAGCCTTGGGGCAAAAAGATTCAGACATTGACCATGAACCGACATCAATTCTGTATTTCCTCGTGGTCAAGGACGACAACGGGAAGCCGGTGCGAAATGCTGCGGTCATCATGCATGCCGTGAATGCCAAGGGCAAGCAGGAACGCGGAGACATGGAGTTGAAGACCGATCTGGATGGGAAGACGAATTTTGACGGCATCCCCTATGGCATCCTGCGGGTACAGGTGATCGCCACGGGATTTCAGACATTTGGGGAAGATTACGAAGTGGAGAAGGCGAAGACGGAGATCACGATCAAGCTGAAGCGGCCGCAAGGTCAATATTCCATTTACGACGGCCACGCGAAGGAGCCGAGCTCCCCGCCGAAGCAAGACCCGCCGCCGGATCAAGACAAGAAGCCGAACTAGAGGGCGCGGCCGCATTTTTATAGACGTCATACAATTCAATCGCGGGCATCGCCGGGTTGCAGCAGCAAAAAACTGTTAACGATTGGGGACGTGATGGACTATCTATTGAAAACTGAACCCTCGACGTATTCGTTTGCAGATTTGCAGGGGGAGAAGACCACGATATGGGATGGAGTGTCGAATCCCGTAGCCTTGAAGCATCTGCGAGGAATGAAGGCCGGCGACCGGCTGGTGATTTATCACACCGGGGATGAGAAGAGCGCGGTAGGGACGGCGTCTGTGGTTTCTGTCGAAGTGTCGGACGCGAAGAACCCACAAGTGAAGATTAAAGTCGGCAGGGCCAATGCCAAACCGGTGACGTTGGCGGAGGCGAAGTCCAATAAATTATTTGCGGAGTCTCCGCTGGCGCGGCAGGGACGATTGAGTGTGGTGCCGTTGACGGAGGCTCAGTATAAATTTCTTACGGAAGAGTAAAGTCAAAATCCCCACCCATGGCAAAGAGCGCCAAGGATGGGGCACCCCGGGGTTGGGGCACCCGCTTCATTACGAAGCGCGGGCGTCGCGGCGGATTAGCCTCGAGTCCAGTAAGTATCCCAGGCCGAAGGCGAAGGGAATGGCGCCGAATGCGCCGACTGTCTGGGCGTCGGGTTCGACTCTGGCGATCAGGGTGAAAGTCAGCATGTAGCCGACGGCGCCGGCGATGAGCAAAATCCCAGCGCGGCGGGAGTGAGCCGCTTCCGTGAGATCGGGTTCCATGGAAACGCTGACGCCTCGCTGCATCGCCGCCAGACGTTCTTCCGTGCGAAGTTTGCGTACGCGATAAAAGGTGTACATGCCCAACACTGCGGTGGGCATTCCGAAAATCATGATGACCGCTGCGAGCCCTGTAAGTCCGTCCACGGTAGTTCTCCTTCCCTGTTCCTTGTCGGCGCTGAAATCACATTCCAGAAAAGGTACGAACGACGCGCCGGAAAAGTTCCCCCTTTGCCGGCCAACTCGGGCTAGAACGGATGCTTCCAAGCAACTGAAGCTGGACGCATGGCATCTCCCGAGGCGTCCTTCTGGAGATAATAATGACAGCTAGAAATACATACGGATTGCGTTCGCTGGCGGCTGCCGCCTGCCTGGCGCTGCTCTTTGCTGCTTCCGCACTCTGGGCGCAAGAAACCAAGGAAAAGGTCACGGTCGACGACGTGGACCGCAACTTCATGGTCCGGTTGCCGAAGGGCTACGATCCGCAGCAGCACTATCCAGTGGTGATCCTGTTGCATGGCATGAATCAGGATCCGGAAGACATTGAGCGGCTGACTCGCTTCAATGAACTGGCGGATAAGGACGGCATTATGGTTGTATATCCTTCCGCATTGCACGGACGCTGGAATGTGGGGGTTCGGGCAGAAGTACGGCGACCGATGATGTCGCCCGGGAGGGGTGGCCGTCGCGGCGGCGGAGGTTACCCGGGTGGAGGTGGCTACCCGGGCGGCGGAGGAGGAGGTTATCCGGGCGGTGGTGGGGGATATCCTCAGGGCGGCGGACAGCAGCCTCAGGGCGGTCAGCCGGAGGAGAGAAGGGCGGCTCCTGCAGATGACGTCGCTTTCTTCAACCAGATGCTCGACCAGCTCCCGACCAAGTTTTCGGTGGATACTTCACGGATTTACGCGGCAGGCTTGTCCGAAGGCGGCTTCATGAGCCTGCGTCTGGGATGTGCCTTGGGTGATCGAATTGCAGCGATTGCTGCAGTGGGCGCGGCGATGCCGAAGACCATGATTTGTCTGCCTCCGCGGCCGGTGCCCTTGGTGATGATCAACGGTACCTCTGACCCGGTCGTTCCTTACGGTGGCGGCACGGAGCACAACCTGAGCCTGGCGATCGTCTCTGTGGAAGATAGCGCCAAGGCATGGGGAAAGATTGACCGCTGCGAGGAAAAGCCGGAGAAGAGCAAGTTGCCGGCACGCGAGAAGGGCGGCATGGAAACCAGAGTCGATACCTACACCGGCTGCCAGCAAAATGCAGCGGTGGTTCTTTACAGCGTAAAAGGCGCGGGAAATACCTGGCCGGGCGGAGAGCAATTTGAAGTTGAGAAAACGATCGGGAAGACCAGTCAGGATCTGAACGCGAACGAAATCATGTGGAGCTTTCTGGTCACGAAGAAGCTCGCAAGCCAGAGCGAACTTAAACCATAGTTTGCATCGCCGGTCTTTTTCTTGAGGTGGTTGGTAAACGTTCCATCCGGTGATTCAGCTCGAGGTAGGAGTCGGTCCAGTGCGCACAAGTTCATGTGTGATTTCGTGTTCGGATTTCGTAGTGGATCGTTTCCGCATTTTGCGGGAAGACGAAACGCATGCGATCGCACAGTGATCCATACGACGCCATGGTTCAGCACGACGCAGAATAATGTGTTATCAGCAATTCCTTTCGCCAAGAATCTGCGATGGCACATGCCAGAAACCCCACTCTCGCGCAAAGGATGCGAGAAGAGTGGGGTTATGGTCGGGCTATAGCGGCTACGGGATGTTCAGCGGAACAGATTCAAAGTGTTGCTGGCATCGTCGACGAAGTAGATGCCGGCTCTCTGGACGATTAACCCGAACAGCGCTCCGGCTCCCGGCGGAGTGCCGGTACTGTCCAGCAGCGCCTTATGGACTTGGTCACCGCGGGGTGTAGTTTCCACAAGAAGACCGTTGTTTCCGTTCACGGTGAGGATCGTGCCGTCGGGCGCGACCGTCAGGCCGAGAGGATCATCGAGATATTCGTCCTGAGAGACCGTCGCTCCAGTTCCGGCGGATGTATCGCGAAACACCGGATCCGGAATGGCCGTAATGCGATTGTTGAGACTGTCGGCCACGTAAAGAATGTTGGCATTAGCGTCGAGGCCCAAGCCGGTCGGTCCGATGACCAGCGCCGCTGGATCGGTGCGCTCGGAGAAGCCGGATCCAATTACGGTGATCGACTGGAGGGTGGGCGCAGAACCGGAATGGATGTCAAGTGCCAGTCGGACCACGGTTCCTTTGTGCACGACATTGCCGCCCGCTGCTACGGATCCATCGAGGACATTGGTGACGAACAAATCTGCGAAGCTTCCGGCGTCCCAGGCTGCCATATCCCAAGGACCGTTAATGAGTGAGCCATAGAACGTCTCGACAACATTGCCATGGTGATCGAGCACGAGCAAGCACCCGGCCTGCGCCGTGGCTGACGTCCCGTCGGTGGTCGGCAAGCTGCCTACGATGACCCATCCGGTGCGCAACACAGCCAAGGCAGTGGTCAAGCCAATGCCGCCAGGGCAAGGACCCGGCAACCTGCTGGCATTGATTTGAGCGAACAAGCTGCTCCTGCCATCGGGAGCAATCTGCACGATGGTTGTACCCGTACCCTGCAGATTGTCGCTGTTGTTGAAATTGCTGACCAGGATGTTTCCTTTGACCAGCGAACCTGAGCTCCGCGGAACGCGAGCGATGCCATACGGGTTCACGTCGCCATTGGCGGGAACGGTAGAAGCAACTACTGAGACGTGCGATTGGTTGTTGGGATTTCCCTGGGCCTGTGCAAAAAGCGCGGTAGCGGCAACGAGCGAGGCTGCGCAAGCCAAGCTCTTCAGTCGAAACAGATTCATGACAATCCTCCAGTGCGATCAAAACTGAGATGGACATGGCCCTTGTTCCGCGACGTTTCCCGAGATACGCTGCAGGGCTGGACATTGCGGGCACGCGCGCGGGCGGAGAACACCACGGGCGCGCTGCAATTGAGTGTGGCGCGAAAGCGTGGGGGAATTGTCAGTGCCGTGTCAAAAGCGTGTCACTTCTAAGTAATCAGCGCTGCTTCGCTTCGGGAAGGTGGGACTTCGGATTCCGTTTACGCGATGGAGTTTCTCAACTCGCGCCGCAGGATTTTGCCGGAAGCAGTCTTCGGAATGGCATCCACGAAATGGACTGCGCGTGGTTGTTTGTATGGTGTGAGGCGGTCGGCGACGAAGGCGCAGAGCTCTTCCCCTAGCTTTTGGCTCTCCACAAATCCGTCGCGCAAGGCGACGAAGGCAACCGGAATTTCTCCCGCCGCAGCGTCGGGCCGGCCAATCACGCCGCATTCTTTCACCGCTTCGTGTTCCAGCAGAACGGCTTCAACTTCGGCCGGAGCTACGGGGAAGCCCTTGTACTTGAGCATTTCTTTGCGGCGGTCGACGACGCGATAGAAGCCTTCCCGGTCGCGAGTGACAATATCTCCCGACCAAAACCATCCGTCACGCAAAACGGCGGCGGTGGCTTGCGGTTCCTTCCAGTAGCCCAGCATGAATTGGGGACCTCGCATGACGAGTTCTCCGGGCTGGCCGGAAGGCGCTTCCGTCAAATCGTCGGGAGTGTCGCCGGGATCGATATCGGACTGCGACAACACGCGGCAGTCGGTGTGGGCGACGGGATGGCCGATGGAATCGGGACGATAGAGCGCTGGTTCGAGAAAGCCGACGTGGGTGACGGGCGAGGCCTCGGTCATGCCGTATCCCTGGCACAGCAGAATGTCGGTAAGAGCCGTGAAGCGGCGAGCAAGATCTGGCGCGAGCGGCGCAGCTCCGGATTTGACCCACTGAACTTGATGATCGCGAGGAAACTGTCCTGCCTCGACCGCCTGACAAAGTGCATTAATCGCGGGCGGCACCAGAGGCATCATGGTTATAGCTTCGTCGATGAGGAGCTGGGTTAGCATGGGCACGTTGAACCGCGGCAGCAGAACAAGTTTCGCCCCCAGCAGCAACGCGGGATTAAGAATTACATTCAGGCCGTAGATATGGTAGAGCGGAAGACAGCAGAGAATATTGTCGCAAGACTTCAGCGGCGTCGCATTGCGACCGAGAAACTGATATACATTCGCCACCAGGTTGTAGTGTGAGAGCATGACACCCTTCGGCAGACCGGTGGTGCCGCTCGAGTAAGGAAGTGCGGCGAGAGTTTTTTCCGAGGATTGTTCGGGCTGGCGAGAAACGGCGGTCACAGGATTGAGCAGGCTAGCGAAAGCCTCGGCTCCCGCGGCTGGCTGGCGTGTCGTATAGACGCTGCGGAGATTAGGCAATCCGGCGAGGTTGATGCCCGCGATATTTCCTCCATCCGTAATTAAAAGAACAGCGCCGGAGTTCTCCAGTTGATAGCGAACTTCGCGTTCGCGGTAGCACGGATTCAACAGTGTGGGGATCGCTCCAGCCAGCGTGGCGGCGTGGTATGCGGCACAGAACTCCCAGGAGTTCGCGAGGTGGATGGCGACCAGCTCTCCAGGCCTGACGCCAGTAGCGATCAGGCCGCGGGCCACGGACTCGACTGTGTCTCCATATTCGGCATAGGTCAGGCGGCGTCCACAGGAACTGTCCACCAACGCCGTCTTCTCCGCGTTGCGGCGGCAAGAGTCGAGCACAAGATCGTGCACAAAGACGTTGTGGGGATCAGCGTAGAGTTGTCTTCGCAACATGCCGGGAGAGATTGTAATGGAAAAAGCCAGATTCGATCGAAACAGTCCCGGCGCAATAGTCGCTAGCTGGCCAGCTTCCGCAGGAACTCCTGCTCGTCCATGCGGTACTTGAAGGCTTTGCGGCCATCAATAAAGACCACTGGAACTTCGTCGTTGAACTTGCGGCGAAGCTCGGAGTCAGAGTCAACGTCGACGTCTTGCCAGGTGAAACCTCCACGCCGCGAAAGCTTGGACAAACTCTCTTTGACCACTTCACACAAGTGGCACCCCTTACGGGAATAGACCACGACGTTTCGCGACTCTGGCATGCGGAAGAAATTCTATCGCTGGGAAACCGGGTTTTTCCAGTAACAAAGCAAAACGCGAGGTCATGGCGGGGGGCCCGGGTCTGATGGCTGGACCGCCAGTCATGCAAGGGAAAGCGGCAGGGACGAAATCCTTACCCCGCGCTCCATCCGACCGTAAGGGTTAGAATCGCTCCATGCCTGATCTTTCATCCAAGCCCCTTCAGGGAAAGACCGCGCTAGTTACCGGTGCCGCCCGACGGCTGGGGCGAGCCTCGGCCCTGGCGCTGGCAGAGGCGGGCGCGGACGTGGCCATTACCTTCCGCCATTCGGTGCGCGAAGCGCGGGAAACGGTCGTGGATCTGTCCGGGTCGGGCGTGCGGGCCTTCGCCCTGCGCTGCGACGTGACTGACGAGGCCAGCGTTCGCGCCATGATGAAGGACGCTGGGCGCGAATTGGGCGGCATCGATATCCTGGTCAACAACGCGGCGAACTACGAGGCGGTGGAGTTCGAAAAGCTGACGGTGAAGCAATGGGATGCGATTTTTGCCTCCAATACGCGAGGACCGTTTCTGGTATCGCGCGAAGCTCTGAAGTGGATGCGGCGGAAACGCGGGAATAGGTCGGTTGAAGCGAAGATCATCAATATGGGATCGCTCGGGGGGCTGAAGCCTTGGACCACCCACGCTCACTATTGCTCATCGAAGGCAGCCCTGCACATGCTGACGAAGGTGATGGCCAAGGCGCTGGCGCCGGAGATTGCGGTGAATGCGATCGCTCCGGGCATGATCGATCTGGGAGAGAAATCCGCCGCAGCCTTCATGCGGCGCATGGCCAAGCAGACACCGATGCGGCGAAACGGGCGCGCCGATGAAATTGCCGAGGCCGTGTTATTCTTCGCGACTGCCCCGCAATTTATTACCGGGCAAATTCTGACCGTGGACGGAGGACTTGGGCTGTAGCGAGTCCCTAAGCCTCGGCGGAGGTCGGATCGATCACCAGTTTGACCTCGGAAACGCGATTGGCGGGGAATCCGCCCTGTCTGGCATGCTCGCGGACCGTTTCCTCGTTGGGAGCAATGTAAACGCAATAAATTTTGTCCTGCGTGACGTAGCTGTGCAACCACTGGATCTTCGGACCCAGATTATTCAGTACGCTGCAGGATTTCTGCGAAATGGCGAGGACCTGTTCCGGGGTCACATCGCCGACGCCGGGGATGTCGCGCTCGATGACGTACTTGGGCATCTCTTCTCTTCTCCTGACTGGTTGGCAGCTTGGCAGCGCCGCTCGGTTCTCTGACGGGCAGAGATTTTAGGCGATGAGGCAAGAAATAGCCAATGCGGCGGGCGCGCGGTATATTGGGGCGAATGAAGAAATCGAAAGCCAGAGTGTTCCCGGCAGCGTCCTCGCCACAGCGCACCTCTTCTCTTTCGCCTTATGGTTCGGGGGCGGCCGCAGGTCCGCGCATTGCCGTGGTCATCATGGCGGCGGGCAAGGGAACCAGGCTGAAATCGCAACTTCCTAAAGTGTTACATGAAGTCGGCGGAAAGCCGCTGCTGGAGCATGTGATCCGCGCCGCCGTGCGCATTGTACCGGCGCACGATGTGTACGCGATCATAGGGCACGAGGCGGACCGCGTCCGGGCTGCGATGGAGCACACGGGCGTCAACTTCGTGCTGCAATCCGAACAGCAGGGAACCGGCCATGCGCTCATGATGGCCCGCGAGGCGCTGGTGGGATACGACCACGTGCTCGTGCTCTCGGGAGACGCTCCCCTGATTACGCCGGAAACCATTGGATGCCTGCGCAATTTCCATCTGGAAGAGCAGGCGGCCATGACACTGCTGAGCGCTGACCTGGAGCATCCGACCGGCTATGGACGGGTGCTGCGGAAGTCTGCGCGAAGCGCCGTTGTGCAGGCGATCGTCGAAGAGAAAGCTGCGAGCTCGGCGCAGAAGAAAATCCGCGAAATTAATTCCGGTTTCTATATTTTTGCCGTGAAAGAGCTTTACCGAAATATTGGGCAGCTCTCCACGGCCAATGCGCACGGTGAGTATTACCTGACCGACATGGCTGCTGTGCTGCGCCAGGCGCGGCAACGCGTGGTGGCCTTCAAGACGGCGGACGCCAGCGAAGTGCTGGGCGGGAATACGCGCTTCGAACTGGCGGCCATTGACGAGCAGATGCGTCTCGCGAAATGCCGCCGATTGATGGCCGACGGCGTCACCGTGTTTTTTCCGGCATCGTGCGTGATCGATCCCGACGTGCAAATCGCGCCTGACACGGTGATCGAGCCCTACGTTCAGCTGCTGGGGAAGACGCGGATTGGCAGCGCTTCCCGCGTTCGGTCCTATTGCGTGATTCAGGATTCGGAAATCGGAGAGGGTGTAACGGTTCTTCCGGGATGCGTGATGAACGATGCCAGGATCGGCGCGGGAGCAACCGTGGGGCCTTACTCGCATCTGCGCCCGGGCAGCCAGATCGGCGAAGGCGCGCATGTGGGAAACTTTGTCGAGACTAAAAAGATGAAGCTCGGCAAGGGATCGAAGGCGAATCACCTGACGTATCTGGGCGACGCGGAGATCGGCGCGGGCGTAAACATCGGCGCCGGGACGATCACGTGTAACTACGACGGCGTCAACAAGCACAAAACCGTAATCGAGGATGGAGTGTTCATCGGCAGCGACAGCACGCTGGTGGCGCCGGTTCGTGTAGGCAAAGGCGCCTATGTAGGGGCGGCATCGTGCATTACCGACGATGTCCCCGAGGATGCACTGGCGCTTGCACGCGCTCGGCAAATTGTGAAGAAAGGGTGGGCGGGAGAAAAGCGGGTGGCACGAAAGAAGTGAGGCCATTACCCGGGCTTTGGTATCAAGAGCACTGCCACCGAGACATCGGATTCCTGCGGCCAGGGGGGACTTCCACCGCCAGAGCCGCGGATCAGGTTTTCATCTGCCCAGAAACTTTCTGGAAGCTCGAGAGGTGAAGACTCTTTGCGCTTCACCGGCTGTGCAGTCCTAGTTCCTGACGTCGGCCAGCAGGCGCTCGATCTCAGCCTCCAGGCCCGCCGTCAAGGGTAGAAACGGCAGGCGCGAGGGGCCGCCGTAGTAGCCGTTGAAGTCCATGCCGTGTTTTACGCCCGGCACCCCGAGATCGCCGACTACGCGCTGCGCGGCCTTGGCGATTCGTTCCTGTTTCAGGCGTGCCAACTCGGCGTCGCCTTCTCTCCAGGCAGCGTAAATTTCATAGCAGGCGGTCGGCGCCGGGCAGGCAAAGGCGAGGATGGCTCCCACCGCACCGGCGTCCAGCGAGGGCTGCAGTTTCTGCGCCGCACCCACCAGCACCTGGAATCCGACTTCTTTCTGGCGCGTCTTCATCTTGCCTACCACGGTCACGGCCGAGGAAGACGACGGCGAGGGAGCCTTGGTCTCTGTCGCGCCCGCTAAGGCTCCAATCGAGACCAATTCGCCACCTTCCGTGCCGGATCGAGGATTCGCGGCGGCCAGCATTCGAGGGGTGAGCGCGTCGAACGTTTCGGTGACAGCAGCGCTCCGCCGGATGTGGCGAGTGCCTGCGACCATCTTGCGCACTTTCTCCACATCACCGCTCGACTCCTTGATGCCGATCACGTTGGGATGGCCGGCCAATTCCATCACCACTTCGGCGGGAATGTCGTACCCGGTGGCCTGCGGGATGTTGTAAATAATCACCGGCAACGGCGAGCGATCAGCCACGGTGCGGTAAAAAGCGAGAATGTTGGCCGTCTGCATCTGTTTTTTGTAGTAGTGCGGGGTGCGTATCATGGCGATGTCGTAGCCGAGTTCGGCAGCGTATTCGGTCAGGCGCAGCGTCTCGATGGCTGATTCGATGCCCGTGCCGGCGACCATCACTTTGTGGGGCGCCGCGGCTTCCCGTGCGACTCGCAGCACATCGCGCCGCTCCTGATCCGAGAGCAGGATTGCCTCTCCGGTCGAGCCGAGCACGACGATGCCCGTTACCGGCGTGCGCGAATAGCGCTCCACGTTGGATTCGAGCTTCTTGAAATACACGTTGCCGTCAGGGTAGAACGGCGTGGTGATGGGAGGAAAAATTCCGTGTAGCAACATGAGATTCCTGTCTTTCGTGGACGACCTGCTCCATTTTATCCTTTTTGGGCCGTAAAACCGCTCCGTTCAGGGAGTGGATATAAGGCTTGCCTTTTTGTTGAAGCTACAGCAAAATCTAACCTTAGCTGGATCTGACGACCCTCGCGGTCGGCTGTGACGGAGCTAGTCTCTGTCTAAAAACCA
>Ga0182018_10004273_pt1 | contig 12150 bp, 10 predicted proteins | sample 812P2MmetaG_FD_120490 | JGI IMG/M metagenome (GOLD analysis project Ga0182018, IMG submission 120490) | Permafrost microbial communities from Stordalen Mire, Sweden - 812P2M metaG | ecosystem: Environmental > Terrestrial > Soil > Wetlands > Permafrost | place: Sweden: Stordalen | collected...
AAGCGGAACGCCATTCCGCGAGCTGCTGGGACATCACGCGGCCAGACGCAGCAGTCAGCGCCAGGCGGGCATGCGGCCAGGCCGGGCCATGCGGCCACGCGGGGCACGCGGCCACGCCGGGGCATGCGGCAAGCGCGGCTTGCGGGCAGTCGCGGCCCGCGGCCAGACGCAGCAGCCGGTGCCACGCAGGGCATGCGGCCAGGCGCAGCAGCCGGCGGCAGGCGGGCATGCGGCCACGCGGGGCATGCCTCCCCGGGCGCTCCGGCAGTCAGCGCCTGCGCATGGCCAGCTGCGGTGACAGCCAGAACGGCGGCAGGTAGCCGGCCAGGTCAGACAGCGGCAGCACCTCGGGCCGGAGCGTGATCCCGAGTACGCCGGCCATGAAGGCACGGCGCTGGCAAACCCGCCGCCATAGCGCCGGATAGCGGGCCTCGAGCTGGCCGCGCGCGTCCGCATCGGCGAGCGCGACGCCGTCCTCGATGTTCGTGGTGTGATACGCGGAGCCGGTCGCCGGGATGATGTCGAGCTGCAGCGCCATCCCGGATTGCAGCACCACTCCGGAGCCCTCGTACACCGGCGAACTCGGCCATTCGTCGAGGTGGATGAAGTGCCCGGGATTGAGGTGCACGCCAAAGAACGGGTCGCCCAGGTGCCGCCTGGCCACCTCGAACAGCTCGCCGCCGGTGACGCCGATGCCGATCGTCTCGTACCAGTCAGCCGCGCAGGCGAAGTACGGCGCGACCAGCCGCTGCACGTAGTCCCGGGCCGCGGCCGGCAGGTCACCGGCGCTAGCCGCGAGGAAACCGCCGCGCGCGATATTGCTGCCCCAGTAACCGAGCGAGGCGCTCACCGGGTCGCCGCGGCGCAGTACCCGGCCGGACGCGCTCGCCAGCCCGAGCGCGGTCCGCTCGCCGCTGACCAGGACCGGATGATAGGAGTACGGCAGCCCGATCGGCCGGTACAGCGAGAACGCATCAAGCTCCGTCATCCCCGGCCGCACCCCGTCGAGCAGCCGGCGCATCGACTCCGAGCCGTGCGCGGCGGCGAATCGAAGCAGGCAAGCTGATCGACGTCATTGACCAGGCGCAGCCCGCGGCCTGGCTCGGTGAACAGCGCGGAGGCGTTCACCGGATGGCAGCCGAGCGACGGATTCGACTAGGTTGCGCAACCGATTCCGTAACTGTACGTGCGTGCTTTTGGAGGCGTCAAGAGTCCAGTTAGGTACTGTATTTTCATAATTTACGCAGCCATATTCCCCGGCCGGAGGGGACTGGCCAGTGCCGGGCATGGCGGAGGTAGGCTGCGTATCAAAGTTGTGTGATCCTAAATGCGCAATCGATTAGCTATCACCGGGGAGCAGCCTGACAGTGGGCAGGCAGGGCACCACGATCCAGGACGTGGCACGGGCGGCCGGAGTGGCCGCATCGACGGTGTCGCGCTACCTCAACGGCCAGCTGCGCGTGTCGCCGGCCACCGAGGCGAAGGTCGTGGCGGCGGTCAGCGAGCTCGGCTACGTGCCGAACGCGCAGGCCAGGAACCTGGCGCAGCGCCGGTCGGGCGTCATCGGCTTCGTCGTCCCCGAGATCAGCAACCCGTACTTCGGCCAGATCGCCGACTACGTGGTCGAGGCCGTCGAGCGGCATGGCCTGCTGGTGCTGCTCTGCTCCACCCGGAGCCAGGTGGTCCGCCAGTCCAGCTACATCGAGCTGCTGGCGTCCGGCGCCATCGACGGCATGCTCTACCTCGGGTCGTTCCGGTCCAACGACCGGCTCGCCGCCGCGATCAGGGACGGGCTGCCGGTGGTGGTCGTGGATGAGCCGATCACCGGCCTGCCCCCGGTGCACACCGTGGTGATGGACGACTACGCGGGCGGCTACCAGGCAACCAGCTACCTGGTCGCTCTCGGGCACCGCCGGATCGCGTTCGTGTCCGGCCCGGCCGAGCTCGGGTCGGTACAGGAGCGGTACCGCGGCTATAGCGACGCGCTGCGCAAGGGGGGCATCGACCCGGCCGGGCAGGTCAGCCAGTCCGGCAGCTTCACCGAGCAGTTCGGCATGAGCGCCCTGCCGCACCTGCTCGCGGCTGCCGAGCCGCCGACGGCCGCGTTCGTGGCCAGCGACTACATCGCCCTCGGCGTGCTCTCGGCAGCCGAGCAGCATGGCATCCGGGTGCCGGAGGACCTGTCGATCGTCGGCTTCGACGACATCAGGTTCAGCCAGTACGTGCGGCCGCGGCTGACCACCATCCGGTCCCCGCTCGACCAGCTTGCCCAGGTGGGGGTGGAATTGCTGTTCGAGCAGCTGAACGATTCCGCCGCGAAGGCGCGCACGGAGGTGCTGCCGGTCGAGCTCGTGATCAGGGAGTCCGCCGTGCCGCCGGCCGGCGATGCCGGCTAACGGCATGATCAGCTAACGGCAGTGCCAGCTACGGAAGTGTCAGCTACGGAAGTGTCAGCTAACGGAAGTACCGGCTAACGGAATGTCAGCCAACGGCGCAGGGAGGTCACCGCGGTGCGAATCTTGTTGTGCGGCGAGAGCTGGGTCACGCATAGCGTGCACGTCAAGGGAGTCGACTCCTTCACCACGAGCAGCTACGTGGAGGGAGCGGACCAGCTCCGTGCCGCCCTGGCCGGCGCCGATGCCGAGGTCGAGTACCTGCCCGGGCATCTGGTCCCGCCCCAGTTCCCTGGATCCGCCGCCGAGCTGGCCGGCTACGACGTGCTCATCCTCAGCGACATCGGCGCTAACAGCCTGCTGCTCTCACCGGATACCTTCGAGCGATCGCTGGTCCGGCCGAACCGGCTTGCCGCGGTAGAGCAGTACGTGCGGGATGGCGGCGGCCTGCTGATGATCGGCGGCTACCTGTCGTTCGCGGGCATCGACGGCAAGGCCAGGTATCACGGCACCCAGGTGGAGGAGGCGCTGCCGGTAACCATCGGCGCGACCGACGACCGGGTGGAGACCCCGGAGGGCGTGGTGCCGGTCGTCGTCCGCCCGGACCATCCGGTGGTGCGCGGCCTGCTGGCGGCCTGGCCGGCCCTGCTCGGCTACAACCGGGTGGCGGCCCGGCCAGCCACCGAGGTAGTCGTGACCTGCGGCGCGGATCCGCGGGTGGCGGACGTCTCGGATCCGGTGCCGGTCGGCCTGGCGGGCCAGCCGGATATGCCGGCCGCGGGCGGCGCGGATCCGCTGGTGGCCTGCGGCGAGCACGGCGCCGGGCGCAGCGCGGTGTTCACCTCCGACTGCGCGCCGCACTGGGGGCCGCCCGACTTCCTTGCCTGGCCGGGCTACCCGGTGCTCTGGGCGAACCTCGTCACCTGGCTGAGCGGAGCGCCGGATCAGTGATCCGCTAGCCTGCGTTCGACTGCCCCGGAGCCGCAGTCGCGGAACGGCAGTCGCGGAACGGCAGTCGCGGAGCCGCAGTCGCGGAACGGCAGAAAGGTGCGTCATGCTCGTTGCGGGCGTGGATTCCTCGACCCAGTCGACCAAGGTGCTGCTGTGCGATGCGGACGACGGCACCGTCGTCGGCCGCGGCAGCGCGCCGCATCCGGGCGGCACCGAATGCGATCCGGCCGCCTGGTGGGCGGCTCTGCTGGAGGCGGGTGCCGGCCTGCTTGACCGGGCCGCGGCGATCGGGGTCGCGGGCCAGCAGCACGGCATGATCGTGCTGGACGAGGACGGCCGGGTAATCAGGCCCGCCCTGCTCTGGAACGACCTGCGGTCGGCCGTCGCCGCGACGGAGCTGATCGCCGAGCTCGGCGGTGCGGGGTGGTGGGCGGACACCACCGGCAGCGTACCGACAGCCTCATTCACGGTGACCAAGCTGCGCTGGCTGGCCGAGCATGAGCCGGACAACGCCCGGCGCACGGCTAGCGTGCTGCTGCCGCACGACTGGCTGACCTGGCGGCTCAGCGGCGGCGATCCGGTGACTGACCGCGGTGACGCATCGGGAACCGGCTACTTCTCGCCGGCCACCGGCGAGTGGCTGCCCGACGTCGCGGCGGCAGCGCTCGGCCATCCGGTGCTGCTGCCGAGGGTGGCCGCCCCCGGCGAGGCGGCCGGCCTAGTGGCAGGCGGCCCGCCGCGCCCGGCCAGCCCGGCCAGCGTGGCCGGCCCAGCCACCACGACCGTTACAGCTGCCCCAGCCAGCACACTCACTCCTGCTAACCCGCTGACCCCGGCCAGGCCGCTGACTCCAGCCAGCCCGCTTATCCCGGCTAACCCGCTCACTCCGGCTAACCCGCTTACCCCGGTCGCCCCGCTCACGTCAGTAGCCCTAACTTCCGCGAACACCTCATTGCCCTCGGAAGGGACGGTGGTCTCGGCGGGCACGGGCGACAACATGGGTGCCGCGCTCGGCCTCGGCCTGGCGCGAGGGCACGTCGTCATCTCGATCGGGACCTCCGGCACGGCCTTCGCCGTCAGCGAGATCCCGGCCGCCGATCCATCCGGCGCGGTAGCCGGGTTCGCCGATGCCACCGGCCGGTTCCTGCCGCTGGTATGCACGGTCAACGCGGCCCTGGTGCTGTCCGCGACGGCCGCGATGCTGGGCACCGACAACGACGGGCTGTCCCGGCTGGCCCTGGCCGCCGAGCCCGGCGCGGGCGGGCTCACCCTGCTGCCCTACCTGGACGGCGAGCGAACCCCGGACCGGCCCGGCGCCACCGGCGTGCTCCGCGGGCTGACCACGCGGAACGCGACCAGGGAGAACCTGGCCAGGGCCGCGGTGGAGTCCGTGCTCGCCTCGCTCGAGAGCGCCGCCGGTCACCTCGCCGCGTGCGGCGTCGAGCAGCGCCGGGTACTGCTGATCGGCGGCGGCGCGCGGTCCGAGGCGGTCTGCCGGATTGCCCCCGGCATCTTCGGGGCGCCGGTGCTGGTGCCCGAGCCGGACGAGTACGTCGCGCTCGGCGCCGCCCGGCAGGCCGCCTGGGCGCTCGCCGGGACGCCCGGGCCGCCGGACTGGCCCCGGCGGCGGGCAGCCGAGTACTCCGGCCCGGCGGAGCCGCGGGTGCGCGAGCGTCATGCGGCGCTGCGCGACGCCACGGCCGGCTGGCCGTAGACGGCGCCCGTTACCGCCGGGAGACTTGTGACGCGAGACCAGCGCCGTGAACATGACTAAGCCGTGAACTCGACTGAGCCGCGAAGCTGGCTAAGCCGTGAACTGGGCTGAGCCCAAACTGGGACCGAGAGGACTGGCACGTGAGCGCAGAGGCCTATATCCCGACCAGCGCCGACAAATTCTCGTTTGGCATCTGGACCGTCGGCTGGCAGGGCGTGGATGTCTTCGGCGCGGCCGTGCGGCCGCCGATGCCGGCCGAGCGGGCCGTGCGCAAGCTCGCCGAGCTCGGCGCTTACGGCGTGAACTTCCACGACAACGACGTGTTCGACTTCGACGCGACGGACGCGGAGCGGGACGAGCGGATCGCCGCATTCCGCGCAGCCCTGGACGAGACGGGCTTCGTTGTCACCACCGCCACGACGAACCTGTTCTCGCACCCGATGTTCCGGGACGGCGGGTTCACCGCCAACGACAGGGACGTGCGCAGGTTCGCCATCTCGAAGGTCATGCGCAACCTTGACCTCGCGGCTGAGCTCGGCGCGAAGGTTTACGTCTGCTGGGGCGGCCGGGACGGGGCGGAGTCCGGCGCTGCCAAGGACGTGCGCGCGGCACTGGACCGCTGCAAGGAGGCGTTCGACATTCTCTGCGGCTACGTCCTGGACCAGGGTTATGACCTCAGGTTCGCGATCGAGCCGAAGCCGAACGAGCCGCGCGGCGACATCCTGCTGCCCACCGCCGGGCACGCACTGGCCTTCATCAACTCCCTTGAGCACTCCGAGCTTGTCGGGCTCAACCCGGAGGTAGGCCACGAGGAGATGTCCGGCCTCAACTACGCGCACGCCATCACCCAGGCGATCTGGCACGGCAAGCTGTTCCATATCGACCTGAACGGGCAGCACGGCCCGCGCTATGACCAGGACCTGAGGTTCGGCGCCGGCAATGCGCGCGGTGCGTTCTGGGTGGTGGACGCGCTGGAATCCGGCCGGTATGACGGGCCGGTGCACTTCGACTACAAGCCGCCGCGGACAGAGGACGACCACGGTGTCTGGGCGTCGGCCGCGGCCTGCATGCGCAACTACCTGATCCTGCGGCAGAAGGTCCGCGCCTTCCGCGCCGATCCCGAGGTCGCCGAGGCGCTGCGCGCCGCGCGGGTCGATCAGCTTGCGCTGCCGACCCTGGCAGACGGGGAGAGCTGGCGTGACATTCGCGGTATCACCCCTGATGCCGGCGCCATGGGGGAGCGGGGGATGGCGTTCGAGCAGCTCGACCAGCTAGCCCTGGAGTATCTGTACGGCACGAGGTGACCATCCGAGCACCTTACGTGTCGGTCCTATTTGGGCGTTTCCGCACCGAATATGCGTGTTCTGAAGTGATAGACCTGTTGCGACTGGGATGCCTGCATGCCATCGTTGAGCGGTGGGCTTGGGCTCGGTAACGCCAAGAAAGGCGCGCGGTTCCGGCGGGCTGGCCGTCGTTGGCGCGGTCTTGCTCGTATCGGGCCTCGCCACGTGCGTTCTCGGCGATGTCCAGCGCCGGAGATCTGAGGCCGGCTGGCATCCGCTGATCATCGCTGGCGCGATCATGGTCGCTTGCGGCCTGGTCTGCGGCGTTGCGCTGATCGTCGTGCTCGTTGCCGCTCGTTCCCGGCGGCGCAGGACGGGCCAGGGCGGTGCGGAAGCGGACTGGGGGCTGGACTCCGCCAGCGATTGGCAGAGCCCGTCGCGACTGCGCCGGATGCGGTCGCCGCGCGGTCCCGAGCGCCCGCTCCCCGACCGGGAATTCCGCGACTGGGAACAGCCAAGGCGGCCCCCGCGGCGACAGCCGGCCCGGGCGCAAGCCGACTGGGGGGAGCCGGAGCAGGAACGGCCCGAGTGGGGACGACCGGAGCCCCCTGCGGCGTATCGCCCTGCCGCGGAATCCCCGCCACCGGAAGACCCGCTCGCGGAGTCCGGGTCCCGGGAGCGCCAGCCGCCGTCCTCGGAAAACGAGCCTGCCCCGGAGCGCGAGTCCCGCCAGTACCCGTCCGGCAACGGTTTGCGGGCCGGGCGAGTGGCTGGCGAAGCTGTGTTTCCCGGGGATCGCGCCGCGCCCGGGCGGAGCGATGCGCAGCACGCCGCCGTGCCGGAATCTGTACCGGAATCGCCGGCTGCCGACCTGCCCAGTCCCCAGCAGCCTCGGCCGCGTGGTCTGCCGCTGCTGCCTTATGCGCCGCCTAGTCCGCCACAGCCCGACATGTCGCCTGGGCACCCGGCTGAATACGGTCGCGTCATGCCGGCTTATCCGTCCGATCCGCGGTCGGCCGGCCCAGCTAGCCGGCCCCCGGCGGTGCCGGGCAGCCCGCCTGGCCCGGCCGCGCCCCGCCCGGCTGTCCTGCAGGCCAGCGAGGTGACCCGGATGTCGCCGCGATATGTCCCCATCCCCGGGACGGACGCAGGCCCTGGTCCGCGGGCGGTGCCGGCCGGCCAGGTTGCGCAACCCGAGCCCGCCCGTCAACGGTCCTGGTTCGAGGCGATCCCGCGTCCCCAGGAGCCGCCAGTCCCTGCGCCTGAGGCCCGGATCGGTCAGCCACCGCCGTCAGGCCCGGTGGCGGGCCTGACGGCGGAGCCGCCGGCCCGGCCGGCCGAGCGGCCCGCACCCCCTGCGGAGAGCCCGCGGCCCGCTGCGGTGAGCCCGCGGCCCGCTGCGGTGAGCCCGCGGCCCGCTGCGGTGAGCCCGCGGCCTGCTGCGGTGAGCCCGCGGCCTGCGGTGGTGAGCCCGCGGCCGGCCCAGCCGGAACTCCCTCGCCCTGACTCTGGTACCCCACTGCCGTCTGTGACGACGGGGCATGAAGTATCTGATGACACTTGCCCATTGCCGGTGATCCTGCCTGGCCGCCGTCCGGCCCCTGCGGCCGCCGACCAGGATCCTGCGCCCGCCGGGGCCGCCGAGCCCCCGCCAATGCCAGCGGCGGCCACTGCGCCTGCACCGGACGTGCCCAGTCCGGCACCCTCGCCTGCGCCGGCTGTACGCGATTCCGGATTAGAACCCACGCCCGACCCCGGGCCGCATCGCACCCCAGGCGAATACGCTGACTCGGCCACACAGCCCGGCTGACCGATCGCAGTTTCCTACGGCAGCGAATGTTGCATCAGCAGGGTGTCGATCCACCGCCCGTGCTTATAGCCGACATGCTCCAGCCGCCCCGCTTCGGCAAAACCGAATGCCGTGTGCAGCGCGGTGGACGCCGGGTCATCGCTGTCTGCGATAACCGCGATGACCTGCCGCGCACCGCTGGCCGAGCACGCCGACAGAAGGCCGCCGAGCAGAAGGCGCCCGGTACCCTTGCCGGTCAGATCATGCGCCACGAAGACCGAGTCCTCGACGGTATAGCGGTAAGCGGGCTTTTGCCGCCACGGGCTGGCGTAGGCGTATCCGGCGATCCCGCCGTCTGCTTCGGCAACCAGAAAAGGCAGCCCAAGTCCATCGAGCAGAACGCGCAGTTCGTCCCACTCCCGCACAGCCCGGGGAGTCTCCTCGAACGTGGTCACTGTGTGCTGGACATACCAGCCGAAGATCTCGGCGACGGCACCAAGGTCAGCGGTAGTGACCGGCCTGAGACGTGCGTTCAGCCCTGCTCGCCCCACTTCTGGCGAAACCCCTCAATCAGCCGCTCCGCCTCCGCCTCGCTGATCTCCACAAGGTCGGCGCCAACGTCGCCATACTCCCACTCGACGATCGCGGAATCAGGCTGCCAGGTCAGATCTCGCCGCAATGCCTCATCAAAGTTACCATCAGCAGTGATTCTCCGGCGAGCGATTCCCGATGGCGTCTGAGCTGTCCTGCCAGAACTAACGATGGCATAGTATTTCACCTCGTCTGCCACGGCTATCGTTTATCCTTCCTTGCGATAATCAGGTATCTCCGTGCACCTCGGCGGGAGTGGGACGGTAGCCGAGACTTCTTTCTGGGCGTCTTCGAGTCGCATGCGCTCCGCGTGCGGGACTCTCACATCCGAGATTTTATCGTAATCATCGTGGGTCCGCTGCTTTGCATCCCAGCTCGCCATTGTGTGAAACTGCACTTCGAAAACTACGTCATGTGTTGGATCACGCCAGCGGCTGTTGATTCCTTTATAATCTGGCTTAGTCCAGGTATTTCTTCGGAATTCTAGATCATACCCCTGTTCCTTAAGCCTACTATGCACTTCCCAGGCTCCGTCATAGTAGTTACCTTCGTCGAAGGTAAATGTATAGCGAACTCCGTCATGGATTTCGTGCGCTAGTTCCTCCGGGGATTTATCCGGATTGCGCTCGATCTGCTTGGCCAGTTTTTCCTGGAAGCGATCGAGGCTCTTGAGCGCGTATTTCTCGGTCTCTGGCACCAGCTCACCGTGCTCCAGCTGGTCCTCAACACGGCGCATGGCGGGAGTGAGCCCAGCGTCGCCATAGCTGCCGAACACGCTCCGTCCCTCCGCGAGCCGGCACTGGCCGAGCGTCCGGACGGCGAGCCGGACCTGCTCGGGGGTGAGATTCTCGCCTCTGCGCGAGTCAGCCTGATCGGCCGGTGCGGGGACCTGATCATCGAGGATGGCTGGCTGATCCTGGGTCGCAGGTTCGTCGTCGAGGTCATCATCGTGCTCAGCAGCTAGCTCCTCGCCGTGACCTGCTGGCTCGTGCTCCCGCTCGTCCGGCCGATCCCGCGGCTCGGGCGACTGGCCCCAGGTGGTTTCCCGGGCGGCCGGCTGGTCCGTCTCCCGGGCGGCCGGCCGGTCCCATGCCGTCTCCCGGGCGGCCGGCTGATCCGTCTCCCGGGCGGCCGGCTGGTCCGTCTCCCGGGCAGTCGGCTGGTCCGTTTCCCGGGGGGCCGGCCTGTCCCAGGTTGTCTCCCGGGCAGACAGATGATCCCAGCCTGTGGGCTCATTGCCTGCTGGCTCTGGGGCCGCGGGCTCACGGCGCTCAGGTTCCCGGCTGGGTTCTGCCGGATCCGGTTCGCGGACCACTGGCTGCCTGTCCTGGACATCGGGCTCCGGGTAACTGGCGATCCCGGCAGCTGCGTCAGCCACGGCGGCACGGTCGTCGGAGCGCGGCGTTGCCTGTGCACCGGGCACCCCGGGCACCCTGGGCGCATCGCGGCGCACGCCGCCGTTGGGCTCGCGTTCCTCGCCGGGCAGCGGCAGCTCAAGATTCTTCAGCATGGCCAGCGGCGGCTTCGGCGTGCCGTCATCGTGGTAGGGCGAGGAGGGGTGACCTTGCGGGAGACGCTCTAGACGTTGCCGCAGGTCTGCGGTCGATCCGCGAGCTGGCCGGTCGGCCGCTCCGGGCGAGTCGGCGCCCTGCGCGCCATCCTGGGCCTGCGCGCGCGGCAACTCGAGCTGATCTCCCTGATCCTGGGGCACAGGCATCGTGCCAATCTCTCACGCCTCGGCAACTTGCCCATCGTAGCGGTGGCACCGCAGGTGCCCGCGGGAACGAGAGCCATGGCTATGACAGCAACGCCGGAACGACCTGTCCGCGGGCCTCGCCCAGTCCGATGCGGGTTTCCCCCGGCCCGCGCGCGGTAGCCGCGATGACTACCTCGTCGCCGTCATGCAGCCAGGCGCGGCTGGTCCCGTCCGGGAGCGGGATCGGCTGCTGGCCGTTCCATGCCAACTCGATCAGCGAGCCACGCTGATCCGGCCGCGGGCCGCTGACCGTGCCTGACGCGTACAGGTCGCCGGTTCGCAGCGCGGCGCCATTGACGGTCATGTGAGCGAGCATCTGGGCCGGGCTCCAGTGCATGGTGGCATAGGGCGGCCGCGATACGACATGCCCGTTGATCCGCACCTCGTAGTCGATGTCGAGGCCCCATTCCGCGGATTCGGTCAGGTACGGCAGCAGCTCAGTGCCCCGCGACGGCGGCTGCATGCGGGCGTGCTCCAGGGCGGCGAGGGGCACGACCCAGGGCGACACGGTGGTCCCGAAGGACTTGCTGAGAAACGGGCCGAGCGGAACGTACTCCCAGGACTGGATGTCCCGCGCGGACCAGTCGTTGACGAGGCATACGCCGAAGACATGCTCGGCGAACCTGCTAGCCGGGACAGGATCACCCGGATGGCTGGGAACGCCCACGACGAAGCCGAGTTCCGCCTCGAAATCGAGCCTGGCCGACGGGCCGAACCCCGGCCCGGCACCGCCAGCCGGCCCGCCGCCAGCCGGCCCGTGCCCGGTCGGCCCGTGACCGGACTGCCCGCCGGACGGCCTGGACTGGCCGCACGGGCGGCGCACTGGCGTGCCGGAGACGATCACCGTGCCGGCCCGGCCGTGGTAGCCAATAGGAAGGTGCCGCCAGTTAGGCGTCAGCGGCTCGGCGGCGTCGGGCCGGAAGATCCGGCCGATGTTAGTGGCGTGATGCTCCGACGCGTAGAAGTCCACATAGTCGGCGACCGTGAACGGCAGATGCATCTGGGCTGCCGAGACAGGCACCAGCAGGTCCTCGACCGCGACGCGGTACGTGTCGCCCGACAGCCATCTGACGAGATCGGCGCGAACCTGCGCCCAGGCCCCATCGCCGGCGGCCAGGAACGCGTCGAGCTTGCCGGCGCTGAACAGGTGGGCGCGTCCGGGCAGCAGCCGGGCCGTGGCCGCGCTGAGATCGAGCACATGATCGCCGATGGCGACGCCTGCCCGCGGCTCCGCCGGGCGGTCCGCGGTGGTGAACGAGCCGTAGGGCAGCGTGCCCAGCCCGAACGGATGATCCGCCGGAACCGCGAGCCACGCCGCAGCTTGCGTCGCTGTCATGGATTCCCTCCGCGCGCCAGCCGGTTTAGCTTGACATCGAGATAAATGGCTGGTTAGCCTATTCGTAAGTACCTTGACATCGAGATACTAGCGTTTAAGAGCAGGATCTCGTTCCATGATCACGGAGGATCCGCACGGTCGCAGCGTGCATATCCACCATGATCACGGGAAAAGGCCGGGTGCGGACGCACGCCGGGGCAAAGGCGCCGGGGGCGGGCATGGCGCCGGGGGGCGGGCATGGCGCCCGCGCCGGACTGCGGCAGGATGCAAGAGGCGGCACCGGGGCAGGACTGGGCAGGAGGCCACGACACGATGAGCGCTAATAGCTTTGGCAGCC
>Ga0182018_10004275_pt1 | contig 12146 bp, 8 predicted proteins | sample 812P2MmetaG_FD_120490 | JGI IMG/M metagenome (GOLD analysis project Ga0182018, IMG submission 120490) | Permafrost microbial communities from Stordalen Mire, Sweden - 812P2M metaG | ecosystem: Environmental > Terrestrial > Soil > Wetlands > Permafrost | place: Sweden: Stordalen | collected...
CCGATCACCCCGCCTCACGAGGGTTTCCGCATAGCGGCGGACTCGGTTGTCCCCCTCGTAGAACGAATATGCGACCATGCAGACTCTCATTGTGGGATCTTCCAGCGACGAACGGCCAGCGCGTAGTTTAATCTGTTGCGTAACAGCCGCAGTGCGAGGGAAGCACCGAACTCACCCCACTCGCGACTGCTTTCTAGCTTCAAATGCGAACACCTCAAGCGTTCGAACGGAATTTAGCCGTCAGAAGGAACGCTATTTTCGCCTGTTTTGTTTATACCGCTGGGCTTGGGGCTTGGCGATATTTCCAAGGTTGCAATGGGCCTCGCCAAGTGTCAAGCGCGGCTTTCAGCGTGGTGCGCAGTCAGGGTCTGCGGGTCTGGATGGTAATGTGTTTAAATGGTTTAGGATAGAAACCCGAATCTATTAATTTCCGTTACACCACTAAGGATCGAAAGTGCGTTAACCTCGAAACGCCAAAATCTGTCGCGGTGAATTCCCATCAAATGCCCTTTCCTCGGAAGAGTCTCTTGATGAATAAATAAGAGAGCAAAGGCGCCTCCAGCAAGCCAGGCAAGGGATCATCGGCAGCAAAAACGGCAGATTCTTTCGGCTCGGTTAACGAGCGGACATATTCGCGCACTGACAGTTGACCCAATTGAATTGCTTTAAGAGATGCCAGGAAGTCCGGTAGCAGTCGAACCCATCGTTCTCCGGTACGCGCATGTATTTCGCTTATCGGCTTATCCTGATAGAGCTGCCAAAGGATATGCGCGAAGTCTACTCCGGCTCGCCGACAGAGGGAAAACCAGCCCCAAACGCGCGGGTTAATGTCGAGCAGGTTGAATTTACCTGTGCGCGAATCTTGCTTGAATTCAACTTCGACGAGACCGGAGTACTGAATTGCTTTCAGAAAGCGAACCGCGGGTTCGATGACACGAGGCTCATTTACGGTCTCAACAAAGGTGCTTGCACGGCCAAAGTCCACGGGAAATTGGCGGGTTCGACGGGCAACTAGAGAAGCGACAGGCTGCCCATCTTTCCAAAGGCCCGCGTAAGAAAACTGAGTTTCCCCACCCCCCGGTATGAACTCCTGAATCATCAGCATTTCGGGCGGAAGGAGTTGGCAAGCTTTATGGTACTGGACGACAAGAGTTTCTAGGTCATCAGCGCGCCAAGCTTTTGCCGCAGTCAATTGATTGAAATTGTCACGCCGCGTGGGTTTGAGAATCACCGGGAAAGACAGCTCTAGAGAAGCCAGCTCCTCCGCGCAGAAGGGGTAGTAAGTTATCGGGTGATCCACTCCGATCTGATCCGATAGTTTGTTCATGAGCCGCTTGTCTACTGCCCATTGGAGAATTTCCCATGGAAGTACAGTCATTTCATAGAATTCCGCGAGTTGTTCATGATGCTCTGCCGACAACCGGACGCTCTCGTCAGAAGTCGGGAACAGCAACCATCCCTTTAGATTATGCTTTCGCCCCAATTCGAGGAGAAAAGCGACCCCGCCTCCATCTTCCCAATCGCGGTAGAACAGAGTGCGACTGGCATATTTCGACATTCCAGCTAATCGCTGATCCGCTTGATTTATTACCCATACGGGTACCTGTTGACGGCCCAAGCTTCGTACCAAGGCAAGCCCGCGATAGTCTCCGCCCATAACTATTGCGCCGTGAGGGGCTTGAGCCACCTTCGCGGCAACACCTCGACTCCGGTGGGGCGCTGAGAGTGTGGTCGGCATCTCTTTCATACTCGGGGATTTCGGAGCTTCGTCATAACTCCCTGAGCTAATGCTCTTGATGCAAAATCGGCGCCCGCTACGAATCGCATTAGTGGTCCAAAGCTCCAAGCTGCTGGGGATCCCAGAAAGTGGAGGCCCGGCAATGACGACCCAAAGGCGGAATCCAGCACTGGATATCCATCAACCTGCCGTATATATGACAGAAGTTCAGCTGAAAGAAATCGGTACATCCCGATATTCACGCGGTAGCCGGTGGCGAGCAGGACGTGGTCAGCTCGGCGCTCGCTGCCGTCATCTAAAGTGAGCTTCACTTCATCTTGGGAAACGATGGCGGACCGGACCGTACGATTTAAGGTGATCGGTACGCCTTGCAGACGAGGTTTCAACCAGGCAGCGCCGGCAGCACGAATTGAACGCGGCGCGAGACGGTCTTGCAGATCACGGGGCAGCTTATTGAAGATATTTGGCGCCGCGATTACATGGCTCAGACCGGCCGGGCCCACATCCGGCCAGGCGTACAACAGAGCAGATACAGGCCATCGATGAAACAAGGGCCGCTGATGCAGCCAACGAATGGCCGGAGCCCTGACTATCACCTCAACTTCAGTTCCCATTTCGTGTAGCAATGCGGCTGTTTCAAGAGCGCTCTGCCCTGCGCCGATCACGATTAATCGCCGCCCTTGGAATTCCCTCAGATCGCGGTGTTCCGACGTGTGGGAAGCATGCGCCGCCGACAATTCACTGAACTCTAACGGCTTCCGTGCAAAAGGCAATATCCCACTGGCGATGACGACACGACGTGAAGTTACTAGCTCGCTGTCTTCCAAAATCAACCGAAAACCAAGAGGCCCAACGTCGATCCGCGCCACCCTCCTAGAATCGACGCGGGGCACGGCACAGCGCTGAAACCAGCGGCCATAGTCTATGAAGCGTTTAAGAGGGAGAGGGGCGGAGAGGTGATTCCCATTGACTAACTTGAACGCGTCAAGGGTAAATTGGCTTCTGGGATCCGAAAAATGCGATCCCGCCCAAGGAGAACGAAGCAGCATTCCCTCCGGCATGTGACTTTCCCAAAATGACATGCACTCCCCGAACACACGAACATCCATTCCCCCCGCTTTCAGATGCGCGGCAGCCGAGAGCCCGTAGGGACCTGCCCCCACAATCGCGATGTCGCAAATTCCCATGCTAGCGCTCAGCAGGCACGCTTTGGGCCGTTCCTAAACATGGGTCGATCGCACCGTAGACGCTCCACGGATAACGTCAACTCGGGGCCTGACCGACTAGAGGGTCTACTGGGATTGCCGCATTGGGGAGGGTCCGGCGCGGTTCGGATTTCTGCAGCAGTAGAAGTACGGGAAAGAGTATGGCTAACGCCAACAGGAAAAAGACGAAACCCCCGTCGTGATGCAGGTTCCCGCGCAGAAAGCTCGGGTCGACATAAACACTAAGGAGCGTAAGCGTCACAATCCTTATCGCGTTCTTAACGATTGATACAGGAAAGACTAGAACGACAAACAACAATATTTTCCATGGTGTCCGCAAAAACAAATGCGCCGCAAGGAGACAGGTGATGAACAGGGCAATGCTCGAACGGATTCCACTGCATGCTTTGGCAACCTCGATCGTTTGACCGGGGACTGATAATAAAAAACCCTGCCGGAAAACGGGCACGCCAACCAGCTTGAAGAGCGAGAAGGAAAGGCTGGTTGAGCCTGCTTGCAAGAGGTAGATTGTGCGATCCAATACTGGCTCAGGCAGGGGAACCATGAGCAAGAGAAAGAGGAGAGGAAAGATTGCGGCACGCCAAGCGCGATATCCGTAACAAATGAGAAATCCCCCCGTCCAGATCAACACAATCGCCAGCGTGGAACCGGGCAAATACTCGGCGGGACTTTGCACCGATGAATGAGCCATCGCCCGCCAGTAAAGCGCTGCTGCTGTCAGAACCAACACCGACCCGAGCGCCGCGGACGAGTGCACCTCTCGAAATACAAGCTGCCTTTCTATGTAGAGCAGGTAAAGACTCAGCACTGGGATCAAGAAAACGTGAGAGGAGAACTCGTGATGAAATGAAAACACCGCCAGAGTGCTGATGGCCGGCCAACAAACGGCCACAGAAGCAAGAACGAACGCAGCCATAAATAGATGTCTTCGCGCGATCAAAGGGGTGTTCGCTTGTTAGATTTCCAGATTGACTTCGGCAACTGCAATGCAATCCTGGGCATTTAGTCTGCCCCATCCACAGTATAAACAATACTATCGCCCTGCCGTGTCGCGTAGGCGATCCGCGCTCTTTCTTTGTCCGGGCCCTCGATGCGCCAGCCGCCACCTGCACGGATCAGCTTCATCTGACTTCGATTTCTCCACCAAAGGTTGACCTCGGATGGCAAAGCCATCCATATTTTCTTTTCCGCGCGCGTCCTAGCTAAATGCCCTAGCAAATCCAGGTACACTTTCCGAGCATTTTTCTCGATCAGGTAGTCCGGATGCGCAATGAAGCTGATCAACCCATTTCTCTGAATGATCAGATCGATTTGTTGCTTCCAAAGCACGATCGAGTAATCGCCCAAGATGTGAAAGAGGGAGTAATCCTGTGTGGTCGTTAATGGCAGCTCGAGGATTTTGCCGATGAAGTAGGGCATCAAAGTACAGCAACCGCCTCGTTGCGGCTCAAGATGAGCCACATTTGGAACGGACATGTCGTAAGAAAAGTCAAAGGCCTCATACCAGTCCTGGTTCCTATACATCGCTCCAGCACGAAATCCTTGAGCGCCAAACCCCTTTGCGTACAGATTGATTTGTTCAGCTCGTCGAAGGAATTTTTCCTTGTGTTGAAATAATTCTCCATCGTGGTTCAGATCGTGAACGTTCACTTCAAAACCTCTTTTTCGGAACCCATCCAGAAAATCGGCGCGCGCGTCGTAACGCATTTCAGGAACGACCTGAAACGCCGATTTGATGCCGAAGGAGTCGTCAATATCCATGAGTTGCGCGCAGAAGTCCCGTCCGGCCGCAGCTTCTATATCGTGGGTCATGATTAAGCAAGCTGGCGCGCCATTGGGCCAAAACCAGATGAATGGAACTCGTTCAATCTGCCGAGCCTTCAAAATCAACGAAACGGTGTGCGCCATTAGAGATTCAATTGTGGAATCTACCGGCCAATGCGGAAATAGAATCTTATCCCAGCCGCTCAAACGGGCTCTTTGGAGGTGTTTTCTCACCGATACTGGAAGGATGGGGCGCAGCAGATAGTAAATAGCCCTGGTAACTTTTCCGCCCGTTATCTTTTCCAAGGAATGCCAAGAATTGAGTTGGTAACGCTCACTCCGAAGATTGTCCACGATTTGATCGAGATCAAATGGCAGATAAAGATGCTTACTTTCGATTCGAACTGCCTGAGTCGCGTCGGGAAGGCCGTGAACCAAGTACTTCGAAGGTAGACCACCGGAATATTGGCCGTAGCAGATGTCTTGACCAAATTGGAAATATCCCGGATCCGAGGATACCGGCCCGTTAACTTCGAGTTGGGCGAAGTCCTCAGGACAGCGAAAATATTCCACCAACGCCTTATCCATGGTTTAGGTTGTGGTTCGGAACTCGCTCTGAAATAGGCTCTGTGTGCCTTCTCTTTGGGCCGGATGGAAAAAAGTTTAAAGGATAGAAATGAAATAGCTAAAGACAATCAACGTAACACCATAACCGCTATCGTAGTAGTTAGATGAACTTAGTTTGCTTGTCAAGAGAACTGACGCTATTCAAGTGTGCGATTTCGCTCAAGAGGTAGGGGGCAAGGTCGAGAAAATTAGTCGGCCTACCCGACGTGTTTATACAAGAGATTAGCTGCCAGCGAAAGAAATCCGTTGGGCGCGTGAGTGAAGACTTGCTTCGCAAGGCGGGATTTCCAATCCGCGCTGGTTTGTTTCGGGGCGATCGGCAATCGCCCGGAACCCACATGCCTTAAATAGCCCAGTGTGGACCGCGTAGCTCCCCAGCGATCCTTGAAGGTAATCAAGCCTTCGTTGTCGAGGTCAGATCGGCCCAAATCGAACTGGCGCAGCCCCAACTCTTTAGCTTCTTGAATGGCTCGCCAAAATAATAGATGCATGCCTCCGAGATTGTTAAATTCAGCGTCGGAGCATCCGTACTTATAGACCAGAGAATTCTTATGACGAAGTGTAAGAATTCCGGCAATCGACCGATCGCCTTTGAATGCCAATCGGATCTGGAGCGCTTCACCAAAACAATCGATCATGTTTCGAAACCAGCTGCGGGGCTGTGGCGGGACACCATGCCTACGGCGCGTAAGCAACTGCAAACGATAGAACTTCTCAAGGATCGATTCGGAGCGTCCCACTTGCTCCGTTAACCTTTCGCGTTCGGCGCGTTTGATTTTTCTTTGCGTGGAATCCTTATGGAAATTGTGGAAAAGAGTCTCGAGGGTTGGCTCGAGGTTCAGCGCGTGAAAGCAATACGCCGCGGTGGGGCTAAAAAATGGCTGAATCCCGTCGGGCGGGCAAAGTGGACGTATCTCAACATAAGCTTGATTCTGTTTCTCGCACTCCCGCGCCAGAGTAGCCAGCAGGGCTGGGACGCTTGCTGGAGTATTAATTAGAAAGTCGCAATGATCCGAAAAAGGCAGCGAGACAAACCGACGGCCTGTGATCCAGCTCTCCACTCGACAAAACACAAGTCCGTTTTGGAGAGGATCACTCGGAGGAGAGGTTGTGAGACAGATTGGCTGGTAACCGTAGGTACGCCGAAGCGTATCGAGCCAAGCAGTTGTATGAAACACCGACGAGCGAGGATGCCTGGCTAGAAACTCCTCCCATCGCGGGTCTTGGAGAGGAGAAATTTGATAAACGGGAGTCAATTCTTTGAACTGGGCCAGACATCGTCAATCCCTGCCCGAGCAAGTTTATTCTGCAACGGGACAAGAATACCTTTCGCTGTCACTCAGTCTGCCGCCTTCATGAGAGACGGGCACATTGCCTCCGTCGGAGAAGATGCGATGCCACAATTCTAGAACTGCGAGACAAAAGATTTCCTTTGAGTAAGCGCCGGTTTCCGAATTCTTCGAAAACACATTCTCAACGCCGCGCCGATCGAAGTAGCCCCTTTCCATCGCGCGCTGCGAGAACAGCAGATCCCGAAGCCATGAGTTTAAATCCGTCCGGAGCCAGGATTCGTACGGGACCGGGAATCCGGTCTTCTTTCGATTAATAATCTCTTGCGGAACCCTGTGGCTCAGAGCTTTCTTTGCCAGATATTTCGTAGTGAAACCGTGGACCTTGAAGTTGGTGGGAAGCGAAGCTGCGAATTCCATTACCTTATGATCGAGAAACGGAACACGCAATTCGATGGAATTAGCCATCGTGATCTTATCGGCTTTTATAAGCAAATCGTCAGGTAGCCAGGTTTTCGTGTCCACATATAACATCTTGTTTAGATTGTTCAGGTCGCCTTGGAGATACTTCTGCACGACAGACACGGACTTTCTCTTGTCCACAACACTGGCGAAAGCCGATGAATACACGGGATTGGTGGGCAGATTGAAAAAACTAAACGGGCTCGCCGTTCGGCTGTAGTAATACGAACTTAATGGCATATCAAGCAGCGGCAGGTATTTCGCAATTTTCTTTGACCGCGCGACAGAATTAAAAGCGCCAAGGACCCCCGAAAAAACGCTTTTCAACGGGCCCGCAGCGGATTTCAGGCGCTCCAGCCAAAGAAGATTTCTGTAGTTTGGGTACCCCGCGAAAGCCTCGTCCCCGCCTTCTCCGGAAATCAAAACCTTCACATGTTCTTTCGCCAATTTTGAGATGTAATAGAGCGCGACCGCAGGCGGCTCGCAAACTCCCTCTTCCATGTGCCAGACATACTGGGGCAGAAAATCCACGAAATCTTTCGACGTGATCGTCATCTCATAGTGCTTCACGCCGTATCGGCTTGCTGCCAGACGAGCGTAGGGTCTTTCGTCTTCAATCCCTGGTTCGGAAAAACCAATCGTATAACTGCTAATCGGTTGGTCGCTCTTACCGGCTGCCAGAGACAGCATCGCGGTTGAATCCAAACCGCCGCTCAGTAAGAAACCGACCGGAACGTCGCTGATCATGTGCAGCCGGACTGACTCTTCGAGTAAATTCACCAGTTGTTCTTCAGTTTGCTTCTGATTCGGATGCTCTGGCTCGGTCGAGAAATGCAGATCCCAATACTGGCGAATGTGCAATTCGCCTTGACGTACTACGATGTAGTGGCCGGGCTGAAGCTTGCGGATATTCTTGAAGAAAGTTTCCTCTCCTGGAGTGTAGTTAAAAGAGAGAAACCGGTCGATTGTGGCAGGTTCGACTTCTCGGCGAACTTCGGGATCCGCCAAAATCGCCTTCATCTCGGACGCGAAGACTAACGATTTGGAGGACGACGCATAGTAAAGCGGTTTGATCCCCAGACGATCCCGCGCGATAAAGAGCAGCTTGTTGCGATTATCCCAAATGGCGAAGGCGAACATTCCCCGCAGCTTCTCGACGCAACCCTCGCCGAACTCTTCATAGAGATGAACGATTACCTCCGTATCAGTTCGCGTCTTGAAGACATGTCCCCGAGACAATAAGTGCTCGCGCAATTCCTGGTAGTTGTAGATCTCGCCGTTAAAGACGATCCAGACGCTGCCATCTTCGTTTGAGATGGGTTGGTGACCCGTGTTTAGATCGATGATAGAAAGGCGGCGAAAGCCCAAGCCGATCGGGCCAGAGACGTAATACCCCTCATCATCTGGACCTCGATGCGAAATCGCGTCGGCCATCGCCTTTACGAGCGCCGGCGAGACACTCGCCTGAAGGTCAAATTCGAATTTGCCGCAGATACCGCACATACAATCTCAGATCACCTCTATTGGAATAATGCGGTTGGTCGCCTAACTTCTAAATAAGAAATCTTAAGCCGTTTTAAATTCGCGTTAAGTTGCAATAAGCGTCGGGTTCCGCAAAAAACAAACCTCGCTTCCATGCACATCCATCATGAGGAGGTTTCGATGGCAGCGGGCGTTTGTCGCGGCCGTGCGGAACGCCGGACCTTTTTTGCCAGGTATTGCGCGGCGTGCAGCCAATCGTAGTGGCCTTCTAGTTTCGCGCGAAACAGCGGAATGTCGTCCCAGGAATTCACGGGCAGCCTGGGAAGAAGAAATCTATCTGACTCACGGCCGGAGCTCCCAATAATTGTGGTGACTCCGTTCTTATAACCGTGCTTCTCAAGCAGTTCTCGAAGAGTTTGGGAAAATACGGCCTCGGACTCCGGGAACGCGTAGGGATAGGAGAACGATCTTATGGAGTGGCCGATCTTATCCTCGATAGTCTGCTTCGAGTCCGACACCTCTGCCTCCAACTCTGACGTTCGCAAGAATTTCAACTCACGGTGCGTAACGGAATGCGATCCAATCTCAATGCCATTCGTATGAAGCTCTCGAATCTCGTCCCAAGTCAGGCACTCCCTTTGCTGAAAATGCGCGCGTTCATCCTGAATCAAGCCGGACGGAACGAATAGCGCCGCTGTGTGACCGAATTCCGCCATGATTGGGTAGGCGGCCGTCAGAAAGTCGCGATAACCATCATCGAAAGTGATGACCACGTAGCGGGAATCCCAGTGATCCGCTGCAAGTAACTTCCAAGCCTCTTCCAAATGCACCGCTCGGTATCCCTGCTCGCGCAGGAACTTCATCTGTTGAGCGAATCGACCTGGAGATGTGTTGATGTCGAAATACGGACGCCTGTCACTCGCCCCGTCCTGGATGCTGTGGTACATCAATATTGGAATTCGATTTTGAGCCTGTCGAGAAAATGCTTCCCTTGCGGGACGAATCAATCCAAGAGTGACGGCGCGATCCAAGCGGAATCCCGGCTTGGTCGCCGCCTCACTACGCGAAGCTGTCTTAGATTTATCCATTTCCGGTACGAATCAGATTTTAGATCGCGGCGATGTCATTGTTGAATGCGTTCGGTCAATCGCGTCGCTATTATAGGAGCCGTGCCGGGCAGACCTTGCTGTCCCATTCGGTGCCCGGCGAAAGCATAGAGCAGCCAGCCGAGTTCGTATGGACGGCACTCGTGCAGGACCGCAAGTTCCTTGTGAGGTTGGGCATCTCCGCGCGCCATTAGCACCGCGAGAGCGACATCCCAATGTTTTTTGTAATCGTTGCGATAAATATATCTCCAAATTACGTTTGCCGAACTATCTCGCATATCCTGTTCAAGCTCGTTGTCCCCGTGAATCCATCGTAGTCCCTTATAAATCCAGGGAGTAAAATCTGATTGAGTCTCTTCTCCCAACGCTAGAAGGGCCATGGGCGCAATGCCATATTGGTGCACAGAGTAAACAGGATACTGACCCAATACCTTCCCAGTGGCCGCGTCGTAGTGCCACCACCACTGACCATGAGGACCCTGCAATTCGCACAGCGTCAACGCGGCGTCCAGCGCACGCTCGGCAGCCTTCGGCACTTGATACGCTCTAGAAAATTTGGCCAACGCATAGATGGGATAAACTTGATCCGCAAAACTTCCCATGCGTCCGCGCATCAGCCCGGTCAAGCCTCCGTTTTCCGCGAGGTGGCTGAACACTCCGTGCTCGCCCTGATTCTTCCTCAGAAGCTGATACGTCTCCATGGCGGTATCGCGCAGGTGCGGAAGCAGGTCCGGGCACGCTAGCTTCTGGTGGGCGAGGCCCGAGAGAAACCAGGACAGCTCCATCGTTCTTCCCCGGCGAGTCTCGTGGAAGTGAGCCAGAGCATGTTTCAAATCGAATTGGGAATCAATTTCGGCTAGGCGCTCGGGAGACACCAAGGCACAAAGCCACACAAGCAAACCGAGGTCGCCGACATTTTCAAGCCAGCGGGTGTCCTGAATCAGAACCTGCAAAATCGATGGAAGATCCAGCGGAATCGAGACTCCGGTGGATCGCAATCGTTGGAGACCCAACAGCGCGATCATGGTGTAGCGATGAGAAATTCCCTCTCGAACTAATCCACTTTCGCCCAGCCGCAGCCGGTGGCAGAAGAGTTTTCGCTCGGGATCGAACATGGAAACGAGCCCCGCCACAACAGATTGGTTCAGAGAAGCAATCTGCGTCAGGGTATCGGCTTCCACCGATAATGCGAAAAGGGGTCTAGCCATGATTCACAGCTGTATCAGCGGATACTGCATGGTAGGGAATGCTCTGTGATGCGACGATTGAAATTGCGAAAGCGCACAGAACATCCGACGATTAGACGGAAGAGGTCTGCGGCTCACGCACCGCATCCCGCTTCCCGATTTCCTTTGATGCAAATTCTTTTACGTTTTCTACAACACCACGCTGTTGCTTTTCAGTCAATTGCGGAAACATCGGAAGAGAGACAATTTCCGCGGCGATTCTCTCGGTAACCGGAAAGTCGCCGAATTTATAACCGTAATTCGCATACGCCTTCTGCATGTGCAACGGAACAGGGTAGTGAATGCCGGTATCGATTTTGGCTTCGCCAAGATGTTTCTGCAGTCCTTCTCGGTCTCGGACCCGAACTACATATAAGTGGTACACGGCGCGGGATGATTCAGGCTCGTGCGGCAGAGTGACGCCCTTGGCATCGGAAAACAACTCGTGATAGCGCCCCGCAACTTCCTGACGTTTGCGATTCCAATCAGCCAGGTGCCGGAGCTTGACGCTTAGAATTCCGGCCTGAAGCGAATCCAAACGGCCGTTGTATCCCTCGATATCGTGATAGTACTTCTTCGACTGGCCATGATCGCGCAACATGCGCATTTTTCGCGCAATGTCTTCACTATTGGTGGTGGCGGCGCCGGCTTCGCCACAGGCACCCAGATTTTTCCCCGGATAGAAGCTAAACGCTCCGGCATGTCCCATGGACCCGGCTTTCATCCAGCGATTCTCTTTCTTCGAAAAATACTCGGCGCCGTGGGCTTGGCAGGCGTCCTCTACAACAATCAAGTTGTAGCGACGCGCTAATTCCATGATCGGATCCATGTCCGCCATCTGGCCGTAGATGTGCACTGGCACAATCGCCGTCACTGGCGCTCTAAGCTTTCGGTGGTATGGCGTTCCGGTTTCGCGATCCACATAGCATTCCCGCTCGATATATTCCTTCAGCTTTACGGGGTCCATGCAGTATGTGCGTTCATCGATATCCACGAAGTCCGGACGCGCGCCCGCCTGGCTGATTCCCTCGGTGGTGGCGATGAATGTGTGGGCAACAGTGATGACCACATCCCCGGGCTGTACTCCCGCGGCCATCAGCGCAAATCGCACCGCGTCTGTGCCGCTAGCAAGCCCGACGCAGTATTTCGCATCGCAAAAGGCGGCAAATTCGCGCTCGAAATCCTCCACCATCGGCCCGCCGACAAAACCCGCCGTGCGCAGCACC
>Ga0182018_10004276_pt1 | contig 12146 bp, 4 predicted proteins | sample 812P2MmetaG_FD_120490 | JGI IMG/M metagenome (GOLD analysis project Ga0182018, IMG submission 120490) | Permafrost microbial communities from Stordalen Mire, Sweden - 812P2M metaG | ecosystem: Environmental > Terrestrial > Soil > Wetlands > Permafrost | place: Sweden: Stordalen | collected...
AGTCGACGCCGCCGGAGTAGGCGACCATAAGGCTGCCCAACTCGAGCAGGCGCGCCTCGAGAGCCTCGAGTTTGGACGCGGGGAAATCCGCGGATTGGGCCGGGGAAGGGCCAGTGGGAAGAGTCGCCGCCATGGGCTGATTATACCTTTCACAAGAGTTAGATGCGGTTGGGTGGGATAGGCTGAAAGGGAAATCAAGCGCGACATGAGCAGCAATCGGATTCACTTGTGGGCGGCCCACCCCGACGACCTGAAGGATGAGGCGACGGCGGAGGCGTGTGCGCGGCTGCTGAACGAAGACGAACGGACGCGGTTGAAGCGGTTCAAGTTTGACCGGCACAGGCGAGAGCATCTGGCGACTCGTGCGCTCGGGCGGCAGGCGCTATCGGCCTATGCGGACATTGCGCCGGAGGCATGGCAGTTTGAAGCAGGCGAGCACGGGAAGCCGGTCATCATGCAGGGACTGGGAGGGCAAGAGGTGGAACTGAAGTTCAATTTGTCGAACTCGCTGGGGCTGGTGGTGTGCGCCGTGACTCATGGGCAGGAGATCGGGGTGGACGTCGAGCCACATGCGCGTGCAAGGACGATTGAGGAAGTGGCGGAGAGATTCTTTTCAGCGCGGGAGTTGGGGCAGCTTGAGCCCCTGGAGGGAGAAGCGCGACGGGAGCGCGGGCTTACGCTGTGGAACCTGAAAGAGGCTTACATGAAGGCGCGCGGGCTGGGAATGGCGCTGCCTACGAAACAGTTTTCGTTTTTGTTTGAGGGCGGGGGCGCGGTGAGGCTCGAGATCGACGCGGAAGTGGGCGATCGGCCGGAGCGGTGGCGGTTCTGCACGGTGGATTATGCGGAGCATCGGATCGCGTTGATGGTGGAGAGTGAAGACGCACAGGAGCTTGAGGTGTGGGAGGCGCGGCCGATGCTTGCAGATCCGAGGCGGGTTGAGGTGGGCGACGTGAAGTGGTTTCCGGTGAGCGGCAATTCAGCGAGTTAGCGAGTCGGCGAGTTAGCAGGTCAGCGAGTTAGCAAGTCAGCGCGTTCGCGAGCTGGTGAGTCAGCTCTGGGTTCATTCTCGGGTTGTGGGAAAAGGGTCTCGAGCATGCGGGCGAACTGCTGCACGAACGGCTCGAAGAGCATGTAGATATGCTCGGTGGGAACGTCGTGGATTTCAAGGCCGCCGGCTGCGAGGGACGCCCAGCCGAGAGTCGGATCTTCGCGCTTGCCGAGAACCTCAGGGCCTCGATCGGCAGCGCGCATGAGGGTGATCTTTCCGGCGTAAGGCTGAAAGACGTGCCTGGCAAGGGCGCGGCGGTGGGCCTCGTCCATGAGGAAGTAACGGAGATCGAGCGAAAGTGGGATTCCGGCGAGCTGGAGAGCCATGCAGGCGACGTGGCGGCCGCGAACGCGGAGATGATCTGCCAGGTACCTGGTCTTGACGGCGATCTTTTTCCCGAGATAGGGCAGGCCCCCCTTGCGAAGGCCATTGACGAAGCCTGCCGCGCGCTCGCTGGGAGCGACGAAGGTCTCATGGCCGGGAACAAATGTGTCAAACAGGACGACGAGTGCGGGCTCGATGCCCTGGGCGTGAAGCTGTCGGGCCATTTCAAAGGCAATGTTGCCGCCAAACGAAGCGCCGCCGATGAGATAGGGGCCCTGGGGATAGAAGGCTCGCATCTCGGCTACATAAATGGAGGCAAGCTCATCGAGGGAGGTTTCGCCGATGTGAGGGCGGGAGATGAGCGGAGACTTGAAGGCAAAGAAGGGCTGGTCGGGGCCGAGAGCTTTGGCGAGCTGCTGGTAGAAGAGGACATCTCCTCCGATGGCGTGGACGCAAAAGAGCGGGATGCGGGAGCCGTTGGGCTGAATGGGTACGAGCGCGGACCAGACGCGCGACTCGGCTGGGGCAGGCTGGCGAAGCCTGGCGATGACTTCGGCAAGATGGCGGATGGTGCGAGCCTCAAACAGAATCGCCAGCTCAAGATCCGCAGCCCAGGTTTTGCGGATGCGCGCGAAGAGACGGACACCGATGAGTGAGTGACCGCCGAGGGCGAAGAAGTCGTCATCGAGACCGACCTGCTCGACGCCGAGCAGATCCTGCCACCAGGAGGTGAGTGTGGCCTCGATGTTTTCGCTACTTGCGGCCTGCGGGACAAGCGGTCCGGAGGGAGCGGGGCGGAGTGCGGCGGGAGGTGCGGTCTCCGCAACCAAATTGAGTGGCCGCGGAACGGCAACAACAGCGAGAGGCGAGCGAGACTGAAGGATGCGCATGAGGGCGCGGACACCTTGCTCGGGCGCGATGGCGGGGCGGGAGGGGATTTCGATGAGACGTTCGCCGCCGCTGGCCGAAGTGTCGTGTGCTCCGCCATTCAGGTAAAGAGAGCGGGCGAGTTCGTCGGGGATGCGCCGCATGGCAAACCCCTCGATCTCAGCGATAACGCGACCTGCAGGATCGAGAAGGGTGATGTCGAAGGTGATGACCTCGCCGTGGACGGAGCTCTCGCTGCCAGATCGGAAGGAGCTGTCGCTTCTTCTCGGACGGATGAAGCTGAAGAAGCGGGCCGGCAGGGGGTGCCAGGACCGGATGGTTTTATAGGTGATGGGAAGATAGAGAGCGATAGAGCTTGAGTAGTTTTCTGCGAGGTAGAGGGCGGCACCGGTTGCCATGTCGAGCAGACCCGGATGAAAGTGAATGCCATTAAGATCGTCGGCGAATTCGGAGTCGAGTTCAATCTCTGCCAGTGCTTCGCCGTTGCCGATGCGGAGGCGGCGAAGGGAGCGCCAACGAGGACCGAAGTCGAACTCGTTTTCCTGGCGGCGGCGATTCTTTTCATCGAAGATATGCTCTCCCAGATTGCAGCGCGCGGAGATTGCGGCGAGATCGAGAAGCTCGGGGGCGGGCAAGGGGGCGAATGAAGGGGCGATGGTTCCGGTGGCGTGTTCGATCCAGGATTCGGCTGGGCGAGACTGGTTTGGCTGGGATTCGGAGGGCGAGGCATCGGCGGGAACGGCGACAGAACCGGAGAAGACGGAGAAGCGCCAGGAACCTTTGGGAAGGCCAGGATCCGATTCGCGGCGAAGCTGAACGCGGACCTCGCGGACCTCATTGGCGGAGAACATGGCGGGCGAGAGAAAGTGAGAGTCGCGAATTTCAAAAGCGGTGGCGCCGGTGGCGCGGATGAAGGCGCTCGAGACCATTTCGAGGTGGCTGGTGCCGGCGATGAGGGCTTTGCCGCCCTTGAGCTTGTGTTCAGAGAGGAGCCAGCGGCCGGCTTGAGAGAATTCGCCGGCGTAGACAACTTCGTTGGGAGCGTTGAGCAGGAGTTGCTCGAGCCAGGGGTGCCTGGAGCGCGGACGAGCGCCCATTCCGACGTCGTTCCAGAGTCCCCAGTTGACGACGGTGATCGGGCCCTTGCGGCTTTGGGCAAAGGCGTCGAGGAAGGCGTTTGCAGCGGCGTAGTCGATCTGGCCTGCCGGGGCGAGGATGGAACTGATGGACGAGAAGAGGACGAAGCAGCGCATCGACTCGCCGCGGAGAGCCTCTTCGAGGGCGAGGGTGCCCTGAACTTTGGGCGCGAGGACGCGGGCGGCGCTCTCCGCGGTTTTGAGCATCAGTGGGCCGTCGTCGAGAACGCCGGCAGCGTGGAAGACTCCATCGATCCTGCCGAAGTGGCTGCGGGCAACGGAGACAGCAGCGCGCATCTGGTCGACGCTGGTGACGTCGGCCTGGAGAACGAGCAGACCGCCTGAGACGGCCCGAATGCGAAGAAGGTGGCGGATGCGGTCGCGGGTGGATTGGCTCAGCGAAGGGTCGTTGACCGCAGCCTCCCACGTAGATTCGGGGGGAAGTAGAGATCGGCTGACGAGCACGAGGCGCGCATTGAGTTCACGACCGAGATGGGCAGCGACGGCTAGACCGAGACCGCCGAGTCCGCCGGTGATGAAGTAGACACCACGGGGCGTGAGGCGCTTCTGCTCAGGAAGAGCGGCCAGATCGAGGTCGTCGAGGGTCTCGACGTAGCGCTGGCCCTGGCGGTAGGCGACGGTGGAGTGCTGCGACTGGGCACCGAGCTCGGCGAGGATGAGGGCGGCGGATTCAGCTGTGCTGGCGTGGGCAAAGTCGAGGTCCAGGTCGATAGAGCGGCAATGAATTCCGGGCAGCTCTTTAGGAATGACGCGAGCCGGGCCAAAGACGACGGCGCGTGCGGGGTCGACGACTGGCTCGGCTACACCATGTTTATCGGGAACCTGCTGGAGACGGTTGGAGACAAAAGCAATCTCGATATCGACGAGGTCCTGCGCGGCGAGAGACTGGGCGAGCGCGAGCGGCGAGTGGAAGCAGCGGGCAAGAGACTCGTCAAGCGACTCGCTGGGCGAAGCCGAGGCGCGCTCCGGCGCAATGGACCAGAGGTGGAGAATCTTTGCCGGGACAGAGCCCGAAGCAGCGAGGTCGGCGAGGAGCGCGTCGTAGTCTGCGCGGACTGCGGGACGGATGGTGTAGCGGCCGCGCTTGTTCTTCTTCCAGGCCGAGCCGGGCGTGACCAGAACAACGTCGCGTTTGCTGTCCTTGAGCCGGGCGGCGATTTGATCGCCGAGACCCTGAGCATCCTTGAAGATGAGCCAGGGACCTGGAGCTTGTATGGTCTCTTGGGCGAGATCGGTGCCAGGGGTAGCCGCTGAAGCGGCGTCCGCAGGAACGGGCTTCCAACTGCGACGATAGAAGGAGAGCGCTTCGGCAGGCTTATCGGGAGCTGTGGCTGGCGAAGCGATGGTGGGACAGGCCTTGTCTGGCTCGATCCAGAACTTCTGGTGCTCGAAGGAATAGGTGGGCAGCGAGACGCGCTGCACAGAGGCTGGGTTGTTGAGCCTGGTCCAGTCGATGTCAACGCCTTGGGTCCAGAGGTGGCCGAGGGTTGTGAGTGCGGAGCGCAAAGCAGGTGTGGCGTCGAGCCGATGGGGTAGAGACGACCAGGCCTTTACCACGCTGCCGCCCTGCTGGCGCGCGAGGGTGGCGAGGACGTTGTCTGGGCCGACCTCGACGAGGAGATTGGCTGGGTTGTGCAGCAGTTCGCTCAGATTGTCAGAGAAGCGCACGGTGCCGCGCAGATGGCGGGCCCAGTAGGCAGGGTCGGTGGCCTCTTCCGGCCGAATCCATGTGCCGGTGACGTTGGAAAGATAGGGCATGCGCGGCGGATGGAGGGTGATGGTGCGGAGACGCTCTTCGAATGCGCCGAGGATGGGGTCCATCATGGCGGAATGAAAGGCGTGGGAGGTGACGAGGCGGCGCGAGGAGACGGACTGATCGGCGAGACGCTCTTCGAGGGCGGCGATGGAGGCAGTGGGACCGGAGACGACGCACATGCTGGGGTTGTTAATGGCGGCCAGTGAGAGTGTGCCGTCGAGGTAGATGTCGCCCGGCGGGAGCGGGACGGCGGCCATGGAGCCGGCCGGCAGGCCAAACATCAATCGGCCACGCCAGGCCGTGATGTCGAGAGCGTCTTCGAGCGAGAAGACTCCGGCGAGGCAGGCGGCGACGAATTCGCCGATGCTGTGGCCGACCATGGCGGCGGGCTCGATGCCGAGCGAAATCCACCAGCGGGCAAGAGCGTATTCGATGGCGAAAAGGGCTGGCTGCGTCAGCCAGGTTTGATTGAGTTTGGCCGAGGCGGAGTGAACGTCCCGCGGCGCGGGAAAGAGAGCATCGCGCAAATCGAGTTGGAGAGGGCCGCGCAGAATGCTTGCGCAGAGGTCGATGGACTCGCGGAAGACCGGCTCGTGCTCGTAAAGCTCGCGGGCCATGTTGACGTGCTGCGAACCCTGGCCGGAAAACATGAAGATGACGCGTGGAGGCGTGTCGGAAGCTGTGCCGGAGGCCGGTTGCATCTTCGTTTCCGCGGCAGCGGAGGGGGAGCTTTCAACTACGAGGGCGCGGCGATGCGTGAATGCCTGGCGGCCGACCTGTGTGGTGAAGGCCACGTCGGCGAGGTTGAGCTCGGGATGAGCCTGGATGTGACCGGTGAGATTAGCGAGGGCACGGTCAGCGGCGGCAGCGGATTTTGCCGAGACGGTGATGAGCTGGTATCGACGCGACTCGCGGATAAGCGCAGCGGGCGCGGCCTCTTCAACGATGACGTGGGCGTTGGTGCCACCGATGCCGAGCGAAGTGACTCCGGCGCGGCGGGGCTGACCGGGCGAGGTCTGATCGGGCGAAGTCCGATCGCTTGAGGGCCATTCGGCGAGCGTAGCGTTTACGTAAAAAGGGCTGCTCTTGATTTCGAGAAGGGGATTCGGGTTCTCAAAGTGAAGGCTGGCGGGAATCTGCTTGTGCTTGAGAGCCAGCACGGTCTTGATAAGGGCAGCGACGCCGGCGGCCGCGTCGAGATGCCCGACATTGGTCTTGAGCGAGCCGATGGCGCAGAAGCTGGTGCGGCTGGTGGATTTGCGAAAGGCCTGCGTGAGGGCGCGAACTTCAATGGGATCGCCGACGACTGTGCCGGTGCCGTGGGTTTCAACGTAGGAGATGTCGGAAGCGCTGACGCCGGCAAACTCGAGAGCCTCGGTGATGACCGCAGTCTGGCCTTCAACGCTCGGGGCGAGGAAGCCAACTTTGCGTGCGCCGTCGTTGTTGATGGCCGAGCCAAGCAGGACCGCGTGGATGTTGTCGTGGTCGGCGATCGCGTCTTCAAGACGGCGCAGGACAACGACGCCGAGGCCGCTGCCAAAAACTGTTCCGCTCGAAGATGCATCGAAGGAGCGGCAGTGCCCATCGCGCGAGAGGATTTCGCCTTCGCGATAGATGTAGCCCTGGCCATGAGGATTCTCGATGGTGACGCCGCCAGCGAGAGCCATGTCGCACTCGAAGTTAAGCAGCATCTGGCTGGCGAGATGGACGGCGACGAGCGACGTGGAGCAGGCGGTCTGCACGTTGAGGCTGGGGCCGCGAAGATCGAACTGATAACTGACGCGGGTGGAGAGAACATCTTTGTCATTACCGGTTTGCTTGAGCTGGAAGAGGCCGGCGGTTTCGAGCAGTCTGCGATTCGCGAGAAGGTTGTGGATGAGATAGGTGTTCATGCCGGAGCCGGCAAAGACACCGATGGAGCCATTGAAACTGCTGGGAGGATGGCCGGCATCTTCGAGGGCCTCCCACGCACACTCGAGGAAGTGGCGATGCTGCGGGTCCATGATGGCGGCATCGCGCGGACTGAAGCCGAAGAAGGCGGCATCGAACATGGGAATGTCGTCGAGTTCGGAGGCGCGGCGAACGTAATCAGGGCTGGCGAGTTCCTCGGGCGAGACGCCGGCACCGAGCAGTTCCGCATCGGAGAGAGTGCGAACGGATTCGACGCCATCGCGAAGATTCTGCCAGAACTCGCGAATGTTTCGCGCGCCGGGGAAACGGCCGGCCATTCCGACGATCGCGATTGCAGAGGGCTTCATGACTGCCTCTTAAATGTTACGCGCCATGCGACGCCGTTGCGCACGTGAGGAAGCCTGATTCACTGCAGCGACGGTTTGGCCACCGTCAAAATGAGCGGCCAGGGTTGCGACAGTAGTGAACTCGAAGAGATCGACAAGGGCGACCTCGCGGCCGAGATCCTGCTGGAGCCGCGACTGCACTTCAGCGACGGTGAGGGAATGAGCGCCGAGATCGAAGAAGTTATCGGTGAGGCCGACACTGGGCACGCCGAGAGCTTCGCGCCAGGTGCGGGCGATGACTTGCTCCATTTCGGTGCCGGCTTCGCCGGCCCCTTCGGGTGCCTGAGCGGAGAGATTGGGCGGCGGAAGCTTAAGGAGCGCCTTGCGATCGATCTTGCCGTTGTCGGTGAGCGGCAAAGACGGAAGAAAGACGAAGGCTGAAGGGACCATGTATTCAGGCAGCTTGGAGGCGAGCGTGGCGCGCAGTTCGGCAGGAGACTCGGGGCTGCCCGCAGATGCGACGAGATAAGCAACGAGGCGTTTGTCGTCCTCGCGGTCTTCGCGAAGCACTACGACTGCCTGACGGACGCCGCGGCATTGCTCGAGGAAGGCCTCAATCTCGCCCGGTTCGATGCGATGGCCGCGAAGCTTGATCTGGTAGTCGACGCGGCCAAGATACTCGATGTTGCCGTCAGGAAGAAAACGCGCCAGATCGCCAGTGCGATAGAGGCGCTGGCCAGGGAGCGAGGCAACCGTTATGAATCGCTCGGCGGTAAGATCGGGGCTCATCCAGTAGCCGCGCGCGACGCTGTCTCCGCCAATGAAGAGCTCACCGATTTCGCCGACGGGAACGGACTCGAGTGCCTCGTCGAGCATGTAGACCTGGGTGTTGGCGATGGGTCGGCCGATGGAGACGCTGGAGCCGATTTGCTTAATGAGATAAGAAGTGGACCAGACGGTGGTCTCGGTGGGGCCGTACATGTTGAAGAGATCGCCCTTGAAGACTCCCTGGATCAGATGGATGAGCGACGCGGGAACAGCCTCTCCGCCGAGAAGCATGGTGCGCAGGGAGGCAAGCGCGGCGTAAGCGCGCGAATCGAGGGTGAGCATCATCGCAAGCGAAGGGGTCATTTGCAGGTGAGTGATGCTGTGGCGTGCAATCTGCTCTGCGATGAAGCCGGGACCGCGGCCCGCATCGAGAACGACAGTGAAGCCGCGAGTAAGGGTCCAGAGAAGCTCGAGAACGGAGATGTCAAAGGAGATGCTGGTGACGGCAAGCCAGACACCGGGCGATGAGCCGATGGCGATGTCCATGCCGGTGAAGAAATTCACGACATTGCGGTGCTCGAGCATCACGCCCTTGGGCTTGCCCGTGGAGCCGGACGTGTAGATGACATAGGCAAGATGATGGCTGGCGGCGGACGACAGAACAGGCGCTGAGCTGAGCGACGCGATCGCGGGATTTTCAGCGTTGACGACGGTGAGATCGCTGAGGTCGAAGGGTAGCTGAGGACGCGACCCCTCTGTGGTGACAACGATTCGCATGCGGGAGTCGCCGATGACGAGGGTGAGGCGCTCCTTGGGATAGGAGGGATCGAGCGGGACGTAAGCGCCACCTGCCTTGAGAATGGCGAGGAGCGTGATGACGAGTGATTCAGTGCGGGCCATGGCTACGCCGACCAGCGTGTCGGGGCCAACGCCGAGGTCCTGGAGATGGCGGGCAAGGCGATTGGAACGGGCATCAAGATCGCGGTAAGTTAACTGCTGCGAGTCCGCAATCAGTGCAATATGGTTCGGCGTGCGTGCTGCCTGGAGCGCGAAGAGCTCGGCAATGGTGCTCAGGCGCGGGTAGTCGACTGCGGTCTTGTTCCACTCATGCGGCTGCGCGGGTAACATGATAGTTCTCCAGGAACAAAAACTCGATGCCGGTGCCAAGAAACGTCTCTATGGCTTCGTCGGGCGTGTTCACGATCGGCTGGCCCTTTACGTTGAAGCTGGTATTGAGAACCATCTGGCGGCCAGTGGTCTTTCCGACTGCGAGAAGCAGCGCGTGGAAGTCCGGGTTGTCCTTTGCTGACACGGTCTGCAACCTCGCTGAACCATTGACGTGTGTGATGGCCGGGAGCAGGGCCTGGACCTCTGGGCGGACGTCGACCACGCTGATCATATACGGGAATTGTTCCCATGGCTCAACACAAAACCAGCGAGAAGCCTCTTCAGCGCTGCATGCGGGAGCGAATGGGCGGAAGGCTTCCCGTTTTTTTACCATGGCGTTGATGCGGTCGCGCATCTCGGGGTGGCCTGGATCGGCGAGGATGCTGCGGTTGCCGAGCGCGCGCGGACCATACTCCATGCGGCCGCGGTCCCAGGCAATAACACGGCCGTCGGCGATGAGTTGGGCTGCCGAGGCACAGGTTTGTTCAAGAGAATCAAAGCGCCGCCAGATGATTTTGCCATCGAAGCGATGGAGCGCAGCTTCAATCTGGCTGCTCGAGTAGCACGGGCCAAAGAGCGGCGCAGGCAGGCGATAATTGGGAAGCGTGCTGCCCAGGGATGCGCGGTAGAGTGCAGCGCCAAGGGCTACGCCGTCGTCGCCTGCAACGGGCTGGACGTAGACCTCGTCAAAGAGCCCGGAGCGCATGAGCCTGCCGTTGGCGGTGCAGTTGAGGGCGACACCGCCGGCCATGGCGATATGGCGCAAGCTGGTGTCCCGGCCAAAGTGGCCGCAGACATGAAGGATGACCTTATCGAGGCATTCCTGAAGAGCAGCGGCAACGTCTTCATGGACGGAAGTAACGGGAGCGTCAGGATGCCGGCGCGGGACCAGGTGCTCATCGAGATATGCGCGCGAGGCGATGTAGGTTTCGCGCTCTGCGCGGGTACGATTCAGTTTCAGGATGGGAATACGGATGGTGCCATCATCACGGAGCTCGACCGCCTGTTCGAAAAAGGCGCGGAAACGGGCCGGATTGCCGTAGGGGGCGAGGCCCATGATCTTGTATTCGTCGGAGTTGAAGTCGAAGCCAAGGTGGAGAGTGACGAGCGAATAGAGGATTCCAATGGAGTCGTTGGCGCCGATGGTGCGAATCCTCTCCATTTGGCCGTCATGGAAGTCGTACACGCTGAGGCTTTCGACCTCGCCCATGGCGTCGTTGACGACGACAAGGCACTCGTTCCAGCCAGATGTGTATGCCGCGCTGGCGGCGTGGGCCAGATGGTGATCGACGGAGAAGACTTTGCTCTCGGGAAAGGCAGGTAGATCGCGCTTGACCTGGACGAGCAGCGCTTCGCGCGAGAAGACTTCGCTATAGAGCCGGGCGGAGACTTCGTCCGCGGAATAGAGATTGCGAAGCGGTGTGTAGTCGAAGCCGTGGGCGATCTCGTCAATTTCGCAGACGGAGATGCCGGCTTCAGCCAGGCAGAAGTTGATGGCGTGGATGGGAAAGTCGCCGGTGTGCTTCTTGCCGGTGAAGCGTTCCTCTTCAGCGGCGGCGATGACCTTTCCGTCGATGACGAGAGCGGCTGCGGAATCCATGCCTTGCGCTATGCGGTATTCACGCTCTTCCAAGCCAGGGAAGCTGGACCGCTTGAAAGGCATGGAATTCTCCAGTCCGCTGACACCCAGGACTTTCATTATTTTGCCTCGCTTGGCTCATGAAAACACGGTCCGCGAGGACTGTGCTTTTGACGCCTTCCAGACGCGCAGAGATGATAAGGCTCAGGGTTCATTCTAGTCCTAAATCAAATTGTGTCTATAGCTTAGAACTTGCTAATTGGCGAGAGGCAGTTGGCCAGTAGGGCATTAGCTTTTTCTAAGACTGATAAGTCTGAGTGACCTGGTTGGCTGATATCGAGACGAATTGAGCAACGAGGGAAATCGAAGCACCGTTCATTCCTCGCGCAACAGTTCAAGAGGATTTGCCGAGAGCGCCCGTTGCGCCGGGATCCATGTAGCGATGAGTCCGAGCAGGGCCATAGCGACGACGACGCCGGTGAGCACCAGCGGATCGCGTGGATTGGCCTGATAGACGAGGAAAGCAAGTACGCGGCCGGCGAGAACGCCAAGAAGCAATCCAGTTACTGAGCCAACTACGAGCAGTTTGATGGCGCGCCCCAGCGCCGCGCCGAGCACTTCTCTGCGCTGCGCGCCCAGCGCCATGCGAATGCCGATCTCGCGCAGGCGTCTGCTGACAGAGCACGCGGCGAGGCCAAAGATTCCGGTCATGGCCAGGACTGAGCCCATCATGCCCAAGATGCCCAACGCGACAGTGGCGACACGGGATGGAAACAGGGCCCAGGCCAGCTCGTCGGGCCAGGCGAGGAGCTCGTAAGGCAAGCCTCGATCCTGTTCGCGAAGGACGGTGCGAATGTCGGCGGCGAGTTGCTGGGGATCACGAGTGGAGCGAACGACGATGGATGAAGCGTTACCCGGGGATTGAAGGTAAGAGGCAAAAAACGCCATCTTCGAATCTTCGGTCATTTGCCAATACTTTCCGTTTTCGACGACACCGACGACCTGCAGGCGGGGACCAATCTCGGGCTTGAAGAACCTGCCGATGGCGTTGTCGACTGAACCAAACATTTTGCGCGCAAACTCTTCGTTGACGACAGCCACGACGGGTGAGTTTTTGTCGTCGTGCCAGGAGATATCCCTGCCCCGTAGCAAGGTGGTTCCTGCCGCGTGGAAGTAATCGGGAGATATTTTGTAGTTGATGGTGTGAGCCGCGGCCTTG
>Ga0182018_10004277_pt1 | contig 12144 bp, 10 predicted proteins | sample 812P2MmetaG_FD_120490 | JGI IMG/M metagenome (GOLD analysis project Ga0182018, IMG submission 120490) | Permafrost microbial communities from Stordalen Mire, Sweden - 812P2M metaG | ecosystem: Environmental > Terrestrial > Soil > Wetlands > Permafrost | place: Sweden: Stordalen | collected...
GCGCTGGCGGCGATGGTCAGCTCCTTGCGAGGGCAGGTCTCGATGGCGCGCTGGCTGTTCCGCGCCAGATTCAGGAAAACCTGGAGCAACCCATAGGAATCCGCCCATACCAAGGGCAGGCTCCTGGCGATTTGCCAAGCGACCGCCATGTCCGCCTCCCGAAAGGACGGCTCGATCAATACGCGCAGCTCATCCAATACTTCAATCACATCCACCGCGAGGGCGCGATCCTCCGGGGAAGCCTGCAGCTCCAGCGCAGCGATCTTCTCCAGTCCTTGGATCAACGTTTGCAGCGCCTCGAAATCCTGGTTCCCCGCCAGTCCTTCCACGCGCGCCAGATTCCTCCCCACCGCCGAAACCGCGCCGCACAGATTGCGGATCTCGTGCGACATGGCGCCCATCAGGATGCGCGTGTTCTTGAGCAGATGATTCAGACTCAGGTCTTCGCGGTCGCGCAGATCTTCAGAGAGGTCCACGATGATGGCCGCCAGCTTGGGGCCGGAGAGCGTCTTGTACGTGGAAAACCAGATGGCCGCCAAAAAGACTTCGCCATCGCGCCGCTCTCCCTTGCACTGCATGGTGGTGCGGAAGGACTGCGACCGATGGCCACGCGCAACCGACTCCAGCGCGGGCAGATAGTTGCGGATCGGCTGACCGGCCAGGGCGTGCCCCGGCGCCAGCAGTTGCCCAGCGGCCTGGTTCGCAAGGTCGATGGAACCGGAGGAATCCACGGTAACGATGGCGGCCGGGCTCGACTCGATCAGACTCCGGATCTGCTGTTCGGCGTCTTCGCGGTGGCGGATCTGTTCGGTGAGCTGCTGCAAGTGCTCCACAACCAATTGGCGCTTGTGCACCAGTTCGGAGACGAACAGGCCGGTGCCGGTAAAGGCGACGCTCATCATAGCCATGCGGGTGGCGGCGTCGGCCTGCGGAAATGGACTGAACAACTCGCCCAGCACCGCACAGCATACGCCCAATGCCCCGATCTGCCAGCGGGACAGAAAACCGCCCGCCAGCATGATGGGGAACAAGTACAGGAAGTTCAGCGAGAAATTCGGCTTGATGACCCAGTCCACCGACGCGACGATGGCTACCAGCGCGGCGGCGGCGGCGAGCGCGCGCACACGATTCTGCGGAGAGTAGAGCAGCGCGATGTCCGGCATGTTCACTAAGTTACCGGTGGCATCTTCTATTATCGGCGATCCTCGTGGCACAATGAGGTTTCGTGCACAAACGCCTGCCATTCGCGCTGGGCTGCTATGCGGTGCTGGCCTTGCTGGCCTGGTTCACGCTCGGCAGCGCCGGTTTTTATGTTGGCGGCCGGCTCGTTGAGATGCGCACGGCAGTCTGCATTTTTCTCGGCGGAATGACCCTCAAGACCTTGATCGCTTATAAAGCCGGCTTTTAGGCCAATACTTACTCCTGTTTGTGGACAGCCAATCATGGCTCCAGGCCACCTATTTCCGTTTCGGTGCTCCTTAATGAAACGCGCGTTCCGAATCGAACCGCCTTACTTCTTTCCCGAGACGAAAACCTATTGAAACTAAGGCGTTTTTCCGATATCAGGCTCTGGTAATCGCATTGCATTCTACCGCATTGCCGGAAGGAACCCGGCGCGAGCAAAAAGGAGCGGGAAAATGGGACGCGCAAACGGAACGGTACGGCCGAAGGAATCAACCGCCAGGGCGGGGCGGGATCAGATCGTTCTCGACAACCTCTCGCTGGTCAAGGCCATTGCAATCCGCGTCCATGAGAGCCTGCCGGTGCACGTGGATCTGGACGACTTGGTGCATGCGGGCGTGCTGGGGCTGTTCGATGCCGCGTCGAAATACAATCCGGATAAGCAAGTCGTCTTCCAGAGCTACGCCAAGCACCGCGTGAAGGGCGCCATTCTGGACAGTCTGCGGCAGCTCGACTGGGCCTCGCGCGACCTCCGCAAGAGGCAGAAGCAACTGGATGCGGTGACCCACGACTTGATGACCCGGCTGGGGCGCACGCCGACCGAAGCGGAGATCGCCGAAAACCTGGGGCTGGGAATCGATCGCTGGCGCCGAGTGGCCCTGGAACTGAAGAATCTCGGCCTGGTATCGGCTTCGTCCCTGCGGCCGGATCCGGAAAACAGCGCACCCATGGAATTCCCCGCCGCGCCGGATTTGCAACCGGACAACATCTGTGCACGACGGCAAATGCGTTCCGCTTTGGCGGGCGCCATGAAATGCCTGCCGGAACGCTACCAGAAAGTCGTGTTCCTTTATTACACAAACGAGATGACCATGAAGGAAATCGGCGAGGTGCTGGGCGTGAACGAAAGCCGCGTATCGCAGATTCACAAGATCGCGCTGGAGAGGATGGCCGTCAACCTGCGTTCGGCGGGCATCGAATCGGCGGGCGCGTTCTAAGCTGGCGTCGTGGGCGGCCCCACAAGGGTCTTGACAGGCGCCGCCGGATATGCGAATCTGAATTCAGGTTCATATTATGTGGCTCCGCACCGTATTCACAGGCATTCTGATCTGGACGGGCGGCACCGCCGCTATTCGGCTGGCGGGACATCGCCTGCTGCAGCCGGGCCACACCGTTCAAACCGTAGCAACGTACCTGGCCAGCTTCGTATTGATGGCTTTCCTGGTCCCCCGCATTTGCCGCCGGCTCGGAGTCGAAAGCGATCTATGGCCCAAGGCGGCCACGCTCTTGATCCTTCCGACCCTCCTTCTGGACCCCTTCTCGTGTGTCTTTTTCACCGCCATGTTTCCAAACCTCGACCCGGGAGCCGCCGGCGCGTTTGGCGGGTGGATGCTGATCTGTTGCGGCGGAGGGGTTGCGGGCGTGTGGCGCAAGCCGTAATGCCGGGATCGGGACCGCCAGTTCTCGCAGACGATGAAGATCTGCCCGCCCCGCCCCGGCAGGCGCGCAGCTTCGCCACGCGGAAGAAGCTCCTGGAGGCTGGCCGGAATTTGTTTGCCGAGCAGGGTTACCACGCGACATCCATCCAAGCGATCGCCTCCCGGGCCGGCATGGCCGCCGGGGCCTTCTATACCTACTTCCGTTCGAAGCGGCAGCTTCTCATCGTCCTCATGAACGAGTTGTTGGAGCGGCTGCGCGATCTCGACCTGCGGCCCAAGGGCGGGGGCGCCGCTGGCACCGACGCACGCACCGGACTGCGCAACTTCCTGGCCGCCGTGTTTCGCGCCGATCTGGAATACTATGGCGTGGTGCGCGCCTGGGAGGAGGCCGCCCTCACGGATGCCGGGCTGGGCCAAATGCGGACGGCCATCGAGTCCTGGACGCAGGCGCGCATCCTGGGTGTCTTCCGGCTGCTGCAGCACTATCCGAACGCGCGCCCGGATCGCGATCTTCCAGCCTTTGCGCGCATGATGGACCGGCACTTCTGGTCGTTACTCGCGCGCGGCGCGAGCCTGTCGCGGCGGGATTTCGACCGCGAAGTCCGCATCGCCGCCGACGCGATCTATCATTACTTGTTTCGGGACCCGCCGCAGCAACATTCCAAGCCGCGCTAAAATCTAATGAGGAGCCGCACGGCTCTCCAGCCCAAGATCATGAGCACCCCGGCAGTCCGCCGCCCCGCCACCGCGCGGGATATCATTCTGGAAGTCGTCCGGAACATGCGCGAGGGGCTGGAGCCTTTGCATTACACCACGCTGCCGCCAGCCATCTACCACGTCTATCTGCATCCCGACGATTTCGAGCGGCTGCGCGGCATCTTTCCGCGCATGCAGGAGGAAACCCGCCAGGCGCTGGACGCGGAGCTGGCGGATCTGAATCGCGCGTCATTGGGCGAACGCCTCAAGCTGGCGCGCAAGCCCGCATCCAAGGTGGTGGCTCCCGAGGGCGGCTGGCGCATCGAATTCTTCGAGAATACCGATGAAGGCCTGGAAGCAGGCGATATCGTGATCTACTCCGAGCTGGCGCTGCCAGCCAAGCCGGAATATGGCGCCGGCAATATGACCAAGCGCATCAACACGCGCCGTATGGCCGGCGAGCTGACCGCTTCGCAGAAATACGAAGAGCAACTGCCCGAAACCCTGGCTGAAACTAAAGAGATGGAGGCCTACGCGATCATCGAATACGAGGATCAGACCGGCCGCCAGACTTACCGCATGGCCAAGAATCAGATCGTGATCGGGCGCGGCGGCCGGGACTACTGGACCGATCTGAAACTGACCACCCTCCCGGATGTTTCGCGCGAACACGTGCGTCTGCGCCGCGACCCCCAATCCGGCGAGTTTTTCATCAAGGATTTGAGCCGCCTGGGAACCAGCGTCAATGGCGAGCAGATTCCCACCAGTGTCGAATTCGTGGATGGCGAGAAGCGCGACAAAAACGTGGAAGTGAAGTTGCCCGCGACGGCGCGCATCGGCTTGGCGGACGCCGTCTTCCTAGATTTCAAGTCTGATTTCAAAGCTGCCGCCGACCGCGGCACCCGCTGAGATGCCCGTAAAAACCAACTTCCGATGCGCGGGCGAGAGCCATGTGGGCATGCTGCGGCAGAACAACGAAGACCGGGTGTACCTCGACCCGGACCGCGGCATCTTCCTGGTGATCGACGGCATTGGCGGCCAGGCCGCCGGCGAAAAGGCCGCGGACATCGCCATCGACCGCGTGCGCGCGCGGCTGGAGCGCCAAACCGGCACGGCCGAAGAACGCATCCGCGAAGCCATTGCAGTGGCCAACAACGAAATCCTGCATGCGGCCGCCACCAACCCCGAGTGGCACGGCATGGCTTGCGTCATGACCATAGCGGTGGCCGAGAACGGCCGCGCCATCGTCGGCCACGTCGGCGATTCGCGCTTGTACCAGATCCGGCGCGGAGAGATCCGCAAGATCACGCACGATCATTCGCCGGTGGGTGAGCGCGAAGACCGCGGCGAGATCTCCGAGGCGGAAGCCATGCGGCACCCCCGCCGCAATGAAGTCTACCGCGACGTGGGCTCGCAGGAGCACGCGCCGGACGATCCCGATTTCATCGAGCTGCTGAGCATCCCGTTTGAGCCGGATAGTGCGCTGTTGTTGTGCAGCGATGGATTGACCGACCAGGTGACCTCGGCCGAAATTCGGCGCACGGTGCTGGCTAACGCGGGACATCCGGGCGGCGCCGTGCATGAGCTCATCGAGGCGGCCAATCGCGCCGGCGGCAAGGACAACGTCAGCGTTCTGGTGGTGGAGGGTGAGCAATTCGCCGCCGCGCGGGAGGCGTCCCCGGGAATCGCGCCGAATCCCAGAAACGTCTTCGCCGGCAAGCTGTTGATGTTCGCCACTGGTCTGGCTTGCGCGGCATTCATTCTGATTGCCCTCCGCTATTTTGGGGTGGTGGACCGGCAGCCTGTGGTCCCGCCACCACCGCAGACGCTTCGAGTAGGAACAGGCGGCTTCTCCAGCATCGGCGAGGCGATCGCGAAGGCTCGCGCGGGCGACACCGTGGAAGTCTCAGCCGGTGAATATCCGGAACAACTGCGACTCAAAAACGGAGTCACCCTGAGAGGCCGCCTGCCGGACGTGCCGATCCTGCGCGCCGCCTCCGTCGAAACCGGGCCGGCCGTCGCCATCGTGGCGGAGGGCGTGCGCGGCGCGCGCGTCTTCGGCTTCCGTATCCGCGCGGATGAGAAAGCGCCATTGGCCACTGCCGTGGTCATTTCGGATTCCGACCTCGAGCTGCAGGACACCGAGATCGTGGGCGCGGCCACTGGTGTAGAGATCCGCGGAAAGTCTACGGTTGTATTGCGCGCCAACTCGATCCAGGATTGCCGCGACACCGGAATCCGGATATCGGGCGATTCGACGCCATGGCTACTGCACAATGCCATCCTGCGCAATGGCCGCCGCACACACCTTGGAGAAACGCCGCCGGGCCCCGGCGTGCTCATCGAAGCGCCCGCGCATCCCGTGCTTATAGGCAACACATTTGGAGATAACGGCGGCGAGCCGGTGCGCATACCGCAAGGCATGGACAAAGATCCGATCGCGAAGTTCAACTTTTTCCTGCCTGCCAAGCCGCCCGCCCGTAATCGGGGAGGAGCGCCACACTAATGGTGATCCCCGAGAGGCGCAAGGTCGGCAAATACGAAATCCTGCGAAAGCTGGGACGCGGCGGCATGGCGGACGTTTACCTGGCGCAGGATCCCGAACACGAGCGCACTGTGGCGATCAAGGTGATCGAGCAGGGGCCGGATGCCGACTCGCGCGAAACCATCGAAGCCGAGCGGCGCGGCTCCCAGTTGCAAGCGAAACTTGCGGAGATCGATTCGCGCGTGGTCAAGATCTTCGACGTGGCCGACATGGATGGCTACTTCGTGGTGGCCATGGAATATGTCGAGGGGCAGGACCTTGCCGATCTGATGCGGCACGGGCCGGCGGCCCCGGACGACGCGGTGGATATCGCGCTGGCCATCTGCCAGACGCTGGAACACGCGCACACGCTCGAAGTCACCATCGAAGGCAAGGAGTGCCGGGGTATCGTACACGGCGACATCAAGCCGAAGAACATCCGCATCGATCATGAAAACCGCGTGCGCGTGCTGGATTTCGGCATCGCCAAGGCGCTTTCGCTTTCGCGCAAGCTGACCCGCAACGAGTTCGGCAGCGTGCCCTACGCTTCGCCGGAGCGGCTGGATTCGGGCGACGTGAATTCCATGTCGGACCTCTGGTCGCTGGGCGTGCTGTTATACGAACTGGTGGCCGGATCGCAGCCCTATCAGGCGGAGAGTACCGAGCGCTTGGAGCGCATGATCCGCTCGCGCATTCCCGCGCCGCCCGCGCCGGACCCCTGTCCGGAGCCACTGCGCCGCATCCTGCTGAAGAGCATGGATCCGGAACCGGAGCGGCGCTATCAGTCGGCCGCCGATCTGGCCGCGGACTTGGTGGCGTTTCGGGCTGGGGCGCCGGTGCATGCGGAAACAGAGGAAGACGCCAACGCCACGCGCCGCACATTCCGACCCCCGGCCGCCGTGGACGATAGCACCCGCCGTACGGCGAAGCCCATCAAGTTCGGGACTGGGGCAACAGCTCCCCGCGACGCCAAACCCGCCGGCCGCATCGGATATCAGGCGAGGCGCGTCCTGGTCATGCTGGCAGGACTGGCGCTCGCCTACATTGTATATGCGGTGACGTCGGGAGTGGTCCTCTGGCGGCAGGGACAACAATTGGACCGGGATATCCACGCGGAGGTGCTGACGGATCCGGAGGCCATTTGGAGCCGCTGGGCGGACATCTCGAAAGACAACGCGCAGGCACTGGCGTTGTTTGCGCCGCGCCGTTCGGTGAAGAAGAAGCTGGTGGCGGCCGCCGAGCGGGTGATCGGGACATATCGCAACAGCGACACGCAGCCGGTGTACGAAAGGGATTGGGAGCGCGCCCGCAACGACTTGGCCAGGGCGCTGGAGATCGATCCGGGCGACGAAACCGTGCGCGGCGAATTGCGCCTTTGCGAAGGGCAGATCGACCGCATCAACGGCGTCAGCCATCACAACGCGGCGGTGCTGAACGAAGCTATCCAGAAGTTTGAGGAGGCGGAGCAGGCGCTGCCCCGCTCGCCCGATCCGGAGTTGGGCCTGGCGGGGGTCTATGTTTACGGATTGAGGGATATCGACAAAGCGTACGCCGTATTGCAAGAGGCCGAGCAGCGCGGATACAAGCTCGGCAATCGCCAAAAAGCGCAACTGGCCGACGGCTACCGCGACCGTGGCGACCGCCTGTGGGGGGACTCGCGCGACGTGCGCGGCCTGCCGCAGGAAAAGGACCAGATCCGGCGGGCCGCCGACGATTATCGCCGCGCGCTGGAGCTGTATCAGGGCATCGCCCCCTATAGCAGCGCCAACGTCAACATCGTGCGCGTGCAAGGCAGCTTGAGTGCCATCGAGTACCGGCTGGCGCAACTGCAAGCGGAGCCGGGCAGATAGATAGCCGCTCTCATCCCGCCTGGCTTGTCCAAGGGCGGCGGAAGGGGAGGCTACTTAATAGTGATAACCTGACCCGAAAAGCCCCTTAAATTCGCTTTTGACTACGCTCCCCACCCCAACTGTGCCACTCTAGTGCGGCGGAGTTGGCGTCGTGGGTGGCGGCACAGTCGGCGGGGGAGTTGGATTCTTCTTATCGCAGGTCACCGCGATCGGGCAACCGCCCGGCGTGCCAATGCCCGTGCCCGGCAGAGGCGTCCGATAGACGATCTGATACAGGGCTTGCTCGGCGCGCTGCAGAAGCGCGCGGATCGCCCCATTCTTATCGACCGGAGCGGCGGCCAGCGGCTGGTCCCGATAGACGCGGAGCGATTCGCCCTCGTTCAAGATGCGCTCCGGACCGGGTTTCAGCAGGTGTTGCACTCCCACTTGGCCCTCCTCGACGCTTACCAAAGTGGTATCGTCTTCGTCTTCAATGGCCACGTCGAAGACCGTGCCGCGCACCGAAATCACCGCGGTCGGGGTGCGCACGCGGTTGTAATTGGGCTGCCCACCCAGCTTCTGAATGTGGACTTTCACGCGTCCCAGCAGGACATCCAGCAGGTCTCGCCAGGAACCGGGGTTTTCGCGGAAGACCACCCGCGCGTTCGGGAAAACCTCGAAGGTACTGCCATCGGAAACCTGAAAGACCGCGAAACCGTCTGGTCCGGTTATGACAATTTGGCGCGGCTGTACCGAATCGCCTACGTTCAGCACCCAGGGGGAGTCGTCGCGCAACACGGAAACCTGCCCATTCAGGGTGATTACCTTAGCCGCGCCGCTTTCGGCGTGCATCGGCACAAGATAGATGCACGCCGCCGCCCACAGCAGCCCGTGCGCCGTCCTGAACAAACTACGCGAAAACATGATACAACCTTGGTACTATTGGCACCATCCTTAGTGAATGGTACGTTTTGAAACCCTAGTCTAGCACCAAAGATGCAAGGCAAATCGCGCGCCGCAATTAAAAGTGTTACACAAATTCCATGGATTCAACTCTTTGGAGTAGGCAAGCGGCGCCGGATAGGTTAAAATAGGACTCGGCTGTGTGTCACAAAGGAACAGTTTCGCGATGGCGTTATCTTTTGGGAGCGTCGCTGGCGGCCGGTATTATGGCGGCGCAGACCGCTCCGGCGGAGTGGCGCCGGGTGGGAAACCCGTCGGTAGAGGTCGGGTTGGCTTCTCCGGCCACTGGACCGGCGCAGACCGTCTGGTATTCGCCGGACGGCGCCCGGCTCTATGCCCGGACCCGCTCCGGGAGTGTATTCGAAACCAATGATTTCGAGAGCTGGACTGCTGCCCAGGGAGCCTCCGAACCGGTCGATATCCCGGTGCCCGCCGCGGATCGCTTGCCCGAACCCGGCGCGAAGCTGGCCGTTGCCGCCGCCACTCCAGGACGCATCTACGCCCTCGGGACGCACCTCTACAGCTCCGACGATGGGGGCCGCTCCTGGGTGAACCTGACTGCTTTCCACAACCAATCGATTATTGGCCCAGGCCAGCGCAGCGTGGCGGTTTCCCCAGGCGACCCGGACCAACTGGCGGTGGCCAACGATTTCGGCGTCTGGCGCTCGATGGATGGAGGCCAGTCTTGGTCGGGATTGAATCTGAAATTACCGAACCTGCCGGTCAGCCGTATTTTAGCCACTCCCGGGGGGATGCAGGGTGCGCGCATTTTCGTACGGGAGCTGGGCGCCATGGAGTTGGCCCCTGGCGCGGAAGCCTGGCATCCAACTGCCGATACGCCGGCTGAGGCCGAAGCCACGGCATTGCGCCGCGCATCTCAGGCGCTGGGAACACGCATTACCGCGTTGGCGACGTCCGGTCAGACGGTTTACGCGGGCGCGGCGGATGGCCGCATTTGGGTTTCCCTGGATGCCGAGGGAACCTGGACCACCTCGCCGCGGCCAAACGCGAACGGACCCGTCGAGCGATTTTTTGCCGATCCCAGCGAGCCGCGCGTGGCTTTGGCGGCCGTAGGCGGCGTCGGCGCCCACGTGTTGCGCACGACCAACAGCGGCGGATTCTGGGACGATTTGACTTCCAACCTGCCGGACGCTCCGGCCCATGGCGTGACCGCGGTGCGGAGCGCCGGTGTGGTCTATGTGGCTACCGATAAAGGCGTCTTCTTTGCGGCTGCCGACCTGGAGAATGCAGGTCCGGCGGCGGTGACTTGGACACCGATCTCCGGGCGTCTTCCGGCGGCTCCGGCGACTGACGTGAAGCTGGATGCCAACGGCGATCAGCTTTATGCCGCTTTGGATGGCTATGGAGTTTACGCCACAGCCGCCCCGCACCGCTTGCGCACCTTACGCCTGGTGAACGCAGCGGACTTCAGTACGCGCGCCGCCGCGCCGGGGTCGCTAATCAGCGTAGTGGGCGGGCGCGTCAACGCGGCCAATGCCGGCACAATGAGCTTTCCGGTGCTGGCCGCTTCCGAAGCGGAGTCGCAGATTCAAGTGCCGTTTGAAACCTCGGCCGCCAATCTCTCGTTGGCCTTGGACACCGGCGCGGGGCGCTTCACGCTGGGGTTGCCGGTGCAAGCCGTGTCGCCGGCCATTTTCGTGAACCGCGACGGCTCGCCAATGATCTTGGATGGAGATAGCGGTTTGGTGCTGGATGGCCGCAACGCCGCGCATTCGGGCGCGCGCCTGCAAATCCTGGCTACAGGACTGGGCAAAGTGCGGCCGGATTGGCCCACGGGGATGGCTGCGCCGCTGGAGAATCCGCCGGCGGTGGCCGCTACGGTCAAGGCCTATCTGGACCGCATCCCAGTGCAGGTCACCAGCGCCGCGCTGGCGCCGGGTTACGTAGGGTTCTATCTGATCGAGGTGCAATTGCCGGTCCTCGTCAATGCGGGGCCGGCGGAGTTGTACATCGCCGCGGACGGGCAGGAAAGCAATCGAGTGCAGGTGGTTTTGGAACCGTAGTGGGGGGACGTCCCGGTCTGCCGTGCGGACGCTTTCGGGCCGATTGCAAATGAAAAAGGGCCCAACAAACGGGCCCTTGCTCCGAAAAATTTGGGAAATCCGGATCTAGATCCTGGCCACGTTCTCAGCCTGCAGTCCCTTGGGCCCCTGCTTCACCTCGAACTCTACCTCCGCGCCTTCATCCAGGGAACGATAGCCGTTTGCCTGGATGGCCGAAAAGTGTACGAACACGTCATCGCCGCTGCCTCTTTGGATAAAACCATAGCCTTTGGCGGCGTTAAACCATTTCACGGTGCCTTTTTCTCTCACTGCTTCTTCTCCTGATTCATTGTTCGCCCTGGCGCCGGGAAGAGATCCAAAACGAAAAAGCTACGAGCCGAAGCTCGTAGCTCTCTGGACTTTCGGTGGCGCGGGACAAACAACCATTTCAAAACTAGCACTTGGAATTATCGCAGATGGCAATCGTGCGGTCAAGCTCAATTTGGTATAAAATCTTGCGGAGGAATCAGATGCGCGAGGCAGGTATGTCCATCACCGGCGGCGAAATCGAAATCCTGGAGGCCATCCGCCGCCGTGCGCACTTGCCCGGCACACGCGGCCTGGTGCTGGGCATTGGCGGCGATTGCGCCATTTACCGCCCGCGGGGCGCGCGGGAAGACCTGCTGTTCACCACGGATCTGCTGGTGGAAGACGTGCATTTCCGGCGCCAGACGCATCCTCCCGAAGCGCTGGGCCACAAGGCGCTGGCGCGCGGTTTGAGCGATATCGCCGCCATGGGTGGAGTGCCGCGTTTCTGCCTGCTTTCGCTCGCCGCCGGCCGGCGCGTGGACCGGCGCTGGATGGATCGTTTCTATGACGGATTGTTGCGCCTGGCGCGCATCTGCGGAGCGCCGCTGGCTGGCGGCGATCTCTCGCGCGCGGCGAAAACGGCCTGCGATATCGTGGTTTGCGGGGCCGTTCCGCGGGGTAGCGCGCTGCGGCGCGATGGCGCCCGCGGCGGCGATGCGATCTACGTCTCCGGGCGGCTCGGCGGATCCGCCCTCGGGCTCGAAAAGGGAACCGGCAAAGCTTGGTTGCGGCATCTGCGCCCCCAGCCCAGGCTCAAACTGGGCGTCTTTCTGCGGGAGCGCATCGGCGCATCGGCTGCGATGGATTTAAGCGACGGGATTTCGTTGGACTTGCGCCGCATGGCGCTGGCGTCCGGCCTGGAGGCGGCTATTGAGGCGCCGCCCGGATTTCCAGGCGCCAGTCCGGAGCAGGCCCTTCAC
>Ga0182018_10004278_pt1 | contig 12138 bp, 15 predicted proteins | sample 812P2MmetaG_FD_120490 | JGI IMG/M metagenome (GOLD analysis project Ga0182018, IMG submission 120490) | Permafrost microbial communities from Stordalen Mire, Sweden - 812P2M metaG | ecosystem: Environmental > Terrestrial > Soil > Wetlands > Permafrost | place: Sweden: Stordalen | collected...
AAAGCAATCGCTCCGCTGTACTTGGGCGTCAGGAGAAAAGGCGGATCGTGGCCTACATCGTGCTCGCAGGGAGAGGCGTGCAAGGGTTCAGAAAAACAGTACATTTTTCTTAATCCACTCGCCGATATGCCCGCCCAAAATGGCCGGTTTGCAAGCCGGTCGCTTTTGGAGTATGGCAAACAGGTCATAATTGAAGAAGGAGGGCACCCCCTTGACCATTCAGATCACAAAACCCGAAGTTGAGGCGCTCATTAACCGGCGTCTCAAAACCGGATCGTTCAAAGACGCGGAGGATGTTATCCTTCAAGCTCTCCAATCGTCCGAAGCCGACACTCAAGGGATCGACGAAAAGCGCATGGAGGCCATTGACAGGCTTATGACCTTCGGCAAAAGACACGGACTCTCGCTCGGCGGCATGACCATCCGTGAATTGCGAGAAGAGGCGCGGCCTTGAGCCGAATTGTGGTCGATGCGTCGGTCACTCTGTCTTGGTGTTTCCCCGATGAGCAGACGCCCCTCTCCCAGCAGGTGCTGCAGCGATTGAAGGCCGGCGAGCAAGCCCTGGTTCCGTTTTTCTGGTCTGTAGAAGTTCTGAATTCGTTGCTGGCCGGCGAAAAGAGGGGCGGGACTTCCCGTGAAGAAACGCGCGCCTTTCTCGGTGATCTTGAAGCGTTGAGCCCATCTTTGACTACGCTTCGATGGAACAAGTGAATGGACCCGTTCAGACGCTTTGTCGCGATCATGGCCTGACACCATACGATGCACTTTACATCGAGCTGGCTATGCGTACCAAGTGTTCTCTAGCCACTCAAGATCAAGCCCAAAGAAAAGCGGCATACGCGCTCAACATTGAGTGCCTATGACCGCGGCACTATAATTAACGCGGATATTTTTGAGAGACTGTCGCTCACCCCAGCTCCGGGAAATCGAGCCGCGCGGTTTTGTTTTTCCCTACTGCCGGATGAATTATGGCTCGAAGATCTCGTTGTCCATGCTGTCGTGGCCGACCACGGTGCAGGCGTGGATTTCGAGGGCATCTCCTTCGGGGGGAACGCCCGGTTCCACGACGACATTGAAGTAGCTGTCCGGAACCGGAGGGGCCCGCGAAACCACTGTACCGGCCGGCACCGCCGCGGCCGGTAGATACGCGGCTCAGGCTCGCCGTCTCCCAACCGCGCGGGCGATGACGCTGTTCCACACTCCCTTGGTACCAGTGCCTCTTCAACAGGATGGCTGGGAACGGGAACAACCCGTATCTATGCCGATCCAGCAAAATAGCGGGAATTTGGGATTGTGTTGCGGCATGGTGCCGGGGTATTCCGTGCCGCTCCCCTAATACCGCGAACACCCGTTAATCCGGTCCCGACCCACAACCGGCAAGCCGCCTGAGCCGAACCCCCGCCCTCCGTATGGGCCGGGCCCCCATCCATGTTACATCCTCGGGTCCCGTGACATCGACTACAATATATTGCTATGCCGCATTATCGGATCTATCGCTTGAAGGATTCGCCACGGCAGCAGTTCCGCTGGGCGCCCCATCTTTCCGGATGCGCTTCTCTCAAGCCGAAGGAGTACGAACCGCGCGGCGAAGTGCAGGCGCGGCACGAATACGATGCATGGCAGCTCCTGCGCGAATCGGGGGAGCCGATCGCGGTGGGCGACCTGCTGGAAACCGAAGACGGCCAACTGCGCATCTGCAAGTACGTCGGCTTCGAACCGGCCGAGTGGGTGCTGCCGGAGCCGAAGCACCACGCGGACGCCGAGCCTGCCAAGGAGCCCATTGAATCCACCGTCAGTTAGGAGAGTTTTTATGCGCGATGTTCGCCTGGGCGACGATATCGACGACTTTTGCGTGCGCTGCAAGCGCGTCATGAACCACGCGGTGGTGTCGGTGATCAGCGCCGCACCGGCTAAAGTACGTTGCCGTACCTGCCACAGCGATCACGATTTCCGTCACGAACAAGCCCCGCCGCCGAAAGTCGATGCGCGGAAAGCCGCTCTGTTCCAAGAGGTGCTCAAGAAGGTGAACCCCGACGCAGCCATCGTGGACGCCGATGTGGTGGAAGTGCCCGACGAAATCGAGCCCGACGCCGAGGTCCTGGCGGACGTGGATGTCGATGGGCCCGAGATGGCCCTGGTGGAGGAAGCTCCTCCGGTGGAAAAAGCTCCCAAGCCAAAGGCGAAAGCCAAGGGCAGAGGCAAGAAGTAAACGGCTCCTGGAATGATCAGCAGGCGCACTTTCCTGGCTGCGGCGCCGGCGGTGGCAGCGTCCGCGGCGCGGAAGGTCTCGGGGCCGAAGCCCTACGGCGCGCTCCCATCGGCCCCTCAGTTGGCTTGGCACGCGCTGGAGTTTACGGCTTTTCTGCACTTTACCGTCAACACCTTCACCGACAAGGAATGGGGCTATGGCGACGAAGATCCCAACATCTTCCAGCCGGCCAAATTCGACGCCGACGCGATCGCCGGCGCCTTGCAGGCCGCCGGAGTGGCGGGCTTCATTCTCACCTGCAAACACCACGATGGCTTCTGCCTTTGGCCCACCAAGACTACCGAACATTCGATTCGCCATAGCTCCTGGAAGGGCGGAGACGGCGACGTGGTGGGCAGTCTGGCCGATGCGGCGCAGCGTCACGGTCTCAAGTTCGGCGTCTACCTTTCGCCGTGGGACCGCAACAACCCGCACTACGGCACGCCGCGCTATATCGAAATCTACCGCCGGCAACTCACCGAGTTGCTCACCCAATACGGCCCCATCTTCGAGGTGTGGCACGATGGCGCCAACGGCGGCGACGGCTTCTATGGCGGCGCCCGCGAGAAACGCACCATCGACAAGCGCACCTATTACGAGTGGCCCAAGACCTGGGACCTGGTGCGCTCTCTCCAGCCTCTCGCCGTCATCTTCAGCGATGTGGGCCCCGACGTGCGCTGGGTGGGCAACGAACGGGGGATTGCCGGCGACCCCTGCTGGGCCACTTACGACCCCGTCGGCGCCGATGGCGGACCGGCGTCGCCCGGCGACGTGCGCGAGCGCGAATCGCCCACCGGCACGCGCCATGGATCCCGCTGGCTTCCCGCGGAATGCGACGTCTCCATCCGCCCCGGCTGGTTTTGGCACGAGAACGAAAACAGCCGTGTCAAGACGCCCGCGCAACTGATCGACCTCTATTACAAGTCGGTGGGCCGCGGCGCCAACTTGCTGCTGAACGTACCGCCCAACCGGGACGGCCTTCTGCAAGCCGAGGACATCCAGGCGCTGCACGGTCTCTCGCGCTACCTCCGCACTACCTTCGAGCGGGACCTTGCGTTCAGAAACGCCGGCGTCTCCGTTTCCAATTTTCGCGGCAAAGACTTCACCTATGGCCCCGGCAACCTGATCGACGGCCGGCCGCATACCTGCTGGGCCACGGACGACGATGTGCTTACCGCGGAGGCGGTCCTCCATTTCCGCCGCGCCATCACTTTCAACGTGGTCAGAGTGGCGGAGGATATCCGCTTCGGACAGCGGGTGGATGGCTTCGCGGTGGATCTGTGGAATGCCGGGAAATGGGAGCAGTTGGCGTCGGCCACCAGCATTGGCCCGCGCCGGATTCTTCGCCTGGATAGCCCGGCCACGTCGACGCGTGTCCGGCTGCGCGTGACCGAGGCCTCGGCCAGTCCGGCGATCAGCCAGTTTTCCTTGTTTGCCGAATCTGCCGATGCGGTACGCTAACCGGTTCTTCCTCATCCTGCTGACGACTGGGTGCCCGCAACCGGCGCGCGCGGTGGAACTGCACCTCCAGTTCGGAGCCCTGGAGCGTATGATCGCCGAGACGGTCTTCACCCAGGAGGGCCGCCGCTACGTGTACCACGACAAAAGCAACAAGTGCAGCTTCGCCTACCTGGAGAAGCCGCAGATTCAAGGAGCGGACGGCCGCCTGCGTATCCGCGCCAAATTCACCGGCCGGTCGGCTCTCAACGTGATCGGCCAATGTGTCGGACTGGGCGACGCCTTCGTGGTGGTGGTAACGGCCACGCCGCAGTATCGCGACGGCAACATCGTATTGCAAAACGTCGTCGCCGTCAGCGAGAGCAAGACCGGCATCTACATCCGGCGCGTCTGCGGCATTCTGGGCGCCAGTCTGGCGCGCGATTTCAAGTACCCGCTGGCGGCCGACGCCCAACGGATCCTGCAGGACTCCAGCGGCCAACCAGGCTACAAACGCGAACTGCGCGATTTCCAGGTGCCGGCGATCCGGGTGACCAACGATGCCCTGGTGATCCAGGTCGATTTCGCGCTGATCGTGAAATGACTCTGCCGGGTTACCGGTCCCACCACGGAAACGGAATAACCCCAAGCTGTTGTCGCCGATCCGGCACCGAGGGGAAGAAGCGCAAGGGGATCGCCGCCGCCAAAGCTGAGAGCTGAGAGCTGAAAGCTGGTTTTGGCTATGATAACAGCAGGTCCTCCCATGAAGCTCAGACTGTTCCGCGGGGCGTTCCTTGTGTCGTTGGCGGTCATTTTTTCGATGGCATTGCCGCCGCTACAGAACCAGAAGGGCGGGGGCTGGGACTCCACGGCTCAGCAGGAAGATCTCAAGCTGCCCAACGGCAAATCGCAGCGGGACGAGATTCTCAAAGCAGAGCACGAGCAGAATATCAAAGACGCGGCCCGCCTGGTGGGTATGGCCGAAGGGTTGAAGGCTGACATGGAAAAGAACGATCCCTTCGTGCTCTCCATGGACACCCTCAAGAAAACGGATGATATCGAAAAACTGGTCAAGAAGATCCGTAGTCGTCTGCGCCACTAGCCTGCTGGCCGGCGGGCTAGCCTGGGCGCAGCCGGCGGAGCCTAAGGCGCAGCCGACGGAACCAAAGAAGATGGCCCCCGCGATCGCCCTGGTGGACGCCGCCGACGCCGCCCAATGGCAGAACCTGACCGCCGGATTGGGCTGGCGGGTCCTCTTTGCGCCGGCCGACCCCGATGCCAATATCGACAAGCGTGTGCAGGCCCTGGCCCTCAAGGTAGAAGAGGCCGTCAAAGCCGGCGCCGTCGACCCCAGCCGCGTCTACATCGCCGGACGCGGCGATTCCGCCGCCATGGTATTCTACTGCATCGCGCGCATGCCCGACCGTTGGACGGCGGGCCTTGCGCTGGGCGGGTCGCCCAAGTCCGCCATCGACACCAATCGCATTTTCGCCGTCAACTTCACCAATACACCCGTGCTGTGGGCCAGCGCGAACCCCAGCGACTCGGACCTCGCCGGCAGACTCAAAGATGCCGGTCTCAACATGGAGTGGCGTTCCGCCACCAGCGTCACCAATCGGGACGTGCTGGATTGGCTCGCCGGCCACGTGCGCGCCGAGTACCCGCTCGCCGTCGATTGCGAAACCAACTCGCCCACCTTCGCCAGTTGCTACTGGGTCCAGCCGGCCAAGTTCGACGCCGGGGAGCGCAACGATGTGCTCCCCATGACGCTGGTGCCCGGAGATGCCGGTTCGGCCCTCGATCTGGGCGGTTTCGGCTACCGTGGGACTGACCCCGGTCCCGGCGTGACCGTCGCCTTCCTGCCCGAGAAGTACAGCGGGCCGCTCAAGGTCGGCGACCGTCTGGAAGCGCTCGACGGCAAACCGATCGAGAACGCTCACCAGCTCCGGCAGACTCTTGAGAAAGCCGACGCCACCAGGCCCGCGGTGGTGATGGTGCAGCGCGGCAAGGAACGCATCCGCGTCGAAACCCGCATCGTGGTTCCGCGCCGCGATCCGGTAGTGACTGCGCGAGTGAAGGCGGAGTACATGCCCGAGTTTCACCAGATCGTGCTGATCAGCCGCTCGGTGACCGAAATGCGCGTCACCATCCCGCCCGAATGGATCCCCGGCGACCTGCTCTGGAACGGCTTGACGCTCGAAAACGTAAAGACAGCCGGCTGTTACGCGCTCAAACTCGAAAAGGAACTGCTGCATGCCGCTCCCTGCCAATAAGCCGCGCTGCGCATGGGCGCGGGACGAGCTCTCCATCGACTATCACGACCGCGAATGGGGCGTGCCCGTGCACGACGACCGCCTGCTGTTCGAATTCCTCATCCTGGAAGGGGCGCAGGCAGGTTTGAGCTGGATCACGATTCTGAAGAAGCGCCCCGCTTACCGCAAGGCATTCGACCGCTTCGATCCGCGCAAGGTGGCGCGCTACGATGCCGCCAAAATCGCCGCGTTGCTGGCCGACGCCGGGATCGTGCGCAACCGCCTCAAGATCGACTCCGCGGTCGGCAATGCGCAGGCGTTCCTGGCGGTGCGGAAGGAGTTCGGCAGCTTCGACAAGTACATCTGGGGATTCGTGGGAAGCCGTCCGATGCAGCACCAAAGGCCCCTGCCCGACGAGATTCCCGCCCGGACCGCGCAGTCCGACGCTATCAGCCAGGATCTGGCGCGTCGCGGCTTCAAGTTCGTGGGCTCCACGATTTGCTATGCTTTCATGCAGGCTACCGGCCTGGTCAACGACCACGCCGCCGATTGTTACCGCTACTCCGAACTGCGATGAGGCGAAAGCTGACTGCCCGCGAAGGGGCGAGTGGCTGCCATTCGGAAGGCCATCCATCAGGAGGGTTATGTTGCTCAATCCCCTTCACCCAGCGTTCCCGATCCGTCACCATGAGACCGATCGGCGCCCGACGCGGTTTGCAGGTATTCCGCTGAGCCTGCCGGATCGTCATTCACCTTCCTCCAGAATACGAAATCAAGGCTTTCGAAGGATCGAAACGAAACCGGGAAGCGAGTCCGCAAGACGGTCGAGGAGGCGGTTCACTGGGACACGGATTGCCGCGGCCTGATCACGCAGCCTTCGCTCGACGAGGGCGCGGTCGAGAGCGAAGAGTTGTTTTAAGAAGGTCGAGGGTCCAATCACCTCTATCTTGTATCTTGTACTTATCCGCGGCCCGAGCCGGAAAGTCCTTCAGGTTGAATGTGACCAGGTAATCGGCGCGGCACGCGACCGCGGCGGCCAGCACATGCCGGTCCTTTGGGTGGTTCTCCATTTCCGGGACGAGAGGTTCGTAGTTCTCGACCATCGAATCGCGAAAGAACTCCCGCATGGCGGCTTCGCGGTATCGGGCTTTCCGCCGTGACTTGCCGAACCGGGCAACCAGCGTGCGCGTGACTTCCGACAGGATTTGGCCGGTCCAGCGGGCTTCGTAGAGCGCCGGCGGTTCCGCCAGACGCAGCAGGGTGTCCGCGACCGGCATTGGAATCGGGACGCCGCATCGAAAACCGCGACGGGGCGTTTCCTATTCGTCGCTGCCGCCCTCGAGGACGGTTGCCCCGTCGTACAGGCCTGCCTCGAACGCGTCGCGGGCCATCTTGTCGAGAGCGGCCCTCCGGCCTTCGGCGCGCCGCTTGGCATAGGCCAGGACATCGCGTAGCGCGATTCGGCGGTGCTTGCCGACCAGATGATACGGCATTTCGTCCGCGTCGAGGAGGCGGATCAGATAGGGCCGCGACATGCCAAGCAGTTCCGCCGCCCGCTGCGTAGTCAGTTGCCGCTCCTCCGGCATCAGAACCAACGACCGCCCATTTTCCAGGTTCCGAACGATGTCCCTGAGCAGGTCGTACAGCGGCGCCGGTAGAGCGGCGCGTTCGCCCTTCGAACCGACGAGAGTGGCTGAGCCTCGACGTAGGAGTTGGCTCACGTTGTGGAGGCTGGCAGCATCCTGCGGTTGAATTGAGATTGCGTTGTCAACCATAATTGGCTCTCGATCAGAGACTAGCACTCAAACGAAATATTCGCAATCGCCGCAATACCATAAACCAAAAGCGCGGGCATTCCTGCATCTGGCGATTTGTAGCGGGTCGCACCGCGCAATCCGACGCCATCAGCAAGGATCTGGTGCGTCAGGCGCGTCGAACGAGTCGCGGCTTCAAGTTCGCGGGTACCACCATTTGCTATGCTTTCATGCAGGCCACTGGCCTGGTCAACGACCTCGCCACCGATTGTTTCCGCTACTCCGAGCTGCGATGAGGCGAAAGCTGACTGCCCGCGAAGCCGCGCGTCGCTTGATGCGCGCGCCCAAGAGCGCCATGCGCGATGCCGCCATTCGTAAGACCATTCGTCAGATTCCGCGCGGCAAAGTGGCCACTTATTCGCAGGTGGCGGCGGCGGCCGGCTATCCACTGTATCATCGTCAGGTGGCGCAATTGCTCCGTGGCGCGGGTGGTTCGTTGCCGTGGCAACGGGTGGTGGGCGCCGGTGGCGAAATCAAGTTGAAATACGAAGCGGGCATGGAACAACGCACGCGATTGGAGATGGAAGGTGTCCGCTTCCGCGGCAAGCGCATCGACATGGCGGAACATCAGCACCGCTTCCGCCCGTGGGAGTAGTGGGGCATGCTTGAGCTATGCTTTAGCTTGCCCTCCGTCCGACTGAAAGGCGGCTACACCACCGTCACAGCGCGCTCGATCTGTTCAATCCTCAGCGGGTCGTCCAGGCTGGTCAAATCTCGCGGATCGTGCCCTTCCGCAATCGGCTTAATCGACCGCCGCAGCACTTTGCCCGACCGCGTCTTGGGAAGCTGCGGCACGAAGCGGACGCGGCAGGGCCTGCCGATGGTGCCCAGGATGGTATCCACCGCCGCCCCTGCGGGGCGGAATCGTGCTCTCGTTCCCAAGGATGAATCGCATTCTGGAAGTGGCCGCCGAGAACCTCACGCCACCGCTAAGCGCCGACGGCTTCCGTTAACAAATGACTTTGTCTTATCGGCGTTTATCGGCGTTCATCGGCGGCTAATAATTCTTAGAAGTAGAACACCTGTATCTGCGTGGTGAACTCGTTGCTCGGGCGGATGGTCGAGCCATTCCGCGGCAAGGCCCGCGTATACTGGACCGTCCACTTCAGGTTCTGGCCGTGGATGTAGTAGTTGGCGCCCGTGCCCCAGCGGTTGATGTCCTTGGTGCCGTTGACCGCCGCAATGAAATCCTGCGTTTCGAACTTGGCAAAGGGCTGCAATTTCGCCTTGTGCAGATAATAGGATCCCTCCATCAGATAGTTGGTCTGGTCGGCGAGGGTGGGGAACTTAGTGCGTCCGTCGAAGTGCATCACGTTGGCATTGAATCCGATTTCATCGCCGCCATTGACCGGCGTATCGCTGGCCACGTTGGCCGACATGGAGCGATAGGTTCCCTGTTTATCGCCGCCCACGTCGACGGCCAGAATCTTCCTCTTGCCGAGCGCCGTGCCGGCATAGTTGTATTCTTTCTCGCGGTCGAAGAGGTCATACTGCAGGTAGAGAGCCGGCCTCAGGGAGTTGCGCCCGTTGGCATCCCGCTCGCCATCGAAAATGCCGCCGCGATATTGAAGGCGATCGTCGAAGAAGTATCCGCGAGCCTGGAATCCCACGTCGCGCAAGGCCGATTCCACCAGCACGGTATTGTTCACCGTGGACACGGAGCTGACATTCACGGTGTAATAGCTCAGGGTGGATTGCAGGTCCTGACGCGAAATGGGAACCAGCATTTCGCCGCCCGAGAGTTGCAAGTGGTTATTCACCTTGAATTCCACCCACGCGTCCTGAATGATGAAGCCAGGCTCGGTCGCATTCCCGGTTGTTAGAGTCTTGGTGGCCGCCGTCCCCGCCGGCGATAAGCCGAGCTTCGGATCGTCAGTCTGGAAGAAGAAAGTGATATTGTCGCCGATGGAGCCGCCGATCATCAGGCGATCGCGCAGCAGGTAGAAGTTCTGCGCGTAACCTTGGCTGCCGGCCGAGGGCGCCGTCGCGTCCTGGGTCCAATCGGCCCAGAACTGTCCTTGGAAGCCGAACTTGAGGGTGACATCTTCGGTCTTGATCTGAAGCTGTGCCGAAGCCGGCGCGGGAACCAGCGCGAGCATCAGGACGCAAACCATGACGCTGAGGAGCGTCCGTTGGAAAAAAGTATATAACATGTTCCTCACTCCTGTGAGTCTTTCGTTTTTGTCCGCGGTGCGAACGGTGCTCACTTCGTCACCACGGGAATCATCCAAGGAAATACGTAGGCCATCGGGAACACCACCACGCCCACCAGTGAGGCGAGCGCGACGCTACGCAGGAAGACATAGCGCGGAATGCTGCCTTCTTGACCCTGCGGGCCGGTGACGACGCCCGCCACCACGATGCTCTGCGCGTCGATCATTTTGCCCATCACGTCGCCGGCGCTATTCGCCGCCGCCAGCACGGGCGCCACCCCCACGACTGGCAGGGCCGCAACCAGCGCGGAGAGGCCGAGACTGGCCGCTACTGGCGAATAAACCTGAGTCAAATACATCGTTTAAGACCCTAATACCGTTTTATAGTTTGCAGGTTGCCACGGGTTAAACACCAGCGTCAATCAGCCAAAACAACTAGTTTTCGGGAAGCCCTCTCACCGAGCCCCGCGGGAACCCCACCAAGCCGCGACCGCAAGGAGCGGAGTGCCCGAACTTGGCGCGTCCCCGGCACCTGCTGCCGAAGCCCTCTCACCAAGCCGCGGAAAGCCCTCTCACCGAGCCGGGACCGTAAGAGAGCGGAGTTCCGAAATACCCTACCGCGTCCCCTACATCGTTACCTCGGGTTGATCGACAAAAGGCACCGGCTCGATCGCCGCCGCGGCCGCCATGAGGTGGTCGTCATCCGGCCCTCCGCCGTCCAGTATCCGCGTCATCTTGCCCTCATCGAGTTCCCCTTCCCATTTGGCAACCACGATGGTAGCCACGCCGTTGCCCACCAGATTCGTCAACGCCCGCATTTCCGACATGAAACGATCCACCCCGAGCAGCAAAGTCAGGCCGGCCATCGGTACCGTCCCAACCGCTTGTAGAGTGGCCGCCAGCGTGATGAATCCACCGCCGGTAACCGCCGCCGCACCCTTGGAGCTCAGCATCAGGATCAACAGCAGAAAGGCTTCCTGCGACCACGTCAGATGGGTGTTGGTCGCCTGCGCCACGAAAATCGCGGCAATTGTAAGATAGATCGACGTGCCGTCGAGATTGAACGAATACCCCGAAGGGATCACCAGTCCCACCACCGGCTTGGAGCATCCCAGCGCCTCCATCTTCACCATAATGCGCGGCAGCACCGATTCCGAAGACGAAGTGCCCAGCACGATGAGCAACTCTTCCTGAATGTACTTGATGAACTTCCACACGCTGAAACCGTGAGCGTAAGCGATGGCGCCAAGCACAACGAACACAAACAGAATGCTGGTGATGTACACGCACCCCATCAACTTCGCGAGGGGAATCAGCGTCTTCAGCCCGTAGTGGCCGACGGTATACGCCATCGCCCCAAACGCCCCGATGGGCGCCGCCTGCATGATGAGGCCGATCACGCCAAACATCAGGTGCGCCACCTTATCGCAGCCCGCGATCAACGTTTTGCCCTGTCCGAGCGCCGCCAGAGCCAGCCCCACCAGTATTGCAAGCAATAGAATCTGCAGTATGTCGCCGGCCGCGAAGGCCCCAACGAATGTCGTGGGGATGATATTCATCGCAAAGTTGACGGCGTGCAGGCTCTGTCCCTGCGTGGCATAGGCCTGAATCGCCGTGGAGTCCAGCTTAGTCGCATCCACATTCATTCCCGCGCCCGGCTGAATGACGTTCACCACGAATAGCCCGATCAGCAGCGCGATCGAAGTGACCACTTCAAAATAGAGGAGGGCCTTGATCCCCACGCGTCCCAGTTTTCGCATGTCGCCGATGCCGGCGATTCCCACCACCACCGTAAAGAAGATGATCGGCCCGATCATCATGCGGATCAATTTGATGAAGCCCAAGCCCAGCGGCTCCATCTTCTCGGCGGTCGCCGGAGAAACCACGCCCAGTACGACCCCCAATAAAATACCGGCGACGACTCGAAAATAGAGGGTGCGATAGAATTTCTTCGGCGTTGTGCCGTGCGGCGTTTGCATTGCTCGGACCTCTCTCGTTGCGGCAAGACTGCGAAGCTGGGCAGCTTCGTTGAGTGTATCCAAGTCTTGGGCACTGACGTCTTCCAAGCTAGCGTGAGGCCTGTTTCTGCGAGCCAAGCGCGTACAAGTAAGTGTTTCAGAATCAATTACATTCGGCAACGTCGCGCCAGTCCAATGGGGCCGTTCCCCTGCCATCGAGACCACCGCAAAATGGCAAAGGCTGGAAGCTGCGCCGAGTCGTTTTCCGCGCCGCCC
>Ga0182018_10004280_pt1 | contig 12133 bp, 8 predicted proteins | sample 812P2MmetaG_FD_120490 | JGI IMG/M metagenome (GOLD analysis project Ga0182018, IMG submission 120490) | Permafrost microbial communities from Stordalen Mire, Sweden - 812P2M metaG | ecosystem: Environmental > Terrestrial > Soil > Wetlands > Permafrost | place: Sweden: Stordalen | collected...
TCGCGCAGCTCTACCTGCCGCCGCTCATGGATCCTGTCTATGGATACCAGGCATGCAATGTCAGCGCACAGCGACGCAACGAGTCGTCGATGCTGCACTGGCTGCGCAGGTTCATCGCGGTGCGCAAACGCTTTCCGGTGTTCGGCGAAGGCACATTCGAGGCGCTCGATGCCGCCAATCCGTCGGTGTTCGCATTCCTGCGCAGCATGGACGGACAGACCGTGCTCTGCGTCAACAACCTCTCACGCTTCGCGCAGCCCGTCGAGCTGGACTTGCGCCGGTTCGCGGGCATGGCCCCGGTGGAGATGCTCGGGCGTGTGCATTTTCCGAGCATTGGCGAACTGCCCTACCTGCTGACGATGGGTCCGCACGGTTTCTACTGGTTCACCCTCGACGTGCCGGCGTGATGAGCGCGCACGACGCCGCGATCACCGGCATCCTTCTCGAGCACCGCATCGAGGGCTGCGAGGAGGCGCTTGGGGCATACGTCTCGCGGCAGCGTTGGGGTGGCGCGCAGGGTCGCACCATCAGCATGGTCGCGGTCGTCGATGCGGCCGTGATCAGCGCAAGCGAGCCGGTTCTGATCCACACCCTGACCGCCGTGACGTTCACCGACGGACACACCACGCGATACGCGCTGCCACTCGGCATCCGCCCGATGGGCGACGAGATCACCACGCGTATGCCGGACTTCATCATCCCGTGGCCGGAGGCGCCCGATCCCATCGTGCTCTACGACGCGGTCGGTGATTCGACGTACATCGAGTGGCTACTCGACGCCGTCCGCGAACAGCGTGTGTTGCCGACGACGAGCGGAACGCTGCGCTGTTCGTCCAAGGATCCCGACGCGCTCCACACCGGCACGCTCTCGTCGGTGCGCCACCTCAGGGTCGAGCAGAGCAACACGTCAGTTGAGGTGGGCGATGCCATCTTTCTCAAGCACATGCGGCGTGTCGAGACGGGAGCATCGCAGGAGCTCGAGATGGCCGACGCGCTCGAGGCCTCGGGCTTCACGCACCTGGCACCGATGCTTGGACGCGCGGTATGGGAAACCAGCGGCGAGGAGCCGTCGCCCCTGGTGCTCGTCCAGCGCTTCCTGCACAACAGCACCGAGGGTTGGGCGCTCGCGCTCACCTCACTGCGCGACCTTTACGCCAATGCCGAGTCGGTCGGCCACGCCGATCCCGCCGAGCGGCGCGCCATGGTTGACGACCAGGACGCCGCCTTCCTCGCCGAGTCGATGCGGCTTGGCAAGGTGATTGCGGAGATGCATCTCGCCCTTGCGGGGGGGCGGCCCGGCACGGACATGGCGCCGGCACCGCTCACCGAGCGGTCGCTCAACACCTGGGCGAACACCATGACCAGCGAGCTCGATCGGCTGCTCGCCCGGGACGAGCCGGCGCTCGATCCGCTTCGCGACATGCGGGAGGCTGTGGTCGCCCGCTTCGATCAGATCCGCGGGCTATCACCGGGCGGCCTGCTCACCAGGATCCACGGCGACCTGCATCTGGGCCAGCTCCTGCGCAACGACACCGGCTGGGTGATCCTCGACTTCGAGGGCGAGCCCGACCGTACCCCCGAGGAGCGCCGTCAGCTCAGCTCGCCCCTGCGCGACGTGGCCGCGATGCTTCGGTCATTCGACTACGCGGCTGCAGCGGCGATCATCGAGCGAACGGCGCCTGACAGCGCCGAGGCTGAGATCCTTCGCGGCTACGGCGAAGCGTGGGCCGACGCCAATCGCGACGCCTTCTGGAGCGCGTATCTCGAGACGATTGGCTCGCAGCCGCTCCTGCCCGCGCCGGGACCGTCGCTGGTGCTCCGGCGCGCGTTCGAGGTGCAGAAAGCCATCTACGAGATCGGGTACGAGCTCGGGCACCGGCCGAGCTGGGTGCCGATCCCGCTTCGCTTCCTGCTCAGGGGTGCGAACTCGTGACCGTGCAGGACCCATCCCCGACCGAGCTTGAGTCGGGGGTCGAGGGGATGCTCGCCGGCCGGCTGCGCGATCCCCATTCGCTGCTGGGACCCAGGACCATCGGTGACGTCATGCGCATCCGGGCGTTTCACCCGGAGGCGACCAGCGCAAGCGTGGCCCGCCCGGAAGGCGTCACTCCGATGCGCCGTCTCAACGCCGCAGGGCTCTTCGAGGCGACCGTCCCCGCCGGTGATCCCGGCTACCGGATCCGCTTCCGTAACGACGAGCGCGAGTGGGAGCAGGAGGATCCGTACCGGTTCTGGCCGACACTCGGCGATCTCGACCTCCACCTGATTGGCGAGGGGACCCATACCCAGCTCTGGCGCGTCCTCGGCGCCCGAGTCCTCGAGCACCAGGGGGTGTCGGGTACTGCCTTCAGCGTGTGGGCTCCCAATGCGCTCGGCGTGAGCGTGGTGAGCGACGCCAACTTCTGGGACGCGCGCACCTGGCCGATGCGCGCCCTCGGCGGGTCGGGGGTCTGGGAGCTCTTCGCGCCCGGGGTGGGTCCGGGCGTGCGCTACAAGTTCCTGGTCACGCGCGGCGATGGGATGCGCATCTTCAAGGCCGATCCGCTGGCACGGGCATCGGACCATCCGCCCGGAACGGCGAGCATCGTCGAGCAGACCGAGCATCGCTGGCGGGACGGAGCGTGGATGCGCCAGCGCGCACGGGCAGCCGTGTTCAACGCGCCCTTTGCCGTGTACGAAGCCCATCTCGGCTCCTGGCGGCGCGGACCCGACGGCCGGGTGCTCAGCTATCGCGAGATCGCCGAGCCCATGGCCGACCACTGCCTGGCGATGGGTTTCACCCACGTCGAACTGCTCCCGATCATGGAGCATCCCTTCGGCGGCTCCTGGGGCTACCAGGTCACCGGCTACTACGCGCCGACGGCCCGCTTCGGCTCGCCAGACGACTTCCGGTACTTCGTCGACCTCCTCCATCGCAAGGGCATCGGCGTGATCCTCGACTGGGTGCCCGCGCATTTTCCTCGCGACGGCTGGGCGCTGGCGAGGTTCGACGGCACACCGCTGTACGAACACGGCGACCCACGCCGCGGTGAACAGCCGGACTGGGGCACCTACGTCTTCAATTACGGGCGCAACGAGGTGCGCAACTTCCTGGTGGCCAACGCCCACTACTGGGCCGAGGAGTTTCACATCGACGGGCTGCGCGTCGACGCGGTCGCGTCAATGCTCTACCTCGACTACTCGAGGCAGCCGGGCGCCTGGGTGCCGAACATCTATGGCGGCAAGGAGAATCTCGAGGCGATCGCGCTGCTGCGGGAGGTGAACGACTCGCTCCACGCGCGCAAAACGGGTGTGCTGACGATCGCCGAGGAGTCGACCACCTGGCCCGGGGTGACCCGTTCGACGGCGAGCGGCGGGCTCGGCTTCGACTTCAAATGGAACATGGGGTGGATGCACGACACCCTCGACTACCTGCACAAGGATCCCGTCTACCGCAGATACGCGCATCACCAGATGACCTTCGGACTCATGTACGCGTGGTCCGAGCGCTTCATCCTCCCGCTCTCGCACGATGAGGTTGTGCACCTCAAAGGGTCCCTGCTCGGCAAGATGTCCGGTGATCCCTGGAGCCGCTTTGCGAACCTGCGCGCCCTCTATGGCTGGATGTGGGCGCACCCCGGCAAGAAGCTTCTCTTCATGGGCGGCGAACTCGCCGACGAGCGCGAGTGGGCGCACGATGCCGAGCTCGACTGGAGGCTGCTCGAGGACCCGGCGCACGCAGGCGTCCAGCGTTTGATGGTCGACCTCGGCGCGCTGTATGGATCCTCGCCGGCGCTCTGGGAGCTCGACGAGACCCCCAGCGGGTTCGAGTGGATCGATGCCGGCAACGCCGACCAGAACGTCCTGAGCTTCGTGCGGCGCGATGCCAACGGCAACCCGGGAATCGCATGCATCGCGAACTTCGCCCCCGTGGTCCGCTACGACTTCAGGGTGGGGCTTCCGCTCGCTGGGCACTGGACCGAGGTGCTCAACACGGATTCGGACCACTACGGGGGGAGCGGGATCGGCAACCTCGGGGTGGTGGAAGCCATCGCCGAGCCCATGCACGCCTTCTCGTATTCGGCAGCGATCACGCTGCCGCCACTTGCCGTGCTCTGGCTCGCGCCTCCTCCCGCCGGCGCACCCATTGCTTAAGCACGGCCCAATCGTGAGAATGGGTGGAGACCTGCGGGCCGAGAGTGGACGAGGCGCGATTGATCGGATGTGATCGGATCGTGGGCGCGTCGCGCCCGGGCGAGACCGCTCTGAGCAGACACAGGGGTTTTTGCACGAATCATGGACACCGAAGAGGCCCGCACCCGGCTGTTGACCGAGCGGGCCAGGATCGAGGAGCTGCGCCACGCGGCCAACCGGCTGACGGCTGACCACCAGGAGGCTGCCGAGCGTGAGCTCTCCTCGGCGGAGCAGCATCCGGCCGAACTCGCGAGCGAGACCATCGGGCTGGAGATCGACCACAGCGTCCTGCAGCACGCCGAACTCGAGCTCGCCGAGCTCGAGGCTGCCGTCAAACGCGTCGACGGCGGGGTGTATGGCAGGTGCGAGGCCTGCGGCGAGCCGATCAGCGAGGCTCGGCTCGAAGCGATTCCGACAGCGCGGTTCTGCATCGTCGATCAGGCAAAGCAGGACAAGAACGGGCACCGGAACGGGCGCTGACAGCCGATCAGTGGCGAAAGTGGCGCTCCCCGGTGAGCACGACCGTCATGCCGAGAGCATCGGCCGCCTCGGTGACCTTCGAATCGTTCTTGCTCCCGCCCGGGTGGATGACCGAGCGCACTCCGGCGTTGCCGAGGGTTTCGAGGCCGTCAGGCATGGGGAAGAACGCATCCGAGGCTGACACAGCCCCGCGGGCACGATCGCCAGCCCGGGCCACCGCGAGCTCCGCCGACTCGACGCGAGACATCTGGCCGGCGCCCACGCCGACCGCCATGCCGTCGCGAACGACAACCACCGCGTTGGATTTCACGTGCCTGCAGACCCGCCAGGCGATCAGCAGCTCGCTCAACTCGGCCTCGTCTGGCTGACGAACGCTCGCCACCGTCATCGTCGTGCGATCGGTGATCACCCGGTCGCGCGTCTGGACGAGCAGTCCGCCATCGATGCTGCGCACGTCGAACGGCTCCGCGCCCGACGGACCCTCGACCACGAGCACGCGGATTCGCGTTTTCGTTGCGAGCTGCGCCACCGCCTCCTCATCCAGACCGGGGCAGACAACGGCTTCGAGAAAGGTCTCGGTGAGCGCTGTTGCCGTAGCGAGGTCGAGCGGCCGGTTGACACCGACGATCCCGCCGTATGCAGAACGCGGGTCGCACTCGTAGGCGCGCCGGTACGCGTCGACCGGTGACTCGCCGACGGCGAAACCGCAGGGGTTGGTGTGCTTGATGACGCACGAGGCGGGTTCGTCGAACTCCGCCACCAGCGCCCGAGCCGCGTCGACATCGAGCCAGTTGGTGAACGAGAGCGCTGCTCCCTGCAGCTGGCGCGCGTGAGCCATGCCGCCGGGTGGTCCGGGGATCGCGTAGAGCGCCCCGCGCTGATGCGGGTTCTCGCCGTAGCGGAGCTCGTGCAACCGTGGGCCGCCGACGGTGAGCTCGCGCGGTAACGCCTCATCGCCCGCGCCGGCGCGCATCCAGGCGGCGACCTGCGTGTCGTATGCGGCCACGTGCGTGAAGGCCTCGGCGGCGAGCCGGTGGCGCGTCGCCATCGACAGCGATCGATGCTCGCGCAACTCGCCGAGAATCGGCTCGTACTGTGAGGGCGAGACGACAACCGCAACCGAGTCGCGGTTCTTGGCCGCGGCACGGATGAGGGTGGGACCTCCGATGTCGATGTTCTCGACAATCGTGTCCGCATCCGCCCCGCTCGCCAGCGTGTCCGCGAACGGATACAGCGACGAGACCACCATGTCGATCGGCTCGAACTTGCTCTCGGCGAGCTGGCGCATGTGCTCGGGGTCGTCGCGACGGGCGAGGATGCCCGCGTGAATCGCCGGGTGCAGAGTCCGCACGCGCCCGTCGAGCATCTCGGGGAAACCCGTGACGTCGGCGACCGACTGCACCTCGATGCCGGCATCGGCGAGCGCCCGGCTGGTGCTGCTGGTGGCAACCAGGTCGTAGCCATGCTCGATCAGGCCGCGCGCGAACTCGACGAGGCCGGTCTTGTCGCTCACGGACAGCAGCGCTCGCATGCTCAGACCGATGCGGGCGCGGGCGCCGGAAGCACCCGAATGCGATTGCCGTCGCGCTGCAGACGATCGGTGCACCAGAGCGCCACCGCGCGCGGGAGCAGCTCCCATTCGCTCTCATGGATCCGCCTGCGCAGGCGCTCCACGTCGTCGTCCATCTCCACCGGGACCGCCGCCTGGAGGACGATCGGTCCGCCGTCGGCCTCACCGCGTTCGAGCAGCTGCACAGTGCACCCGGTCACGCGCACACCGCGCGCCAGTGCGCGCTCGACCGCGTCCATGCCCCCGGCGAAAGCCGGCAGCAATGACGGGTGCACGTTGAGGATCGCGTCCGGGTAGGCATCGATGAACTCGTCGCTGAGGATCCGGTCGTATCCCGCACAGACCACCAGGCGCACCCCAGCGTCCTGAAAGCGAGCGAGGATCTCCCGATCACGCGCGACGGCGTCGCCGCCGAAGTCCGCCTGCGGCAGCGCCACGGCGGGCACGCCCCAGCCAAGGGCGACGTCGAGCGCATGCGCGCTGCGCCGGTTGGCGACCACGAGCGCGACTCGCGCCGGAAAGTCCGGATCCCTCGCCGCCTGAAGGAGGGCGTCGAGGTTGGTCCCGGCTCCGGACACCAGCACCCCGATGGGGGTACGTTCGCTCACCGGAGGATGACCCGCCGTGTGCCGGACTGGGGAACCACCTCGCCGATGCGCCACACCGGGATACCCGCGACGGCGGCGATCTCCGGGACGTCGGGAGGCACGATCACCACCATCCCGACACCCATGTTGAAGGTGCGCCACATCTCCTCGAGGTGGACGCCGCCTGCCTTCTGGATGGCGGTGAAGATCGGCGGGATGTTCCACGTGGAACGCTCGATGGTCGCGGCGAGCCCCTCAGGGAGCACGCGCGGCACGTTGTCGATCACACCACCGCCAGTGATGTGCGCCATGGCGCGAATCTCCGTGAGTGCGCGCAACTCGCGGATCGCGCGAAGGTAGCAGCGGTGCGGCTCGAGCAGGAGGTCGACGAGCGGCTTGTCCGTGCCGGGAAGGACGTCCGACCACTGGAGTTCGTGCTCGGCCACGATGTGGCGCACCAAGGAGTAGCCGTTGGTGTGCAGCCCGCTGCTGGGGAGGGCCAGGAGCACGTCGCCGGCTGCGACGCGGCTGCCGTCGATGATCGCCGAGGCCTCGACCGACCCGACGATGAAGCCTGCGATGTCGTAATCGGCGAGCGCGTACACCCCCGGCATCTCCGCCGTCTCGCCACCGATCAGCGCGCAGCCCGCATCCCGGCAGGCCTCGGCGATCCCCTCGATGAGCTCCGCCAGGTGCTCGGGGACGAGCTTGCCGGTGGCGTAGTAGTCGAGAAAGAAGAGGGGCTCCGCGCCGCAGCAGAGGATGTCGTTGACGCAGTGGTTGACGAGGTCCATACCGATGCCGCGATGCCGCCCGGTGGCGATCGCGACCTTGACCTTGGTGCCGACCGAATCGGTGCTCGAGGCGAGGACGCGGCCGTTGGGTGACCCCGGCTCGAGGGCGAACAGCCCGCTGAACGCCCCGATCCCGCCAAGGACCTGCGCGTTGTGGGTGGATGCGATGGTGCGCCGGATCAGGCTGACGGCGCGGTTGCCCTCATCAATGTCGACGCCGGCGTCCGCGTAGCGAAGATCACCCATCTGAGGAGAGTGTATCGGCGGTCTCACAGGGGACGCGGAATGGCGACGAGCGTCGCGCGCCGCCACCGCGGTGTCACCATGTAGAAAACCACGGTCCAAGCCCAGGAATCCATACCCAACTCGTGAACCCAACTGACACGTCGGACCCGAATTATTTCCATCGGGTCGTTGACTGCCAGTGGGCCTGCCCGGCCCACACCAACGTCCCCGAGTACATCCGTCTGATCGCTCAGGGTCGCTACACGGACGCGTACATGTCGAACCGTGAGTCCAACGTGTTTCCGGGCATCCTCGGACGCACGTGCGACCGCCCCTGCGAGCCGGCCTGCCGGCGCGTGCGGATCGACGGCTCACCGGTGGCCATCTGCCGCCTCAAGCGCGTGGCGTCAGACCTCCGGGGCGACATCGCGGACCGCCTGCCCGCGATCCCGGCCACCAAGACCGGCCGCCGCGTCGTCTGCGTCGGCGCCGGGCCCGCGTCACTCACCGTCGCCAACGACCTGCTGCCGCTCGGGTATGACGTGGTCATCCTCGAGCAGCACGACCAGGCGGGCGGGCTGATGCGCACCAACATCCCCGCGTTCCGGCTCCCGGCTGAGGTCCTCGACGAGGAGATCGCCACCATCGTCGACATGGGCGTCGACCTGGGCCTCGACACGCCGGTCTCGAGCCTGCGTTCACTGCTCGCGCAGGACTTCGATGCGGTGTTCATCGGGACCGGCGCGCCACGCGGCAAGGACCTCGACGTCCCCGGACGCCACGACAGCGACCGGATCCACATCGGGATCGACTGGCTGGAGTCGGTCGCGTTCGGCCACACCGACACGATCGGCGAGCGCGTGCTGATCATCGGCGTCGGCAACACCGCCATGGACTGCTGCCGCTCGTCGCTCCGCCTCGGCGGCACCGACATCAAGGTGATGGCGCGCCGTCCCCGCTCGTTCTTCAAAGCGTCATCGTGGGAGCTCGAGGATGCCGAGGAGGAGGGCGTCGAGATCATCGTCAACCACGCCCCGACCCGCTTCGTTATCGAGGACGGCCGGCTTGTCGGCATGGAGTTCCAGCGCCTCGAATGGGATGAGCAGGCGCGCCACTCGACCGTCGTCGACACCGTGGTGATCCCGTGCGACGACGTCATCCTCGCGATCGGCCAGGAGAACGCCTTTCCCTGGATCGAGCGCGACCTCGGCCTCGAGGTCGGCGACTGGGACATGCCCGTGGTCGACCCGGTCACGTTCCAGTCATCGCTGCCCGGCGTGTTCTTCGGTGGCGATTCCGCGATGGGTCCGAAGAACATCATCTGGGCGGTCGAGCACGGTCATCAGGCGGCCATCTCGATCCACAACCACTGCGAGGGCATCCCGGTCACCACGCGGCCGCCCCAGGGAATCAACCTGGTCAGTCAGAAGATGGGGATCACCGAGTGGAGCTACCACAACGACTACAACCCTTCGACACGCCAGCGGATGCAGCACGTCGAGCTGACCCGTCGGTTCCAGAGCATCGGAACCGAGGTCGAGGTTGGGTTCTCCGCGGAGCAGACGGCGCGCGAGGTGCAGCGCTGCCTCAACTGCGACATCCAGACGGTCTTCCAGGCACCGCTCTGCATCGAATGCGACGCGTGCATCGACATCTGCCCGGTGCAGTGCTTGACCATCACCGAGAACGGTGATGAGGACGACCTCCGGAAACGGCTGTCAGCACCGGCGAAGAATCTCGACCAGGCGTTGTACGTCTCCGCCGCGCTGCCCCAGACCGGGCGCGTGATGGTCAAGGACGAGGATCTCTGCGTCCATTGCGGGCTCTGCGCCGAGCGGTGCCCGACCGCAGCGTGGGACATGCAGAAGTTCGAGCTCCTGATCCCGCTTGCGGTATCGACCCCGGTCCCGGTACCGAGCTGATGGCAGAACAACGTTTCCAGGTGACCCGCTCGAAGGTGAACGATTTCGCCCTCAAGCTCGCCAACGTCAACGGCACGGGGTCGTCGAGCGCCAACAACCTGTTGATGCGCGCGATCTTCCGGATGGGGGTGCCGGTCTCGGGCAAGAACCTTTTCCCGTCGAACATCCAGGGCCTGCCCACGTGGTACGAGATCCGCGTCAACAAGGACGGTCACGTGTCACGAGCGCGCGAGTACGACCTCATGGTGGCCATGAACGGCCAGACCTACGCGCGCGACATCGCCGAGGTCACGAGTGGCGGGTTCACGATGTACGACTCCTCCTGGCCGCTGGATCGCGACCTCATCCGCGAGGACGTGACCTACCTCGGAGTCCCGCTCGCCGAGATGTGCAACGACGAGTTCCGCGGGCCACGCGAGCGCATCCTCATGAAGAACATCGCCTGCGCGGGCGCGCTCGTGGCCATGCTCGGGATCGACATGGAGGTGATCGCGCAGCTGCTCACCGAGCAGTTCGCGGGCAAGGAGAGGCTGCGCGAGTCGAACCAGCGCGCGCTCCGGCTCGGCCACGATTTCGCCACTTCGCACTTCGACCACCCGCTGCCCTGCAGGATCGAGCGCATGGATGCCACACGAGGGTCGATGCTCATCGACGGCAACACCGCCGCGGCACTCGGGTGCGTGTACGCGGGCGCGACGGTGGCGGCCTGGTACCCGATCACCCCGTCCACGTCGCTCATGGACGCGTTTGCCAAGTACTGCGCCAAGTTCCGGCGCGATCCCGAGACCGGGCGCAACAACTACCTCGTGTTGCAAGCCGAGGACGAACTGGCCGCGATTGGGATGGTGCTTGGCGCCTCGTGGGCTGGCGCTCGCGCCTTCACGTCGACGTCGGGACCGGGCATCTCGCTGATGCAGGAGCTGCTCGGCATGGGGTACTACGCCGAGATTCCGGCGGTGATCTTCGACGTGCAACGGGTTGGACCGTCGACCGGGATGCCCACTCGCGTCCAGCAGGCGGACATCCTCGCCTGCGCGTATGCATCGCACGGTGATACCAAGCACGTCCTCCTGTTCCCTGCGCATCCCGCGGAGTGCTTCGAGATGGCGCCGCAGGCCTTCGACCTTGCGGAGCGATTCCAGACCCCGGTGTTCGTGCTCTCCGACCTCGATATCGGTATGAACGACTGGGTGAGCCCGGCCCTGGAGTGGGACGACTCCTACGTGCCCGATCGGGGTCGCGTGCTCGACGCCGGCGAGCTGCGCGAGCTCGAGGTGTTTCATCGCTACGAGCCGGCCGATGCCGAGTCGGTTGCGGCACGCACGCTGCCCGGAGTGAGCGAGCTCGGCGCGTATTTCACGCGCGGCTCGGGACACACCATCGAGGGCGCATACACCGAGTATCCCGAGGAATACCAGGCGGTTCTCGACCGGCTCACCCGCAAGCACACCGCTGTCGCCGAGCACATCCCCGCGCCCATGGTGGACGATCGCGCCCATGCACCGCTCGGCATCGTGACCCTCGGAAGTTGCGAGCTCGCTGTGCTGGAGGCAATCGAGCTGCTCGGCAAACGCGAGGTCACCGCCGATTACATGCGCGTCCGGGGCTTCCCGTTCGGCGCCGCTGTTCGCGCATTCCTCGACGCGCACGACACCATCGTCGTCGTCGAGCAGAACCGTGACGGCCAGCTGCGCACGCTGCTCACCCTCGAGACGCCGGTCTCAAAGGAGAGGCTGCGATCGGTGCTCGCCTATGGCGGATACCCGTTGAGCGCCGAGGACGTCGTCGAGGGCGTGATGAAGATCGTGGAGGCCTGAGCGGTGCCATCCATCGTCAAGCCGATCGTCACCCACCCCGGCCTCGACCGCAACGCGCTCGGCCTCACCATCCGCGACTATGAAGGTGGCATGTCGACACTGTGCGCGGGCTGCGGGCACGACTCGGTGACCGCCGCAATTACTCACGCGTTGTGGGAGAGCGACACTCCGCCGCACATGATCGCCAAGTTGAGCGGCATCGGCTGTTCGGCAAAGACCGCCGCGTACTTCGCGCGCGGCGCGCACGGGTTCAACGGCTGTCACGGCCGCATGCCACCCATCGCCACCGGGGCCAGCGCGGCGAACCGCGACCTGCTCTGCATCGGCATCTCCGGTGATGGCGACTCGCTGTCGATCGGACTCGGCCACCTCGCCCACCTGGTCCGACGCAACGTGCGCATGGTCTACGTCATCGAGAACAACGGCGTCTACGGGCTCACCAAGGGCCAGTTCTCTGCCTCGGCTGACGCCGGCTCGACCAGCAAGCGAGGCGAGGTGAACTCGATGCACCCGATCGACAGCGTGCTCCTGGCACTCACGCTTGGCGCGACGTTTGTGGCGCGCA
>Ga0182018_10004281_pt1 | contig 12133 bp, 8 predicted proteins | sample 812P2MmetaG_FD_120490 | JGI IMG/M metagenome (GOLD analysis project Ga0182018, IMG submission 120490) | Permafrost microbial communities from Stordalen Mire, Sweden - 812P2M metaG | ecosystem: Environmental > Terrestrial > Soil > Wetlands > Permafrost | place: Sweden: Stordalen | collected...
AACGCCGGTCCGTCATTCGCCCCGCGCGGCTGCGGATCGGCGTCCAGAAGCGCACCCTCATTTGTCATGCTCTGGTCGCTGTGTGCTCTGCTAAATCGATGGCACGAAGCCGCCGTCGACAAGCAGTTCGTGCTAGCGAGAAGTACCATTATCGCTAGCAAAAACGAGCGGCGCGGAAACGCAAACCGCTGAGTCCCGGTTCGCGCTGCTGTGGGCCCGGGCAAGGCGTCGAACATGAGTGCAACGTCAAACGAAGCCAGCTGCTTCAGAGATGAGCCAGGCCGCCCGGTGAAGTGGCGACGCCTGGCACACGCCTGGCAGCGACTGAGTCGGCCGAATAACAGACCGTACCACTCTCGGCGCTATAGGGGCACGCACGCGCCTGGCGCATCGAGACGCGCGGGGCTTTTACGTCAAGGCGAAGTGCTCCATCATGCCCGTGTCCTCGTGCGGCAGCTTGTGGCAGTGAAACACCGACTAACCGTACCCCTCAACGAAGCGAACGCGGAACGTGATGCTGCCGTTGACACCATCAACCTTTGGCGGAACGATAAACGTGTCCCAGATTTCGATCGGAATGGGGCGGTCGTTGATGGCAATGAGCTGAAACGAGTTCACGTGCAGGTGGAACGAATGCGAATCTGCCGTGTCGTTCTCGACGCGCCATTCTTCGCACGTGCCGACCTTCAGTTGCGGCCCGCACGACACTTCTCGGTAGAGCGCGTTGCTGATCGTGAAAGCCGCTGCCCGTTAATAGGTCCCTGCGGATCGCGCGGCTGAGACGGTCGATCAAGCGTTCAGGGTCGGCGCCACTTTCCAAAGCCCGGCGTACTCTCATTCCCAACCAAGCCGTCGTGTGTCGAGCCATATCGAAGGCGCGCATCACAGAGCTAGGCTAGGCCGGCTCGAAAGGTGGTGGGGGCGCCATGAACTCTGCGACATTTCTAGAGCCCCACGCGCGAGGGCGCCAAGGCTCGAGTTTCCACGAGCTGGGTTGACGCAACAAGTATAAGAAAATGCCACGGTGCCGCAGCGTTGAGCGTAAAGGAGTTGAAGCCTTCCAAAACGCGCCCCCTCAGCTCCTGATCTCTTAGCGATCCAAGCCGCCGCGACCTAAACCGCTAGACTGCGAGGCTGCTGCGAGGCCTAGCTCCGGCACTGCGAGGCACGCCCAGCTGCAACGCGAGCTATGCCCGCCGATCGGAAGCCGCCAAGCCATAACGCAACAACGGCTACGCTTTCGCGAACGTCGTGCGCCGGGCAGAGGCGTGAGCGTTCTATGTCGGATCATCTTCTGCCAGCGCAACTGCGATCGCAGCCTGAGGTGTAAGTGCAGCGCCTTCTGCGATCAGGCGCGCGAGTTCGTTGGGCATGAGGCCTTTCCGCAGAAGTGCGGTGAGGCGGTCGTGCGTCGTCGCCTCGGTGAACTCGCGCACGAATCGACATCGCCCAAGCGCAGCGTCGGCGTAGCCTTCGAGTATGGCTCCGCGCGCATCATCGCCGCCCAGGGCGACGGCAAGCGCCAGGTGCTCGATCGTAGCCGCGACCAAGGCGTGGCCCGGGTCGCGCGCGGCGTGGATCTGAATCGCCTCGCGCGCCGCCGCGCCCGCTCCGAGAGGATCGTCCACGGTGACGAGATAGCCCGCGAGGTTCTGGAGCAGGAGGGCCAGTTGGCCGTTATCGGCACCAGACCGCGTCGCCGAAAGCAGTTCTCGAATGATGGCGATCGCTCGCTGCGTGTGCCCACGCGCGTGTTCAACCTCGGCAAGGTTGAGTGCTGCAACCTGCTCGGTGTGGTCGTCTCCAAGCGCGCGGCACTCTTTGCGCAGCTGCTCAAGCATGCGCGCCGCCGTCTCTAAGTCTCCACGAAGCTGGATTAGGCATGCACGCGCTTCGAGCAACACCATGCGAAAATTTGCCGACGCCCCCGGGATCGCGTCGGCTTCCGCCAACGCCAGCTCCGCATCATCCAGCCGATTTAGGAACATCGCGTTGTGTGCATACCGGTGCAGCGCGCCAGCGAGTGTCGGGCTGTCGAAGCTCGCCCGCGCATGTTCGACGGCTAGCGTCGCCATCTCTAATGCCTGTACCCTGCGGCCGGACTCGCCGAGCAAGAACGACAATGAGCTTAAGAGCTGAGCGCGCAGCCGCGACTCCCCTGCGGGGAGCGCCGCGAGATACGCCTCAAGCCGTGTCGTGCCTTCTGCATTGAGTCCGGCCAATCGCCAACGCGCGCCAATCTTGGCGAGCAGCTCGCCGCCATCCGCGACCGCTCGACGCACCAGCGCACCGTCGAGCGCCGACCGTAGGTCCTCCATCTCAATCTGCAACGCCGCACCAAGGTCGACAGACCGCGCGGTCCGCTGCGTCAGCTCCCACAGCTCCGCGAAGCGGTCGCGCAAATAGCGTAGATGGCGGCCTGCCAGCTGATCGCGCTCGCCCGCAGCGTCAAGCTTCTCCAACGCATAGGCGCGCGTCGATTCGAGCAGCCGGTAGCGCAACGCGTCGCCCTGCGGCTCGGCCAGCACCAGGGACTTGTCAACGAGTGACGCAAGCACATCGAAGACATCGAGCTCGCCACGGGGCTCGTCACTTCCAACCGCGGCGGCTCCCTCCAATGCGAACCCATTGACGAAGATCCCCAGCCGCCGGAAGAGCACCCGCTCCCGCTTGTCAAGCAGGTCGTAGCTCCAATCGATGAGCGCGCGCAGCGTCTGTTGCCGCGGCAACATGTCGCGGCTGCCGTCGGTGAGCACGCGAAAACGCTCGTCGAGTCGTTCGCGCAGTTGTTGTGGGCTGAGCATCTTCACTCGCGCGGCGGCCAGCTCGATCGCCAACGGAATGCCGTCCAGCCGCCGGCAGATGTCCGCAACGATCGGCGCGTTTTCGTCGGCGAGGGAAAACCTATCGCTCGCTGCTCTCGCACGTTCGACGAAGAGCGCTATAGACTCATAGCGCAGCACGTCGATCGCACTCAGATGTCCTGTATTCTTGGCCGGAAGCGCAAGGGACGGCACCTGATAGGTCGCTTCCCCGGCGACTCCTAACGTTTGTCGACTCGATGCCAGCACCTTGAGCTTTGGAGCACCGTGCAGGATTGCTGAGATAACACGCGCGGCGGACTCGACCAAATGCTCGCAGTTGTCGAAGAGAAGGAGCGCGTGCTTTCCCTTGATCGCGCGGATGAGGTTCTTGACCGGATCGCCTTCGGGCAGGAGCTTGACGCCGAGCGCCGATGCTACGGTCGTCGGAATGTAGTCCCCCCTGGCCAGCGGAGCGAGTTCGACGAACCACACACCGTCGCTGAAGCTGTCAATGAGATCGGCGGCCACGTGTAAGGAGAGGCGCGTCTTACCGACGCCGCCTGAGCCACCGAGCGTGACCAAGCGATGCTGTTCGATCAGCGCGGTGACCTCGGCGATCTCGGTCTCGCGGCCGAGGAAGGAAGAAACCTGCGCCGGCAGGTTGTTCGAGAGATGTTCGAGCGAACGCAGCGGCGGGAAGTCGGTGAACAGATCGGGTGCGAGCAACTGGTGGATGCGCTCGGGCTGCGCGAGGTCTTTGAACCGGTGCTCGCCGAGATCACGCAAGCTGTACTCCGGCGGCAGCTCGTTAGCGATCAGTTTGGTGCAGGCATCCGAGAGCAGCACCTGTCCGCCGTGACCGACCGCCAGTAACCGCGCGACGCGATTGACCGATGGGCCGAAGTAGTCGCCGTCGCGTTCGTCGGCGTTGCCCGCGTGCAGCGCCATGCGCACGCGCAGTCCCTCGACCGCCGCGAAGTCTTCCCGTGCCAGCGCGCGCTGCGCGTCGAGCGCCGCGGCGAGGGCATCGAGCGGTGTTGCAAAGACCGTGCAAAAGGCGTCGCCCATCGTTTTAAAGACGTACGCGCCGTGGACTTCCATCGCCGCGCGCATCAGCGCGTCGTGGCGTGCGAGCGCTGCGGCCATCGCTTCGTGGTTGCGCTCCCAGCGCTCGGTGCTGCCCTCGATGTCGGTAAAGAGGAACGCGACCGTGCCGGTCGGACGCGCCGAGACCGGCGCCCCCGAATCGAGCTGGCTCGCCATGGTTTCCGCGTTTTGTATCTAGCGGCGTTCCCCTCCGCCAAGCATCTGCATCAGCGCCTGCCAATGTTTTGCGTGCGGCACCTTCACACCGGCCCGAATGCGCGAGCAAACCGCGAGCGACAACCCCGTGCTTCGCCGATCTCCCTGAGCGGGAACGCATCGAGCTTCTGCGCGATCTCGCGCTTCAACCACGCCTCGTCGCGCTGATCTGCATTCTCCGCCCAACCGCGATTGCGGCGGAGTGCGTCGCTGGTCGCCTCACCTCGCGCGCGGTTCACGTCGGCGCTGCGCCGTGGATCATTGCCCGCGGCAGCTGATACGATCCGACGTTAGCGAAGCGCGGATCGGTAATCTTTGCAAACGACTGCTCGTCGTGCCACGGAACTTATGGTCCCGGCGGTTCGTATTCCGAACGGTTCGTACCGCTGGCGAGGGTAGGGACCGATCCGCTGCGTACGACGATGTCGTACGACTTCAAGAAGTACTTGGTCGCAAGTTGGCTGGGCTTCTACTCTAAGACGCGACTACGTCCCGCTACGCCTGTCGGCTACATCGCGCCCCTCGGCGGCATTTGGGCCGCCGCTCCATACTTACACAATGGCTCGGTTCCTACGCTCTACGCGCTCTTGCATATCGAAGCTCGCCCCAAAGTATGGTTGCGCTCCGAGGACGGCTACGATCCTAAAAACGTCGGGCTCGAATACGCTGCCTTCAAAAGTCTGCCGGTGACCGCGACCACGCTAGATCAAGAGCGCCTCTATTATCAAACAGATCTTCCCCGTTTGGGCAACCAAGGGCATCGCTTCCCGATGACGTCCCTGAATGCGACGGACACCACGGCGTTGTTGGAATATTTGAAGAGCTTGTAGGGCGGTTCCGCTCGCGGGCAGGCAACGCACGTCAGAAAAGCATCTACCTTGGCCCACCTTAGGTAGCGATAATGGGCTTTATCGATAGCTTGGATCGGCGATCCCTGACGGCTACGGCGTGTCCTCCTTCAGCGGGTCATGACTGCTCACCACGTGAACCACGCGCCGCGCAGTTCCTCGCCAAATGCAAAGGAAAAGGGCGGCATTGAGTTCCATGAGCGCCGCTACTGTCTCGTCGCCAAAGAGCTCGGTCCTGGCGACCTCCCCCGCGCGCTGGGCTTTCTGACCCCCGGCAGCACGTCATTAAAAGCGACCCAGCTCGCGATCCGTCGGTCGGAGATTGGCTTTTTGCCAGTCTCGCGTAGCGGCCTTCCCTGCGCCAACGCTGCGGCGGTCCCGCACTCGTTACTGGATTAGACGACGCAACTCGTCGCTTGGCTCGACGTGAAAGTCATGGAGGACGATCGATCGATAGTGATCCCACTGCGCGAGTGCCGCGGCACGGTTACCGCGTCGGATATGAACCCTGATCGCAACCTCATGTCCTGACTCGCTCTCCGGTTCCTCGCGTATCATGATTTCGGAGATTGCAAGTGCGCCGGCCGCATCGTCTTCTTCGAGGAGAGCCGCTGCCACGGCTACTCTCGTCGACTGACGCAAGGGCCGGAGCGTGAGCTGCATAGATTCCGGCAGCTGCCGGTTACTTTCGTCGTTGGCCGAGGTCAGGGCGAATTCCATTAAACATCGCCTTTCCACGGGATGCAACGACCCCCACGATTTCGCGATCAAGCGACTGAAAAGCTGCGACCACTCTTTCACGTCGACGCTCACGGTTGGCGACAGCCGGTAACCCAAGCGCGACGTTTCGACGACGCAATTGGATCCGAGTGCCTTGCGCAAGCGATGGAGATAGACGTACACGCGGTTATGGCCGATTTCACCGTCAACGTCACCAAAAACGCCGGCCAGCTCTCCGCCAGTAAACCACCGCGGCTCGTGCGCCAAGGCAGCCAGAAGCATAAACTCGTGGTCTCTAATATGGATTGTCTTCCCACGGATGGTCAGCGTGCGATCGAGAACGCTGAGGCGGACGACGTCTCTTTCAACGAATCTCTCAAAGCGTCCCACGAATGCATCAAACATCGTTCCTTTTTTGCCTGCGCGCAGCATCTTGAGCGCCAGAGCGGGCGCGTCGGGGTCGACCAAAGTGGCGAACTGCTGCGCTTCGTCCCAAGCCGTCGAGGACTCGGCGACCCGCAACGTAGCCAGCGCCAGGCGCGCGATGATTTGGTAGAAGGGACGAGAACTTTGATCGGCCACCTCAATCGCGGTGCGGATCAACTCGATGCAATCGGAGCGACTCGCAGCGAGTGCGCCTGCCATGAGAAGACCCTCGGCTCGCGCCTTGACGATTTCGAAGCCATACGGATGGGCGCGGCCGTGGGCGCTCGCGATGAAGAATCGCATGCCGCGCACTACCCCCGGCATAACGCGCTCCTCCAGTTGCGCCAGGTACGCTGCGGACAGATCGTCTTCTCCGGCAAACCATGCGGCGAAAATGGCTTCCACGAGAACGATCGTATGGATCGACATGTCGCTGCCTATACCGATGTCAATCGCTCTGGCCAGCGACTCGCGTTCCAGATCGCGACGGCCCTGGAGCCGTTGAAATGGTGCGATAACGTCGTAGAGGTACATCGCATGGGAGACCGGCGAGGCGGCTAAGAGAGGGGCTAGCGCTTGGGTCGCCGCTTCAATCCCACCGGACTTTCCGACAAAGGAATCGAGTGCGGCACCGAACATGGTGGCGACGCCACGGCCGCTGAGGTCGTCGGGCTTTACGCTCTCCGCAAAACGGTTGAGAAACTCGCGCGCTTCCGCGAGCCGGCCGGGATTCATATAGCCATTGACGACGGTTCCGGCAACCGAAGCCCGAATGACGGGATCTTCCGCATCATCGATTTCGTTCCACATTGCGAGGGCCGTCCGCAACCATTCTTCAGAGGTCATGGCGTAACCGCGGTGCACGATTGCGGCGCACCACAAGCGTGGAAAGGCGGCCAACACACGCTCGTCGAGCGACGCAAGAACCGTCGACTCCGCCAAAGTAGGCGTGGAGATGAGATAGGCCCCTACGTCTTGCAAGGCGCTTGCCGCGGCATGCTGATCGCCGAGAACGAGGTGGATCTGTGCGGCTCGTGTTCGGGCCCCGGCGTCTTCTAGTATCTTCGCGGCTTTGCGTAGAGCAGCACACGCGCGTTCGGGATAGCGGTCGCGTAAGAGCCGCGACAACTCAGGATGAACGTGAACTTCGGAGTCGCTCAACGTCACCGTCAATCTGGAGGTGAGCGCCTCGAGGTCGTGGCTTGCGTGAGGGCCGACAACCATTGCGACTTCGTCGATCGTGGGCTGCGGAATGACGGCCGCCGCAATGAGCGTCTCAATGGCGCGAGCAGGTAGCCCGCTCAGAACCTGGCTAAGGAGATACTCGTGCAGCTCCGTCGTGGGCCGGCGCTCGGCTTCATCAAGCACAACTGCTAAGTCGGCTGAACAGCGCATGCGTGCGATTAGGGCGACGACGACCGGCCAGCCCTCCGTCAGTGCAATAAGACGCTGAAGATCCTTTTCGGAAGCCGGTCCGGCAACGGCGCGCACTTCACTCCGATTGAAGGCCAGGTCTGAAATCCCGGCCATGGCAAAGTCTTGGGGACCTAAGCCGTGACCGAGCGGGACGTCAACGGAGCGCCTTGCACAGATCAACACCTGCCGATCGTGCGCGTCGAGCAATCTTCGGATAAGCCGCCCCGCCCCAGGCACCTCACACAGCGCTTCGGCGTTATCGAACGTCACGATGTCTGGCGGACCCGCCGACGACCACGCTCGAACTGCCAGTAGCTGGAGATCTTCGGGGTGCCCAATAGCCGCAAGCTGCTCGCCGGCCCACGAGTTGGAACGGGTAGGCTGATGAGCGCTCAATGCCACGATCACAGCTCGAGCGAATTCAGATAAGTCCGCGACTTCGCCGCAATCACATACGGCGCTACTGGGGTATCGCGCAGCGATCTGGCTTGCAACCACCGTTTTCCCGTACCCGGCCGGCGCCGTGAGCGCGACGCAACGGGACGAGCGTCGTATCAACCGATCGACGAGCGCCGAACGCGGTAGGAAGCGTCCCGCTTTCCCGTCGGCCAAAGCCTTTCCCCCGCTAGCTACTGATCTGCTCCCCCGCTCGCCTGTAAGGCAAATGTAAGGCAGGGGGTGCTAGCTTTACGGTACCGCGTCCCTGCTGACCTTTTGAGCGACAACGCAGCCGCTTCACCACATACACGAAGGAGCTGTTATGCCCGGAATCTTGAAACTGTTCGGACCGTTCGTTGCCGTGCTCGCGGTCGCAGGGTGCAATGCCGCCGGCTCCGCTACCGTGCCGGGCCCCATCGTCCAAACGACTTTGGAAGCGCAGCCGATTCCGCAGTGGCAGGCGCGGAACCTCGCCCGGCGCGCTTGCCCAGAAGCGGCTCCCGGTGAGGCTCAATGCGAGGCTCTGATCATAAATAAGAGCACCGAAAGCAAAGTGTCTGGCTGGGGCGCCCGCGATATTGAGGCGGCGTATGGCCTTCCCTCGTCGAGCAAAGGCGCGGGACAGATCGTCGCGATCGTCGACTACAACGACAACCCCAACGTCGCCTCCGATCTTGCCGTCTACCGTCGGCATTACGGTCTGCCGAAGGCGAAATTCTTCAAGTACAATCAGGACGGGCAACAAGGCCATTATCCCAAGGGTCAGGTGCAGGACGGCTTAGAGGAAGACCTTGACGTGGATATGGTCTCGGCCAGCTGTCCGAACTGCACGATCTATCTCGTCGAGTCCAACGACAACAGCCTGGGCTCCCTCGTTAAGGCGGAACAGGAAGCCGTGAAGCTCGGCGCACGCACTATCAGTAACAGCTTTATCTGTTATGGCTTTACGGGTTGCGACCAGAGCAAGGGCTATGAAACGCCGGGCGTAACCTACGTTGCCGCCGCCGGTGACGAGAGTTACGGCGTCGGGACCCCGATGGCGTATGGGAACGTCGTCTCGGTCGGCGGCACGCTCCTCTCGAAACGCGGTTCGATCTATAGCGAAATCGTCTGGCCCGGTACCGGCGGCGGCTGCGTACCGCAGGTCGCCAAACCCTCGTGGCAGCACGACCCCGGGTGCTCGGGACGAACGACCAACGACGTGTCCGCGGTCGCGTGGAACGTGCCGCTGTACGATACGTACGGCGAATCCGGCTGGGAGTACAGCGGCGGCACGAGTTCGGCGACGCCCATCATTGCCGGCGCGTTCGCACTTGCGGGGAACGCCGCCAAACAAGACGGCGGAAAAATCTTCTGGACGCTCGGTGAAGAGAAGCGCCGGGAGGATCTGCACGTGATCGGCAGCGGCACCAACGGCTGTCCACCTCATTTGCGGGGCAGCTACCTCTGCATCGCCGGCACCGACGAGTTTGGGACCTACTCTGGCCCAACCGGCTGGGGTACCCCCAACGGAATAGGAGCGTTCTGACCGTGAAACTGCACATCATTCTCCTCGCCGCACTGCTGGCTGGATGCTCCAACGCGATGCCAGGCTCGCAGGCCGTGCCCGCTGGTCTATCCGGCGCGACGCCGGCAGCGCGTCACCGTCGCCCAAGTGACGTCGTTCAGTTCGCCTATGTGGCCAACTTCGGCGCGACGAATATTTCCGCGTATTCGATCGCGGCCGGGGGCGCGTTGACGCCGGTGGCCGGCTCGCCATTTAAGTCGGGGAAGAATCCTTCGAGCCTCGCAATCGACCCGATGGGCAAGTTCGTCTACGTGACCAACTTTGGATCGAATGATGTTTCCGCCTATACGATCGATGCAACGAGCGGCGCGCTGAAGAAGGTAGAAGGTTCACCGTTCGCTGCCGGCAGCAACCCCCTGACCGTGGCCGTCGATTCATCGGGCAAGTTCGCCTATGTGGCCAACAATGGATCCAAAAACGTGTCCGCTTATGCCATCGGCGCGACGAGCGGCGCGCTGACGCCGGTGAACGGTTCGCCGTTCAAAGCGGGCCTGCGACCCTACGCAGTGGCGGTCGATCCTAATGCCGAGTTCGCGTACGTGGCCAACGTTGTTTCCAGCAATATTTCCGCCTACAGGATCGATGCGGGAAGCGGTACGTTAACTCCGGTGAAGGGGTCGCCGTTCGCGACCGGCGTTAGTCCCGTGAGTCTCGTCGTGCATCCTTCGGGCAAGTTCGCCTACGTGGCGTGCTATGGGTCGGATGATATCTCCGGCTATACAATCGACGCGACCACCGGCGCGCTGAGGCCGCTTCCGGGATCACCGTTCGCCGATATGGGCAGCGCGCCCGAAGGCGTATTCGTGGCTCCCGATGGCAACTTCGCCTACCTTGCCAACAGCCAAACCTTCCATGGCTTCCCCGACTTCATTGCGGCATATACCATCGATGCGACGAGAGGTACGCTGACGCCGGTGACGGGATCGCCGTTCAAGGATGCGGGAGCGGAAGCCGTAGGTGGGGCAGTCGATACGACGAGCAAGTTCGCGTACGTCGCGAACGATGGCTCCAGCGACGTTTCCGCCTATAGCATCAACGCGGCCAACGGCGCGCTTAAAAAGGTGAAGGGATCACCGTTCAAGACGGGCAGCGCACCCTTTGGCATGGCCGTGTGCCGCGTCACCGCCGGCTCATGCGTTCCGTCGCCGCCATAACGCGAAAAAGGAGCACTTGCATGAAGACTTCCTGGTCTCGATATTGCCCGTTGAGCGTTTGCGTTGCCGTTGCGATGCTCGGCGGCTGCGGCGGATCGGCGCAGCTGCCGAATCCTACAGTGCAGAGGTCGGTAGGCGACGAGCGCACCGCAGACCGCGCTGCTTCCTCGCGGTATACCAAAACGATTCTTTATAGCTTTCAGAGCGGAAACGACGGCATCGGCCCGTCCGGGCGTCTGCTCTTCCGGGACGGCGCGTTCTATGGCGAAACCGCCGCCGGCGGAGGCTCGAGCGGATGCTACAATCCGGGTCCCGGCTGCGGCACGATCTTCAAGGTGACGCCTTCAGGGAAGAAGTATGCGGAGACCATTCTCTATCGATTCCAGGGCCCAAACGGAAACGACGGTCAGGTTCCCTCCGGCGGCGTCATCTACAAGAATGGCACACTCTTTGGTACGACCACTATTGGTGGTAATTACAGTACCTACGAGTGCTATTACGAAGGTTGCGGCACCGTTTTTAAACTTCCGCTTTCTGGGGGCTCCGAGCAGATACTCTTCGCTTTCTCCGGCAGTAACGGCGCCGTCGTGTCTAGGGGTGTCGTCGATAAGGGCGGGACGCTCTTCGGAACGACCAACTATGAAGGTGAGTACGGCTACGGAACGGTGTTCGACCTGGCGCCGTCCGGTGGAGGCTATACCGAGAACACCCTGCACGAATTCGCGGACGGAAACGACGGAGGGCTGCCGCCGTCTGGAGTCATCGACGTGGATGGGTCGCTATACGGCGTGACCGGAGTGGGTGGAGCGCACAATTACGGCACAGTGTACAGGCTAACGCCCTCGGGCAGCGGCTACACTGAGACGATCCTCTATAGCTTTGCGGGCGGAAACGACGGTAAGGATCCAGGCGCGGGCGTCATCGACGTCAACGGCTCTCTGTATGGCACGACCGGGGGCGGCGGAGCGCACGATTACGGGACGGTGTTCAAGCTGACGCCTTCGGGGAGCGGCTATGCTGAGAGTACTCTTTACGGTTTCAAAGGTGGAAGGGATGCCGAAGGCACGTACTCGACGCTAACTGAACGGGCGGGCACGCTCTACGGCACCGGCGAGCACGGCGGTCTTGACAACTACGGGACGGTGTTCAAACTGACTCCCTCGAGTAGCGGCTACACCGAAAGCGTAATCTACCGTTTCAAGGGCGGAACGGATGGCGCGGAGCCATATTGGGGTGTCGTCGCCGACAAGAACGGCGTGCTTTACAGCACGACCGCTTCCGGTGGCTCATTCGGCAACGGAACCGTCTTCGCACTGACCCCGCGCTAGCTAAGGACGAGGTCGGACCGAGTTTCGTGTAAACGTGCCAGCGCTGCCGCGTAAGCGGGGCTCGGAAATAGGAGCGGCGTAGCTCCGGATTGCTAACATCCAAAGGAGACTACGCCGTGAAACAAGTCTA
>Ga0182018_10004282_pt1 | contig 12130 bp, 12 predicted proteins | sample 812P2MmetaG_FD_120490 | JGI IMG/M metagenome (GOLD analysis project Ga0182018, IMG submission 120490) | Permafrost microbial communities from Stordalen Mire, Sweden - 812P2M metaG | ecosystem: Environmental > Terrestrial > Soil > Wetlands > Permafrost | place: Sweden: Stordalen | collected...
GGAGGCTGCCCTGGCGTGGAAGGCCGTCTCGATCTGGGCGAGCATCGCGTTCAGCGACCGGCCTAGCCTGCCGACCTCGGTCCGCGGGTCACGGTCGGGTATGCGCCGGGTAAGGTCGCCGGCCGCGATCCCCTCGGCGGTGCGCTCGATCTCCGTGAGCGGTCGCAGGCTGGCCCGCACCAGCGCGACTCCGACGAGCGCGAGCACGAGCAGGATCGCCGTGCTGACGATCAGGTCGATGCTGGTCAGCCGCCCGATGGTGGCATAGACATCGCTGACGTCCACCCCGACGATCACGGTCCCGCTCACCTGCGAGCCGTTGAAGAGGACGAGCGTCGGCAGCGCGACTACCTGCCAGCGCCCGTTCCCCGACTGGGCGGGCACGGTGATCGGGTGGCGGGCGTTCGCCGTGAACCATTGCGCGCCAGCGCTCAGGTCCGGTCCCGGCACCATGGTCCGGCGCGCCGCCGGGCCGAAGCCCGTGACCACCTCGGGCCGCACGACCTGCTGCAGGGCGCTGCCCGACGGAATCCACGCGACCGAGACGCCGGGCTGCTCTCGCACGCCCGGATTCTGCAGGTACGCCTCCATGTCCTGCCTGGCCTGGCCGAACTGCCCGGTGAGCTCAGAGAGCTGCTGATTGGACTGGCCGAGCAGGTAACTCCTGACGACGGAAATCCCGGTAATGCTGATGACCACCAGCGCGACAGCCACCAGCGCCAGCAGCGCCGAGATGAGCTTGACGCGCAGCGGGGTGCGGCCGGGGAGCCGCCGGGGGACCTTCCCGGCGGGGACGGGGCCTGACGGCACAACCATGGTCATCTAGTCAGGAGGACGGGAGCCTGAGCACGTAGCCGACCCCGCGGAGCGTGTGCAGCAGGTGCGGCTCGGCGGAATCGACCTTGCGCCGCAGCACGGAGACGTAGGACTCCACGATGCCGGTATCACCGCGGAAGTCGTAGTCCCACACATGGTCCAGGATCTGCATCTTGGACAGCACCCGGTTCGCATTGCCCATGAAGTACCTGAGCAGCTTGAATTCCGTCGGGGACAGCTGGATCTGCGCGCCGGCCCGCCATACCTCGTGACTGTCCTCGTCGAGTTCCAGGTCGGCGAACTTCAGCCGCGGCGGCGGCTCCGTCCCGTCGCCCCTGGTGCGGCGCAGCACGGCGCGAATCCGCGCGATGACTTCCTCCAGCGAGAACGGCTTCGTCACGTAGTCGTCGCCGCCGAGGGTCAGGCCGTGGATCTTGTCCTCAGTGGAGTCCCGCGCGGTCAGGAACACCACCGGGATCCTGGCCCCGCCGCCGCGCAGGCGCCTGATCACGTCGAAGCCGTCCATGTCGGGGAGCATGACGTCCAGCACGATGAGGTCGGGCCGGTGCCGCTGGGCCGCCTGCACCGCCTCACCTCCGGCCGCCGCGGTGATGACGTCGAAACCGGCGTACCGCAGGCTGGCGGAGAGCAGCTCAAGGATGTTCGGCTCGTCCTCGACCACGAGCAACCGGGCATCCGCCTGCCTGCGCACCTCATTTGCCGGGCTCGTCATGGTACTCATGCTGCGCCTTCTTCCTGGGAGTTACCTGAAGGCGCGCTGTAACAGCCCTGGGTGCGGAATCGGCGCCCGGCAGGACGAACCGCCCGGCGATGAACTACCCGGCCAGCCGCCGTCCCGCCAGGCCGCCGTTCCGCCTGGCCGCAGTGCGCCTAGAGGTGCGTGGCTTCCGCGGGCAGGCCGACCGCCAGCGTCCACTGGGCGATTGCCGCCGACCGCGAGCCGACGCCGAGCTTGGCGTAAATGCGGTTCACGTGATTCTTCACGGTCTTCTCGGCGAGGACCAGGCTCGCCGCGATCTGGCCATTGGAGTACCCGGCCGCGATGAGCGTCATGATCTGGGACTCTCGTGCGGAGAGACCGGACACTCGCGCGGATCCGGTGACACTGCCGGTTCTCATCCGACCTCCGGCTGCTGTAATGAAGCCATGGGGAAGCGCTAGGCATCGTATCGGACAAATTCTCCTAGCGCGCGGATGTACGCATTGTGGACTTCGCGCCGGCGAGCCTCCGGTGCTATCCGGCCTGCTTCGAGCCGGTGAGCAGGCTCTTCGGCACCGGCCGGTCGGCCCTCAGGTCGTTGAACAACTGCGTCGCCTCAGCGCTGTTCCACTGCACCGCGTCCCCGGCGTTCGTTGTGAAGAAGTTCGAGTTGGCGATCGGGACTGTGGTGGTCTCCGGGTGCCGCAGCGCGAATGCCACCTTGATCAGCTGGTAGAGGCTGGTGCCCTGGTCGACGGTGAGCGTGTCGGTTGCCCCGACGGCGGCCGGGATGGCCGCGAAGGGGTTAAGCAGGACGCCGGGGCTGGTCATCTTGGTGAGCAGCGCCCGCAGGAACACCCGCTGGTCCTGAACTCGCTGCAGGTCCTGGTCGGAGAAATTATGCCGGGTCCGCACGTAGGCAAGCGCCTGCGCGCCGTCGAGGGTCTGGCAGCCCTTTTTCAGCCGGGCTCCGGATGCCCGGTCGTACAGCGACGTCTTGAGGCACATGCGCACGCCGCCGACGGCATTGACCACGCTGACGAAGCCGCCGAAGCCGATGCCCATGTAGTGATCGATGCGCAGGCCGGTGACGTTCTGCACGGTCTTGGCGAGCAGCTTGGGGCCGCCGAACGAGTACGCGGCGTTGATCTTGTTGGCTCCGAAGCCGGGAATCGGGACGTAGGAATCCCGGGGCAGGCTGACCAGCACGGACGGCCCGCCGTTCGCGGGAATGTGCAGGATCAGGATCGTGTCGGAGCGCTTGCCGCCGACGTCGAAGCCAGTGACCAGCTGGCGTTCCTGCTTGACGGTCAGGCCCTGGCGGCTGTCCGACCCGGCGATCAGCCAGTTCTGCCCGGCCGAGGCCGCGGGCCTGCCCGGGTAGTCCACCAGCACGTTCTTCCTGACCAGCGATGAGTTCAGGTAGAAGTACATGCCGGTGACCGCGACGAGCAGCAGCGCCACCGCGATGCTGAGGATCGCGATGATCCTGCGCGGGCGGAGCCAGCGGCGGCCGGCGCGGCCGCCCGGGCCACCGGGCGGGCTGCCGGGACCGCGGCGCCGCGGGCTGCCGGGACCGCGGCCTGGCCTGGACTGGGGAGGGGGCTGCGCGGGCCAGGCCGGGCCTGCGCCGCCCGGCGGCATCGCGGCGCCCGGCGGCATCGCGCTCGCTGGCCGTGCGGCGCGGGCCGCGCCGCGCTGCCCGGCTCCGGCCGGCAGCTTCTCCGTCGGGTCCGCTGCGCCCGGGCCTGCTGCCGCCCCGCCCGGGCCGGCCCCGTCCCGGAACCAGCCCTCCGGCCACTCGTTCATGGTTGCTGCCCCATCCTTGCCTTCGCTGTCATCAGTCCTCACTACATCCATAGACGCGCATCCGGCGCTCTTGGGCGTTGTCAGATTTCTGGAGAGTTGCCCTCCCACCAGATCGTGACCACCTCGCGGCCGGATGAGCCCAGGTCAGCCGGATTCTCGGAGTCGATGCCAGATTCGGTCAGCGCACCCGCGACGTCGCCGGCCCGCTCCGGCGGCAGGCAGAGCCGCCGCCTGGTGACGTCGACAAGCTCGTCGAAGCTGGCGTAGTCAGGGCCGCCCGGCCGGGTCCACCGCTCGGCTCGCGGCCGCAGGCCCATGGCAGTGAGGATTTCCAGCAGGTCCGCTGCCGTAGGAGCTGTCGGCCGTTGCAGGCCATGAAATCTGAGCCAGAACGGATTAAGCGTGGTCAGTGGATGCTCCGCGGTGGCTTCCACGACCACCCGGCGCCGGGCGTGCGAGGTGAGCTCGGCGACGAACGGGACCGGTTCCGGCGCGTTGTAGAGCACGTGGTGGCATGTCACCACGTCGGCCGGCCGGGTCGCCGCGGCGACCTCCGGCCAGCGGCCGAGTACCTGGCTGGCCGGGATGCCCATCGCGGTGGCCCGCTGCGAGAGCAGTTCCAGCATGCCCGGATCGGTATCGACGGCCGTGAGCGCGGTGGCCCGCCGCAGCAGCGGCAGGCAGGCCGCGCCCGCGCCCGCGCCGACGTCAAGCACGCTGCCGGGCGGGTCGAGGGCGGCCCACTCCCGCTCGTAGGAGGGGCCGGACGGGCCGCCGGCCAGCCGGTCCGCCCGGCGGGCGAACACCTGCCGCGGCAGCACCCACGGCGATTCGCTGACCGACGCGGTGATGTGCTCGGGGATCGCCCAGGCGGCGAGGTCCGCCTGCCACCGGTCGGCTAGCTCGGTCAGGTCGGGCATGAGCCGGAGCCTAGCCGGACGGCGACGGCGACGGCGTCGGCGTCCCGGTCGGCGCGACCGAGCTAGTCGGCGTCGGGGAAACCGAACTAGTCGGCGTGGTCTTCGCGGTCGGCGACGGCGACGGCGTCGGCGTCCGGGTGGCCCGGATGGTTGGTCTCGGCGTGACCGTAGGACGTGGCGTCGTTGGCGCCGGCGTTGGCGAGGTTGATTGCTGCGCCCCCGAGGTCCCGTCGGCCGTATCCGGCGCCGGTTGCTTGACCGCCAGGTAGGTCACCAGGGCGGCCAGGAAGACTGCCGTCAGGACCCAGGTCGTGACCCGCACCTGCCGTAGCCTTGACATCACCTGCCGTAGCCGCGGCATCAGGTGGTCCCGTCCGGTTCTGCGCTGGCCGGGATGACCGGCAGCAGGATGCCCTCCCGCCGGAACCCGGTGGCTATCCGGGCCCGCAGGATCCGCTCGACCTCGAACTGCCTGCCGGGCAGCGTCCGGGCGACCATGCGGACCTGGAAGTGGTCGACGTCGATGCTCTGCACGCCCATCACGGCCGGCGGGTCAAGCAGCAGCCGCCGCAGGTCCGGCTCCGTGTGCGCCTCCGCCGCGATCTGCCGCAGCAGGTCGCTCACCCGGTTGACCTCCACGGCAGCGGGCACCGGCACGTCCACCACCGCCCGCGCCCAGTCCCGGGACAGATTGGTCACCTGGGTGATCTGGCCGTTGGGGATGATGACCACCTCGCCGCTGGCGGTCCGCACCGTGGTTACCCGCAGCGTGACATCCTCGACGGTCCCGGTCGCATTGTCGCTTACGTTCGGCACCGCAAGGCTGATGAGGTCCCCGAAGCCGTACTGGCGCTCGGTGATGATGAAGAAGCCGGCCAGGATGTCCTGGACGATCCGCTGCGCGCCGAATCCCAGCGCCACGGCCACCACCGCGGCGGGGGCGACCAGGCTCGCCACGTGAACGCCGAGGCGCGCCATGATTTCCACCGCGGCCGCGACGTAGATGACCACCAGGGTTACCCAGGTGATCACCTCCGCCAGCGCATGCCGGTGCTTGGACGCCTCCGAGCGGACCAGCGCGTCCGTCTCCTGCGCGTTGGCGTCGATCCGGTCAGTGATCCTCGCGCCGATCCAGGCAACGATGCGCGTCAGCAGTATCGCCCCTGTCGCGAACAGCACGATCTCCAGGCCGCGGCCCGCCGCCCAGTGCGCGATCTCGGTCAGGTTCATCACACCCGTGAACGTAGCAAGCCGCTGCAACCCCCGGAGCCGCCCTGCGCCGCAGGCCGGTGGTGCGGCGCCGGCCGGCCTACTCCTGCCGCAGTACCCGCAGGCTGAGCTATCCGGCGGCGAGCAGCAGCCGGTGGCGGCCGCCCGCGCGCTGGGCCCGGCGTTTCGACAGCTGCCCGATAATGGAGCTATCCCGGCGTATGCCGGGCAATCTTCGTATCCCGGGCATGGAGGCCAGCATGGCGCGAGTTCTTTACACAGCGGAGGCAACGGTCACCGGCGGTCGCGCGAACGGCCACGGGCGCACGACTGACGGCGCCCTGGATGTGCAGCTCCGCTCGCCGAAGGAGATGGGCGGCGAGGGCGGCGGCACGAACCCCGAGCAGCTCTTCGCGGTGGGCTATGCCGCCTGCTTCGAGGGTGCCCTGGGCGTGATCGGCCGTCGCGAGCACGCCGAGGTGGGCGACGTCTCGATCGACAGCCGGGTGAGCCTCCTGCCCACCGAGGAACGTGGTTTCAAGCTTGCCGTGGAACTCGACGTCATGCTGCCGCAGGTGCAGGACCCTGGCCAGGCGACGCGGATCGTCGCTGCCGCGCATCAGGTGTGCCCGTACTCGAATGCCACCCGGGGCAACATTGAGGTCACGCTGACCGCCAACGGCCATCGCGTCGGCTGAACCTGCCCCTTACACCGCCCCGGTGATCGCGGCGATCTCGCCCGGGCTGAGCTGGATGCCCGCGGCCTCGATGTTCGCCTGGACATGGCCGGCTGATCCCGAGCCGGGAATGGGCAGGATCTGGGGCGACCTGGCCAGCAGCCAGGCGAGCACGACCTGGCGGGCACTAGCGCCATGCCGGGCGGCCGCATCGCTCACCGCCTGGTTGCCGTCGGTGCCCTGGATCGGCGCCCACGGCAGGAACACGATCTGCTCCTGCTCGCAGAGATCCACCATCGTCTCCGAGGACCGGTCACCGGCGTTGTAGCGGTTCTGCACTGTCACGATGGGGGTCACCCGCTGGGCCGCCCGGAGTTGCTCCTCCGACACGTTCGAGACCCCGATGTGACGGATCTTCCCCTCGGCCTTCAGCTCGGCGAGCGCGCCGATCGAGTCGGCGACCGGCACCCCCGGGTCCGGCCGGTGGAACTGATACAGCGGAATCTGGTCAAGCTTCAGCCGCCGCAGGCTGCCCTCGCAGGCCTGCCGCAGGTGCTCCGGGCGCCCGTCCTCCGTCCAGCGCCCCGGGCCCGGGCGCACCAGGCCGCCCTTGGTGGCGATGACAAGGTCGTCCGGGTAGGGATGGAGAGTCTCGGCGATCAGCAACTCGCTGACGTCCGGCCCGTAGGCGTCGGCGGTGTCGATGAAGGTCACCCCCAGCTCCACCGCCCTGCGCAAGGCCGCCTTCGCCTGCTCGCGGTCCGGCGGATCCCCCCAGATTCCGGTACCGGTAATCCTCATCGCGCCGTAGCCCATCCGGCTCACCGTCAGATCGCCGCCGACATCGATCGCGCCCGCTGCCGCCGCCGTTACCTGTGCGCTCATGCGACACCTCCTAATTCACCAGCTTTTCAGCACTTACCAGAGCGTGCTCATCCGGCCGGCCCGTTCGCGGTTGCCCCGCCGTGCTGAAGGCTAACCCGCGGGAACCGGCCCGCGCCGGCCAGCTAAGTATCCCGCGCCAGCCAGCTAAGTACATAGAGATCTAAATATAGATTGTGCTATGCTTCTGGCATGAGCCAGAACGCCTCAGCCCGGCCGGGCGCCGGGAGGACCGCGGATACCGGCAGCCGGACGGCGATCGGCCAGGCCCTCTTCGGGCTGGCTACCGCGGCAATCCACAGCGTGCCTCGCGACATCAGCCTGACCTCGGCATCGACACTCTCGACCCTCGATCGCAGCGGGCCCCGCCGGATCACCGACCTGGCCGCGGCCGAGGGCGTGGCGCAGCCGTCGATGACCGTGCTCGTGACCGCGCTGGAGCGGTCCGGCCTGGTCGAACGGCGCGCGGACCCGGCGGACGGCCGGGTGGCCCTGGTCGTTCTCACTGCCTTCGGGTCGGACTACCTCCGGGCCAGGCGGCAGGCGGGCGCCGCCGCGTTCGCGGAACTGATCGACGAGCTGCCACCCGGCCAGGCCGGGGCGCTGGCCGCGGCGGTTACCGCCCTTGAGCATCTCCGCAGCCTCGACGAGGAACGGCGGGACCGGGGGAGCGGGCAGGCCCGCCGGCGATCAGCAGGAGTCAGCGCATGAGCAGCGGTCAGGGGGCGGCGGCCAGTCCGTTCCGCCAGCCACGGGGCGTGTGGGCGGTGGCGTTCGCCTGCGTGGTCTCATTCATGGGGATCGGCCTGGTCGACCCCATCCTGCCGGCCCTGTCCCACCAGCTGAAGGCATCACCGAGCACGGTCGAGCTGCTGTTCACCAGCTACCTGGTGGTCACGGCGGTCGCGATGCTGGTGACCGGCTGGGTGTCCAGCCGGATCGGCGGCAAGCGGACCCTGGTCGCGGGCCTCATCCTGATCGTGGCCTTCAGCGCGGCGGCCGGCGCCTCGCACAGCATCGCGGAGATCATCGACTTCCGGGCCGGGTGGGGACTCGGCAACGCCCTGTTCATCGCCACCTCGCTGGCGGTGATCATCGGCGCGGCCTCCGGCGGGTTCTCCGGCGCCATCATCTTGTACGAGACCGCCCTCGGGATCGGCATCGCCCTCGGCCCGCTGGTCGGCGGCGAACTGGGGGGCATCAGCTGGCGCGGCCCGTTCTTCGGCGTCACCGTCCTGATGACCATCTCGCTCGTCGCCACGCTGCTCTTCGTCGACGCCACGCCCAGGCCGGCGAAGAAAACCTCGATACTCGCGCCGCTCAAGGCCCTGCGTCACCGGGGCCTGGCCATCATGAGCATCACCGCGCTGGGTTACAACTGGGGATTCTTCACCCTGCTGGCCTTCACCCCGTTCCCGATGCACCTGGGGATCCACCAGCTCGGCTACGTGTTCACCTGCTGGGGCGTCCTCGTCGCCATCTTCGCGGTGTTCGTCGCGCCCCGGCTGCAGCGCCGCTTCGGCACGCCCCGCACCCTGTACGTCAACATGGCGCTGCTGGCGGCCGACCTGGCGGTCATCGCGGCGTTCACCTCCTCCAGGACCACCCTGATCGTGGCCGTCATCGTCTCCGGCGCCTTCGTCGGGCTCAACAACACGCTCACCACCCAGGCGGTCATGCTGGTCGCCCCGGTCGAGCGTCCCGTCGCCTCCGCTGCCTACGGCTTCGTCCGCTTCATCGGCGGCGGCCTCGCGCCGTACTGCGCCAGCAAGCTGGCCGCCGACTTCAACGTGCACGTGCCCTTCTACCTGGCCGCCGGGGTCGTCGTGGCCGCCATCGCGGTGCTCGCGACCGGCCACTCGGTGCTCACCCGCGCCGAACGGGACGCCGCGGCGGAGCTGGGCATTCCCGCCCGGCCGCCGGCCGGCGAGCTCATAGCATCCAGCGAGTCCACGGCAACACCGCAGGGAGACAGCGACAACGGATCCATCGTGGCGGCTGTCAGCGCGACCGCGGATGCCGCGAGCGTCACTGCCACGGCCGTCGAGTTTGCCGAGCTTCTCGGCTGCCCGGTCGAGATCCTGCACGTCGTCGAGACCGACATCGTCGGGGAACTCGCCGTCGACGCCGAGACTCTCGACGCGGCCAGGAACCTCGTCGCCGACCACGTGGACCGGCTCCGCGTGGCCGGCATCCCTGGCACCGGACACCTGCTCCGGGTGGTCAGCGGCCACGGCGACGCCGGCCGCCGCATTGCCGGCTTCGCCCGCGAGCACCAGGCCCAGATGATCGTCATCGGCCCGCCCAGGGATAGCGAGATCGCCGGGGCCTTCAATGCCGGCCTGACCGGGCAGTTGATCCGGCATGCGCATTGCGCCGTGCACATTGCGGCGCCGGGCGCCGGCCACGAGCTCTCCCGGGCAGACCGGGCACTGACTTGATAATGGCGGCCTGCAGCGAGCTGCGGGCCGCCGCGTTGAAGTGGAGGTGGTCGTATGACCGAGGCAAGGGCTGCGATGCACTCGCCAGGAATCCCGCGCCGCACGGGCGCCGCCACGGCGCCGGTGATCGTGGTCGGCCTGGATGGCTCGCCGACCAGCTGGGACGCGTTCTGCTGGGCGGCCGGGGAGGCCTTACGGACGGGCGGCAGCCTGATCGCCGTGTATGTCACCCCCCTGGTGGAATCCGTCGTCGTGGTCGGGGCGTATTTCGACTACGCCGCTGCCGGGCAGGCCAGGCGGGAGGTGGCCGGGCAACTGCAGGACGAGGCCGCGCAGCGGGCCGGCGATCTGGGCGTGCCGCTGAGTTTCGTCTGGGAGCTCGGCGCCGCCGCGCAATGCCTGACCAGCGTGGCGCGCTCGGCGGGCGCCGATCTGGTGGTGGTCGGCAGGTCCGCGAAGATACTGCACCGCCTGGCCGGCTCGCTCGGCCGCCAGCTCGTCTCCCGCCACGACGCGCCCGTGGTCGTGGTCGTGCCCTAACCGGGCAGCCAGCAAGGACCAGGGCACGGGCACATCGGGCACTGGTGCCGACCCTGAAGTTCGTCAATGCCAGCATCGCCGCCGCCCTTGCCGCCCGCGAGCAGAGCTGACCTCAAGAGACGCCCGTCGAGGTCACGGCGCCGGCGGCCCGCGTGACACCTTGCCACCGTGCGGCGGGCTGACTACGGCAGACTTCCCTGGTATCAAGTACCGCGATCGGAACATCGGAGCTGTCATGCGAGGCGAACCGGATACCGGGCGTGATCCTCGCCAGCCGGAGACCGTCGAACTGGGCACCGTGCCCGGGTTCATCGTGTTCGACCTTCCGGGCGCCGCCGCCTCCGCCGGCGGGACGCGGCTGGCGCCGGATGTCACGGTGGCGGAGGTGGCCCTGCTGGCCCGGGCCATGACCTACAAGTTCGCGGTGCTCGGCGGGCAGGTCGGCGGCGCCAAGGCAGGAGTGGTGGGCGACCCGGCTGACCGGGCCGCCCGGGACCGGCAGATGGCCCGTTACTGCGCGGAGATCCGCCCGCTGGCCGACGCGGGCCGGTTCCTGACCGGGCCGGACATGGGCACGTCCGAGGAGGATTTCGCGCCGCTGCGCGAGCGCCGGGCAGCGCCGGCGGCCATCCGCAGCGCGGTCGGCGGCGTGCCGTTCGAGGATGTCCTGACCGGGTACGGCGTCACGGTGGCCGCGGAGACGGCCCTGCATGGCGGGCAGGGCGGCGGCTGGGACGGCCGGTCGGCTGCGATCGAGGGATTCGGCAAGGTGGGCGGCGGCGTGGCGCGGGAGGTAACTAGCCGCGGCGGCCGGGTTGTTGCCGTCTCCACGGTCGCCGGATGCGTCGCGGACCCGGCCGGGCTCGACGTCGGGCGGCTGCTCGCGCTGCGCCGCGCGCACGGCGATGAATGCGTCTCCCAGTACGGCTTGCCGGTACTGCCGCCTGGCCAGCTGTTCACGGCGGTTGATGCCGACGTGATCGTCCCAGGGACCAGGCCGGGAGTGATCACCCGCCGGGCCGCCGAGTCGCTTCCGGCCGGCGTCCAGGTGATCGCGCCCGCCGCCAACGTCCCCTACACCAGGCAGGGCGCCGATGTCCTGCACCAGCGGGGCATCCTGGCGCTGCCTGACTTCGTCTGCAACGCGGGCGCGGTGATCGGCTACCGCTCCGGCCTGGAGGCCACGCCGGAGCAGGTCCTCGCCGACGCCGGAGACAAGATCACGGGACTCATCATCGAGGCACTCGGCCACCCGGACGGGCCTCTCGCCGGGGCCTGCGAGCGTGCCGCCAGGTTCCTGCGCGGCTGGTGGGGTGACCCGCCAGGCCCGCCGTTCGCGCCGGAGGAATGACCCCGGCCGGGCGCCCTGGCCGGAGTGCGCAAGGTGTGAGCCCCGGCCGTCGCGTTCGAGCGCCGGCCGTCGCGTTCCGCGGGTCAGCTGAGGCGCAGGATGCGGGCGGCGTTGTCGTGCAGCACCGTGGCCAGGACGCCGGCTGGCACGTCAAGGGCCGCCAGTTCGTCCAGGCAGCGTTCGGGCGTGAAGAACGGGTAATCGCTGCCCCACAGGAACTGCCCGGACAGCCGCCCCCGCAGCTCGCGGATCACTTCCGGCGGGATCCGCCGCGGCGACCAGCCGGAGATATCGATGTAGACGTTCGTCTTATGCAGGGCGACGGCGATCAGGTCCTGGTGCCAGGGCCAGCCGAAATGGGCCGCCACCACGGTCAGCGCGGGGTGCGCGGCCGCGACCGAGTCGAGCTTGAGCGGGTGGGCGTAGTCGATCCGGATGCCCTGGCCGCCGGGCTGCCGGGCACCGATGCCGCTGGTCCCGGTGTGGAACAAGGCGAGCAGGCCGTGCTGCTCGCAGGCGGCGAAGATCGGCCAGTAGCCGGGGTCGTCCGGGGAGAACGCCTGCAGCGACGGGTGGAACTTCACCCCGCGCAGCCCGAGCGCGGCGATATTGGCGACCTCGGCGACGGCCGCCTCGCCCTTGTGCGGGTCCACCGAGCCCAGGCCGGTGAACACGTCCGGATAATCCCGGCAGGCCGCGGCCACCGTCTCGTTCGGTACCCGGGGCCGTCCCGTCGCCGTCTCGGCGTCCCAGGCCAGCAGGAC
>Ga0182018_10004283_pt1 | contig 12130 bp, 11 predicted proteins | sample 812P2MmetaG_FD_120490 | JGI IMG/M metagenome (GOLD analysis project Ga0182018, IMG submission 120490) | Permafrost microbial communities from Stordalen Mire, Sweden - 812P2M metaG | ecosystem: Environmental > Terrestrial > Soil > Wetlands > Permafrost | place: Sweden: Stordalen | collected...
CATCACGGAGCAATCGGTCATTGCGGTTGCGGAGAACAAGCGGAGATGCTGACCTGCAAGGCAACCTTCTCCGAAGAAATCGCCTTCGTTCAGAATGCCAAGAATGGCTTCCTTCCCGGTCTTTGATACAACGGTGAGTCTTACTTTTCCTTTCTGTATGTAAAAAACAGCATCGGATGAGTCGCCCTGAACAAAGATCGCCTGCTTCGCCGGAAAGACTGCGATCTTCCTGCCGCCGTCGATGGTCGAAAGGAATGTCTTGGTATCGAATTTGCCGATTTTCTTCGCTGCTCCCACGGGTGTGGTGACCTCTCAAGCCTTCCGAATGCTCAGAACGCAACTTCCTAAGACGAGGATGAAGAATGCGCGAGAAGACGAGAACGATATCGGTCCGCGGGCAAAACTGCGATCCGCTCGATGAAAATAATGATTTCATCCTTGGGGTCGGAAGTCAAACGGTTCCTCTTTGGCTTCGCCGAGCCATTCCAACATTGGAGCTTAGAGCCGCTGTTTGAATCAGTTGGAGACCTCCGAGAGAGGATCTGGGATCCTCTTAGGTCCCAAAGCGGCATCATGGTGTACACAATTTGAGCCGAGCCGATAAACCAGGCGCGTGTAGTTTCTTGAGTTTTCGAGGTGGGCAGATTTAGGGCGCTGGGTCGCGCCATCCGCGGACATCGGCAGCGAGGCGAACGGCTTCTTCAGGCCCCCAAGTTCCCGGATTGTAAATCTGCAGAGGTACGACGTTGTTAAGAATCGGATCGACAATCGACCACGCAGCCTCCGCTACATCCTCGCGAACGAAAAGCAATTTGTCCCCGTGCATGGCGTCGGTCAGAAGACGTTCATACGGGCTCTCTTGGTCAGTTTTGTCTTTTTCGACGGCGGAGAGTTCCACTGACATGGGCAGCATTTGCGGGCCAGGACGCTTAAATCGGTCGCCTAAACTTTTCCCTCCGCTGGGTCGGCGACGCCTTCTGACGGTAAGAAATCTGGGACATCAAGGCGTGCCACACCAATCCGGTAGTCGGCCATCCCGTAATAGACGTCGAAGCGGTTCGGTGAGCCGAGATCGTCGCGCCGGTCAATACCGGTGGGAAATACAACGTTGGCGATGATGCCGTGGCGTTCCTCCGGCATCAGTGGCGTCAATACGGGCTCCGGGGAACGATAGCGGATCACTTGCGGATGCTCTTTGGAGAGCACCATCGCCCCTGCCGAGTAGCGCAGTTCGTGCACCTCGCCGCCCGGTTCTCCCATTTCGCCGACGCCGTGGTAAACGATCAGCCAGCCGTGCCGGGTCAGGACAGGTGGAGTGCCACCGCCGATTTTGAGCCGCTCCCAGGGTGACACCGGAGTTGCCAGCCGGTGATGAGACGTAAACCGACCGAGGCTGTGTGACTCACGGGCCTCCAGGGACATCTGGCAGTGGGAAATCCAGATGCTTTCCCGATCGAGATCCACCGCGCGCGTCGCGGGGCGGCGGGCGGTTTCTTTTGGACGGGTGCCGGGGAAAAGCGGGCGGTGGAGGATGGCCAGTTCCGGCTTGCCGGATGGATTAGGGACGGCAACGGGGAACAGGCTAGCATCTTTGTCATCCACGTCGCTGAATTCGATGCGGTGACGCGGAGCAAAGGTCGCCAGACCCAAGCGTTGCCAGTGAAAGAGATCCTTCGAAGCAGCCAACGCGATCCGTGGACCTCGGGAGGAAAGTGCTGTGTAAGTCATCACGTAGCGCTGCATGGGTTCCACGAACGTGATACGAGGATCTTCGCAGCCACCGCTGCCATCGGGCCGCAGCTCATAATCGGCTTCCGGCTCCAAGGCGATGCCGAGTCGTTCGACCCCTGCCGGGTCGCCCGCTTCATTGAACCGCACTCGCGCAATGCCGATGCGAGAGTAATTTCCCTGCGCGACCAGTCGCGGGAAGAGATAGAGTTCACCGTCCCGGCCACGAGCGACGGCCGGATTCAGCACGCCTTGGATCTCCTGGGGATTACCCGGCTCCGGCTCCATCACAATTCCTAGCCGCTGCAAGTTAAATCCGCTCATCAGATCCTTTTCACAAATGTCACGTTTCTAATTGCGATCTGCTAAGCAATGACCCGCCGACATATTCACCGATTCAATGCCTGAATGCCATCGCCGGGATGGCAGGTGCTGAGATTAGTTGCCATGATGAACGCCTTCTCCGCGTGCATCTCCGCGTGATTACGGGCTAACCGTTGACCTTGAATTGCGGTGCGAGCGCCCACGTCTGAAACGTCGGCAATCCCCAAGCGACGATAATCGACGATGTGTCGCGGCAAAACTGGTCAACATTGCACAGTCGCTCGCTGGAATCTCAATCACTGCATTTCGCCATAACAGCGCCGATCGGGCCAAGCTGCTGGAGTGCCAAAAAGCGGACTCCGGAAGAACGGCTGAGGTGTGCCGTGGCGAGGTGTACAAAACTGACCAGAATGCAAAGCTGAAGTCGGACATACTGAACACAGAATGCCAAACACAGGCGAAAGACGAGAGATAACCAGCCGCGTGAATGCGAGAGAAGCGGAAACCATTCAGGAGTCCAAGGAACTGGTAGCGAAAACAAAACGGTCTTCCGCGATTGCCGACACGAAGAACCTGGCACGTCGCAAACAAGAACTGAATAATTCATCTCGCGCGCGAAAGAATATGCTGCAAAGGCACCCCTGACGGAGGTTCTGCAACCATGACTGCGCAACTTGCTACAGTAGACGACTGCATTTTGGCCCGTGCGGAAGAAACTGGGAACATCCGCGATGGGAACATCATTGCCCGCAACGCCAGCGACAAACCACAGGTCGGCGGCATGCAATTCGACTGCGGATACCTTTCACCGTATTTCGTGACTGACCCCGAACGCATGGAAGTTGCCTTTGAGAACGTCTACGTTCTCATTCACGAAAAGAAAATCAGTTCTAAGAACGACTTGCTTCCACTCCTTGAGCAGATCACAAAGAGTGGCAAGCCGTTGTTCATAATCGCAGAGGATGTTGGGGGCGAGGCGCTGGCTAATCTCGTCGTGAATAAATTGCGGGGTTCGTTGCAAGTTGCGGCCGTCAGGGCACCCGGCTTCGGGGATCAGCGCAAGATTATGTTGCAGGAGATTGCCATGCTCACGGGTGGGAAGGCCATCACTGAAGGGCTCAACATCGAGCTGAAAAACATACAGATTTCCGATCTCGGTCAGGCCAGGAAGATCACTGTTGACAAGAACATCACGGTCGTTGAAGGCTGGGCCGAGGACCACCAGGTTTTCTCTCAGCCTAAGATTGGCGCGCGCCCATACAGTGGGAGTGCATCGCGCCAATATCATGCGTAGACTCGGCATTCATAAGAGCGCCGAACTCGTTGCGTATGCGATCCGCCCCTGACCGCGATCGAGGCCGACGCCAAGGCCAAAGGATATCTCTTCGTTGCACGCAAGGCTGCCATCGCTCGCGGCTGAGTCCGCCGCTTGGACTGCCCCCGTGAATTGAGATTCGAGCACGATTCTGAGAACACAGTCGACCTGAAGCAGCCTTGGCGCGATGCGCCCTCTCGCAAATCCTACGACCATTCTGCCGCGTGCCTCCGCACGCACTGAGTCCCGACCGATTCCTGTGACGATTAGTCACGGGTGATGCTCTCTTCCGTACTGTGGGCCGAGCTAAACCTCCAGCAAGAGAGGCGCTGCGTTTGGATTGTGGCGAGACACACATTTTTCGTTTACTCTATGCAGTCCGGGTTGGAGGTCTATGTCAACGGCTTCAACGGGTGCACAGAGAAGTGAAGGGCGTCATCTTGGCGCCACGATGCGACAGGACGCATGGTGGATTGAACTGTTGCCTGTCATTGTCCTGCTCGGTGCATTCGGAGCCTACGCTACGGCGCGCGCCTTCGAGGGGAAATTCTACGAATGGGGGCCATATCTCTCTCCGTTCTACTCGCCTCTCATTGACGCCCATCACCGATGGTGGCCGCTCTCTCCGGCGCTGCTGATTCTGGCTTTCCCGTTGGGTTTCCGGGTGACTTGCTACTACTATCGAAAAGCTTACTATCGAGCTTTTTTTCTCGATCCGCCGGCTTGCGCGGTGGGTGAGCCTGGCAAACGACGCTACTCAGGCGAATCGAAGTTTCCGTTTATTCTGCAAAATCTGCATCGCTACTTCTTGTATGGAGCTGTCATCTTCCTGATCTTTCTTTGGCGCGACGCGATCCGAGCTTTCTTTTTTGACGGACGATTCGGTGTTGGAGTCGGCTCCCTGGTGCTGCTATTCAACGTGATCCTTCTGACGGTGTATGCGCTTTCCTGCCACTCGCTCCGCCATCTGGTAGGAGGAAAGCTCGACTGCTTTTCCTGCTCCGCCTTTGGGCGTCCTCGCCATACGGCGTGGCGCGGACTGACAATTCTGAACGAGCGTCACATGCTGTATGCCTGGATCAGCCTGGTCACCGTCGGCCTGACTGATCTGTACGTACGGCTGGTTGCCAGCGGCGCTATCACCGATTTGAGACTCTTGTGAACACTGAATACGAAACTCACGACTGCGATGTATTGATCATTGGCGCAGGCGGCGCCGGCCTGCGCGCGGCACTCGGGGCGCTCGCTCAGGGCGCGAAGGTGGGAGTGGTTTGCAAGTCTCTGCTCGGCAAAGCGCACACGGTGATGGCGGAGGGTGGCATCGCGGCGGCCATGGCCAACGTGGACTCCGCCGATGACTGGCGCACTCATTTTCGCGACACCATGCGCGGCGGCAAATTTCTCAATCATTGGCGCATGGCGCAAATCCACGCTCAAGAAGCTCCCGAACGCGTGCGCGAACTGGAGCAATGGGGAGCGCTTTTCGATCGCACCAAAGACGGAGAGATTCTGCAGCGCGCTTTCGGTGGTCACACTTTCCGCCGGCTATGCCACGTGGGAGATCGCACCGGCCTCGAAATGATTCGCACCTTGCAGGACCGCGGCGTGCAGATGGGAATCGACGTCTTCATGGAGTGCACGGTCAGCCGACTGCTAAAAGATGGGGACCGCATCGCCGGAGCATTCGGATATTGGCGTGAACAGGGACGATTCGTAGTGTTTCGAGCCAAGTCGATTGTCATGGCCACAGGCGGCATTGGCAAAGCGTATAAGATCACGTCCAATTCGTGGGAATACACCGGCGACGGAATGGCGCTCGCCTATGGCGCAGGCGCCGAATTGTTGGATATGGAATTTGTGCAATTCCATCCCACTGGAATGGTGTGGCCTCCTGGAGTGCAAGGACTTCTCGTCACCGAGGCGGTGCGCGGCGAAGGCGGAATTCTGCGAAACAAATTGGGCGAGCGTTTCATGGAGAAATATGATCCGAAGAGAATGGAGCTCTCCACGCGCGATGTAGTGGCGCGTTCCATTTACACGGAAGTGCGCGAAGGCCGCGGCACCGAACACGGCGGCGCATTTCTCGACATCTCGCAGAAGCCTGCCGATTATGTGAAAAAGAAGCTGCCCAGCATGTACCACCAGTTCAAGGAGCTGGCCGATGTGGATATCACCAAGGGACCGATGGAGGTCGGACCGACTTGCCATTACATGATGGGGGGCATTCGGGTCGAGGGGGAAACGACGCAATCCACTGTCCCGGGACTTTTTGCCGCTGGTGAAGCGGCAGCCGGACTGCACGGCGCAAACCGTTTGGGCGGCAATTCTCTTTCAGACCTGCTGGTCTTTGGCCGCCGCGCAGGAATAGCCGCCGCCGATCACGCCAAGACGGTGCAGACTACGACCATCGACCCACGGCAGATCGAGGATGCGGCACGCGAGATATTAACTCCTTTCGAGCGTAATAAAGAAGATGGTGAAAATCCTTATACTGTACATCGCGATTTGCAGGATGTGATGCAGAACCTCGTCGGCATCTTTCGCAACCGCGAAGACCTCACGCGCGCTTTGGACGAACTGGAGAAACTCAAGGTGCGTGCCGGACGCCTGAGCGTAGAAGGGTCGCGAATGTTTAATCCGGGCTGGCACCTGGCCCAGGATCTAAAGTCGATGCTGATCGTTTCCGAGGCCGTCACGCGTAGCGCACTGGCACGCGAAGAGAGCCGTGGAGCGCACAGCCGCATCGATTATCCTGACCTCGACGCAACGTGGGGAACGAAAAATAATGTGATCGACCGTGATGGAAGTGCAATGAGGCTGCGCCAGACGGCGGTGGCGGAAATGCCCGGCGAGTTGAAGCAACTGGTTGCGGATGAGCAATCGGGATGAGGACAAAAAAGAAGAGAGTTAGCGAGGGGCGCAATGGCAGAAGCAACCTTTGAGGTGTTCCGCGGAAACCGCGAGGGCGGACAGGCCACCACCTACCGCGTCCCGATTGCTCCGGGAATGGTCGTACTCGACGCGCTCCATCATATCCAGGCGCATCAGGCGCCCGATTTGGCGGTGCGCTGGAATTGCAAAGCGGGCAAATGCGGCTCCTGTTCGGCGGAGGTCAATGGTCGTCCGAGACTTACCTGCAAAACACGCATGGACGCGCTGCCGCTCGACAAGCCCATCACCGTTCAGCCGATGAAATCATTTCCGGTGATCAAAGATCTGGTCACCGATGTCTCCTGGAATTATCGCGTCAATAAGAAAATCCCACCGTTTACGCCTCGCCCCGGCGTCAAATGGAAAATGTATCAAGAGGATGTGGACCGCGGGCAGGAGTTTCGTAAGTGTATCGAGTGCTTCCTCTGCCAGGATGTGTGTCACGTTCTGCGTGAGCACGAGAAAATGGAGCAGTTCGGAGGCCCGCGGTTTTTCGTTCGCGTTGCGGGACTCGAAATGCATCCGCTCGACGCAATATCTCGCACACGCATGCTTAAGGATGAGCTTGGCATCGGCCTCTGCAATATCACCAAGTGCTGCACTGAGGTGTGCCCCGAGGAGATCCACATCACGGACAACGCGATCATTCCGTTAAAGGAGCGCGTGGTCGACGAATTTTATGATCCCTTGCTTATGCTGGTCAGAAAGATTCGAGGGGCGGAACAAGTCTAGCCGCGAAACAGGAATCGGACTGAAGGCAAAGGATCTCCCTTGGAGTTCACATTATGGAGTTCACACTAAAGACCATATCGAAAGCCGGTATTCCAGAAGCGATCTCAAAAGCCGAGCTCTACCGCTCGCTGAATGAACCGGAAGAAGCAGAATCGATTTGCCGCGACATCCTGGCGGTTGAGCCCGAACACCAACTTGCCCTTCGCCTGCTGGGCCTGGCAATCACCGACCAGTTTTGTGGAGATGCCTCGGATCGTCACCGAGACGCAGGGGAACTTTTCCATAGTCTCGCTGAGCCCTACGAGCGCCTTTACTACACAGGCCTGCTGCACGAACGACGAGCCAAGGCCCAAATGCGAATCGGCCGCCCCGCACACACGCTTACTCCCCTTTTTGCAGAGGCGATGCAGTCCTTTGCCGAAGCCGAAATGATTCACCCTCCAGACAACGACGATGCCATTCTTCGTTGGAATCGATGCGCCCGGCTGCTACAAAGCGATCCTGACTTTCATGAAGAGAAAGTATCCGAGATCTTCGATGCCATTGATAGCTCACCAATGTGAGATTAATTGTCTGAAAAAATAGCGCCCTCCACGATCCAATCCAAAGGGCAAACGCCGCGCACAGCGTTTGACAGCTGGACTGGATGCAAGAAGCTTCGGGCAAGGCAGTTTGCGTTGCCCGCGTCTTGCTCCTGGCCTGCCGGCAAAAGAATCCCGGAGAAAGGTAGATGTAAGTATGGCCAGTACTTTCATGGCCCGCGCCATTCAACTCGCGGTTGATAACGTCCGCTCCGGACGAGGCGGGCCCTTCGGCTGCGTTGTCGTCAAGGACGGCAAAGTTGTCTCCGAAGGTGTGAACCGGGTCACGGCGACGAATGATCCGACAGCGCATGCTGAAATGCTGGCAATTCGTGAGGCTTGCCAGAAGCTGCTCTGTTTCGAACTCAAGGGCTGCGAGCTTTACACTTCCTGCGAACCGTGCCCGATGTGTCTGAGCGCCATCTACTGGGCCCGGATTGACAAAATTTACTACGGCGGTCTTGCCGAGGATGCAGCCAAAGCTGGCTTTGACGATTCCGCGATCTATGCGGAAATCCGTCAGCCGCTTGCGCAGCGCAAGATTCCTATGGTTCAGACGATGCGCGAGGAAGCGCTCGCGGCATTTCGGGCGTGGGAAGACAGTCCCGGCAGGACTGTTTACTGAAGGTTTTAGTTCCCAGTTTTCAGCAAAGACATAGTCGCCAGAGTGCGGAGCACGATTCTGAGAACTGAGGATCTTTCGAGTAAGACGATTTGATCGACCGTTATTTCAAACTCGCGGAGAATGGAACCTCGGTCAAGCAGGAGATGCTTGGCGGCCTAACCACGTTTGTGACCATGGCCTACATCATCGTGGTGAATCCACAGATTCTCGCGCAAGCAGGAATGCCACCCGAAGGCGTCGTATTTGCAACTTGTATCTCGGCCGCCGCGGCGACGCTGGTGATGGGGCTTTATGCCAACTATCCCATCGCGCTTGCGCCCGGGATGTCGCTCAACGCCTACTTCACTTATGCGGTCTGCCTGAACATGCATGTTCCGTGGCAGACGGCGCTGGCAGTGGTGTTTTTTTCGGGCGTCCTTTTTCTGCTGTTGACCGTGACGCGCGTGCGCGAACGAATTGTCAATGACATCCCCGATTGTCTGAAGCACTCCACCGCGACGGGCATCGGGATGTTTATCGCCTTTGTGGGCCTTCGCAACGCCAAGCTGGTGGTCGCGAATCCTGCAACGTTCGTCGGTCTGGGCAGCTTCTCTGATAAAGAAGTGCAGACGGCGTGCTTCGGGATCGCCTTGACGATCGTCCTCATGGCGCGCAAGGTCAAAGGCGGAATTTTAATCGGCGTCTTTGGCACCACGCTGTTGGGAATTTTGCGCGGCATTTCGCATTGGCCCGCTGCAATCTTGTCTCTTCCTCATCCGTCGTCTACTTTCTTGAAGCTCGATTTTCGCGGAGCCATCCATCTCGGCTTCCTCGAAATTCTGTTTGCATTTCTGTTTGTCGATCTGTTCGACAATGTGGGCACGCTGGTGGGTGTGTGCGAGCAAGGCGGATTCATCAAGAACGGCAAGATTCCGCGCGTGGGCAGAGTCCTGGTTGCGGACGGAGTGGGTACTCTGTTCGGTTCTTTGACGGGCACGTCCACGGTGACCAGCTACATCGAGAGCGTTGCCGGAGTTGCCGCGGGAGCACGTACCGGCCTGAGCAATGTTGCGGTCGCCGGGCTATTCTTGATCGCTACTTTCTGCTCGCCTCTGGCCACCGCGATTCCGGCGTATGCCACGGCACCGGCACTGGTTCTGGTCGGTGCGCTTATGACGCAATCGATCTCGCAAATCGATTGGAGCGAATTCAGCGAGGCGGTCCCCGCCTTCATCACCATGCTGGCCACGCCATTGACCTTCAGCATCGCCACTGCGCTTAGCCTCGGGTTGATCTCCTACACGGTTGTAAAAATCGGCGCTGGTAAATTTCGTGAGATCACCGCTCTCGTCTGGATCCTCACTGCGCTCTTTATTCTGCGTTACATCTATCTTGCCGTGGCGTAGCGGCTTTCTCTGCCGTCGCGTCAAAAACTGCCAAGATTGGCATCTGAACGACTGGATTCGGAACGGCAGCGGGCTTGATGTGCATTTCTGATGTATTAATGTGCAGCTAAGTGTCGTCTGTTGCCACTCCAATGGATCACCTGCCGCTCAGGTTCGGAGTCGTGCTCGTCGGCAGTCAAGAAATATCAGTTCAATTGCTTAATTGGCGGATGATTCTCAAGTTCGTGAGTTAAAATGTCCCTCTGTTGTTGCGGCTCCCGTTGCCCAAGCAAACGCGAGTTTCGTGTACTTTTGCGCGTCCTTGGAAGACAGAAATCTTTCCGCGCCACCATTCGGAGAACAAAACATGAAGCGGGCAAGAAATATCCAGTCAGCACACTTTTGCCAACCCTCGGCGGTTACTTATTGCGCAACCATTCTCCTTCTTTTGCTTGCGGGGTTAGGATTCTCCGCCCAGGCGGCATTTGCCCAGACCGGATATTCGGGAATTTTTGGCGGGGGACCGTATTACAAGAGTCCGTCAGTCAGTATTCCTGAAATAGAAAAGTCCGGCTTCACCGAGGCGATTGTGTGGAGCGTTGAGGTCAGCAGCGTCGGCGACTTAAATTTTAACGGCGAGTTTCCCTTGACCTCGGGTGGCGTCTACGTCGGCAACGAGACCTATCCTAACTTCGCGGCAGACTTGGCGACCCTGAAGCAGGGGAGCGTACAGCGAGTCACTTTTAGTATCGGCTCCTCGAACTATGGAGATTGGGAAGATATCACTGCCCTGGTCGAAGCCCAGGGCACCGGTCCCGGCAGCATCCTTTATCAGGACTTTCAAGCGTTGAAAGCTGCCATTCCAGCGCTGGATGCGATTGATTTCGACGATGAAAACAGCTACAACCTGCCCACGACCGTGCAGTTCGGCGTGATGCTCGGCAACCTGGGCTATCATGTGTTGCCGGATGCTTATGACAACAGCTCTTATTGGATGAGTGTCGTTTCGGAAACCAACAGTGAGCTTCCCGGCACGGTGGACGGTGTGCACCTGCAGGTGTATGCGGGCGGCGCCGGCAACGACCCGTGTGCTGCGGAATGGAATTTCGGCAGCGTTCCGGTTTTTCCCGGCTTGTGGGACCGGGGAAATACCCCGGGCCGAGTCAAGAGCATGATGACAGCGTGGCACAACGAGTGCGGAATTGTCGGCGGATTCATGTGGCTCTACGATGATTTTGAGGGCACGGGAGAGGCGGCAAAATTCGCCAAGTCGATCGATGATGCGGTCGGTATTGGCGGCTTCTTCCTTTCCGGGCCGAGCAGTGTCTCCGTGGAGCAGGGTAAATCTGCCAAGGCCACAATTGCGGTCGCGGATTTCGGTACCTTCGACGGCACAGTGAGTTTAGCTCTGTCTGCTCTGCCAAACGGAGTCACCGCTACCATCGCGCCGGGTTCTGGCAAGAAACAAAAAGTGACTTTCAAAGCCAGTGCCGATGCCCAAACTGGATCCAGTTCGGTAACGGTCACAGGCACTTCAGGCGCAATCACGCAGACCTTTACTTTCACGTTGGTCGTAAGCTGAGCGCAATCCGGAAATAGGTCGGACGCACACGTTGATGATGTCATCGGTCTGCAAAGGGCATCGGCCTTCAATCCGCTCGCCTTTGAATCCGTCCACAACCGGGCTGGAGCACAAGCCCCCGGCCAGGCCGGGGAAACCTGGGTGAGTCCGGCCAATTCGCTGTCTCTCCTGTACAATTTTTTACTCTGTGAAACTTATTCTCAGAATCGCAGGATTGCTGCTGGCGGTGGCGCTAGGTGCGTCTGCCGAGCCCATTGCTTCGCTTCATCCCACGAATTACGTCAATGATTTTGCCGGCGTGCTCGATGCCGCGACCGTCACGCGCCTCAACGATCTCTGTCGGCAGGTGGACGAGAAGGCGCACGCGCAAATCTCCGTTGTAACCGTGAAGTCGCTGGATGGGCAGGACGTCTTTGACTACGCGGTCGCGCTCTATCAGGCATGGGGGATCGGGAAGAAAGGCAGCGACCGTGGAATTCTGATTCTGCTGGCGACTCAGGACCGCAAGTTTGGAGCCAGCACCGGATACGGACTGGAAGCGATTCTCCCCGACGGCAAGGTTGGTGGCTTTCGCCGGGAGGTGGTGCCTTATCTCACTAGAGGCGACTACGCTGCCGGTCTGTCGCTGATGACGTCGCGCATCGCGTCTGTGATTGCGCAGGACGCGGGCGTAACGCTCGAAGGAGTCCAGAACCCTCCTCCGCGACAGATGCGGAATCCGCGAGGCTCTCAAGGTTTCGGCGCCTTGGTCGGGTTGATCGTCGTGGTCATCGTTATATTGATCGTCTGGTCGGCAATAAGGGGCGGGGGTTCTGGGCGCGGAGGCGGTGGATTCTGGTCGGGCCTGCTATGGGGAATGCTGTTTAGCAACCTGAGTGGCGGACGCGGATTCGGTGGCGGCTATGGCGGGGGAGGGTGGGGCGGCGGTGGTTTTGGCGGCGGCGGCGG
>Ga0182018_10004284_pt1 | contig 12129 bp, 6 predicted proteins | sample 812P2MmetaG_FD_120490 | JGI IMG/M metagenome (GOLD analysis project Ga0182018, IMG submission 120490) | Permafrost microbial communities from Stordalen Mire, Sweden - 812P2M metaG | ecosystem: Environmental > Terrestrial > Soil > Wetlands > Permafrost | place: Sweden: Stordalen | collected...
AATGACGTGCTCAAGCTCATCGGCGCACCATCTCTCGCTCACGAAACACGAGCTCGGTTCCGCACCGCCACCGGTCGCTTTTCGCGATATGACTGCTCCGCTGCGGTCGCCGCTGCTATCGCTTGGCGGCCCTCTAATGCGTCGACTCTTGGTTCCTTGTCCGCCAGGATCGTTTGCACGAAGTCGCGCATTTCGTCCAGGTATCCATCCCTGAAACGAACCAGGAAGTGGTCCACCACATCTGTTCTTGCGCCGTTGGCCGTTAGCACCACCTCGGCGGTTTGCTGCAGATATCCGGTGATGATCGTGCCTTTCGAACCCACCACCTCGGTTCGAATGTCGTAGCCATACCCGGCCTGCATGTAGTTCTCGACCGCGCCCAGGGCTCCCCGTGAAAACTTCATGCTGACCAGCGCCGTGTCGATATCGTTGAACTTCGCAAGCTCCGGGCAGACCAGCACCCCGCCGTACGCGTGGATCTCGGATATTTCGTCGTTCATCAGCCACCGGCCCAAATCCAGGTCGTGTACCGTTGAATCCTGGAAAAACATGCCGTTAACGCCGCTAGCCATGTAGCTTACCGACGGCGGTTCCGGGTCCCGCGCCAGCGACTTGAAAATCACCGGGTCTCCGATTTCGCCAGCCTCAATTCGTTGTTTGGCTCTCACATTGGGAGGATCGTAACGGCGCACGTGCCCCACCTGCACGCGCACTCTCGCCTCCTTCGTCACTTCCACCATTTCATCAGCCTCTTCCAGCGTCAATGTAAACGGCTTCTCGCAAAAGATCTCCTTGCCCGCGTGCGCACACACTCGCATCGCCGCGCCATGGAATTTCGCCGGCGTCGCGATCACGATGGCCTGGATGTTCGGGCGCTCGACCAGCGCTTCCACACTGTTGTAGTACTCGCTGATTTCAAGCTCCGAAGCCGCCTGCTCGGCACGCTTCAAATCCGCGTCGGCCACCGCTACCAATCGCGCCTCGGGAATCAGGCAGCGGATATTCCGCGCATGCTGCTTGCCCATCGTGCCAACCCCAATCACTCCTATTCCGAACTTCTGCATAAACGATCCTTGAATTCGATCTTTGACGAACAGAAAACTACCCTAGGGAATACCGGAAAACGCTTCTTAACGGATTATAGGCGCCGAACAAAGGATGACTCGTGACCTCAACCGCTTCACCGCGGACGCAAGTCCGTCGCCGTCGCATTCCAGGCAAATAGCCGAATCGTCAAGTCCGATTGCGTCGCCACGGGCGGTTTCGCAACCGGGTCCAGGCCCGCCATATCCAGACGTACCGTCCCCTTCACCAAAACTTTCTCGCCGGGAGCCAACCAGAAATAATTGTCGCTCCAGATCACCGAGTAGACGTCGGGCAACACCTCGAGAGATACCGGATAGGCCGGAATCTCGCCGGCATTCTCGACCGTTACCGTCACCTCGGCTTCCTTTTTCGACGTCCGTTGGAATTGCGCGCTGCCCTGGAGTTTTGTCGGATTCGCTTCGATTTGGGGCCGCAGCCACGGACCTGTCTGGGTCAGAGGTTCGGCGACGGGCGCGGCTTGCCACTCTCTTCGCGTGGTGGCGTCCGCCAACATCTGCAGCACCCGCAACCAATGGGTTCTCCGTGAAAGTTGTGCGCCATGGTCGTCGGTTAACGTCAACTCCAGAAAGAGATATCCATCCGGCGTGTTGGCCGCAATCGGCCAGCTCAAATCGTGCGACTCGCTCGCGTAATTGTTAGCAGGGACGTCCACGTCCCATTTGTCTTCATGAACTTTTCGCATGCCCTGATCGAAGATGCGTGCGCTAATGTGTGCATTCTTCAGGACACGGTCGCGATCGTTGAGCGCGAAAACGGAAGCACGGAGAGTGTCTCCCGGTCCCCACGAGAAAAACCCAGTGTCCGCCATCACGTGTACTGGTTCGTTGGCGCGTTTGGCCGCGTAGAACGGTACTTGCGGCTGGCCAAACCAATCGATGATGTGCCAGCTATTCGCGATCGGCCCCAGCGAATTGTAGGTCCACAACGCCTCGCCCCCGGTACAGGGAAATTGCGCGCGCCAATGCTCCAGCACGCAGCCCAGATTGTGTTCGTAGCACATCTGGCTGTAATTAATCAGGTGCTCCAGGTCGGCTTTTCCGAGGTCTCCGTACCACGACGCGCGCTGCCAGCTCTTCACGAAAGTGTAATTAAGCTCGGCGCTCCGGTCTCGTATCGTTCGAAATTTGCTCTTGAATGCCTCTACGTCGTATCCCACCGGTTTCATCTGGAGTTCTTCGGCGGGGATGATCCTTTTCAGCAGCGAGAGATTCGCAAAGCTACTGAACGACCATTCGGAAATGAAGTAGTGCCCCCTGCCGAAAAGCTTGTGATACCAGTTCTCGTCCGCGGTGTAGATCGATTGCGGCTCGTAAGCGTGATAATCACCGCCACACGGCGAATTCATGCGGAAGGGCCGGCTGCCGTCGTACGCCGCAAAAACCTCCCGAATCAATCCCAGCAGCGGCTCGATCCCGTCGGCGAATGGGTCATACTCATTTCCGCCAACGTAAATGCCAATCGACGGATGCTGGCGTATCCGCATCACCGTCTGGGTGAGTTGTTCCCGCCACACCGGTAGCGTGGTGGTTCCGGGAAAGTCTGCCCAATTAAGTGGCACTTCTTGCCACACCACCATTCCGTGCTCATCACAGAGGTTGTAAAACTGTTCGGTTTCGAAAATGGAAGTTCCGCCATTCAGCCGCAGCAGATTCATTCCGTTTTGTTTGGCCGCGCGAATCATCCACTCTTCGCGCTCCGGAGATAGCACCAGCACGTCATCGCTGGTCATCCAGCAGGCGCCCTTGGCGTAAAACGGTCGCCCGTTCGCCACCCACAAGTACATGTAGGCTTCGTCTTCCAGCGTCTGATCCACGGTCGTAGTTCGGGGGAATTCCGGGCTGGCAGGGTTCCTTTTGAGTTCGAGCGTACGAACACCGAAGCGGCTGGTGATCGAATCCAACGCCGTGCCGTCCTTCGATAACTTCAATTCCAGCCGATAGAGCGGTTGATCGCCCATACCATTCGGCCACCACAATTTCGGATTGCTTAGCTTGATTTCATGTTCCCAAAACGAGAATGCGACCGGAACTTTTTGCGTGAACTTCTGTTTCCACACCACCGCATCGCTGCCCAATTCAACGATTTGTGCCTCGAAAACACCATCGAAGGGCTGGCCGGTGTTGGTCACCATGGCCTGCGCCCACAACGTCGCGGAGTCTGAGCCGATGACATCCGTGCGCACAAACGGGGCCTCGAGATACGCCTGGCCGGTCACCAATATTCGGATCGGTTGTTCCAGGCCCATGGTTCGATAACGGTTTCCCCACTGATAGCTCTCCGCGTCCTGCGCGTCGGGTTTGATCACTCTCGGTTTGCGGTTCTCGCTGGAGTTGTCAAAGTTCGGAATCATGTCGTGCGGCTCGTGCACTAACCGCACCAGCAGCTCGTGCTCTTTCCCGAAGACCACCTTGTCAGTGATATCGAACGTCGGGCCGCCGTACGCTCCCTCGTGCGCCCCCAGGAACTCTCCGTCCAGCCACACCATCCCAAAGTAATCCATCGCGTCGAAGCGTACTCGAACCACCGAACCACGCCACTGCTCGGAAATCTTGAACCGTCGCCGCAGATGCCAGTCTCTCTGGTGAATCCACTGCAGCTTTTTGAAGTTGTCCCCGTACCACAGGTTTGGCACTTGCCCCGCTTCCATCAGTGCGTACTGAATCGGCCGAGGCATCGACGTTTTCAACCAATTGCTATCCCCGGAATAAAAGCCCGGCGGGCTCATCAAGTCCGCTTCGGCCAATTCCCAGCCGTCGCTCAAGGTCATCTGCCAACCCAGGACGCTGCCTGCCGCCGTTCCAAGTTCGACTCTGGGCTGCACCGGGCTGGCGGCGAAGGCCCGCGCCGCTCCGAGCTGCTGCAGGACTTCCAGGTCGCCCCCGATCGCCCCCGCGCTGCTGGGTTTTATGGAAACTTGGCCGCCCGATGGAGATTGCTGCGCGCCGAGAACGGGACCGGAGGTCACGCCGGTAGTGACGGCTGTGGCGACGCTGACGCCCAATAGGGCCAGCCAGTCACGACGCGAGACATCTCCAGGTTTCCTATTCACCGGGATACACTCTGAGGGAAAAGAATATGGTTTTGCATGATCTCCGCGCTCATCAGCCGCCACGCCAGGGCCGGCTGTCGGGTCTGAATTGAAAAATTGCTGGGCCTGCCATTGGAACCCAACCCCAGCAAGGCGGCTCATCCTACAAAACTGAAATTACAGCGTCAACAACAATTTCGGACAAGTGTCCGTAATACGGAATGGAGGGATTGGACTGTTTATTCGCTGCGACGTTCAGGTCCAAATGGCTGACAGCGGTTCATTCTACCGCATTCGATACCCCCAAGTGGGGAGGATACTGGCGCGGACCAGCTTGGCCCAGAGTGTTTCGCTAGGTTGCTCTAGCGTTGGCCAGAGCTGGACAGTCGGCGTGGAACTCACCGCCCTACTCCGGCGGCCGAGTCCAGCGTCTAGCGCCCGCTCTGCGGCGGCCCATCCGGCGCAAAAACGCCCGGCGATAATAACCGGGAAGTCGCGGACGCCGCAGCCCGGATGCCCTCCTGCACCTGAGAAAGCTTGGGCTCCATCCGCGCGGCTGGCCCGGATACGCTGATGCTCGCGATCACTCGCCCGGACTGATCGAATATCGGCGCAGCCACGCAGATCACTCCGCTCAGGTTCTCCTCCATGTCAAATGCCACCATACTTTCGCGAACGGACGCCAGGTGCTCTACAAAGTGCTTCTTTTGTGTGATCGTTTTGGAGGTCATTTTGAGCATCGGGTTCTTGTCGAGAATCGCTTCAATTTCATTTTCCGGAAGGAACGCAACCAGGGCTTTCCCTAATGACGTGCTGTGCACCGGATTTCGTTCGCCGGGGAGCGCCGCGATGCGCAACGCACTGGAACTCTGTAGGACCTCGATGTATGCCACTTGCCCGCCATCAAGTAGCCCTAGATTGACGGTCTCGCCGAAGCGCAACAGGAGGTTCTGCATCACGCTCTTCGCCACAGATTGCAACCGCCGAAAGTGCACCGCCGGTCCGGTAAGCTCAAAGAACTTTGACGCAAACTGATAGTGCCCGGCCACCTCATCCTTCTCGACGTAGCCCAGCTTTTCCAGGGAATACAAAATTCGATGCACCGTGGTTCTCGCGAAAGGAACCGCCGCGGCAATCTCTGAGAATGGGACCGGCCGATGCTTGCTGCCCGTCTCAATAAAATATTCGAGCACCGAGAATATTTTCCCCATCACCTCGATGTAGTTTTTGTCTTCCTGGCGGCGTTTCGGTTTGCTGGACCGCTTCTTGGCCATTCGAACCTCTCACGTGTGCGATGGGAGACCGACTCGCGGCGATTGCGGCGTTTTTCGGAAAGATACGCTGCGGTCGTAGGCTGTTCAACGTCTCCGGCCACCAAGAATACCTGTTTTTTCGGCTTTTTTGATCTCCCACGCACATTATCCACCGGCCACTCGTGCGAATTCGCATTGTGTGGCCCTAACATTCGAGTTGCGTCGCCCGATCACCCGGCAATTTTCACAAGCCTATCGACGCCACAGTGCGCAAGTCTTCACAGGTGGCCAGCCCCACTCGCCGTTGAGAACTATAAGTCTCGCATGGATGCACAGACCCACTGGAGACGGTTTACAAAACACAGGCGCCGGAGGCTGTCATTTGGTGCCGCGCGCATTTGAAAGCTCGCTTGTACTCATCGAACGGACGCGACCCGGGCCTTCTGGCGTGTCATTGATGATGGCGAGTTCGTTCCTCCATCGAGGCTGGTGAGAGAAATCAGCGAGCGGTTCGGCGAGCACGTACTCCCCCCGATACACGAGGGGATGCGTGATTACGATCGGTGGTATGGAAGCCGTCGGTAAGAACCGCGGTTTGAACAAAGATCAACCAAGGCGTCCCAAAGAGCGTTGACCACCGTTCCGCCATCGTTTTCTGGCTGGACCGAGTTGACGGCGACGATTCGAGTTCCCTCTACGGGCGCGCCACCGGTAGGATAAGGTTTCAATTCCGGCACACGGGCGTCAGGCGCAGCTAGCCACACCTTCCGCCCGTGGAAATAGCTCAACAGCTTGCGGGAAACGTAAGCAAATTCACCCAGATCCCACGCAGGTCCAAGAGTCGCTTTCTTAGTCGTCTACCACTGGACGCCGGGGTAGAGGCTGGGAATTCGGAAAGCGCGATAAGCGTCGCTACCCACGACGTTCAATTGCCAGACGGTTTGTGCCGGAGAAGTGGGCGTCACCTCATACACGGATGCTTGCGATGCGGTCGCCAAAGTATTACACAAGTCGAATTCGACGTTCCCGTTCCCCAAGACCTCCTCATTCCCGCCAAAGAAGGTATAGGCAGGGGTGATATCGAGAAAGTCGAGTGTGGCGGTCATCGCCGATTCGTTGATCGTGAGCACCTGCGCGGTGGTGTAAGGGCAGGTTGGCGCGCCGGTGTCCGCACAAGTCGTACCGGTAGGGTAGGTGCGAAAATCGCCGTCATCGAAAACCGTCATTCCGAACGTGCCGGCCGTCGCTGGCGTGGTGAAGGCGGGAGCGTGTTGTCCACTGAACCAGTCGGTGGGATCGGTGCCGCCCACCAGCGTAAAGTCGCCCTGATATCCCAAGTGCCAGATAATATCGCCGGCTCCTGCTCCGTTATTATAGTCAATTTTGATAATCCAGCTTTGGTTGCGCATCGACAATACTAGATTGCCGTCGCCGGGCGAGTACAAAATGGCGTTGGCATGGGTCCAATCCGTTATGGAAGCCGGATGACGGTTCACGTCCATATGGTCGAAAGTGTTCCAAACCCACACTGGCTGCAGATTGGAATCAAGATCAATCAGGGCGTCCCCAGTGACGTTGGACGTAGTTCCGTCCTCGGTTTCCGGCTGAACCGAGGCGACAATCATGATCCAATGTCCATTGGGCAAAATCGCGACGTCGTGGTGCATGTATTCTGCCTGATAGCTAAATCCTGCGGCGGCCAAGCGGTCATTGAGAGTGTCAATTGAAATTTCACGGATTGTCGCTCCGCTGAGGTCTATTTCCCGGGTGACGTCAATTGTTCCTGCCGGAAGTTGAGCCGGAACGTCTGTCTCAAGTGGGGCGGTGACCACCAGGAAATGCCCATTGGGAAGCGGCTTCACCGGCTGGACCAGATCCGCCGTGCTTCCGCCCGGCGAGTAGGTCCACACAACGTTCCCGGACAAGTCGGTCACTACTACCGGGGGCCCGCTGGTGCCCAAGACCAAGTCCAGCATTTCCAAACCCGGCTGAGGCGTCATGCCGCTAGTGGTCGTCGCAGTGATTTGAGCCAGATTGGCGGGCAGCGCCCCAGTGGAAAAGGTCTGATCGAGGTCATTGAGTGTGGAACCGTCGGGCATCAGCAGCGACGCGCGCATGTGGTACAGGGTGTTGGCTTTCATTCCCGCCACAAAGGTGCCTAGGGGCGCCGCCCCGCCCGCTGCGGGCTGGGTGGAGGTGGTGAGGCCGTAAGTGGTGTCCAGGCCGAACTGGATCGTTACCCCAGCCGCAACAGGCGGCGCGATAGTGTAGAGGGCCACCTGTGAATTGGCGGTGGCAGCGACGTTACCCGGGCCAACCACGGTAACCGTGGCGACGGCGGCAATCTCCGGGTCCGAGCTGCTTGAGGCAGCAATCGTAAATGGCGTGGCCGGCTGGGTCATAGGCGCGGTGTAATTTCCCGACGCGTCAATGGTTCCCACCGAGGCGTTGCCATTGGCTATGCCATTGACGTACCAGTTCACAGCCGTGGCGGCAGGCGAAAAAGTCGCCGTATACTGCACCGATCCCCCGGTCAGGATGTCCGCGCTCTCCGGTGCGATCGAAGCGGTCACCGAATGGGTTACGGTCGAGCCACCGCAACCCGTAAGCAGGAACGAAACCAACAAAACGAGTACCACAGTTACTTTGTTGAAAGTCATTAAACCCACCGCCTGGACCGAGGATCAAGGGCAGAAATATCAATTCAACTTTAACCCAAACGAAGCAGTTCCGTTTTGGGAATTCTGCGAGAAATCATTACTTTGTGCTCTAACCCAGCGTCTCTGTAACCTACAGTTATCCTGTGTGTTAAGTAGCCACCGTTGAGCGTGCGCGACTGCTCGGGATCACTTTCTCCAGCGGGTTGGCTCTCGGAAGCCCCTGCGCCTATTGGGTACGGTTCCAATTCCGGCACCGCGGCGTCAGGTTCAACGAGCCACACTCTGCGCCCCTGGAAATAGCTCAGCAGCGGCTCCATGTCCACCCCTGGGATCTCTCTCGCCCAGACGACCTTGGCTTTGTCTATGTCCGCCCGGTTATAAACCCACTCGCCCCCAACATCGTGTTGCGGCGAATAGCGCACCACCACCAGATCATTACCGGGCATTCCCTCCAGTTGCGCCTCGATGCGCGCTCGATTCTCAATCGGCATCCCTTTCCAAATATCGGTTGTGTGTGGCAGCAGAACAATCGCGCATATAAACACCGCCCTCGAAAGGCCGATTCCGCGCCGAACGTCATTGGTGCTCCACTGCCGCAGATGGCGAATCCCTTGGGTTAACAATGCGAAAAGAGTCGCGGTCACCGGGGCCGCGTAGTGTGGCAGAAACTCCGCCACCAAAAGGAATCCCCCAAAGCAGATTGCACCTTGCACGATTAAAAAACGCACCCGGCGATCGAACAACACCCAGGGCATAGTAACGATGAACGCCGCGGATAGCGCGTCTCCCGCGAAAAACCTGAACAGCTTCACCCCATTGCGGAACACGCCCAAGGCGATGTGCTTAATACCGTCTGGCCGCCCGTTGGGCCAAGCGATCGAGGGCAGCCATACGTTGTAAAAGTTATCGAATTGCGGGTTCAGGAAGTGAAATGGTGGTCTCGCCTTCTGCCAGATAGTCTGGGGTATAGAAAAATGGGTGCGGTCGTTGAGTACATTGGGAAAGATCCAGGGACTTCCCGTGCCGCGTAAATTGTAGTAGGCCATGAAGATTCCACACAAAAGGAGCAATCCACCGCACGGAACGGCAACTAGCCACAAGTCCTCGCGCCAGGAACCGCCGCGGCCAAACCTCGCAATCAACACCACGAAGACCGGCACGCAGAGAATCAATCCCTCAAACGGCCTGCTGTTCGCCAGGATCGCTGCACCCAATCCCAGCATCATTGCGTCCCTCGGACGCCGGGAACGAAGAATACGCGGTAGAGCTCCAACAACCAGCGCTCCTCCTGTCGCCGCCACTGCCCCACCCCAATAGCTGTTCATCCAGTAGCTGAAAATTCCGAGCCTGAACAGCACCAGCGTCCCGCCGAGTAATGCCCATTGTGGTGGCAGCCAGCCTTGAAGCATCCACAGCACGGCCGCGCACATCGCAGCGACGCTTAAGACCACACCAATCCACGGATGCCCGAGAAGTTGCCCTAACGCCAACACCGCGCCTTGGCCAGGAGGGTATTTAGACATGTAAGTCGGCTGTTGATTTACATGAAAGGTATCGAAGTAGATCGACATCGGATGAGGCGGATTAGTCAACCGCCCGTGGGCGAATGTATCACCCGCGAGCAAATAGCTGAATTCGTCATGAATCTCCGGAACTGGGATGGGAACAACGCCGAGCAGACACAGGCGGAGCAGGACCGCAGCGGCTGCAATCGCACAAATTGCAAGAGACTTTTCTTCCGCGAGTCGCGCCGCGAAGCTCTCAATCGCGCCAAAAACGACGCTCCCAAACTGCGGCACAAACCAAGCGCCGGCCAGCAGGGCGAGAACCACAAACATTTCGAAGTGTTTCGGCAACGTCGGCAATTGTAGGTTAACCCCAGGTACGAATCCACAGCAACGCGGCGGTGGCCGGGCGGCAGCGCGGAAGCTCAGCCAACATGGATTTCAGATTCGCTCCAGGCGTGCAACAAAATGGAGCCCACGGTCAAAGAGCCAGGACGCCGGAGCTGGGTAGAGCCCGAGAGAGTTTTCAATATCCGTGACTTTCAAACCCAACCCGGAAAACGCGCCGTACCATTGCGCTTTGGTCCAGTAGTTATAGGGAAGCGCCACGCCGTGGTGCGCATTTCCTAGCCAGTCCATCAGACGCAGAGTCGCGCCCGGCAGAAACCCTTCGCGGAGATGGTCTTTAATCAGAATATTCCGGGCTACTCGTGCAGCTTCCTTAAGCAGGACGGTCGGATTTTCGGTGTGGTGGAAAACATCCACAAACATCGCAGTATCGAAGGTTCCATCAGGATACGGAATTCGGCGGCCATCAAAGTATTGAACCGGAATCCGGGCACCCGGTCTGACCAGCAGATCGATGCCTTCGATCGATATGTCGGGACGCTGTTGCATGAGCAGGAGGTCGATGCTTCCGTCGCCGCAACCGACGTCTAGAATGCGAGCGCCTTTCGTCAATAAAGGCGCCAAATGGCCCGCCAGTACCGTGGTCCTCCGTGGAAAGATAAGACTGGAATGCAAATCTCCTACGACGCTGCTCATCGCGAATTTCCGATCAGGATCTGTCTCCCGCATTGCATGGTCCTCTGCCCCCGCACAACTGAACTATCGCACGAATTACGACGGTGCTCGGCCAGTTTTCGCTTCCGTATTTCGTCCGAGTAATCGTGACCCGGGAAACCAGATCGATTTTGATCGGTCTCGAGTTTCGGATGTCCATTGCACCGAAATGTCAGTTTGGGGCTTCCAGCAGTCGTGAAGCCTAACCCCTGCGGGGGCGTGATAACGGTAAGGGTCATCTCGCTGCCGCCCTGAGCTCGTTACGGCCTTTGCTACCGGATTCGCCGCAGGACGCGGCAATGCTATAGTTTAGGGGGAAGCCTCGCGGGTTTCCCCTACATGCCCACTCCGCCTCCCACGCTCTCCGCCGATCGTTTGGAAGTATCCGTGGTGATTCCCTGCCTGAACGAGGCCAACTCGATTGGCTTTTGCGTGGAAAAGGCGGTACGCGCGATGCGCGAAGCGGGAATTCGCGGCGAAGTGGTGGTGGCCGACAACGGATCGACCGACGGCTCGATCGAAATCTCTACTGCACAGGGTGCTCGAGTGGTCCCGGTGAGCCAGCGCGGGTACGGACACGCCTTGCGCGCAGGGATTGCCGCCGCCCGCGGCGAATTCATCATCATGGGCGACGCGGACGACAGCTACGACTTCTCTACCGTTCCAGACTTTGTCCGCAAGTGGCGGGAAGGCTACGAAGTGGTGATGGGCAATCGTTTCCGCGGTGGCATCAAGCCTAAGGCCATGCCCTGGTCGCACAAATACATCGGCAACCCGGGTCTCACCGCGGTGATGAATTTATTTTTCCATACTGGCGTCGGTGATTGCCTATGCGGTTTGCGCGGCTTTACTCGCGAGGTCCACGACCGCATCGACATCCGCACCACGGGCGTGGAGTGGGGCCCGGAATTCGTTATCAAAGCGGCGAAAGCTCGCGCCAAGATGACCGAGATTCCGATTATTTTGTGGCCCGACAAGCGTGGCCGCCCTCCGCACCTGAAGAGCTTCAGCGACGGCTGGAGGAATTTGCGGTTCATGCTGCTGTATGCGCCGAACTGGCTGTTCTTTACGCCGGGGTTCGCGCTCATGATTTTGGGATTGGCCATCGTCTTCTGGCTGCTTCCTGGACCCCGGTATTTGGGCCCGCGCGTCACCATCGACATTCACACCATGATCTTTGGCGTGATTTTCACGCTGCTCGGCGCACAAATCATTTCCATCGGCTGCTTCGCCAAGGTTTTTAGTTATGCCGAACGTTTCGATCCGGGCGGGGTATCGCTACAACGTTTGCTGAGGCAGGTGAAGCTCGAGCACGGTCTGTTGCTGGGAGCCGCGCTGGCGCTGGCGGGATTCATCGGCGACGTTTGGGTGTTCGTGGTGTGGGCCCGAAGCGACTTTGGTCACCTGGATTTGGTGCGGCAAACGCTGTTTTGGTCGGTGTGGTTTTTCCTCGGAGTACAAATCGTTTTCTCCTCGTTTTTCCTCAGCATGCTGGGCATCAGCCGCGGCACCTA
>Ga0182018_10004285_pt1 | contig 12127 bp, 10 predicted proteins | sample 812P2MmetaG_FD_120490 | JGI IMG/M metagenome (GOLD analysis project Ga0182018, IMG submission 120490) | Permafrost microbial communities from Stordalen Mire, Sweden - 812P2M metaG | ecosystem: Environmental > Terrestrial > Soil > Wetlands > Permafrost | place: Sweden: Stordalen | collected...
AGACCCAAGCTCCGAATAGTCGCTTTTGGGGTAACAGCAGACAAAAGTCAGACCAGTCGCTGAATGGCTCGGTCGCGACTGACGAAGCAGGCTCACCGGGGGCGAAGCACGCAAACTGACCGCACCGGCTAGATCGTGACCCAATAAATCTGCCGGGCAGGCGGCACTGCCGCACAAGTGAACAGCGGTGCGCTCCTCGGCTTCGGCTTGGATGGGGCTAAGCTCGTAATGATCAGTTCCGCAGATGTCGCGACACCGATCTGGGTCATTCCCGTTAATTCCCCTCCATGGCTCATTCGATTATTGCCCGAATCGGCTGTCGCTCGGTTTTGGTGCTAGGATGATCGCTTAGGCAGAGCTGAGGACGAGAGATGCTGGAACTGTATCACAATATCAATTCAGTCTGCGCCCAGAAGGTGCGCATCGCGCTCGAGGAGAAAGGGCAGAAGGCAAAGGAGCACCTGCTCACACTGCAGGGTGACCAGAACGACCCGACTTACTTGAAACTGAATCCGAACGGCGTGGTGCCAACATTGGTTCACGACGGCAACGTGATCGTGGAATCCTCACTGATTTTATATTACATCGATGACGCATTTCCCAACCCGCCGTTAATGCCGAAGTCGCCGGCCGCTCGCCACCGCGTCCGCCTCTACAATAAGTTGATCGATGAATACGTGCACAATTCCTGCACCATCATGACTTTTGCTACGGCGTTCCGGCCGCGATTCCTTAAGGTGCCTCGAGAGCAGTGGCTCGCTGAAATCAACAAAGCACCGCTAAAGCGACGGAGCGAATACAAACGCAGCGTTATAGAACACGGCCTCGACTCAGAGTTTGTGATCGATGCGCTCAACCAACACCAAAAGATGATTATGTGGATGGCAGACGACCTCAAACGGGGTCCCTATCTCGCCGGAGATGCCTTCACTAACGCTGACTGTGCTGTGACGCCCTACATCTTGCGTCTTGAACTGCTCAAACTCGGGGCGTTGTGGCAGCAACAGCCTGCAGTTGCCGCTTGGTGGGAGCGAGTGCGGGAACGGCCGTCGGTGCAAACCGCGATCTTTAGTCAGATGCGGGACGAGGATTGGGCGCCCTTTAGGAACCTTGCCCCCGACCCGTGGCCGAAGGTGCAATCATTATTGAAGGCGGCATAAGTAGCCGACCTGTTGTCTGAAATCGCGGAAGGCTGATGTGCGAGAAAAGCCGGCGTCAAGGGCATTTTCGGCGTGGTCGGGGGTAGCTTAAACGGCCTGACCGAGGCGCAGGGGGCTAAGGTAAGCGGGCAGCTTGAATCGAATTGGGGAGCAGTGTTGTGCTGCTCCCCAATTGCCCTATGCGACCGACCGTGAAGCGGGAATATCCCCCCACGTCACAATGTCTTCTATCCTTGCCATGACATCCTTTATCGATTTGGTGTCCGCAGGCGAAATGACCTCGAAATAGGTGTCGCATTTCGGGCAGCGCCAAAGATGAAGGATGTGCCGCTCATCCCGAAACTCAGACGATTCGGGGGCAATCAGTTCATTGTCGCATTGAACGCAGCCCATCCCGAAACTTGAACGACGCTTGGATCCTATCGTCGGCATAGCGACCTCTCTGCTTTGCATCGACGTATCGCGATGAGGTAACAGAATCATGGCACTAGATTACGCGGAGATTAAAAGATTTTAATTTTGGCGCTATGCGTGCACACAGATGCTTCGGCATCAGTGGCATCGTTCTTTGTGCCACTTCACATGAGGGTTGACGTAGGCGGGCGGCATCAGGCGAACAGCGTGGCCCATTGCCAGGAGTTCGCGCGACCAGTAATGGACGTGGCGCGCAGGCGTCGATACGGACCAGGCACGGCGGCAGCTTCTGGAGGAAGGTTGGCACCCAGCGCCGCCTGAAATGGCGACGTGGCGCGACAGTTACGTTAGCTCTAACGTCGAGCTGTCCCCAATGAACGCCAATAGAGTTCATCCCAGAACGGGCGGTCGTCCGATGAGCAGAAGATTGGCGGCGAGCGCCACAACCGCTCCGGCGCAGATGATAACAATCATCGGCCGCGGCGTGCCGTCGGCGAACCAGCCGACGGCCGCGCTCGTCAGCGCGCCGGCGCCGAATTGCAGCGCGCCCGCCAATGCCGCCGCCGCGCCGGCGCGGTTAGGAAAGACCGAAAGCGCCCCAGAAATTGCGTTGGAGGCCACCACGGTCAGGAGCGACAACACCACGAATAAGGGAAGCACGATGCCGGCGACGCCGCCGACTCCGCTCACGCCGGCCGCGAGCAGAACAATGCTGACGGCGGCGCCGATTGAACACGCGATGCGCAGGAGCCGATCACTTCCGCGCCGCATCACGATGCGGCTGTTAACGAAGGTCGTCGCGATCATGCCGAGCATGTTCACGCCGAACAGGAACCCGTAATATTGCGGCGGGACGCCGAAATATTCGATGTAGACAAAGGGTGAGCCGGCGATGAAGGCGAACAGGCAGCAGAAGTAAAACGTGGAGCAGGCAACGTAGCCGACATAGGGCCGGCTGCGGAGCAGCTCAAAATAACCGCGAAGCATGGCGAGCGGATCCGCTTCGTTGCGGCGCAACTTCCCGAGCGTCTCGGGTAGCAAGAGAGCGGCCAGCAGCGCGAGCAACCCGAACCCGACCAGCACCCAAAAGATCGCGCGCCAGTCGAGCCAGAGCAGCACCTGGCCACCGACCAAAGGCGCCACAACTGGAGCCGACGCCGTCACCAGCATATTGAGCGAAAGGATGCGGGCGCTCTGGTTGCGATCGTAAAGATCACGGACCATCGCCTGCACCACGCTCGGCACCACCGAGCCGCCGAAGGCCTGAACAAAACGCCAGAACACGAGAGTCGTCATGGTTGTCGCAAGCGCACAGGCGACCGACGCCGCGGTGTAGATAATGAGGCCGGCGAGCAATGGGCGCTTGCGGCCAAAGCGATCCGAAAGGGGCCCCAGAAGCAATTGGCCAACGCCGAAGCCGATAAAAAAGGCTGAAAGCGTAAAGAGCGTCTGCGCCTCATCGGCCGCAAACGCCTGGCGTAGCATCGGCAGCGCCGGGAGATAAATGTCGATCGAAAGCGGAGCTATCGCGGAAAGGAACCCAAAAATTAAAATCCGGCCACGTTGGCTGGCAATCGGGGCATGCGCTTCCATCACAGGCGCAAAATAGCAATTACGCTTCGGGATGGACAATATAAGAATGCAACGCTCGCATAGCCCGCTTCGTCACCCATGCGCGCGCGAGACCAACCGCCCTAGCCGCCCAATCGGCAGCTTCCTTTTTCGCCTTTGAGCCTCACCCACCTGATCGACCCGCGCGAGCCATCTCCACGCCGACCTCACCCACCCAGCCGCGCCGCCGGCGCACCCCCAAGCCGACCGAGCTACGGGGCGCCGCCAACAACACACCGATCAACAAACCGCCTTGCATAACTCGCGTTAATCAACTTTGTCACCCATACGCGCGCGAGACCGACCTGCCCGAGCCGCGCTCCGAAATGGCCATCGATCAACAAGTCGACTGCTTCATGGAGGGAAACAGGCCCGCACCAGCGGGGAAGGAATCAAGCGCTGGTGCGGGCGGATCAGCCGACCGCCCGGAGAGGTCGGCTGACGGAGGCAGTATGTCATTTGCCGCGCCCCCCGCAACCTTGCGGTCGAATTTTTGCCAATGTGCCTCGATTGCAGCATCCATCTTTTCACACTGGCCCCAAGGATAGGAGAAAACGCCTCCGCACTTACAGTCCCGACGGTCATCTGCTGGCCGTTGAGGACCGGGTTGGTCATCGTGACGATATGTGAGGCGGGGAAGATCTTGCGGGCTTTGTGTTCGGCGACGAGTTCAGCGACAACCGGAATCGAGGTGTATCACCAGGCATGGTCCATTCCGGAAATTCTCTCCCAATCAATCGCGTCAGCTCTCGACCTGACTTCGCTGCCGGGGCCGCAGCGTTGTCGACGTCGCGCACTATTTTTCTTTGGTTCTCTCGTCCGCCCTGCGGCATTGGAGGCTGAGCGCGATTTTTCACGTGGAAAACGGATGGCCGGGGAGTGGCCCGGCCGAGTATCGCCTCAGAATATCCCTTAAGGCCGCAATCCAAGTTGCTGTGCACCATAGAGCGCTGAGAGAGTCTCCCAATCGATGCTGGCGTGTAGCGCTGCCATGTTAGCACCCCGCCAGAACCACTGTACGCTGTTCTTTTCGGTCTGCGGCGGCCTCGCCGGATTTTGCGTTTATATCGTTGACGACTTCAGACGAGGTCCGCCCAGCAAAGCCATGATTGCGGCGGATACGCACGCGTTGTTCGATCTCAAGCGTCCCGCCGGCCTTCACCACCTCCTGCCCTTCCTGCAGGCTGGTCAGCATCACGGTCCGCGCAGCGTCAATGCGGGCCGCAGCCCGACCGACCAAACTTGAATGAGCGTGGACTCGGCGACTTGTTCGAAGACACCGGGTCGAGCCATGCGCCTAGCGCCGCGGGCCGTCTCCGCGAAGGCATCGAGCGCGCCTTGCGCCATGCCAACGATCGGTGCGACCAGCGCCGTTGGCCCGAAGGTGGGATATCCGAATGAGCGGTCGTCTATAGGCACGTCACGACTGTCATTCGAACCGGCCGTCACCTTTTGATCTTTAATGTGAGTACCTTGGTGGGCTTCAAATATGACGCGTCTGATCCAAATTGGAAGCCCGATGTGAAATTCTATCGTGACCGCTCGGGCAAGGCTCAGCGCGCGAGATAGCCGCCGTCGACCGGGTAAAAAGAACCCGTAACGAAGCTCGCGCGCTCGCTCGACAGCCAAACGACCAACTCGGCGACTTCATCGGGTTCCCCAAGGCGACCAAGTGCATGCATGCCGGCGAGCGCTGCGCGGTGCGGCTCGTCGTGTCGTTGCGTCCAGGAATTGTTGAGGTAGCCAGGCCCAACGGCGTTGATACGGATGCCGGCCGCGCCGTACTCCAACGCGACCGTCTTTGTCAGTCCGACAACGCCGTGCTTGGCGCAAACGTAGGGGGCGATCCGTTCGCGTCCGACTTTGCCCAGGATCGAGGCGACGTTAACAATCGCTCCACCGCCGGTCCGAAGCATGGCCCGAAGTTGGGCGCGGACGCCGAGAAAAACGCCCGTCAGATTGATGTCGATAACTCTCTGCCATTGTTCGATCGCGAGGTCGGCGGTGAGCGCGGCATCGCCTCTGATGCCAGCATTGTTGCAGGCAATATCCAGCCGGCCGAACGCATTGCTGGCGGCTGCGACGAGAGCCTCGTGATCATCGGCGCGGCTGGCATCCGCGTGCCGATAAAGCGCGCGGCCACCGCGTTGTTCGATCCGACGCACGGTGGCTACCCCCTGCACGTCGTCAATGTCGGCGATTATGACGCTTGCGCCCTCGCGTGCGTAGGCGAGCGCGATCGCTCGCCCGATTCCACTCGCACCACCGGTAACGAGTGCCGATTTTCCGGCTAGCATACTCATTTAGGTACTGATGCCCGAACAAAATTTCGAAAGTCGATAATCGAGCTGCGCACGCGCGACGTCGAAAGGACCCGCGGCCACTGCATACCCATCACGCAACCCCACTTGTTACCACCCTAGCTTCCTCAAACAATCAGGAAATTCCGAACCTTGCAAAGCCCTTTCTTCGTTCGATAAACCTTGCAAGGATCGCCTCGATCGTGCTGCGCTGCAGCACGCCGTCAAAAAGCAAAAGGGACACAAGGGCTAGAGGGAGCGAGCGCGGCTTTGGCTCTCAATCGAAGTGTAGCACGCTCGCTGTTCGTTGTGTTTCGAAGCAATTCGTCAATGATCGGCCTTTGCTCCAAATGTCTATGAGGTAGCGCCATCATGATTTTCGGGAAGACAATCGTCATAACGGGGGCCGCGTCCGGCATCGGACGGCGCACAGCAGAGCTGGCGGCGACCCTGGGGGCCAACGTTATCAGCGTCGATATCATCAACACGAATGTTCCGGTTGGCCAATTCATCAAGGCTGACGTTTCGACGAAGGACGGCGTGGAGAAGCTCGTTGAGCAGTTCCCGAGCGGAATTGACGCGCTCTGCAATATCGCAGGCCTTTCCGGAAAAACCGGCGCCGTTACAACCCTGTCGGTCAATTTCTACGGCCTGCGCGCGCTGTGTGAAGCCGCGGCGCCGAAGCTGCGCGAAAGCGCGTCCATCGTGAACATCGCCTCGATCGCCGGTTACGGATGGCGCACGAACCTCGACCGGGCGAAGGCGATGGTCGGGGTCGAAGGCTTTCCCGACGTCGCCAAAGTCGTCGCCGATCACGGGGTGAAAAACGAAGAATGTTATCCGGTTTCCAAGGAACTTCTCATTCTTTGGTCCCTGCGCGCGGCGCACCAAAATATTTTCAAGTCGCGCGACATCCGCGTTAATGCCATAAGTCCGGGGCCCGTTGAGACCCCGATCCTTAAGCAGTTTCGCGAAGTGCTCGGCGATGCACGCGTCGACAGTGACGTCGGCCGCGTCGGCCGCGCCGGCAGGTCTGAGGATATTGCTCCGGTCGTTCTGTTCTTGTGCTCCGACGCGGCACGCTGGATCAACGGGGCGAATATTCCGGTAGACGGTGGTCTCGAGGCTTCCATCAATGCGGAAGTTTTGGGCTTCTGACCCTTGCGAGGCAGTGATTGCGCCGCAAACGTCGGTAGTGTCTCAGTTTGAATAAGGCGAGGAGAAAGCAATGGAGACACTACCCAAACGTCACACCATGAACAGTCACTGAAGGCGACCGCCGAACTCACGCGCGCGTTTCGCTTGGTGAAACAGTCGCGAATCGTTGTCGGCGGGATGCGCACCTACCCGCAGCCGCGCAGGACCTCCGAATCTGCCCAAGCGGTACGAGGCACCGGCAAAGATGACATTTATTTCCGGCGCTCCCGTAATCGTCCTGTCATCGGTGGCGTCGCTCGGAATTATCCTACCGAACACTTCCTCTTTACCGCTGCCGAGGCGTAGAAGACTACAACGGGTCGCAGCGTGCCATTCTGGACTCGCTGCGGCGGAGCGGTTATTGCAGATATCAATCAACAGCTCGTCGCAAGCTTATTATTGCTCCGCGATGAGCGAAAAATTCGCGAGCAAAATTGCGCGTCATCCCCCGGACGGCGCGCTGGGAGTGAGTGCACAGATTTCGAGAGCTTCAAAACACAACACTTAACCTTGGGAGGACGATATGCCGTCCAGCAAACGGACTGAGACTCAGAACGCATTTGATATCGCCGCCGCAAGCGTGTCGCGGCGCGATTTCGTGAAACGCGCGGCGGCTGGCGCTGGCGGGCTGGCGCTCGCCGGCAACATGTCGTCGGCCTTTGCGCAAGCCGGCGACGTGATCAAGATTGGGTTTGTCAGCCCGCGCACCGGCCCGCTCGGCGGCTTCGGCGAAGGCGATCCGTACGTGCTCGGTCTCGCGCGCAAGGCGCTGGCCAACGGCCTGACCGCCGGCGGCAAAAAGTACAAGGTGGAATTGATCGACAGGGATTCTCAGTCGGATCCATCACGCGCCAGCCAATTAGCGAAGGCGCTGATCAATACCGACAACATCGACCTGATGCTGACGACCTCAACGCCGGAGGTTGTCAATCCGGTGTCCGATGCGTGCGAAGCCGCCGGCGTACCGTGCGTGTCCACCATCCTGCCATGGGAGGCATGGTATTTCGGGCGCGGCGCCAAGCCGGGCCAGCCTTCGCCGTTCAAGTGGACCTACCACTTCTCGTTCGGCGTTGCCGAATTCGCCAAGGCCTACATCGCGATGTGGAAAGGCGTCGAAAGCAATAAAAAGGTTGGGGTCATGTTTCCCAACGACGCGGACGGCAATGCCCTGCGCGAGCACATGATCCCGATCCTCGAAAAGGGCGGCTATACAGTGTTCGATCCGGGCGGCTACGAAGACGGCACCACCGACTATTCCGCGCAGATCGCGAAATACAAGAGCGCCAACGTTCAGATTTTCACCGGCGTGCCGATCCCGCCGGATTTTGCAACCTTCTGGCGGCAGTCGGCCCAGCTCGGCTTCGCCAAGACGGTCAAGATCCAGAGCATCGCGAAGACCGGCTTGTTCCCGTCGCAAATGGAAGCCTTGGGTTCGCTCGCCTTTAACATCGCGAGCCTGTGCTACTGGCATCCGACCTTCCCCTACAGGTCGCCGTTGACCGGGGGAACGTCGCAAGAGCTTGCCGATGGATACGAGAAGGGCGCCGGGAAGCAGTGGAATCAGCAGATCGGTGCCACCCAGTCGCTGCTTGATGCCGGCACTGAAGCGCTCAAAGCGACGTCCGATCCGAAGAACAAACAGGAAGTCGCGACGACGCTAAGCCACCTCAAGGTTACGACCACGGTCGGCGTAATCGAGTGGGGCAAGGGGCCGGTGCCCAATGTCGTTCCCACGCCGCTGATTGGCGCCCAATGGGTGAAGGCGAAGGCCGGCAGCAGGTACAAGCTCGATCTGGTCATCGTCGATAATGCGGACGACCCGAACGTTCCGATTGGTGCTAAGCTCCAGCCGTATAGCTGAGCTGAGGAATACATTGCTGGATACGGCCGCGAGCGGCGTCGACGGCGGTCTGCTCGTCGGCGCTGGTGTTTATAAACGTTTCGGCGCACTGACGGTCCTCGACGGGGTCAACTTCACGCTTGCAGCCAACGAGGCTGTTGGCGTGGTTGGCCCCAACGGGGCCGGCAAGACGACGTTGCTCAACGTGCTTGCGGGCGCCTATCCGCCTTCCGGCGGAACCGTCTCATTCAACGGAACCGACGTGACAGCGTTCGATGCCGCACAGCGCTGCCGGCTCGGCGTTGCCCGTTCGCACCAGATTCCGCGGCCGTTCGGAGGCATGACCGTGTTCGAGAATTGTTTCGTCGCCGCGACGACCGGCGCCGGTTTATCCGGCCAGCGCGCTTATCGATGCTGCGTCGATGCGCTAGAGCTTTGTCAGATGATGCACGTCGCCAATCGCCGGGCCGAAACGCTCGGTTTGCTTGATCGCAAACGACTGGAGCTGGCGCGGGCAGTCGCGACCGAGCCGCGCGTCCTGTTGCTCGACGAAATCGGCGGCGGCCTGACGGACGAGGAAGCCAACAGCCTCGTCGAAACAATTCAGGTGCTGCGCGGCCGCGGCTTGGCGATCGTCTGGATCGAACACATCGTCCATGTCCTTGTTCGCGTGGTCGAGCGCCTTGTGTGCATGGATGCCGGACGAATCATTGCCGACGGCAAACCCGAGGTCGTCATCGCCGATGCCACCGTGATCGACGCCTATATCGGGGGAAAGGCTGCGCAATGACCTTGCTCGGCGTCGAGCAACTGGATGCCCGACATGGTTTGCTGCAAGCGGTCCGCGGGGTGACCCTCGAGGTTGCCGCCGGAGAGACATTGGCGTTGATCGGCGCCAACGGGGCGGGAAAGACCACGCTACTGCGCACAATCGCAGGCGCCCACAAGCCAGCCGCCGGCCGCATCCTGTTCGATGGCGCCGACGTGACCGCAGTGCCCGCCTATGCGCGTCTGCGCACGGGAATTGCACTCGTCCCCGAGGGCCGCAGGTTATTTGCCGGCATGACCGTCAAGGAAAACCTGATGGTAGCGGGCGCGCATGGGCGGCCGGGCCCGTGGAACATCGATGCCGTCATCGAAGCCTTCCCGCTGCTTGCGGGCAAGCTCAACCGGCGTGCCGGCAATTTGTCCGGCGGCGAGCAACAAGCAACCGCGATCGGCCGAGCATTGATGACCAATCCAAAACTCCTGCTGCTCGATGAGGTGTCGCTTGGGCTCGCGCCGATCGCGGTCGAAGCGGTGTATCGTTCGCTCACGGCGCTGATGGCGGAGGGCGCCACCATCGTTCTGGTCGAGCAGGACATCGGCCGCGCTCTCGGCGTGGCGACACGGCTGGCCTGTATGCTGGAAGGGCGGATTATCCTGCAGGGCAATGCGAAGGACTTGTCCCGCGAGCAGGTCACCGAGGCCTATTTCGGACTACAGCGCGCGCAGCGGGCGAAATCATGATTTGGGTTACCCAACTCCTCAACGGGACCCTGCTCGGCGGCTATTACGCACTGCTGGCTTGCGGCCTCTCGTTCATGTTCGGCGTGATGCGGATCATCAACCTAGCCCATGGCGATCTCGCCATCCTGAGCGCTTGCCTTGTGTTTCTGATCGCGGATGCGACTGGGATATCGCCCTTCGTCGCGGTCATCGCCGTGTTGCCGGTCATGGCCGTGATCGGCTGGGCGCTGCAGCGCTGGATGCTGGAACGCAGCCTACGCGCGGGGGTGCTGGTGCCGCTCCTTACGACGTTTGGTCTCGCCATCTTCATCGAAAACGGCCTGTTCGAATATTTCGGCGCCGACACGCGCTCGCTCGCCCCCTATATCGGCGATTTCGCCTTTGACAGTTTCTGGATCGGCGGCGACGTTTACGTCGGCTCTCTGGCAGCTCTGATCTTCGCGGTCGCGGTTCTGCTGCTCGGCGGACTGCGGCTGTTTCTAGATTACACGCCGCTCGGCCGGGCGATCCGCGCCACCGCGGAGGATGCCGACACGGCCGAGCTGGTCGGCATCAACGCGCGAGCGGTGTATGCCATTGCGGCCGCGATCGCCGTCGCTTCCGCGGGCTTGGCGGGCGTATTTCTCGCCATGCGCGAGACGTTTTCTCCTTACTCCGGTCCGATGCAGCTGATCTTCGCCTTCGAGGCGGTGGTGATCGGCGGGATCGGCTCATTGTCGGGAACGCTGATCGGCGGCATCGTCCTCGGCGTCGCGCAGACTTTCGGCGCCCAGATCGATCCGAAAGGCTTTCTGATCGCTGGCCACGTGGTATTCCTCGTGGTGCTAGCCGGAAGGTTGACCCTCAACGCAATACGCGCGCGCGGCGGCGTGCAACGATTGTTCGCCCGGCGGCCATGAGCACAATTCCCGGTTTCGTCGTCGAACGCTGGACCCGGCTTTCGGCCGGCACGAGCGTCATGGTGGCCGTCGTTTTGACCGTGCTCGCGTTCGGACCATTGCTGTTCGACGCCAACATCGTCGATCGCTTCACGACGTTGTTCATCTATGTGATCCTGGCGGTGATGTGGAACGCGCTTGCGGGATATGCCGGCCTCGTCTCGGTCGGCCAGCAAGCTTTCTTCGGACTCGGCGCCTATTTTGCGATCCAGCTTTCCTATCACGGCATCAGCGTTTATCCGGCGCTGGTGCTTGGCGCTTTGATCGCTGGCATAATTTCTTTGCCGGTTTCGCTGCTGATGCTGCGTCTGCGCAGCGGCGAGTTCGCGATCGGCATGTGGGTGGTGGCGGAGCTGGCGCATCTGCTCGTTAATCTCGACGACCTGGTGCAGGGCGAGACCGGCATCTCGCTGATCGCCCTCAACGCTTACAGCGCCGACAACCGTCGCGCCTACAATTACTGGATGGCGCTGGGGGCGATGGTCATCTTGCTCGCCCTTGTATTCGCCCTGCTGCGCGGACGTCTCGGTGCTTCGGTGCAAGCGATCCGCGACGACGAAGATGCCGCCCAATCGGTCGGCGTGCGGGTCCTTGCCAGCAAACGGATCATCTTTTTTCTTGCCGCGTTCGGATGCGCGCTCGCTGGGGCGCTTTGGCTGGCAACCTCGATCACGTTTCAGCCGAAGACGTATTTCGGCATTCAATGGACGGCGTACATGATCTTCATGGTGCTGGTCGGCGGCCTCGGCACCTTCGAAGGACCGATCCTCGGCGCCGTAATTTTTTTCCTTATCGAATATTTCTTTGGCGAGACCGGGGTCTGGTATTTGATCGGCCTCGGCGCGGCGGCCGTTGCATTCGCACTATTTCTGCCCCGCGGTTTGTGGGGAACCGTTGAGGACAGCCTGGGAATCCGGCTGCTTCCCGTCGGTTACCGCCTCCGCATGCTCGGCTCCGACGCCGACGCACGGCCCCCGCCCGATTGAGACGGCGTTTCGCCGGGGTCGGTGTTTCTCAGGCCAACATCCGGCTACTGATTGTCCTGGCTGCATCTCCCAACTGCGGCAGGCAATGCTCGGCGATGACTTTGACGGTCGCCACCTTGGCCACCCAGGTCAAATTGATGCAGCCGACGATCTCCTCGCCGACGTGGAGCGG
>Ga0182018_10004286_pt1 | contig 12125 bp, 10 predicted proteins | sample 812P2MmetaG_FD_120490 | JGI IMG/M metagenome (GOLD analysis project Ga0182018, IMG submission 120490) | Permafrost microbial communities from Stordalen Mire, Sweden - 812P2M metaG | ecosystem: Environmental > Terrestrial > Soil > Wetlands > Permafrost | place: Sweden: Stordalen | collected...
GAGCAGCGTCGGGCCGACTTGGAAGCTATTGGAATAGCTGATTTCCGCGGTAACGATCGTGCGCGTCGAACCAACCGCCGACGCTTCGTTCGCCGCGATACGTGCGCGAAGCAGGTTCGGAATTGCGATGGCCGCGATGATCAAAATGATCGCCACGACGATCAGCAATTCGATAAGCGAGAAACCCTTCTGTTTCTTATTCATTGTCTCTCCTAGGAGCATTGCTCCGAAACTCGATTTTGTACTCCCTGGCGGGGTACGCTCACATACATTGCAAGGAAGATGCCAGCCGGGCGACCCGGGTTTACTCTCCCGACACAATTGAATTATACCTCTCAGTTTCAATGACATACAGCCCGCACTTCATCGAACTTTGCGCGTTGGTCATGTTCGGTCGCGGCACGGGGCCTCGGAGGATGACACTTAGTGCTTATGGGGAATGACCAAAACGGCTGGATGCGCTGCTTCGCGCCGCCGAGCGCGCTGAGGCCGCCCGTCCTTCCAGCGACCCGAGCGCTACACCCCATATTTTTTCGCATAGTGGCGGAAGGAGCGGTAGGACATCTTCAGCAGGGTCGCTGCCTGGGTGCGAACTCCGCCCGAGCGTTCCAACGCGGCCAACAGATACGAGCGCTCCAACCCCTGGATGTGTTCTTCGAGGCTGAGGCCCTCCTGCGGCAAGCAGGTATGGTTCCCGTTGTGGTTCGCGTGGGGAACCGATTCTTGAAAATGCTTCTGGATTCGCTCCGGTAGAGCATCCACGGATATCCGGTTCCCGCTCTCCAACGCCACGGCGCGTTCGATCGTGTTCTCGAGCTCGCGGACGTTTCCGGGCCAGTCGTAGACTTCCAGCCGACGCATCGCTTCCGGCTCGATTCCGTCAATCTTCTTCGTCATGGACTTGGCGAAACGTCCCAGAAACTCGCGCGCCAGAAGCGGAATATCCTCCCGGCGTTCCCGAAGCGGCGGCAGGTGAATCGGAATGACGCTCAGGCGATAATACAAGTCCTCGCGGAACCGTCCCTCGGCGATTTCCTTGGCGAGGTCCTTGTTCGTCGCGGCGATGATGCGGACGTCCACATCGGATTCTTCGGTGCTGCCTATCGCCCGGACCTTGCCTTCCTGCAGCACGCGATAGAGCTTCACCTGCATCGTGACGCTCATGTTTCCGATTTCGTCCATGAAAAGGGTGCCGCCATGGGCCGCATGAAAAAGCCCGTTGCGGTTTTCGTTTGCGCCTGTGAACGCGCCCTTAACGTAGCCAAACAGCTCGGATTCCAGAAGGGTCTCCGGAAAGGCCCCGCAGTTGATAGTAATGAAGGGGCTCTTCGCACGAGCGCTGTTCTCATGGATGGCGCGTGCGACCAGCTCCTTGCCCGTGCCGCTCTCGCCGGTGATCAGAACCCGGCTCGGCTGCGGGGCTATGTTTTGAATCAGCTCGAATATCGCGCGCATCTTCGGGCTGGTTCCAATCATGTGGTCCAGGCCAGTCAGCCGGCGCAGCTCGCGCCGCAGGTAGCCCGCCTCCTTCTTCAGGGCGAGTCTCTCGGCCACCTGCTGAACCGCGGGGCGAAGCTCATCGAGCAATCGGTCCCCCTTAATGACGTACCGATCCGCGCCAAAATTCACAGCGGAAACCGCGGTATCAATCGTTGGCACGCCGGTGATCAGTATGAAAATGCTCGCCGGCGACACTTCCTTCGAATAACGAAGCAGCTCCACGCCGTCCATATCGGGCATGCAGATGTCGGAAACCACGATGTCGAATATCCGGGACGCCAGCAGGCGCTTCGCCGCTTCGCCGCTTGAGGCCACTTCCACTTTGTGGCCTTCCTTGCGGAAGCTGATTTCCAGGAGCTCGCAAATGGACCGCTCGTCGTCAACGATTAGCATGTGGGCCATGGGCGACCTATGCCTTTCCTACCAACGGCGCGGCCGGGGGCAAGGCTTCTGCCGCGAGACGCGGACCCGTTCGAGCGGTAGCGCGGGTTGACCGCGGAATTTCGACCACAAACTCCGTGCCGAGCCCTGGTTCTGTGTCGACACGAATCTGGCCTTTGTGCGCCTGCAGAATCTGATACACGATGGCGAGACCAAGGCCCGTGCCACCGGCGAATCCCGATTGAAACGGCTCGAAAATCCGGGCTGTGGCGCGAGGGTCGAAACCGATTCCGGTGTCGCGGATGGAAATTCGCACCGAGTCTGCAAACGTTTCGAGGCTTACGGTAAGCACGCCGCCGTCGGGCATGGCGCGCAGGGCGTTGTTGCAAAGATTCCAGAAAACCTGTTTCATCGCGTCGCGGTCCACACGGGCGCGAAGCTTTGCGGAAGAGAAGTCGCGCTCCACGCGCACCTTGCCTGAAGGGCCGGCATGGCGCTCGATCAGAAGCAGCGTTTCTTCGATCAGAGCCACGATGTCGAGATCCGCGAATGCGTACGACTTCTCGCGGGAGTAGTCCAGGAATTCGGTGATAATTTGATTCAAGCGCTGCGATTCCCTGCTGACGATCTGGACCAGCTTCTTGTCGTCGTCTTCCAGTGGCGCGAGGCGCGCCAGTTCCTTGAGCGCGCCGGTCATGGCTGTGAGCGGCTGCCGAATCTCATGGGCGATGGCCGCCGAAAGCCGGCCGAGTGCGGCCATCCTCTCCTTGTTGAACACTTCCCGTTCGAGGCGCTTCAGCTCCGTAAGGTCCTGAAAGTTGAATACGAAGCCCCCGGCTTCGTTCTGACCGGTGCGCAAAGGGGAGATCGAGAGTCCCAGAAAACGAATGTTTCCCGCGGCCGTGCGGAATTCGATCTCCTTGCGCAGCGCGAGTGGAGTTCCCTGCTCGTCGCTTTCCACCGGCCAAAAACCCGGAAAAACATCCGCGACATTCTCACCGCGAAGCAGACCGAATCCTTGTCCCGTGATTTCGGCTCCGGCGCGATTCACCAGCAAAATGCGGCCGTCGAGATCGGTCGTCAATAAGCCGCCGCGCATTGACTCGATGATGTCCCGATTGAAGGCCTGCAGATCCTTCAGCTCCTCGCTCTTCTCCTCGAGCTCGACGCCTTTCTTGCGGATGGTTTGTGCCAGCAGGCTCCCGAGATACGCGATCGCGAAAAATGCAAAAAGATTGCTCCCCAGCCAGGATTGAAGTTCCCGCAGGCCCGGCAACGTAGTAGCCGTCCGCGGAATGATGCCGTAGTAGGTCAGCTCGACCACGCATCCCAGCAAAACGAAACTTGCGCCGGCTACCAGAAACGCGCCCCGGCGTGAAAACAGGATGCTCCCCATCAAAATCGCCAACAGATACAACGATATGAAGTAACTATCCTGCGCGCCGCTGGAATATACGACGCCCGTGATCATGACCAGATCGGCTGCGATCTGAAAGGCGGCGTGCCATTTGAATCCGGGGAGCTTACGCTGCGAGAATACGAAGACCGCGGCGAGGGCATACCAGATGGCGCCGAGCACGAACAGCGTTGCGACGGGATAATAGACGGTGGACCATTGGCGAACTGCGACGAACACCACGAGAAGAAACGTAATAATGAGAAAACGAACGCGGCCCAGCAACGGCAGCCATTCGCTCACACTAGGCGTGAATTCCATTTCAGATTCGCTGATGTCTTCTGCTGCCGGCTCGATTCCGGTGGCGCGCGGCGAACTCGCTTCCTTTAACCCTCCGCCACCACCGGACCGAAACGCGATGGGTTTAGTGTCCGGCCAGTTTGCCGATCAACGAGAACAGTGGCAGATACATCGAAATGACCACGCCGCCGACGACCACGCCGAGGAACACGATCATGATCGGCTCGATCGCCGTCAACATGTCCTTCACCGCCGCGTCAACTTCGTCCTCGTAGAAATCGGCGATTTTCGAAAGCATCGCGTCCATCGCGCCGGTTTGTTCGCCGACGCCGATCATCTGCGTCACCATGCCCGGGAAGACTTCCGTTTCCTTGAGTGGCTCAACCAACGAGCGCCCGGCCTCGACCGCCTTGCGCGTCATGGTGATCGCTCTCTCGATCACGGCGTTACCCGAAGTGCGTGCCGTGATGTCCAAACCTTCGAGGATGGGCACGCCGCTGGAAATCAGTGTGCCGAGAGTGCGCGTGAATCGCGCGACGGCGATTTTCCGAAGAACGATTCCGACCACCGGAGCCTTCAACAAGAGTTGATCGATGGTCATCCGGCCCAGTGGCGTCTTTTGCCAGAATTTGATCGCCACACCGGCGCCGACGCAGAACACGAGAATGAGCAGTCCGTAGATGCTTCCCACGAAATTGCTCATCGCGATAACCGCGCGCGTGGGCAGCGGCAAATCCGCGCCCAAGCCGTTGAACAAGGTGGTGAAAATCGGAACGACTTTCCAGAGAAGAAGGATAATAACGCCGGCCGCGATGCTCAACACCGCCACGGGGTAAATCATGGCGGACTTCACGGCGCGCTTCAGTTTGACGTTCTTCTCGATGTACAACGCGAGGCGCTGGAGAATGGTATCGAGAATACCTCCCGTCTCACCGGCCTCCACCATGTTGTAGTAGAGAGGGTCAAAGACTTTTTCGTGCTGCTTCATGGACGCCGACAAGGTGGCGCCGCCTTCAACTGATGCCCGCACGCTGTTGAGAATCTTCTGAAAAGTCTTGTTCTCCTGTTGTCCCGCCAGAATTTCGAGGCACTGGACGAGAGGCAAGCCGGCATCGATCATCACGGAGAACTGGCGCGTAAAAATCGCGAGTTCCTTCTGATCGACTCCGGCGCCGAACGTGGGGATGTTGAACTCCTTCCCCTTCTCGGAGAGCTTGCTGACGTTAATGTTCTCCCGCCGGAGCATGGCCTGGAGCGCGGCCTTGCTGTCGGCTTCGCGTTCCCCCGCAACGTTCGTGCCCATGCGGTTCACTCCCCGATATGTAAATACCGGCATGACTGTTACCTCCCTATTCGATTACCGCCGGACTGGAACCCGGCCGCCGGCTGGCGGCGAAGTCACTCCTCGGTTAATTAAATCCTGTAATTCATCCGGATTCGAAGATCTCGCGATAGCCGTTTCCAAAGTGATTAACTTCTGGGAAAAGGCGTTCGCGAGGCTCTGGTTGAACGTCTGCATTCCGGTCTGCCCGGTGCCCGTCTGCATCGCGGAATAAATCTGGTGAATCTTGTCTTCGCGGATCAGGTTGCGGATCGCCGCGGTGGGGATCAGGACTTCCATCACCATCGCGCGGCCGCGGCCGTCAATCTTGGGCAGCAACGACTGGCAAAGAATTCCTTCCAGCACCATGGAAAGCTGGGCGCGAACTTGCGGCTGCTGGTGCGCCGGGAAGACGTCCACGATGCGGTTGATCGTCGATACCGCCGAATTCGTATGCAGCGTCGCGAACGTCAAGTGGCCCGTCTCGGCGATGCGCAGCGCCGATTCAATCGTTTCCAGGTCCCGCATTTCACCGATCAGAACGACGTCGGGGTCCTCGCGCAGCGCGGCGCGGAGAGAATTGGCGAACGAGTGCGTATCCGAGTGCACCTCCCGCTGGTTGACCAGGCACTTCTTGTGGTTGTGTAGAAACTCGATCGGGTCCTCGATCGTGATCATGTGCTCTTCGCGCTCGTTGTTGATCTTGTCCAGCATGGCAGCCAGCGTCGTGGATTTGCCCGAGCCGGTCGGCCCGGTGACCAGCACCAGCCCGCGCGGCTTGTCGCAGAGCCCCCGAACGACCGCCGGAAGCATCAGCGCGTCGAAACTCTTGATTTCCCAGGGAATGGTGCGGAAAACCGCCGCCACGGCGCCGCGCTGGTGGAAGATGTTGCCGCGGAAACGCGCCAGGCTCTTCAATCCGAAGGAGAAGTCGAGCTCGAGATTCTCCTCGAGGCGATGCTTCTGCACGTCGGTAAGCACGCTGTAGGCCAGCGCCTTGGTGTCCGCCGCGGTCAGGGGCGGCATATCCAGGGGGCGCAGTTTGCCGTGGACGCGGACCCGCGGTGCACTATTCGTCGAGAGGTGCAAATCGCTGCCCTGCATCTCCAGCATTTTTTTCAGAAGCTCGCTCAGTGTAATTCCAGGCATTTTCTTCTCCTCTTTACAGAACGGTTTCGCGCAAAACTTCTTCCATGGTCGTCTGCCCGGCCGCTACCTTCTGCAGGCCGCTGCGACGCAACGTAATCATTCCCTGTTCCAACGCTTTCTTCTTGATCTCCAACGCCGAAGCGCCGACGAGTATCAGCTCACGAAGCTCGTCGTTGATTTCCATCACTTCGTAAAGCCCGACTCGGCCCTTGTAACCGGTGTTGTTGCAGGTTGCGCAGCCCTTGCCGTGCTGCACAGTCGTTTTCGCGGCTTCGTCCGGCGAGTAGCCTGCCTCAATCAGCGCCGGGGCCTGAATCTGAAGCGGCTCCTTGCATTGCACGCAGATGCGGCGCACCAGCCGCTGCGCGCAAATCAAGTTCACCGAGGTCGCCACGAGAAATGGTTCGATTCCCATGTTCATTAATCGGCTGATGGTCGACGGAGCATCATTCGTGTGCAGCGTCGAAAGCACCATGTGGCCCGTCAGCGCGGCCTTTACCGCGATTTCCGCCGTCTCGAAGTCTCGAATTTCACCGACCAGGATAATGTTCGGGTCCTGCCGCAGGAACGCGCGGAGCGCGGAAGCGAAGTTCAGCCCGATCTGTTCCTTCATCTGAACCTGGTTAATCCCGGGAAGCTGGAACTCGACGGGATCCTCGGCGGTCATGATGTTTGTTTCTGGCGTGTTCAGCCGCGCGACGGAGGAATAAAGCGTGTTGGTCTTGCCCGAACCCGTTGGGCCGGTTACCAGCACCATGCCGTACGGCTTCAGAATCTGCCGCTCGAATTTCGCCAGCGCCTCGGGCTCGAATCCGAGCTTCGTCATGTCGAGGCGCAGGTTTTCCTTGTCGAGCAAGCGCAGCACGATCTTTTCGCCGAACAGTGTGGGGACGGTCGAAACGCGGAAATCCAGTTCCTTTTTCTTTCCGTCTTTCAGGTACTTGATCATGATGCGGCCGTCTTGCGGCAGCCGCTTCTCGCTGATGTCCAGCTTCGACATGATCTTCATGCGGCTGGTCATCGCATCTTTCAACTTCAGCGGCGGGGCCATCACGTTCTGCAGAATTCCGTCAATGCGGAACCGGACGCGAAACTCCTTCTCGTAAGGCTCCACGTGGATGTCGCTCGCGCCCCGCTTGACCGCGTCAGTCAGAATCAGGTTACACAGCTTGATGATGGGCGCCTCTTCGGCCGCCTTCGACAGGCTGGCCAGGTCCATCTCGGTCTCTTCGGCAGCCAGCTCGAGCGCGTCGGTTTCGTCGCCCGTCAGGTCCTTCATCACCTTGTCGAGTTCTTCGACGCTCTCCACTTCGCCGTAGAACTTGTGGATCGCTTCGCTGATCGCCGTTTCCGACGCGACCACCGGCTCGACGTTGAACCCGGTCATGAACTTGATGTCGTCCATGGCGAAGACGTTCGTCGGGTCCGTCATCGCGATCGTCAGGGTTGAGCCCACGCGCGACAGCGGCACAATCTGGTAGCGGACCGCCGTTTCCTGCGGTACGAGTTTGATCACCGCCGGATCCACTTCATAGAATTTCAGGTTGATGGACGGAACGCCGTACTGGCGGGAAAGAACCGCGGTGATATCGTCGTCGCTCACCAGACCCAGCTTGACCAGGCAAGTTCCGAGCCGTCCGCCATTCTTTTTCTGGTAGTCGAGCGCCTGCTTAAGCTGATCTGCGGAGATCAGGCTGTCTTTAACGAGGATTTCACCGAGTCGTGAAGACATAGTCGTGGCGCCCGCGGTACTAGAACCGCCGGAATTGGCAGAGTAGCATGCGCCCCACTAGGAATTGGGAACCCGGTGGGGCGTTCGTGGTGAATCTGCTAACATCTGACACGTCGCACGAAAACCTGTACGTTCGTACAGGCTATTTTTTGCCCCTGTACGAAGGTACAGGCTGCCCAAAAATGGCATCGGCTGTCGGCGCGTTTTGATTAGCTTTCATTTGACTGGTTGGAGAAGCGGACGCAGCGTGCGCAGATTTGCGTTGCGGCGTTTTCAAATGTCCGGCTTTGCGATTGAGACGCCCGTCAGCGAGCGTTTAAGCTCTGGCCTCTGGCGTCCGGGTTCTGCTACGATGACCCAAGGGCGGTTAGCTCAGCGGTTAGAGCGTCCGGTTTACACCCGGAAGGTCCGCGGTTCAAATCCGTGATCGCCCACCAGTTGGCGTAACTACCGCGGGGACGTAGTTCAGTCGGTTAGAACGCTGCCCTGTCACGGCAGAGGTCGCGAGTTCGAGTCTCGTCGTCCCCGCCATTTTTCCCGCGTAGCGCGCCGGAGCCTCGCCCCGGCAGGCCGCGAAATCCTATCAGGCCTCCGCCATGAACCCGCCGTAATTCCCTCTCCATGCCTTATGATGTTGCGCCAGTCTGAATTCGGAGGATGCAAAGATGGATGCAGCGATTGCGGCGGTCCTTGCAGAGTACGAAAAGCGCGGCGCCGAGGAGCACAAGCTTCAATTGAAAGGCACGATGGACGAGTGGCTCGAGCGCCGCGACGAGTTCTTGATCGCCGTCGGCCCCGCGACCGGCCAACTGCTCAATATCCTGGCCAAGAGCGTGAAAGCCCGGACCATCCTCGAGCTGGGCACGTCGTACGGCTATTCCACGGTGTGGCTTGCGGAAGCGGCGCGCGCCACCGGCGGAAAACTCATCACGCTGGATAAGGCCGCGTACAAACAGGAATACGCACGCACCATGCTCGCGAAGGCGGGACTAACCGCGCATGTTGATTTCCGTCTCGGTGACGCGCGCGAGACGATCGCATCGCTCGCGGGTCCATTCGATTTCGTGCTCGTGGACCTCTGGAAGGATCTCTACGTCGAATGCCTCGACCTCTTTTATCCGAAGCTTTCGCCCGGCGCCTTCATCGCCGCGGACAACATGCTCCTGCCGGAGAATTACCGCGAACATGCCCTCAAATACCGCAAGCATGTGCGGTCGAAGCCGAAGATTGATTCCGTGCTACTGCCGGTGGGAAGCGGCGTCGAGCTAAGCCGCTACAACGATTCGTCCATCTCTTAGAGCTGTTCTCGGCCACTGGGCCAATTTCGAGGGCGTTTTCCGGGTGCCCCATCCTCGTTTTGAGAGGGTGGGGCTTTTCTTTGCCTCTGTTGGACACACTGCCTGGCGGAAGCGACTACGATCGCGCCAGCATGCGCGTTTCGGCTTCGCGCATCGCTGCATATATCTGTTCGAAGCTTTCGATGGCGAACAGCAGCTTGTGAATGCTGTCCACCTTCACGGGCGTATCCAGCACCTCGTCGAGGCTGAAATCCCGGACCTCGCAGCCGCCTTCGATCACGTTCGTGCACTCGTTCTGCGAGCTGATTACTCCGCTGCCGTAAACCTTCACCTTGCCGCCTTCGCGAATCAGGCCAAACTCCACCGTGTACCAGAACAGGCGGCCGAGGCGCTCGAGCGTCTCCTTTTCCTTGATCCTCGCGCACACGCTGCCGTAGTGTTGCAGGAAATCCGCGAACACGGGGTGCGCGTGCATGGGGACGTGGCCGAAAACGTCGTGGAAAATATCGGGCTCCGGCGTATATCCGAGCGAATCGCGGCTGCGGAGCCAGGTCGTCGTCGGAAACATGCGCGCGTCGAGCATTTCGAAAAATGCGTCGCTCGGCAGGAATCCGCTCACCGGCGTCGCGCTCCATCCGGTTCTTGGTTTCAGCCGCGCGGAGATCGCGCTCAGGTTCGGCAGGCGGTCGTCTTCGAGCCCGATAATCTTGTAGCCTTCCAGAAACTCGCGGCAAGCATATGCCTCGATTTGCGGCCGCCGCCTCCGGACGAGCTCTGCCCACACCTCATGCTGCTCGGCGGTGTAATCCTGATACCGCTGCTCGCTGAGAAACGGCGCTGCCGCCACAAGTGCCATTAGAGTTTCCCTGCGTGGTTAAACATGCCGTTCAAGCCCCTCGGATACGTCATCTCGGCTACGCCCTCAAACAACGTGTCATTCTGAGCGGAGTGACCGGAGGCCTTGCCTCGCCCCGCTCTTGCGGGGCGTCCGGTTACGCAGTCGAAGAATCTCTCTTCGGCGCCGCCATTCGCTACCGGTAACAGTCGCCCGCCCTCATTCTAGAAATTCAACTCCCCATATCGTCCGGCCGTAACCGTCTCCGCCTTTCGCGATGACCGCGCGGAAATGTCCGCTGACGAATTCGCCCACCGCCCCGGAATCGCCAGTCCGCATTTCGGGCAGCACCCATCCGCCAGACGATTCTCCTCCACATCATGCCACGATCGGCGAATCAGCAGCGCCTTGCATAACGGGCAGGACGTGTGCGCGCCATCGCTATAGATGTTGCCTTCATACACGTAGTGCAATCCCACCTCGAGCGCCGTGGCGCGGGCCGCGTGAAGCGTTTCGGGCGCCGTGCGCGGCTTGTCGCGCAATTTGAAATCGGGATGGAACGCCGTGAAGTGCAGCGGCACATCCGGCCCCAGATGCGTGAAAATCCATTCGGCCAGCGCGCGTGTCTCCGCGGGAGCGTCGTTGAGAGTCGGAATAATAAGGTTCGTGATCTCGAACCAGACATTCGTTTCGTTCTTCAGCCACTGGAGCGTGTCCAGGACGGGCTGCAGATGCGTCAGCGTGGTGCGCCCGTAGAAAGTCTCGGTGAACGCCTTCAGGTCAATATTCGCCGCGTCAATGTGGTCGTAGATGTCGTGGAACGCTTCGCGCGTCACGTAGCCGTTCGACACCATCACAGTTTTGATGCCGTGTTCCTTCGCGGCGTGGCAAATGTCTATGACGTATTCGCCCCAGATCGTCGGCTCGTTGTACGTGAACGCAATCGAGGGACAGCCGTTGCGGATCGCCAGCATCACCACGTCCTCGGGCGGCACGAAGGACGAATGCACCTGGTCCGCGCGCGATTTCGAGATGTCCCAGTTTTGACAGAAGAAGCAGCCCATGTTGCATCCGGCCGTGCCCATCGAAAACACGCGCGTGCCAGGCAGAAAATGGTTCAGCGGTTTTTTCTCGATGGGATCAATCTGCAGCGCCGCAGGATGCGCGTACCCGAGGCTATAAAGCTTGCCGCCCTCGTTCGCGCGAATAAAGCAGAACCCCGCCTGCCCCTCGCCAATATGGCAGTGCCGCGGACAAAGGTAGCAGTGCACTTTGCCGTTCGGCTCAGCTTCCCACCATCGCGCTTCATGGAGTTTGGACGTCCCGCCGGAAATCTTGAGGGTTGGCATCTCGCGTCGCCGCCGCAAGTAATTATACGCCCCTTCTCCACCCTCGCGGGCCGGTCGCGCCCCGTGCCGTTGTCGTTCGGATCCGTGGGGGGCGCTGCTTGCTGCGCCCGGGAGTTACGCATTCGTAGGGGCACGGGATGCCGTGCCCGGCGCGGATGCTTGGCGCGGCGCAGCCAATAAGCCCGCTTCGGCCGATTGAAATTGCGCCTGGGAGTTGCTACAATTGTTATAACAACAAAGGAGCGACAAAATGGTCGAACTCAAGGTTCGGAAGATCGGCAATTCGCTCGGAGTCGTTCTGCCCAAGGAGGCCGTCAGGCGCCTGGGCGCAGATGAGGGCGATCGCCTGTTCCTGATCGAAGGACCGGACGGCGCGTATCAACTCTCCCGCTACGATCCCGCCTTCGTGAAGAAAATGAAAAAGGCGGAAGACATCATCGGCCGCTATCGCAACACGCTGCATGCGCTCTCCAAGTGAGCGAGCCGCTGTGGGTGGACGAGCGCGACGCCCTCGCGCTCCACTCCCGACTTCTCGCTCTCGACGGCGGACCTGCAGGGGTGCGAGATCAAGGCCTGCTTGAATCCGCTCTTGCCCGTCCCCGGCAGCTCCATGCCTACGGTAAGAAGCCAGACATCATGGCCATGGCTGCTGCCTACACCGTTGGGATCGTACGCAACCACCCCTTTCTCGATGGAAACAAGCGCACGGGGTTCATCGTTGGCGTGCTGTTCCTTGAAATCAACGGCTATCGTTTCATCGCCAGCGAGGAAGACGCCGCACAATCTGTCCTGAGCCTCGCTGCAGGCACCCTCAATGAAAACGCCTTTGCCACATGGATGCGCGCCAACGTCAAGCGCCCGTAA
>Ga0182018_10004287_pt1 | contig 12123 bp, 7 predicted proteins | sample 812P2MmetaG_FD_120490 | JGI IMG/M metagenome (GOLD analysis project Ga0182018, IMG submission 120490) | Permafrost microbial communities from Stordalen Mire, Sweden - 812P2M metaG | ecosystem: Environmental > Terrestrial > Soil > Wetlands > Permafrost | place: Sweden: Stordalen | collected...
CTTATGAGTCCTCTGCTCTACCACTGAGCTACCCTGGCTTGTCCAGATGGGGCTAGAATGCTCAATGGCCGTCGAAACCGGCAAGCAAAATTGGGATTGGCCCGCACGTTAGCAAGTATGCTGAACCCGATGTCGCCTTGGGTCCCGTTTCCTGTTGGGACTCATCAGCCGGTGAATGGATTGCGGGTACCCGGACGTTTGTGCCTCACCTGTTTGCTTGTGAGCTGATCGTGAACTGCATGCAGGATTTTCTCTGCAGTATAAGGTTTGTCGAGGATTGTACTTATACCCAGCGCTTTCAGCCCCGCTCTCCGGCTTTCTAACGCTTGTTCGCTCGCTATCCCGCTCGATACGAGCACAGCGAGGGCGGGGTTTAGAGTTCTCAGCACATGGACAAGCTCCATTCCGTCCATCACAGGCATCTCGAGATCCGTTATGACGGCCCGGATCTCCTTGGCGTGCAGGACAAATTGCTTCGTGGCGTCGGCTCCGTCATTTGCTACGATGACCTGGTAGCCATATTTGACGAGCATATCGCGAACAACTTCACGGATTTTCTCTTCGTCGTCCACCACTAGGATCAACTCTCCGTGACCGGCTGGCGCTGCACCAGGGCCCTTTGCTAAGGCGGCTTCTTGCCCTTCCGGCATCGCCGGAAAATACACCTGAAACGTGGTGCCAACTCCCATCTTTGTAAGCACGCTGACGAAACCGCCGTGGCTTTTCACTATGCCAATCACTGTGGACAAACCTAGGCCGGTGCCTTTGCCAGGCTCCTTCGTGGTGAAGAACGGGTCAAAGATCTTGTCGACAACATCGGGCGGTATTCCTGTCCCCGTGTCCGTTACGCTCAACTGCACATAAGGGCCGACCTTGGCCCCGGGAGTCATGCTCACCAGGCTCTCGTCGAATCGGACGTTATCCACCGCGATCGTTAGAACGCCACCTTGCGGCATTGCATCCCGCGCGTTGACGCAAAGGTTGAGCAAGACTTGGTGTAGCTGAGTTGAGTCGCCCATGACCGGCCACGCCATTTCCGAATCGTCCCTCGCGATCGAGATATTCTTCGGAAAAGTACGCTGCGCAATCCTTGCAACCTCATCGAGCATCGCCCCCAGCCGCACGATCCGCCGGGCCCCCTCGACACCGCGCCCGAAGGTCAGCAGCTGCCGAACGAGGTCAGCACCGCGCTGCGCGCTCGTCTCAATCGTGACCAGCGTCTTTTCAGTTTGCTCGACCGACAACCCCATGCGCAGGAGGGGTGCGGACATCATAATCGGCGCCAGAATGTTGTTCATGTCATGTGCAATGCCGCTGGCCAGCGAGCCAATGGCCTCCAATCGTTGTGCCCGGAAAAATTTTGCCTCCATTTCCTTCCGTTCAGATATGTCGCGCACGACAGCCAAAAGATAATCCCGGTCAAGTTTCACCAATTTCACACTGAATTCCACCGGGAATGTGGTCCCGTCCTTTCGCTGGTGGATTCCCTCCCCGCGTACGGAGCCAGTTGTGCGAATCTTGGCCAGCAATTGTGGCCATGCCTGCATCTTTAGGCCCAGTTCGATGTCAAACAACCGCAGGGACAGGAACTCCGCACGGCTGTAGCCAAGGCAAGTAAAGCCCTTTTCATTCACGTCGATAAAGCGCGCGGTCTCGGGATCGAGGACCTCAATGGAATCGTTGGATTGGTCCAGCAGGGCGCGGAACAGTCGCAGCGCTTCCCCAGCCTGCCGCCGCTCCCGTTGCAGCCGGCGTTCGTTCAAGAGGTGATCGATCGACTGCCCCAGCCGCGCCAGCCGGTCCTTCAACAGATAATCGGAGGCCCCTTTTTTCATCGCAATCACGGCGATGTCCTCGCCAATTGTGCCGGATACGAGGACAAATGGGACATCCAATCCGCTTGTTTTCAATAACTCTAGCGCTCGAAGCCCGCTGAACAGCGGCATATCATAGTCGGAAAGAATCAAATCGAGTCCCACTTGAAGACGGGCAAGATAGGCATCCTCGGTATCGACCCGCTCCCATTCGGGTTCGAAGCCATCACGACGCAGTTGGCGCAGCGCGAGCTCGGCGTCTGCGGGATTGTCCTCAACGATCAGCACCTTCAGCGGCCGCGGCATCGGATCGCCTTCAGCGGGTTATCTTGGGCGGCTGGTTGTGCAGCAGCCAGTAGAGCCCCAAGTCGTGCACGGCCTCGGCAAAACGCTCGAAATTCACCGGCTTCACAATGTAGCTGTTTACCCCCAGCTGGTAGCTCTCCACAACGTCGCTCTGTTCCTTAGAGGACGTCAACACCACGATCGGAATCAGCTTCGTGCGCGGGTCGCCCTTGATGCGCTTTAACACCTCAAGCCCATCGACCTTCGGCAGCTTCAAATCGAGCAGGATCACCTTTGGAGCGTCCGCGATTGTCCGCCCGCCGTACGCCCCTTCGCAAAAGACAAACTCAAGCGCCTCGGCACCGTCACGGGCAACGTGGATTCGGTTCGACAAATTGGCCTTCCGCAGCGCTCGAAGCGCCAGCTCTAGGTCTTGCGGGTTGTCTTCGACAAGCAAGAGTTCGACGGCATTAAGTTCGCTCATGGCTTGGCTCCCCCATTGAGCGTAAAATAAAACGCCGCTCCGCGATCGACGGCTGCGTCTACCCACACGCGTCCGCCGTGGCGGTGAACGATCCGTTGCACGATAGCCAAACCGACACCCGTTCCCTCGAATTCCTCCGCGCGGTGCAGTCGCTGGAAGACGCGAAAAAGCTTGTCGGCATAGCGCATGTCAAAGCCTGAGCCGTTGTCTCGCACAAAATAGACCTTTTCGCCATTCTGGTCGGTGCAGCCAATCTCGATAATGGCCTCCGCGCGTTTCCGCGAATATTTGAATGCGTTGGAAAGCAAGTTGATCCAGACTTGCTTGAGCAGAGATCGGTCGCCTTCGCACGGCGGCAGGTCGCCGAATTTGATTTGTACCTTTCGTCCCTCACCCTGGGCGCCTACTTCTGCTAACGCGGCGTGCACGAGCTCCTCGGTATTCACCGTCTGTTTCTTCAGGGGCTGCCGGCTCAGTCGCGAGAACGTCAGCAGGTCGTCAATCAATTCCCCCATCCTCTGAGCCGCGTGGCGGATCGTTTGAAGCTGGCGGCGGCCCTCCTCCGGCAACTGCGGCCCGAAATCCTCCACAACGGCCTGCGAGAAGCCGTCCACGGCCCGCAGCGGCGCACGTAGGTCGTGCGACACCGAATAGCTGAACGCCTCCAGCTCCCGATTGGCTTCCTCAAGCTGGGCCGTGCGATCGAGTACCCGTTGTTCCAGTTCATTGTTAAGAAGGCGGATGGTATTCTCTGCCATCTTTCGCTCGGTGATATCCTGAACGATTCCAACCATCCGAATCATCTTGCCCTCCTTATTGGCTTGATGCGTGCCGGCCGCCCAAATCCAACGCACCTCGCCATCGACCCGGCGAATGCGGCATTCAAAACTCCATTTCGCATGTGCCGCGATCGATTCGCGGAATTTCTGTTCCACCTCGGAGCGGTCCTCGGGCAGCACGTGCTCCAGAAACATCTCAAAAGTCCAGGACGGCTGGAGCGAGCTGTATCCGAAAATGCGGTCGTGCTCCAGTGTGCGATGCGCAGTGTGATCCACAAGGTCGAGCTCCCATTGCCCGATTTGGATCGTTTCCAGCGCGAAGTTCAGCCGCGCCTTGCTCTCCCGCACATCCAGCTCGGCCCGCCTGCGCTCTGTGATATCGCGGATCATCCCAAGCAGGTTGCCGTCCGGCATCTTGGTCGCGATCACCTCCGCTTCGAAGACCGAACCGTCCTTTCGCCGAAACGTCCATTCGCGGTGGTAATCCGACCTGACATTGATCGCGCTCAACGCCGGCTCGATGTGCTGGATCTCTGATTGAATAACGATGTCCGATGCGTGCATCCCGATCAGTTCGTCGCGGGTATAGCCAAGCATCCGACACACGCTCGCGTTGGCGTCGATGTAGTGGCTCTCCGGATCGGCGATGACAATGCCGTCCGGCGCGTATGCAAAGAGCGTGCGGTAACGCTCTTCACTTGAGCGCATGGCCGCTTCCGCCCGCTTGCGTCCGGAGATGTCCCGTGCCACTTTTGACGCCCCAATTATGATTCCAGCGGAATCTTTGATGGCGGAGACTGCGACCGAGACATCAATCAAGTTTCCGCGTTTGCCCATTCGAACCGTCTCGAAGTGCCGAACGCTCCTGCCGAGCCGGATTTGACTGAGAATCTCCGTCTCCTCCTGCTGACGTTCCAGCGGTATCAGCCGCACAATAGGCTGGCCGATCATTTCCTGCGCCGAATAGCCGAAAATATTCTCCGCACCTGCATTCCAACTCGTGACAACACCGGACAAATCCTTGCCGATGATGGCATCGTCCGACGATTCAACGATGGCGGCGAGGCGCGCAGCCGCCACCTCGGCCTGCTTCCGCTCGGTTATGTCTGCGCGGATGGCGACGTATTGGCGAGGTCTACCCTCTTTGTTGAGAAACGGCACGATGGTCGTATCCACCCAGTAGAAGCTGCCGTCCTTGGCCCGGTTCTTGATCTCGCCCTTCCATACGTCGCCCCTTCCGATGGTCGCCCAAAGGTTCCCGATGAATTCTTTCGGGTGGTGGCCTGAATTTATTATCCGGTGATCCCGGCCGAGCAATTCGGTTCGCGCATACTTGGAAATCGCGCAGAACTTGTCGTTAACATACGTTATCTTTCCCTTTGGATCGGTGATCGCCACGATCGCGTGCTCGTCGAGTGCGGCCTTCAGGTCACTAATCTCCCTTAGTGAAGCGCTTAGCGCGACATCGGTGACCGAACTCGATTCCTCTTTTCCGGTGTTTTGGGGACGTTGCAAGAAAGGACCTATCGGCGCTGGAGCGGCACGTGCGTTTGGGCGTAGGGGCCAACGTCCTGGCGCACTCGCATCCTAAAGCGCTTGCCGCGCTCGTGCGAGGATATTAATGCTGTGCGTCAACTCGTTGGTCTTTATATCATTGGGATACTCTTAGGTTATCACGGTCCGCAAATCGAAGCAGCCGACTCTTTGCCGGAAAATCGGGCTTGGGTTCCCTGAAAGACCGCGGCGCCTCGCATGTTCCGCGCCTGGGGTCCTGGGCTAAATGCCGCGCGAAAGCGCACGCGAACGGACCCAACTAGGGACAACCCTCCGCTGTCGGCCGATTCAACACCTTGGGCCTTTTCAGGATGACTCGGGACGACCGCTTCACATGCGGGAGCAACTGTATCCTTGGTGTCGATATACACGGTGTTTGAGGACGAAATGGGCCGAGATGCCTTATTGTCCTATGAGGCCCCTCTCCTGCCACTGAGGTTTCCTGGAGAGCTTCCGAGCCGACTGTACTACGGCCCATTGGCTTTGATCAGCTAGCAAAATACCGCTCAGTCGCCGGAAGGCCATCCCGGCGCCTGGAAGCGGGAAGATCCGGACTGCGCCTAGGTCCTCAGCCGGCTGAGGTTCAACGAGGCGACGCCTTCCACCGGCTTTCCATCGGACAGCGCGGGCTTGAATCGGATGGTCCGCACGACCGAGTAAAAATATGGATCAAGTCGCCCGCATTGACCAAACCATAAATAGGGAAATACCCCATAGCCGCCTTGCGCCCGGGCTTGTATGGTCAGGGGTCGGAAATGGAATCGGGAATCGTTTCCCTAGGAAGGACTCAGAACGCGTCATGACTATGCTGCAAAACACAGAGAAATTATACGGGAAGAAGCTCGCCGCGTTGGATGGCGAAATCGGTCACGTTAAGGACTTCTACTTTGATGACGCAGCCTGGGCGATTCGCTACGTGGTTGTGGACACGGGACACTGGCTGACGGGGCGACTCGTGCTGCTCACGCCCCACGCATTTACGAAGCTGGACCAGGACGAACACACGCTTCAGGTGAGATTGAGCAAGAAGCAGATTCAAGACAGCCCGTCGATCGCCTCGCGTGAAACGGTTTCCCGGCAATTCGAGGAGAAATACTATCGTACCTACGGCTGGCCGGTATACTGGCAGGGAGGCCAGATGTGGGGCATCAGCGGCAACCCGCTTGCCTTCTCTCCGCAGCCCCCGGATATCGAAGTTCGCAAATCGCTGGAACCCATTGCCGACCGGCATCTGCAGAGCACCAAAGGAGTGGCTGGCTATCATGTTCAAGCGGCCGACGGGACGCTCGGCCACGTGAGGGGGTTTCAGGTGGCCCCCGTTAGCTGGGCAATTCAGGAGATGGTGGTCGAAACGGGCCCATGGCATCTTGGTAAGCACATCCTCATTTCAACCAGTGAAATCGAGAGTATCAACGTTGCGGGAGAGAGCGTTCTTGTGAAGATTATGAAAGCCGACGTCCGGAGCGTCCACGACAACGAGGTCGTCCAATCTGGTGCGTGACTTCATGGGATGGGCCCATTCTGCAGTTGGGACACGAGGTTCTTCACCTCCAGACCTGTTATTGGGTCAAATTGAGACCAATTGGGTTCACCTTGTATAAGGCACGGAGGCGCCGGATCGCTTCGCCCTTGGATTCGTCGCGGCAAGCCTTTCCTAGAGTTCCAATTTTTCAAGTATCCCTGGTCAATCGCTTCGCCCATAATATCAGCCTTTCTCAATCGGGTCCAAGGGCGCTGCCGCTCCTTTCCGGCGGAGGAACCATCAGTGGACCCCAACATTCAATACGTGGCAGGAATGTCCGCCAAAGCCGAGCGCGATGATTCGCGCAGCGCACCTAGGTCCCGAGCCGGCTGAGGTTCAGTGTGACTACGCCCTCGACCGGCTTGCCGTTGTCCAGCGCAGGGGTGAAGCGGATGTTCCTTACGACCGACGTGAGATAGGGATCCGAAATCTTCTTCGAGCACGCGATGTCGGCGAAGGCCTCATCGGCCAGGCCGTCCTTCGAAACCTTGACGTAGATCGGCTCGGCGTACTCGCCGGCCGCTATGTGGCTGGCGAAGTCGGGCGGCAGTTCGCCCATCACGGCCGCGGCGTGCATCGTGCTTCCCTTGTGACCCTCGATGAAGGTTGTCCTGACATAGGTGAAGGCCTGGTCGGGCGTCATCACCTCGCGCTTCTCCGCGACATTTGTCGCGACCTCGATGCCGTAATTGTAGAGGTGGACCTGAAAATCGACCACCTGGTAGTCGAACGGAAAACCCTCCTCGGAGAACTTTACCTTTGTCGGAGTGGCGCCGATTGGATTCAGCGCCTTGGCGTAGACAAGGCTTTGGATGGTGCCGGGCTCGCTGCCTCGCGGATGAAAGCGCGTCATCGTGACGACAAATGGGTTCTCAAGCGGCTTTGCCGACGAGATCTCGAATTCGACGCTCATGGCATCGTAGCCCGCAACGTCCTGCTTTTCTTCCAGCGCCACGCTTGCTTCGGTACCCGCAGCGGCGCTCTGGCTGGCATCGCCGGCGGAGTCCTGCGCCATGATGTCCGCGCCGGCCCCATGGGCGCCTCCTGCCGAGGCCGTGGCGATTACGGCGGGATTGACAGCGGTCGCCTGGCTCGACGCGGCCTGATAGCCTGCATTCACATCCGCAGCCTGGCTCATCCCCCGTGTCAGCCTCACGCTGGGATCATTCGCAAAAGAGTACGCCGGCGCCCTCTTGAAATGGTCGATCGTAGCCGATGCCTCCGTCAGCTTCAGCCCTGGCACGATCTTCAGGTTGATCGGGCCCTCCTTCCCGGAAACCACCTTCTGCTCACCGTTCATGTCGACCACCCATGAGGAGCCATTGACGTCCCGCACCGGGTAGATCGTCTTGTCGATGTTCACGGATATGTTGGCGCCCATGAATAGCGTGTACGTCTTCTGGGAGTCCTGCGCGCCGGCCGTTGCCGGGATGATCGCGCCACATATTGCCATGGCGGGAAGGAGGTGCCTCGCTGTGATTGAGATAAAGGGATTGCGCATATTCTTCCGGTTCGCCTTGGAGGGTTAGTCGAATTTCGAATTCAAAGGTTGCCCAAGTATTCTGCTTCCGATGTGCCAATTGCAGACTTCTTCACGCAATAGGTTGACCTACAGCCGCTTGAAATATTCCAACGAGCACGCCCTGCCTGGGATCGGGGCGGCATTGGGTGAATTCGCCAAATTTGAGAACACGAAGCGCCCCGAAAATTGTGCAGGCCTCCCAAAAATTTTTTTCGGATGGTGCATGTCTTCGTGGGATTCGGGGCGCTGGCACTCGTATGCTCGCCGGCAACATAGCACCGACCGGCGCCAATCTAAAATGGTTCCAGCATATATTCCCAAGGCGGCCGGGTTGACTGCAGCCCCAGGCGTTCTCAACTCGACCGCGGCCTAACCTAAGTATCCGGCGCCGGCCATTTTAGAAATGGTGTTTTCAAATTGCAGGGCGTTGATTCTGGGCTGCCGCGCAAGAACCATTTAAGCCTCCGATAGCGCCAACCCTTTTGGATCACCATCTCGCTTCATGATAGCCTGCATTTCCCCGGATGGGCAAGCCGTTCAATTGCCAACGGACTGACATGGGTTCGAAACCCGAAGGGGTACTGCCCTCATTGGCGTCCTGGGTCGCCGCTGCGGTTCTCAGCGCGGCCATTGTCTTTCCTTTCCACCCCCCGTTCCGGACCGGCGCGCAGGGCTATGAGTTCGATGCCGTCGTGAGCTCCAGCCAGCGAGGAATTGTTCAGCTCTATTACGACATAGGAAGGGGCTTCAACGAGGCAGACTCCAGCACGGCTCCCATAAGAGCCGGCGAAGAACCGAAATTGTTCCATCTTCGGCTGCCGTTGGGCAGGTATGGCGCGCTCCGTTTTGATCCGTTGGACGGGGCGGGCGTGATCACCGTTTCGGATGCGGTGATCCGGGATGAAAACGGCCGGGAGGTCGTCCGATTTCCCCCCTCGGCGTTTGAGGCGACACAGCAGATAAGGAAGATGACCGTCGGGGGAGAAACGCTCACCATTGAAACCACGCCGGGGGCCTATGATCCGAACACGATCATCAGGCTCGAAAAACCCCTCATGCTTTCGGCTCCGCCGTACAGGGAATGGATTAGATTCATCGGCTGGTTTTCGGCGGTATTTGCCGTGCTGGCCGCTGCGCTCGCCGCAGCCTCTCGTCTGTTCCGAGGCTGCACCGAGCTGCTCCTCAAGGCCGCCGTCCGGAGGCCCAAGGCCGCACTTGCGCTGACGGCGCTCGCTGCGCTGCTGGCCAACAGCTACCCCGTGATCTTTTTCGGAAAGAGTTTTGTCTCACCGAACAACGGCGTGCTCCTGCTCTATGAGGACATCCCCACTCTGCCCGGATACAAGAGCGAGACAACCGAGAACCAGATGGGGTCGGATGTGGCAGCCGTGATGTTGTGGCATATCCCGACATCAAGGGTGCAGCACCAGGCGATTTTCCATGACGGCGAACTTCCCCTGTGGAACCGCTATGACCTCTGCGGGCAGGCTCTCCTGGGACAGGGCCAGAGCATGATCGGGGATCCCTTGCACATGGCAACGGCCGTCCTAAGCAACGGGAGCGCCCTCGCGTGGGACATCAAGTACCTGATCGCCAAATGGCTCTTCGCATTCGGCATGGGGCTGACTGTGCTAGCGCTTACGGACAGTCTGGGAGTGGCGATGCTGCTGTCGGCATCCTCGCTGTTCATCGGTTTCTTTTCCTACAGGCTCAATCACCCGGCCATTTTCAGCCTCTGCTATAGTCCTTGGATCATCTATTCCTGGGTCCGGATAGCGGGAGCACGCAACGCCTCACAGGCGTTCGCATGGACCGCCGCCCTATTCGCGTCTGATTGGATGGAGATCAACAGCGGAACGGTAAAGGAAGCGTACATTCTTGCGAGCTGGCTGAACGCTGCCGGATTCCTGGCACTCCTCCTCAATCATGACAGCCGGTCGCTAAAGCTGAGAAAGGCCATCTTGGCGGCATGGGCGGCCATCCTATTCATCCTGATTTCGGCGCCGATCTGGCTGACATTCCTAGACACGCTCGGGAGCTCTTCAAGCAGCCACAATCCGCCGGAAGCACTGCAGATTCCAGCCCACCGATTGCTTGGGTTCTTTGAGGACCTGTTTTACCGGCAGGCTGCTCCACAGGAGATCCAAGTCGCACCGTCGACGAATTTCCTGGTCCTACTCGGAATCCTGTGGGCGCTGTCCCGCCTGGGAAAGCTTTCCGGCAACCGGATGTGTTTGGCCCTCGGCCTATCCTCCGTCATCCCGATCGCCCTAGTTTATGGGATCCTACCCAGGGCCGCAATCGTTGCGGTGCCGTTCCTTGGCGCCATCCGCCACATCCACAACACCTTTTCGTGCGTATTGATCATTCTTGCGATTCCCTTGGCTGGCTTCGGATTGAATGAGGGCCTCGACAGCCTGCGCGATAAAGCTTGGTGGCCTCGCTTCGGCGTCGTCCTGCTCCTTATGGGTGCGCTTCTTGGGCTTTATTTCGTGGGCGATCGACACCTTCCGTGGAGCACATTTTTTGTGGGCTATACGCCCACGCTGATCGCCGCGTTCGTCCTGCTCCAGATCGCGGCCTGGTATCTGGCCACTAGGGGTGCGGCTAGGCTGGGCGCGTGTCTTCTGGTCGTCGGTTGCCTCTTGGCGATCCACTGGAGGCATGGGCAGTACCTTAAAACAGCCTTCGACAACTACGTCTTCAATCCACAGGACCGCGTCGATTTTGATGCGGAGTCGCCGGCGGTGCAATATACCGAGCATACCAAGCCGGATCCGTCCCGGACGCTCGGCCTCAGCCTGAACCTGTTCCCAGGCTTCAACGCGACGTATCTGGTCGAGGACATCTTCGGCATAGAGGCCTTGCGCAGCCAGGAATACCAGCAATTGCTCGAAGGGCTTGGATTGGCGCGGGTGACACTCTTCACGTCCGTTCAGCCAAACGAATCGTCAGGAGCATTCCAGGCGGCGTACGATGCGCTCAACGTTTCCTATTTCCTTGGGTCGAACAAGGCGGTATCGGATGAAATCAAGGGCTGGGATAAGGTTAGAAGCCTTGACCTGACAATCTACAAGAGCTCCACCTTTTGGCCACGCGCATTCTATGTGGATCGGCTTGAACACTACGATCAACTCGCCGACCTGGTGACACGTGTGCAAAGGGCCGCCGGCCTTCCTTTCGCCGCGGTCCAGGACGTGGACATTCCCGGCCTTCCGAAGGATGCGCTCCATCCCTCCGGGGCGCCGGCAACAGGAGTCGTCGCGGCGAGCAACTACGCCCTGACAAACAACACCACATCCTTTGACGTCGAGGCCCCGCGAGCCGGAATTGTCGTGCTGTCGGAAACGTGGTTAAAGGATGACTTCAAGGCCACGATAAACGGAAAACGGGTTCCCTACTTCCGCGTGAACCACGCATTCAAGGGAATATATCTCGATTCAGGCGGCTCGTATCGGGTCTGCTTTAGCTACTGGCCCCGGCATTTCACGCTGAGCCTCGTGGTGTCGGCGTTCGGCGCCCTTCTGGCCTGCGTTTCTTGCCTGCTCGCCTTCACGAGGTTTCGGCCACACTTGGCGTCGCCGAAACTTGAGAAAATTCCCGGTACTCATTAAATAAGTGCGGGAACGGCCGGCAAATCACCTGAACGACCGTCACCGAGTTGACCTCATCTCCTCTCGCAACCCAAATGCCTCCAGGTAACAAAAACTGCTTCAGCGGCGAGCCGGGCATGACACCCTACCCCTGTTGCTTCGAATACGCCCCAAAACGATGACTGAAACAGAACATGTCTTTGACGCGTCGGCTTACCTTGAGGCCAATCCCGACGTAGCAAAGGCAATCGAAGAGGGCCGTGCGCGGTCCGCTTGGAGCCATTTTGTGGAATGGGGCTTTCGGGAACATAGAACTGGCGTCCCAAACTTCGTCCGAAGAATTGTAAGAACCGTAATGGAAACGCCCGCCACGCCGCCGCCTGCGAAGCTGATTTCGCGTGTGCATGGAACCCCGGACGCGTCAGGCTTCGAAAACGTGGGCAAGACGGTCGCCCTGGATATCTATTCGGCGGTCAATGCCCACCTTGAGCTGAAGGCTCCCTTGCGGATATTGGATTTTGGCTGCGGGTGTGGACGCGTCCTCAGTTACATGAAAGAAATCGCACCGCA